>Ga0075429_100001829_pt1 | contig 17613 bp, 16 predicted proteins | sample RhiMetdeltSRZDD3_FD_75295 | JGI IMG/M metagenome (GOLD analysis project Ga0075429, IMG submission 75295) | Populus rhizosphere microbial communities from Tennessee, USA - Rhizosphere MetaG P. deltoides SRZDD3 | ecosystem: Host-associated > Plants > Roots > Rhizosphere > Soil | place: USA... | reverse complement strand
GCGTCGAGCACGCCGACGCGCTTGCCCTCGGCCGCCAGCGCAGCTGCCAGGTTCGCCGTCACCGACGACTTGCCGACACCGCCCTTGCCGGAGCCGACGCAGATCACGTTTGCGACTTGCGCAAGCGCACCGGTCGGGAGGCTGCCGGTGCGGCCAAGCTGCTGCCGCAACGCGCCCTTCTCCTGCTCGCTCAGCACGTCGAAGCTGACGTTCACGCCGGTCACGCCCTCCAACGCGCGGACCGCGTTCGCGACGCCGGTCTGGAAGTGGCTGCGGATTGGGCAGCCAGGCGTCGTGAGGGACACGGTGACGTCGACGACGCCATTGGCGTGCGCGTCGATCGAGCGGACCATGCCGAGCTCGATGATGTCGCGGCGCAACTCCGGGTCGATGACGGCGCGCAGCGCCTCGCGGATCTGGTCTTGGGTCGGCATGCGTCTCATTGTGGCAGGCGCTTCGCGAAGGTCGTCGGCCGGATGTTGGTGGGTGGCGGGCTTTAAAGACCGGCGGGACGCCCATCCTGGGCGCCCCGGCGGTTGAGGGAGGAGAGGGTGCTGCATTCGCCGGCGAGAGATATGGGCCGGCGAATCCGACCCGATTCGGCGCCCTCCACGCGCACCGATCGGGGGAAGTTGTGTCGGTCAGACGACCTTGGGCAGGCGCTCCTGTACCCCGTTGACGAGCTTCATGCCCGCGTCGACGCCATTTTGAACCACCTTTTCAACCTGAGTGGTCAGGTTTTCGACATTGCGGTCCAAGTTCTTGCGGACTCTCCCGCCGCGACGCTCGAACTGTCTCAGCTGCTGCTCCAGCGCGGAGCGCGAACGGGTCGTTGTGACGAGACCCTCGACGGTGCCGGCAACGCGGTCGCGCGCCTCGAGCGCGGCCTCGACCGGGATCAGCACGGCACGCTCGGCCAGCGACCTGGACGCGGTCGTGGGTCTTGCCGCGGGCTTGCGTCGCGCCGGCGCTCTCTTTTTAGGCGTGGCTCTGGTGGTGGTCTCGGTCATGGCTCCAGCTCCTTAGCGGCAATCTTAGTAGTCAGCGTGTCGTCAAACTGACACGCACGAACACGTGTTTGTACGCCGCTCCCCCGACATGGTTACACCGAGGGTACGCGCAACGCGTAAACGACCCGTAAAGAGGGCGGTCAGGCGCTCAAGCGGCGGGGAACGCTCGTTCGCTCCAACCACCGGTGCGGTGCGTCCAGCTCTGCGTTGGACGGCAACAGCTCGGGTCTGCTCCAGACCCGGTTGAGTGCCGGCACGCCGGCTTCGCGCACGACGGCGTCGCAGAAGCGCTTGCCCTGCTCGTACTGGCGCAGCTTCAGCTCGAGGCCGAGCAGCCGCGCCAGCAGCCGCGCGGGGGCGGACTGTGACCTGCGCCGCGCCTCGAGCGCCGCGCGCAGCTTCGGCAACGACGGCAGGAGCGGCGCGCCGACAGCGTCCATCACGTGCTCGGCATGACCCTCGAGCACCGCCATCGTCGCCTGCATCCGTTCGAGCGTCGCGCGCTCCTGCTCGCTCGCAACGAGCGAGAAGATGTCGCCACTGCGCACTGCTGTGGCGAGTCGTTTGAGGTCGTCGCTGCTCGGAATCCGCAGCGCCCGTCTGGCATCGATCCGCAGCTCGGCGTGCGAGAGCAGCTCGCGCACCATCGCTGCCATGTGGGGCTGCAGCCATGGCACGCCGGCGAACTGGACCGCATGCGTGACCTCGTGCAGCGCCACCCACCGCAGGAACTCGCGTTCCTTGGCGCCGAACGCGCGGCAAGCGGCGGCGAGGTTCGGCAGCACAAACAGCAGGCGCGGTGGGCGATCCTCCGGCGTTGTGTCGAGCAGGACGAGCTCGTACTGGCCGAGCACGCGCTGCGCGAGGAAACCGAGCAGAACGCCGACCTCGGCCGTCAGCACGACGCCCGCGCCGAGCCGCACCGCGTGCCGCGTCGGTCCGAGTCCCTGGCCGACTCTCGACAGCGGCGGATCGAGCAGCGTCCGCATCGATCCGACGTTCGCGGCGATCCACTCGGCGCGTCCGACCCACTCCGCGGACGGCAGCGCGCTCGCCGGGGTCAGGCCGGTGTAGGCGATCACGCGCTCAGCGCTGTCGTCCGCGAGCGCGCGCAGGTCCGTTCGCGGCGGCCGTGTCTCGGGCTCGCCGGCGACAGAGCGCGCGAGCCGTTGTGCGAGGAACCAGTCGACCATCACCTCTCACTATGGCAGCGGCCGGCAGCCGGCTCGCCGGACTCAGACGACGTCAGACGATCGGGACGCACGCCAGCGCAGCGAGCGTGTCGGCCGAGCGGGCAGCCACCACCGGCGAGCGGGCGGCGACGTCGAGCGGCGCGGCGAGCGGCTCATCACATCGGGGGAAGCTGACGAAGCCGCCTGCCTCGCGCACGATCAGCTGCGCGGCGGCGGCGTCGACGGCGCGGCAGTTGAGCAGCGAGACCATCCCGTCAAGTCGCGCCGCGGCGACCTGGCAGAGCGTCACGGCGATCGCGCCAATCACGCGCAGGCGGCGGGAGAGCTCGTGCAGCTCCGCGGCGGCCGCGATGTGGCGCGGATCAGCCTGCTCGATCCCCAGCAGCTCGAGCCGGCCGTCAAGCGCGCGACGCTCGGGCAGCGAGGGGTCGAGCAGCTGGCCGTCGAGCTGCGCGCCCTCGTCGCGCGTCGCCGTCCACTCCTCGCCGGCGCCAAAGTCGTAGACGTACGCGAACGCGACGTCGGCCATCGTCGGCCCGTCGGCGACCGCGATCGAGAGCGCGTAGTGCGGCAACAGGCGCTTCGCGTTGAGCGAGCCGTCGATCGGATCGATCACGACGCGGATGTCGTCGGTCCCGTCGCCGTAGACCACCTCGCCGCGCTCCTCGCTGACAGCGGTGAAGCGGTGCCCCGCGGCGTGGAGGGCGTCGAGCTGCGCGAAGACGGCGTGCTCGGCGCCCTCATCGATCACAAGCGTGCGGTCGCCGCCCTCGCCGCGGTCGCCCGTCTCGACGGCGCGTTGATGCGTGCCCGGATGCGTGCGCAGCACGTCGCGCAGGCCCTCGACGGCGCCGCGACAGGCGCCGAGCCAGTCTGCGTCGAGCGCCGTACCGGTGGGCTGCATCCGCGGCATATCCTTGCAGGGTGCCCGCCGCCCTCGACGGCCTCTCCCCCGCGCAGCGCGCCGCGGCGACGCACGCCGGCGGCCCGCTGCTGATCGTCGGCGGCGCGGGCTCCGGCAAGACGCGCACGCTGCTCGCGCGCTTCGCATGGCTCGTCGAGCAAGGTGAGGCTCCGGAGGCGATCCTCGTGCTGGCACGCTCGGAGCGCGCGGCCGACGCGCTGCGCCGCCAGGTCGAGGAGACGATCGCTCGTCCCTATGAGACGCTGGCCGTCACGACGCTCCACGACCTGTGCGCCCGGCTGCTGCGCGAGCACGCGCTTGCGGCCGGGGTCGACCCGTTCGCCGTCACGATCGGCCGCGCGGACCGGGTCGCAATGCTGCTCGAGCGGATCGACGAGCTGACGATTCGCTCGCATGACTTCCGCGGCAACCCGGCTGCGCTGATCGCGAGCTTCGTGCGGCGCATCGACCGCCTCAAGGACGAGCTGATCTCGGCCGAGGACTACGCCGCGTGGGCCGCTCAGCTCGTCGGTCCCGCAAGCGAGGAGCACGACGACGCCGCACGGGCGCGCGCTGCGCGCGAGCGCGAGTTCGCCGAGATCTATCGCGCGCACGACCGCATGCTGGCCGAGGCCGGTGCGCTCGATGGCGGTGACCTCGTGATTCGCGCGCTCGCGTTGCTGCGCGAGCATCCGCAGGTACGCGCGCAGGTCGCCGAGCGCTACCGGCATGTGCTCGTCGATGACGTGCAGGAGCCGAATTTCGCGCACGGGCTGCTGCTGCGGCTGCTTGCCGCCGAGCACGGGAACCTGTTCGCGGCCGGCGACGATGACCAGGCGATCGACCGCTTCCGCGCGGCGGCGGCGAAGAACCTGCGTGACTTCCAGGCCGAGCTGCCCGACGCGACGGTCGTGACGCTGGAGCAGAGCTTCCGCTGTCCGCCGCGGGTACTGCAGGCCGCAGCCGCCGTGGTGGCGCCGCTCGAGGAGCGGATCGAAAAGCGGCTCGATCCGGTCGACGGTGCCAGCGCCAGCGAGGTCCTCTTCTGGCGTGCGGCCAACGAGCGCGCGCAGGCCCAAAGCGTTGCCGCCGACGTCGAGCGGCTGATCGGCCGGCAGGGCGTCGCCCCTGAGCGGATCGCCGTGCTCGTGCGCTCGATCGGGCGCGAGGGGCAGGCCGTCGCAGTCGCGCTCGAGGAGCGCGCCGTCGGCCATCGGCTCGTCGGCGACGCGGCCTTCTTCCAGCGCACCGAGGTGCGCGACCTGCTCGCGTGGCTGCGGCTGCTGACCGATCCTGGCGATGCGCCGGCCGTCGTACGCGCGTTGGCGCGGCCGCCGATCGAGCTGCAGGCGATCGACCTCGCGCGCTGCACCCAGATCGCGCGTCGGCGCAAGCTCGACATGGTCGCTGCGCTCGCCGCCGCGCTCGAGTCGCCGCAGATTCCGCCAGAGACACGGGACCGCATCCGCGAGTTCCTGACGCTCCACAAGTCCGCGATGAGAGCGCTCGACACGCTGCGGCCCGACCTGTTCGTGCACCGCCTGATCGAGCGGCTCGGGCTGCGCCGCCAGCAACTCTTTACCGCGCAGGCGGAGGTCGTCGAGCGACTGCAGGGCCTCGCGCGCTTCGGCGAGCTGGCGACCGCGTTCGTCGCGCGGCGGCCGCAGGCGACGCCGCGCGAGTTCGCGCGCTCGATCGCCGCCGCCGCCGAGGCCGGCTTGCGCGAGGAAGACGACCCGCCGCCTGGAACGGTGCGCGGGGTGCAGGTGCTCGCGATGCACGCCGCGCAGGGGCTCGAGTTCGACCACGTCTACGTGCTCGGGCTGCACGCGGCGCGCATGCCGGGCGCGCACACGCGCGCGCTGGAACCGATCGCGCCCGTGCTGATGAAGGAGGCGCTCCCGCAGGATGACCACGCGGCGCACGTCGCGCAGATGCGCCGGCTGTTGCATGTCGCGATGACGCGCGCACGCCGCCGGCTCGTGCTCGTGCATCCGCAGGCCAGTGACCGCGGCGCGGCGCAGCCGCCCTCGCCATTCGTGGAGGAGGCGCGGGTTGCGCTGGGCGCCAATTGGGACGAGCGCGCGGAGGAGCTGTTCGGGCCCGACGAGTCGTTGCACTCGACGTACCGGATCCTGCGCGACGAGCTGCTTGAGACGATCAAGCGCACTGGCTCCTCGCTCGGAGAGCTGCGCTTCGATACCGACCTCGACGTCTCGCACGCGGTCGTGCGCTACTTGGAGGTCGTGAAGCTGGCGGCGCTGATCGAGCGCTCGAGAGACCAGCCGCTGGCGGACGCGCTCGACGAGGTGAACGCGCGCATCGCCCAGGTGATCACGCCCGAGCAGCGCGAGATCTTCCAGTCCTCCTCGCTCGACGACTACCTGCTGGGCGCCGACCGCGACACGCGCCGGCGCGCGGCCGCGATCGCCGCGCGCGAGGAGCCGTCCTTGGAACCGTTCCTGCCGCGCCGCGGCAACGGGCTCGTGCTGAGCGCGTCGGACATCGACACGTACAGGACCTGCCCGTTGAAGTACAAGTTCGCGCGCGTCTTCCGCATCCCGCAGGAGCCGACCTTGAACCAGCGCTTCGGGATCCTCGTACACCAGGTGCTGGAACGGTTCCATGCGGGCGACGAGCCGCGCACGCTCGAAGGGATGATGGGACTGCTCGACGCCGGCTGGCGGCGCGGCGGTTTCGGCGGCTCCGAGCAGGAGATCCAGCTGCGCGGCAAGGCGACTGAGGCGTTGGCGCGCTACTGCGAGCGCTTCGCCGCGGAGGAGTCGCAGCCGATCTACTTCGAGCGCTCGTTCTCGTTCCAGCTTGGGCCGCACGTGCTGCGCGGGCGCGTCGACCGCGTCGACCGCCTGCCGGAGGGCGGCTGGGAGCTGATCGACTACAAGACGGGCCCACCGAAGACGCCGGCGCAGCTGGAGGAAGACGTGCAGCTGTCGCTCTATGCAGTGGCGGCGTGTGAGGCATGGGAGCTGGAGGACGCGCGTGGCGCCTACTACTACGTGCTTGACGATGCCAAGGTCCCCGTACCGGACGCCGCCGGCCGCGCGTGGATCGAAGAGGTCGCGACCGAGGTCGCCGAGGGCATCCTCTCGCAGGGCTTCGAGCCGACGCCCTCCTACGCCGCATGTGCGATCTGCGACTACCGCCTGGTCTGTCCGGCCGCCGAGCGCTGAGCACCGCCTCGCCGCGCCCGGCGGCGAGCGGCCGAGCTAGCTGTCGCCGCGCTGCTTGAGGAAGCGCTGGAACTCGCTGGCGATGCGGTCGCCGGAAGGCAGGTCGCGGGGGTCGAGCGGCGGGTCCTCCTCGTCGGCGGCGCGCTCGAGCCGCTCGACGAACGCCTGCACGTCGGGGTCGCTCTGCACGGCGAGGTTCACCTGGCGCTCGTAGTCTTGCGACGCTTGCTCCAGCTCGGACGCGTCGACGGTGACGCCCACCAGGCCTTCGAGCTTGCGCACGAGCGCGAGCGCGGCCTTCGGGTTGGGCGCAGAGGCGATGTAGTGCGGCACTGCCGCCCACAGGCTCGCGGCTGGAAGGCCGGCCTTCGTGCATGCCGCCTGCAGCACGCCCACGATCCCGGTCGGCCCCTCGTACGAGGACGACATCACGTCGAGCCGGTCCACGAGCGAACGGTCCGACGCGATCCCCGTGACGGCGATCGGCCGCGTGTGCGCGACGTCCGCCAGCAGCGCGCCGAGCGAGACGAGCAGCTGCGCGCCGAGCGCCTCCGCCAGGTCCACCACCAGCTGGCAGAACGTGCGCCAGCGGTACGACGGCTCGTGGCCGACGATCAGCACAAGGTCGCGCGGTGCGCGCGGCACCCGCGCCTCGTAGATCTCGACCGCCGGCCAGGTGATCTCGCGCACGCCCTGCTCGTCGACGCACACCTGCGGCCGCGTCGACTGGAAGTCGTAGAACTCCTCCGGATCGATCGAGGCGAAGCGGGTCGCGCCGAGCGAGGTGCCGACGAACTGGACTGCGGTCGAGGCGGCATCACCCGCGTCGTTCCAACCCTTGAACGCGCACACGATCGCCGGGGCGCGGAGTCCGTCCGGGCGGCGTTCCCACTCCAGTGGCTGCATCCGCCTCACCGTACATCATGGGCCTGTGAATCCACTCCCAACGGTCAGCGCGCTCCGGCCAGCTGAGGACGTCGACGGCGTCTTTGCGTGCGTGCGCAAGGACCGCCTGCTGAGCAGGGCCGGGACGCCGTATCTCGCACTGGAGCTGCGCGATCGCACCGGCTCCGTGCAAGCGCGCGCGTTCCGCGACGCCGACCTGCTCGCCGGCCGCTTCGAGCGCGGCGACCTCGTGCGCGTCGCGGGCCGCGTCGAGCGCTTCCGCGACGAGCTGCAGATCGACGTGCACGCGATCGCGCGGGCGGACGCGGCGCAGGTCGACCCGGCGTCGTTCCTCCCGCACGCCTATCGCGACCTCGACGAGCTCGACGGCTTCCTCGAGCATCTGTCGCGGGAGGTGTACGACGCGGGCTTGAGAGCGCTGCTCGCGGACCTGCTCGGCGACGCCGAGCTGCGCGCCGCCTGGCGCCGCGCGCCCTGCACCCGCGCCGGCCACCACGCCTACCTCGGCGGCCTCTTGGAGCACACGGTCGCGGTTGCGACACTCGCGCAGGAGACGTGCCTGTTGCACGTCAAGCTCGACTCCGACCTGTTGATCGCGGCTGCGCTCGTGCACGACGTCGGCAAGACGCGCGAGTTCACGTACGGCGCCGAGTTCGGGATCAGCGAGGAGGGTCGCCTGCTCGGCCACGTGCAGATCGGGCAGCGGATGTTGGAGGAGCGGATGGCGCGGATCCCGCATGACGTACTGTCGGAGGCGCGGCGGCTGGCGCTGCTGCATTGCGTGCTCTGCCACCACGGGCCGGACAGCGCGCCCGGCCGCCGCTTCGGCTCGGCCGAGGCGCTGGCGCTGGCTCGTATCAATGCGCTCGACGCGAGCGTCAAGGGCGCGCTGGAGCATGGGCTGACGGGCTGAGCGGGCTCAGCGCGAGCCGCGGAGCTCCAGGTACGCCGCCCGTGCCGCGAACGTCTCGCGCATCTGCGCGGTGATCTCGTCGAGGAACTCCTCGCGGTATCTGTCGTCGGTGAGCACCAAGATGCGGGGATCCTGCGGGAGGTGACCGGACGCCGTCGGGGTCGGCTGTACGCGTATGACGCATACCTCGCCGTGTTGAACGAAGGGACGCAGCCGGAGTAGGCGCTGGAGCAGTGCCGGCGCGGGTAGGCTTGCCAGCGCTCGATGTCCGACGGAAGCGGAAGCGCGCAGGAGACGAAACAGGAGCGGCTCAACCGTGAGCTGATCGAGCTGCTCAACGAGGTGCGCGTCGCACTGCCGGGCGTGCAGGTGCTGTTCGCGTTCCTGCTCGCGGTCCCGTTCCAGCAGCGCTTTGCCGACACGTCGAGCTTTCAGCGCGACACCTACTTCGTCGCACTCGCGCTGTCGCTGATCGCGACCGCGCTGCTGATCGCGCCGACTGCGCTGCATCGCCTCAACTTCCGCTCGAGAGACAAGGAGGCGATCGTCTTCATCTCGAACCGCCTCGTGATCGCCGGCACCGCGGTGCTCGCGCTCGCGATGACGGCCGTCATGGTGCTGATCGCCGACTTCATCTTCAGCACGCCGATGACGATCCTCACCGGCATCGGCGCCGGGCTGACGTTCGCGCTGCTGTGGCTGGCGCTGCCGCTCAGCCGCTGGCGACATCAGTGACATGAGCTTCACCCGCACGACCGCTTGGGCGCGGGGGATCGGGACGCCGCTGCGCGACTACCTGCGCACGGAGACGGGCGGCGCGGCGGTGCTGCTCGCGGCGGCGCTCGCGGCGCTCGTGTGGGCGAACGTCGACCACGGCTCGTACGCGCGCGTGTGGGAGACGGAGCTGACGATCCGGCTCGGCGACTGGACGCTCGCCGCCTCGCTGCGCCACTGGGTCAACGACGGGTTGATGGCGATCTTCTTCCTCGTCGTCGGCTTGGAGGCGCGCCGCGAGCTGGACCTCGGCGAGCTGCGCGAGCGGCGGCGGCTGCTGCTGCCGGCCGCGGCGGCGCTCGGCGGGATGGCGACGACGACCGGCGTGTTCCTCGCCTTGAACGCCGGCTCCGGCACGGCGGACGGCTGGGGCATCGCGCTGTCGACCGATACCGCGTTCGCAATCGGGATCCTTGCGCTGGTCGGTCCGAGGCTGTCCGGCCGCATGCGCGTCCTGCTCGTGACGCTGCTCGTCGTCGATGACCTGATCGCCCTCGGGGTGATCGCGATCGCGTACTCGACGGAGCTCTCGGCGGTGGCGCTGAGCGTGGCCGGCGCGCTGCTGGGCGCCGTGCTGGTCGTGCGCGCGGCCGGGGTGCGACGCGGCTGGGTCTACGCGCTGCTCGGCCTCGCGCTGTGGGTCGCGACGTGGAGATCGGGCGTCGACCCGGTGGTCGTCGGCCTGCTGATGGGGCTGCTGACGGTCGCGCGGCCGGCGGCGCGCGAGGACCTCGAGCACGCGACCGACCGCTTCCGCGCGTTCCGCGAGCAGCCGACGGCCGAGCTCGCGCAGGTCGCGCGCGCGAGCGTTGAGCAGGCGCTGTCGCCGAACGAGCGGCTGCAGCACCGCTTCCACCCATGGTCCTCCTACGTGATCGTGCCGCTGTTCGCCTTGGCGAACGCCGGGATCCCGCTCGGCGGCGGCTTCCTGCCTGACGCGCTTGGCTCGCCGGTGACGCTTGGGATCGTGCTTGGCTATGTGGTCGGCAAGCCGCTCGGCGTGCTGGCGGCGGCGCGCGTTGTGCAGCGGATGGGCCGCGGCGCGCTGCCGCTGCCGATCGGCTGGGGCGCGCTCGCCGGGACCGGCGCGGCGGCCGGGGTCGGCTTCACCGTCGCGCTGCTGATCGCCGAGCGCGCGTTCGACGGCACGCGGCTGCGCGAGGCGACGCTCGGCGTGCTGCTGACCGTACTGCTGGCGCCGCTCGTGTCGGGGACGATCTTCCGTGCGATCGGGCGGCTGCCGCGCCGGCGGCGCCTGAAGCTGCTGATCGGCGACGCGGACGAGCTGGAGGATCTGGCGTTGGCGGTCGATCCCGAGTTCGACCACGTGCGCGGACCAGACGACGCGTCGGTGACGCTCGTCGAGTACGGCGACTTCGAGTGCCCCTTCTGCGGCCAGGCGGAGCCGTTCGTGCGCGAACTGCTCGCCGGCGACGGCGACCTGCGCTACGTGTGGCGCCACCTGCCGCTGACCGACGTCCACCCGCACGCGGAGCTGGCGGCCGAGGCGTCTGAGGCGGCCGACGAGCAAGACCGCTTCTGGGACTACCGCGCGCTGCTGTTCGAGCACCAGGACGCGCTTGAGCCGAAGTGGCTGGTCGCGTACGCCGAGCAGCTCGAGCTCGACGCCGAGCGCTTCCGCAGCGACCTGCGCGAGGGCGAGCACGCCGGCCGCGTCGCCCGCGACGTCGAAAGCGCCGACCTCTCCGGCGTCGCCGGCACGCCGACCTTCTTCATCAACGGCGCCCGCCACCACGGCGCCTACGACTTGCAGGCGCTGAAGGCGGCGGTGAAGGCCGCACGGGCGCGGGCGTTTCTGTCTGAGCCCGTCAGCCCTTGAACGTCGAGGCCCCGGCGTCGCCGAACGGCTCGTCGCGCTCGCGGACCGCGGTGCGGAAGCCGGCCTTAGCTGCCCGCTGCTGGAAGGCGTAGCCCTCGGATGTGTGGCGCGCGATGCCGTCGAAGAAGGTGCCGATCAGCTGCGTCTGGTGCAGACCCTGCGCGTAGAGCGACTGGTTCACGAGCAGCTTCATCATCTGCAGCTGGTTGAGTGGCAGGCGTGCGATCCGTTCGACGAGGATCTCCGTACGCTCGTCGAGCTGCTCCGGCTCCGGCGCCTCGATCGCGAGGCCCCACTCGAGCGCCTCGGTCCCGGACAGGCAGTCGCCCGTGAAGAGCAGCCGCTTCGCGCGCTGCGGACCGAGCCGGTGCGCCCACAGCGATGTCGTGGGCGAGCCCCACACGCGCGCGGGCGGGTAGCCGATCTTCGCATCGGCGGCGATCACCAGCAGATCGCTGCAGAGCGCAAGGTCGGTGCCGCCGGCGACGCAGAAGCCGTGCACCTTGCAGACGACCGGCGTGGACGCGTGGAACAGCGTCATGAACGCGCGCACGTTGCGGCTCATCATCGCGTGGTCGATGAGCGGATCCCACGTGCCGGACGGGTCGTGGTTGCGCGCGACCGTCATGGGATCGAGCGGAGAGCCGGCAGGCGCCTGCGACGCTGCCGTGCGCCCCATCCCCTCAGCGCTGTCGACCAAGTCGTAGCCGCCGCAGAAGCCCTTGCCGTTCCCCGCCAGCAGGATCACATGCACCGCCGGGTCGAGGTCGGCACGCTCGACGCACGCCGCCAGCTCCTCGATCAGCGTCCGCGTCAGCCCGTTCCCGCGCTCCGGCCGGTTCAGCGTGATCCGCGCCACCCGGTCCGTCACCTCGTACGTCATCGTCGTCGGCTCGCTCATGCGCTGCGACGCTACCGCCCGCGCGCTCAGCGCACGCCGGTGCGCTCACTCGCCGTCGCGCGGGTCAGCCGTCCGACCTGTCGCGCCGCCGGTCGTCTGCGGCGCGTCGGCGGTCCTCCCCAGCGGCCTCGCGGTCGGCCGCTGCCGCGGCGCGGTCCGCGGCGGCCTGGCTCCGCTCGGCCGCGGCCTGCTCCTCCAGTTCCTTCCATCGCTCGCTCGGGTCGCCGGTCTCCTTTGCCTTGCGCTCACGCGCTGCGGCAGCGAGGTCGCGCGCCTCCGCCGCCTCGTCACGGGCGCGCGCGGTGTTGTCGCGTGCCGCCGCAATGAAGTCGCGCTGCTGCATCGTCGCATTGCGTCGCGCCGCCGTCGCGCGCCGCGCGGTGGCGATCTCAGCGCGGCGGGCCGCCGTGGCATTGCGTTCTTTTTCGATCGCCGCGCGCTCGCTGCTCGACTGCTCGCGCGACGCGTGCGTCGCCGGGCTGTCGGGGAGCTGGCTGCGCTCCCATGTGGACGCCGCCTCGTCGCGGTCGGCGGCGCGCTGCTCGCGATCGGCGAGCGTCTGATCGGTGTCGGAGGCGAGCTGATCCGCGTCCGACGATGCTTGATCTACGTCGGCCTCCGCCTGGTCGAGGTCGGCCGCGGCCTGGTCGAGCCGAGCCTGTCGCCGCGCGTCGTCCTCACGGCGCGACGTCCCGGCTTCTCGTGCGAGCGCCTCGAGGTCCGGCTTCGGGTCCCTACCTCCCCTTGCCATAACACCAGTTTCCTGATTGATCGGCATCGTTCACGGTAGCACTACTCGCTGCGGCTCATGACACCGCGTCCGCGAGCAGCCGCCTCAGCGCACGCCGGTGCGCGTGAAGCGCGGCAGTGGGCCGCCGGCGTCGTGCTTCAGCGCGGCGGTCAGACGGCGCACGACGTCGGGGCGGGCGGCGGCGAGGTTGCGCGTCTCGCCGCGGTCAGTCTTCGTGTCGAACAGGTTCTTGTCGAAGCCGTCGGTGCGCATGAACAGCAGCCAGCGCCCGTCGTGGCACATGACGTAGTCGTCGTACGATGCGGTCATGTACTTGCGCGGCGCGATCTCGCGCTTGCGCGCGCGGTTGAAGACGGCCGTGAGGTCCGCGCCGTCCATCCGCCGCGTGGGTGGGCCCGATATGCCGAGGAAGCCGAGCAGCGTCGGCGCGACGTCGTTCGTCGAGGCGAAGTAGCCGTTGCGCCGCCCGGCCAGCTTGCGATCCGGGTGCCGCACGATGAACGGCGTGTGGTGGATCTCGCGATGGATGTGCCGGCCGCTCTTGCCGATCAGGCCGTGCTCGCCCAGCAGGATCCCGTGGTCGCTCGTGTAGACGACCGCGGTCGAGTCGGTCAGTCCCGCGCTCGCGACCTTGCCGAGCAGGTTGCCGATCCAGTGGTCAGTGAACGCGAGCTCCGCCGCGTACAACCCCTGCACGCGCTGCGCGACCGCAGGCGAGAGCCCCAGCTGGCTCATCGCGCTGATCGGTGCGTTGAACGGATGCAGCGGCTCGTAGTCGAGCGGGTTGTCACCGGCGAAGCGCTGTGCCCATGCCGGCGGCGGGTCCCACGGCTCGTGCGGGTCGAAGCCGTCGACCACGAGCACGAACGGCTGGTGTGCGCGCAGCACGTCGATCAAGTCGATCGCCGCCTTGAAGACTCTCGCCGTGAAGTACTCGTCCTCCGGGACCCCACGTGGCGCGTAGGCGAGGTACAGCGCGAGCGCGCTCTCCGCCCCGCTGCCCCCGCGCAGCGACGGTGGCAGGAAGCGCTGCACCTGCGCGACCGGCACCGGGTCGCGGTGTCTGGCGGAGTAGATCGCCGTCTGCCCCTCGAAGCCGACGAAGTGATCGGCGCGGCGGCGGATGCGCGCATAGCGCGGACCGACGAGGAACGGGTTATCCGTTACATAGGCGGTCGTGACGCCGTGGCGGTCGAGCAGGTCGAGCAGCGTCGGCTCGCTGCTGGGGATCGAGCTCCAGCCGGGGTTCTTCGGCAGGAACGGCTCGGGATGCCAGTGGCGGTAGGGGAACTGGCGGTCGCCGGTCAGCAGCGTGTTGCGCGCCGGGCCGGTTGGCATCGCCTCCGGGTGCGCGCGCGTGAACGTGACGCCGTCGCGCGCGAGCGCGTCAAGGTTCGGCGTGAGGCCGCGCTTACTGCCATACGCGCCGAGGTAGTCGGCCCGCGTCGAGTCGGTGACGATCAGGATCGCGTTCTGCGCGCTCGCGTCGATCGCGCTGCGGCCATAGCGCTTCAGCTGCTCCGCGAGCGCCTGCTCGGCGACCGGGCCCAGCAGCCCGAGCATCGCCGCGCCCCCGGCACACGCGCCTGCGCCCGCGCGCAACGCCTCGCGGCGCGTGATGCCCCGTTCGGCGTCGTCGCCGTGCCCGTCCGCGACCATCGCCGCATCGAAACACACGCACCGGCGGCGAGTTTCGGCGTGGCGTGTCAGGCGAGCGTCGCCACGAGCTCGCGCGCGGCAAGCGCCTGCGCGTGCTCGAAGGCCGGCTCCATCAGCTCGAGCGCCGCAGATCCGAGGCCGAGCGCACGTGCCTGCGCACGCCACTGGCGCGTGCCGCTCAGCACCTCGCGCAGAACGGCACGGGCCTCGTTCGCGGAGAGACGGAAGTGCTCCGCGACCTCCATCAGCAGCTCGACGCTCGCCGAGTGGTCGTCGTAGTCGATCGCGGTGGTTAGGAACTTGTCTCCCGGCGTCGGGTCGGGGTTGAGGTCGAACGCGGGCGAGAGCGTCCAGCCGGCCCTGCTGGTGCGCAAGAACCCGTGATTGCGGAGGTGGTCGTCGGTGTTCGCCGTGCCGGTCGAAGCGGTCGAGCACCAGGATCGCGTTGTCACCGAACACGTGCGCGCTGGAGTCGGGGACGGTCACGCCGCTGCGCCGTGCGAGCGCGTGCGCGACGGCCTCCCAACGGATCACGTCCCACTCGTCGGTCGTCGGGCTTGGGAGCTTGGCGATCGCGATGCGGCCATCGGCGTCGAGTACATGCGCCTTGGGCCGCGCGCCGCCCAGCGAGCTGCCGCCGCGTTGGAGCGTGACGAGGTCCTCTGCGGTCGCCTCCTCGCGTTCCAGTCGTTCGGCGGCCGCCAACAGCTGCGGCAGCTCGAGCAGCGAGGGAACGCCGGTCACGTCGTCGGCCAAGTACGCGCCGCTGTCAGGATCGTGGAAGCGCAGCGCGCCCTGGCGCAGGTCGTCGCGGACGTCGAGCAGGTAGTCGATCTCGCCGAAGCTGCGCTCGGCCGTGCGCTCCTGGTGCGCGCGGCGCCGCTCGCTGCGCTGCATGAGTTGTCGTCCCCAGCGATCCGGGGCACAGTCGGAGAACGCGCCGAACAGCGCACGGCCGACCGGTGTCTGCTGCTGGCCGGTCACAAGCGGCAGCGCCGGGTCGAGCTCGTATGCGTCGGGTCGCGTCTACGTCGACCGCCATGTCAGCCATCGCTCCTTATCTCCCTCACCGACGATGACGAGCTGCGCCGCGAGGGCGAGGTCGACGAGGCGAGTGGCACGGTGAAGGAGAAGGTCGGCGAGGCGGCCGACAGGTGAAGGACGCGCTCAACCGTGACCGCGACGATGATTGACGCGAACGAGCGGCGCGGTCCCGATCGCTAACTGAGCTTCGCGCCTTCGCGCCGCGTCGCCGCCAGCGTCGCTGCGCTCTCTTCGAGGCTGCGGGCCGCCTGCGCCAACCGGCGTCCAATCGGCGCCGCTGGCGGAGGCGCGGCGTGCAGCGGGGCGCGGCCGTCGCGTGCCGGCGGGGTGACGGGACGTGCCTGCTGGGCCGGCTCCGTCACGACGGCGGGAGAGACGACGACGGTCGCGTCCAAGGTGAGCAGCCGGAGGCGCAGGAGGCGCGCGATGATCGACGCCTCGGCGACGACGCCGTCCGATGGTCGCCGCTTGTCGTCCGGCCTACCGCGCAGCGTCGCGGTCCGTGCACGCTGCGCGGCACCGTCGCGCCGCCGCCGCGATGCCAGCAAGAACCCAGCCGCGAACGCGACCAGGCTCGACCGCGTCACGAACCGCCCTTCGGTGCCTCCGCGCGCCGTCGCAGCGCCGAGATTCCGGCGCTGCCGGCGGTGACGCCCATGGCGCCGGCCAACGCCAACAGTCCGGTGCGCACCGTCTTGCCGGACGGAGGGTCCGGCAGCTTGACGCTCCGTCCCATCGGCTTCGAGATCGCATCCTCGACGCTCTCAACGAGCCGCTGCGGCGCGCTCTTGTGGTTGAACGGGTTGATGCGGTCGATCAGTCGCATGGCGAAAAGTTCCTCTCGTCTCGCGCGCGACGTGTGATGCCGTCACTGCGCTTTGTTGGCTGTCACCTCCGCCGCGACGCGGCTCTGGCCGTGCTCGTGCGGCGTCTGCGCGTCGACGCGGACTGGCGCGGGCTCGCGCTCGGCGACGAGGCCTCGGTCGTCACCTCCGCGCGCTCGCGCAGCCGCTCGGCCGAGGCGATGCGGGACTGCGCTTCGTCAACCTGCTGCTCGGCCTCCTTGGCGAGCTGCTGCGCCTGCCGGCGCGCCTCCGCGGCGACGGCCCGTGCGGTCTCGTTCGCCTGGTCCGCGAGGCGCTTCGCCTCGGTCAGCTTCTCGGTGGCGTCGGCGACCTGTTCCTCGGCGTCCCGCTGCGCCTCCTCGGCCTCGCGCTCTGCCTGCTCGACCTCCGCCTCGGTCCGCTCGTGGACCTGCTGGCGCTGCGTGTCGGCCTCGCGCTCGGCCTCGTGGCGCGCCCGTCTGACCGACTCGTCGGCCGCTCTCTGCGCTGCCGCGATGCGCTGCTCGAGGCGCCGTGTCGTGTCGCGCTCGACCTCGACCTCGCGCGCGATGCCCTGCTCGGTCACGCGCTGCGCGTGGCTCGCGCGCTCCTTCGACTCCTGCGCTGCTGCGACAGCGCGCTCCTCCGCCTCGCGCGCCCGCTCGGCCGCTTCGCGCGCGCGCTCGAGCTGCACGTCGACGGGGTCGCCGCCGTCAGTCACCGCAATGCGGAGTCGTCGCCCGCGCTCCCGCGCCTCCGTCGCTGCGGAGTTGGCCGCGGAGCCGGCCGCAGACCCGGCCCTCTCGGCCGGCTGGGCGACCCGTGAGGCGATCCAGGCGACGTTGGATGGAAGCTCACGGAAACCGGTCCGCAGGTGGTCCGACAGCCAGTGCATGACAGGTGTGCGAGGCACGGCAACCACTCCTCTCCCTCAGGCCTTTGTCCCGCTATACCCGCTTGCGCTGGCGCTAACGGCGGGGGCCGCGCGTTGACGCGACAACGTTCTTCGTACCCGCTCGGGCTCAGACGGTGGCGAGCGCGGCGAGCATCTCAGCTGGCGGCGCCGCCTCGACGCCGACGACGTCGGCGACCGGTGCGTACGTGACCTTGCCGGCGGCGACGTTGAGGCCGGCGAGGAAGCCGGGGTTGGCGTCGAGCGCTGCTGTGCCCTGGTCGGCGAGCTTGATCACGTACGGCATCGTCGCGTTCGTGAGCGCGTAGGTCGACGTGATCGGCACGGCGCCGGGCATGTTCGCGACGCAGTAGTGGGTGATGCCGTCGACCACGTAGGTGGGGTCGGTGTGCGTGGTGGGTCTGCTCGTCTCGAAGCAGCCACCTTGGTCGATCGAGACGTCGACGAGCACGGCGCCCCGCTTCATCAGCTTGAGCTGCTCGCGGGTGATGACGTGCGGGGCCTTCGCGCCGTGAATCAGGACGGCCCCGATCACGAGGTCGACTTCAGGCAGACGCTGCTCAATCTCCAAGGTGGAGGCGTAGCAGGTGGAGGCGCCGCCGTTGAGCAGCACCTCCAGCTCGCGCAGGCGGTCGATCGAGCGGTCGAACACGTAGACCTCGGCGCCGAGGCCGAGCGCGATCTCGGCCGCGTTCTGGCCCACGACGCCGCCGCCGATCACCATCACGCGGCCGGCCGCGACGCCCGGCACGCCACCGAGCAACAGGCCGCGGCCGCCGAGCGGCTTCTC
>Ga0075429_100001812_pt1 | contig 17688 bp, 16 predicted proteins | sample RhiMetdeltSRZDD3_FD_75295 | JGI IMG/M metagenome (GOLD analysis project Ga0075429, IMG submission 75295) | Populus rhizosphere microbial communities from Tennessee, USA - Rhizosphere MetaG P. deltoides SRZDD3 | ecosystem: Host-associated > Plants > Roots > Rhizosphere > Soil | place: USA... | reverse complement strand
TGTCAGACAAGCCGATCACCAAAGCTGACTGCCAGCGTTTGGGCGGCACGTGGAGCGAAGAACGGATGAGTTGCATCGTCATGTTTCGTTAATGCCGGATGAAGGTCGAGCAAACGAGCAAGGCTGTGTGGGCTCAGCGCGATGGGCTTCTATTCCTCAGGCGGCGGACGAGGCCACGTGCGCGGTCGGCGAGCCACACGCCTGCGCGCCACTGCACGTGCATGACTCCAGGCAGCGGATCGCGGAGGCTCACGTGCGCGAGCGACTTCACGCGGTACGCATTGCGCACGAGGGTCAGTAGCTCGCGGCGTACCGCTCGGTTGTCGCGGTTGTCCCAGAAATTCTCCAGGTACATCGTCGCCCACAACCACGCGACGCCCTCCCGGTACGCCGGGCAGGCCGGGGCGGTGCTCGCGCTCTCGCTCTCGGCTCCGGCGTCGACGCGCTCGACGAAGAGCCGGTAGAGGGCGGTGGGGAGGTCCAGACCGAGCGCCGTCGACAGGCTGGTGGCCCGAACGAAGCGTGGGTCGGCCTTCAGCAGCATCAGACGGCCGGTCCTCGAATCGCGTCGAAACTCGACCGTGATGACGCCGACGTAGCCGGTCGCTCGGACGAGGCGCGTGGCGGCGTCAATGGCCTCGTTGTCGTGAACGCTCTCACAGTAGACGTTGGCCCCGAGCTCGTATGGATGCACGAAGCCGCCACGCGAGTAGGTGAAGAGCTGGAGCCGCTTCATCGCATACGCAATGACCGGCGTATGATCGTGATCAACCAGCATGCAAACGCCGATGCAGTGCGTAGCGTCACCGGGCACGATCTCCGCAATGAGTGGGAACTCACCCAGGCGCGCCGCGATCTCTCGGCATTCGGCCTCGAAGCGGCCAGCGTCGCCGCTGGCGATTTTCGTATAGCGCCCGTTGCGCGCTTCGGCCGGGACCGTGCCCGGCACAGTCTTCAACAGATACTCGCGGCGGCCGAGATCCAGCGTGGGCACTAGCGCACGCAGCGCGGCCTCGTCGTCAGGTTTGAAGAACGCGGGAGTGTCGATACCGATCTCCCGCGCGATGCGGTAGAGCATCGCATGATCAATCACTCGCGTCAGGTGCTCCCAACGCGGCATCGTCGGCACGCCCCACCGCGCGAGGGAGTCGACGTGCTTCGACGCCGTGATCAAGTAGTCGTCGTCGAGCGCCATGACGATAGGGCGGCCTGATTGCCTCTCGAGAAACGCCAGCAGCGCCTCCGCCGTGGGGTTCGCACGGACACGGTTGTGCAGGTAGCGCGAGAACGCTCGCTGAAGGACGTCCTCCCGCTCGACCCCGATCACGCGAATGCCGGCGCGCCCGAGTGAGCGGATGGCGGCGATGGCGCGAGGGTGACCGCTCACGCCGAGCAGGACTACGGCGGGCCGCTCGATTGAATCAGGCATGCCGACGATCGGGGCGTGATTGTAGCAGAGCACGCGGCGTAGACCGGGCGCCAGGAGCCTCGTCGAAGGTCGGCCGGAGTACGGCGAGGGCGCACTTGCGGGCAGTTGACGATCGGACTGGCGTCAGTCTAGTCTCGCCTCACGGTTCTGACTTTCGCGGCTCGGATTCGGAGGCTGTATGCAGTGTCCCCGGTGCCAGCAGGACAACCCCATCGGCCAAAACTTCTGCGGGGAATGCGGCAATCCGCTTCAGCACTCATCCGTCGATCGAACACCGGACAGAACCCCGTCCTCCTCGCTCCTTACCGCAGTGCCCCCCATCGAGCCAATCGAGCAACTTTCTCCGGATGTTGACGAGGACGAGGCGCTCGAGAGCGCCCCCGGTGTCGAGGGCCAACGGTCAGGCACCCTGATCCCGAAACTCGTCGGCGTATTGAGCGGCGTAACCCTGGCGGCGCTCGTACTGTCACTGCTGGGACCGCTCATTGGGCGAAGTCTCGCGAGTCGGCCATTCACCGGTTCACAGCCGAGTGGCCCGAGCCAGCCGTCCGGGCAGACCAACGAGACGTTCACCCCGGCCCAATTGCCGGCGCTCGGCGAAAATCCGGAAATTGTCGAGACTCGGCCGGCGCACCCCGGTACCCCTGCCCCGGCTCGCGCCCAGAGTGAGGCATCCTCGGTCGATGGCCCCACGAGAACCAAATCGACGTCCTCGCGCGCCGTCGAGCGGCGGACTCTCCGGGAGCGCGAGAGGCGCCCTTCTACCGAGGTGACCGGCGCCGCGTCCCAACAGCCGGGCACTCCGTCCAAAGGGGCCAGCATCTCGCCCGAACAGACCAGCACCCCGGTATACGGCGCTCCGCCGAACGACGGAACCGCCCACGGCGCGAGTGGCGACGGATCTCGACTCAGCGCGACGGTCCGACCGAGTGCGAATCCTCTGGCACCATCCAACCCAGTCGCCAGCGCGCCACCACCTGAGGCGGCGACGCCAAAAGCCACGCCGCGGTTCGGAGGCTCATACGCGGAGCTCGTGGGCGAGCCGATATCGCGGGGATGGGGCTATTCTTATGCGCTGCGTCTCGTGGACTCTTCGGGCCAGCCTTTGGTGGCCGCCGACGTCTTGCTCGTCGCGCACATGGCCGACGGCACCGTCGAGAACATTGCGATGGGCTCCCTCCCGGAGCCGGGAACCTACCGTGCAACGGTGCCAGCCGGCCTCTCGACTCCGGTCGATCTTCGAGTCCGCGTGAATACGGGCGAGAAATTCGTCGAAGTCCCCTTGAGGCGGTAGGATTCTCACGCTTCAGCAAAAAGGCTCATGGCGGCGTTTGTCGACCGCGCGGGGATTTCCCGTGCGGGACCGAACGGATGACGGCTAACGCAGCGTCATCGTAGTTCAACTCCTCGATACGATCGTACGCATCCGAATCACGCACACCCTGCGTCGGGTACCGCCTCCAGAGTTGGTAGCCGTCGGATCACGGTGCCGCCCGTCAGCGAGGCGCGACCCGCTCTATCCAAGAACGTTTCACGCCTCTAAATGAGGCCAAGAAGGGATGAAGCAAGCGCAGTCGGACCGCTCGAACCGGGTCGGTCTAACAGTCGGTCGGCATGGAGTCGCGATGTGGGCCAGGCGGACGATGATGGTCTCCGGATAGCGTCGCGGGATTCACAAGCGGAAGATCGCGCTCGACAGAGCCGAACGAGGCGGACGAGGCGGCGTCACGAAATCAGTTCTTGTGAAGAACCACAACACGATGAGGCCGATGAGAACGGCCAGAAACAACAACAGGACGAGCCTGATTTCAAACGGCGTCATTTCGGCAACCTGTTCTCCCTACCGTTCGCGCGACGGGTCGGCAAGAGAACGGGCTCGGCATTCCCTGACTCTCTCTCATGCCTCTGATCCCAACAAAATATTGCCACGGCTGTTGCCATTGGGTGGGGCAGAAGCGGGCTTTTGTGGGACCTGTTACTGACCAGGCTCGAGGCGCGCAAGCGCCTTCGGTGGTGGCCCCATACGGCATGCGATCGGACTCGTAGAACTCAAGTGCGTGATGGCATTGTACGCTCACCGCGAAGCCAGCTCGTTTCACTTGCGTCGCTCCGAGACTCAGCTACCATACGTTCGTCATGCGGTTCCGCTGGCTCGCGCTGCTGGTGGTTGTCTACATCGCCCTGGACTGTGTTACCCCGATGCAACCGGGGGCGGTTCACCTCACCGACGGCTCGCTCGAGAGTGACACCGGGCTTTGTGGGCGGCGCGCCACTGACCTAGCGCCGCCAGTCGCGCCGCTCCAGTGCTACCTCTCGACCGTCGTGCCCACGCGGCAACGCACGCTTCAGGCCGGACGGGTCGACCGCACACCTTCGCCCACACCAGTCTTATTCCGAGCGCCGCTCCAGATATACAGCGCCCCCGCGTCGTCGCTCGACGACGACTGACCCGCGCGCCGTTTACCCGTTCTCGTCTGGCCACGACCGAACTGCGTGTCCGTCCTGGCCTCGGTGTGCAACGTCTTGGTGAATCGGAGAGCTGGCGGCATGGTCCCCGCAAACGTTGGAAGGACCACAGCCGCATGAGGGTGTTGATGATGCCATGGGTCTGCCCGAGCTGCGCGTCCGCGCTCTTGTCTGACGAGACCCTTGTGTTCGAGCAAGGTCGGCCCGCACATCTCGACTGCAAACGACCTCGAGCCCTGACTCCCGAGGAACGCATCCTTCTCTTTGCCTACTGTCGCGAGCACGCGGTCGCCGAGTGCAATGACTGCGTCACACGCTTCGGCCTGCGCGAACTCGCCGGCGTTGCAGGCGTCCGCCTGCGAGAACTCGCCTTAGAGCCGATGAGCAACCGCATACACCGGTGCCCGACGTGCTGCGAGGATTTGACCGACAGTGTCCGCGCTCATATCTATGGATGCGCGCTAGTCCCAGAAGATATTCGACGCAGGGCGCAGGCGGCCCGCGGACTGATGCAACGCCTTGTGGAGAGCCGCGAACACACGACACCACAGAGCCTCGGGCGACTAGCACTGTGATTGGCACCTGGTCCCAGGGGGCCGTAAGCCGCTCGGTTCGGTACTGACCTTGATCCGCTCGGCGAACGCTGGCTTTTACCGCCCTCGCATCAGCAACCAGTCGATAACAGCTCCCGGATCCGTGGCATCGTGTGACGGCCGCTCTCCAGCGGCACCTGGCGATCGCGGCCTCTCTTGAGGCTGGCCCGTCGGCTCTGAGGCCGGCGTCGCGGCCGGCACCAGCTTAGACGTCGGATGCTTGGCTTCTGCCGCAGCCCGTCGTCGGGACGTTTCCTCCGACAGCGGCGGTGACGCATTCGAGGTTGTCGTGCCAATGCCGGTCACGAGCCTCGACCAGGTTTGGCCGTTGCTCGCGAAGATGACGCTCGCGCTCGCGGCCGCAGTGGTTGTCGGAGTGAATCGCACAGTGACGGTCGCGATCGCGTCTGGCCCGCCCAGGGTGAACGGACTGCCGGAGTCGATCCTGAAGGGAGCCGGAACGGAGGCCGTTCCTGTGGAGGTTCCGCTGCTCATACTCTGGACGGTGAAGGTCCGGGTTGCCGAGCTTCCGATGGTGACCTTGCCGAAGCTCACGGTGCCCGTGGGAGTAATGCCAGTACCGCCTTGCGCGAGGGCGGCGACATCGGCTTTCGCGACAGCGCTGGCGACGGCGGAACACGCACTCTCATTACCGTCGGCATCCACGGCGGTGACCGAGATGCTATAGGTCAACCCTGTCGTCAGACCCGTGATCTGAAAGCTGACCGTCTGATTCGATGGTGAAGTCGGGGTCGCGGCCACAACCTTGGCGAAAGTGCTGCCCGGGCACGGCGGGCCGGATGGGCTGTAGTACAGGCGATAGAAGGCGAGGTTTGTTAGCGTGTTTCCGTCCGTGGTGGTGGCTGGCGCCGTCCAGGAGGCGTCGATTGCGCCGGCGTGGCTCGACGCGACCACTAAGAGGATTCCGCCGAGCGTCAGTCCGATGACGCGAAACCAGCTTACACCGCAAGAACGAAGCCCTTCCGTAGTCTGTCTCTGCATGAGCTGATATCCCTGACTCGAAGGGTGAAGTTCCGAAGGGGAGAGCAGCGCGCACGAACGGTTATCGTTCGGCCACCGCGCCGAGATCCCCGTGGTTCTGCCCGCGATGCGGGCTGCTAGTCGAGCGAACTAGCAGATCGAGTCGGTGGTCAGAAGACGCCCCGCCCGCGGAGACGGAAGGCGGACACGCTGAATCGTGGGCCAGCAAACCGGCGCGCGTGATCCTCGTGGACTTGGCGACCGGCCGCCGTCATAACTACTGCCATATACCAAAGGGCGTGTGGGTCAGACAAGGTCAGGATATCGAGGCGCCCGTGATGTTGGTTCGTTCCAATTCCCACGCGGCGAAGCACCGAACGTGAAGATAGTGGCCCGCCTCTGGAACTGCAAATTGGACCTCGAACTCCGTCTCGCCGCGCGGCACCGGCTCCCCACATATCGCGCACACCGCACCGCTACTAGGGCCGCCAAATGTCCGGCCAGGTTTGGCCGTTGGCAGTCGGCCACTATGGATCGCTTCGCGGGCCTTCTCTCGCAGGATTGGCTCATCGGGCTGGCAGCAAACCTCGGAGTCGAGCGGAGCGACCGACGCTCTCGTCCCAGAGCGAGAAGCAGTCGCTGGCGTGAAATGCAGTGCCTGTCGCGCCCGACACGAGTATCACCATCAGATGCTGCTGAGAGATGGGCTGCTCGCATGCTGCACACTTCGACCCGTCGCCTGCGCACGCTCGAGTCGGTCCCGGCACATCCACCTGCGGCAGGCCACCCGCGAGAAGCTTTACCTTGATGGTGCGACGCACGGTTTCCGACGCTGACTGCTTCCTCGCGCCGAGTAACTCACCAGCCGCTACGTCAGCCTGTCTCGTCAGCTCGCGGACCTGCTTCACGAGCCTTCGCATGTTCTCGCGTGCCTCGTGTGCCTGCCGGCGTAAGACTTCAGGAGACAGCGGGCACGCGTAGAGGTGTTCACGAACACTTGCGATCAAGTCGATCCGACAACGCGGGCAACAGGTCGGGTTGCATCGCTCGAAACGGTTCGGGCTCAACTCGAACAGACGAAACTCATGGCCGCACGCCGGACATGCCATCTGATGCCCCCAGCAATGACCAAACAGGAGCACGCGCTCCTGTCGACTCAGATCGCGGGGCCGGCCACAATCAAAATGCATGAGCAGACTGCCTTCAAACGCGAGGGTGTCGTCGGGGAAGACGGGTTGGAAGCAACGCGGGCACTTCGTCTCAGTCATCTCAATCGTCACAGCGGCTGCAACGGTGCGCGACCGCTGCAAGGTCGACGCCATTCCGCAAGCTCCCGACACTTATGCCAAAACTGTGAGAGCAACGACACATCGTGTGTCAGAAGACCGAAGACCGCTGTCACCGAGTCAACAGTGTGTCGCCTCGGACGGAGTGACTCATCCGTGTGGCGGCTTGCGGTGGGGCATCCGCTATCTGCTGGCGTTGCGGCCGATGTCTGCCGGCGCGGTGCTGGTCGTCTTAGTGCTGACTCTACTTCACAGATCTTCCGACAGTCGGCGATCCTACGCCGATGCCGGTGCGACGCGCGTATTGAGCAGCGTATGGGTGCTGTGCCGTGACGGGATTCACTGAGGCAGGCGGCCGGGCGGCTGCGGGTAGAGGCCCGGGGCCCAGAGAATCGGAATTTCCCGCGGATTGTTACGGATTCGTTTCGCAACGTGGGCGTCGCGCACATGCAGAGACCAGCCGGCGACCGTCACGAGGGTGACGATCGCCGCAACGAGCACATACACCGCCGCAAGCCACGCCCGGCTTCTGGGCGCCCGCGAGGGCGTTGGCCGCTTATGGCGAGGGTTACGAGGCCGCAGTAGCCACAGCAGTCCGACGTCGGTGCGAACGCCTGCGGGCGCGCGGTGCCGCTTTGCGGAATTCACGAGCCGCAGTATCGCGACGCGAAGTATTGGTGTCGATCCGGTGATTACCTGCAATATCGGGTGCACCGACTGTCGGCGGCTTTATTGCGTTGAGCGAACGGATCTCGGAAGCGCTTTTATGTTGACGCTTGCCCGAGCGCTGATTAATTTATCTCTCGCACCTTCGGCTGGAGAAGTGATCATGTGGCTCGCGGGGCGTCGTCGACGAGGATTACCGGTTGCCGTCACCACATCAGACCGTTGCTAACCGCCCGCCCCATCCGCGCGCAAGCTATTCCGTCCCGCACGATACAGGAGAACCATCATCATTCGGGGTCTGTCATCTCCTCGCGTTCGTAGGTGTAGCGGCCCCAGTCTTCGCGATGGTTCAGAAAGGGAGGGCAAGCGCTGAGCTATCAGTAACGAGCAAGCAGCGCATTCCGGTGTGAGGCCTGCTTCGCCGCTCCGGCAGCGCCTCTTCGAGGAAGGAAGGCCGGCATGAGGCTCAGACCGTTGCTCGACCGACATGGAAGGTGTTCCTGGGTCACGCGGCGCCCGTCTCATCAAGGTCGGCGCCTGCGACACGCCCTGAACCTCTGGATGATCGTTCTCAGTGCCCTCGTCATCAGCGGCGGCCTGGTGGTCCGGACGGATCCGACCGACGCCCAACCCGTCAAAGCCCACAAGATGTCACGTGTCCGCGAGTCGGGACCGCGGCACGATCCTCCGGGTCGTTCGACGACCATCGCCCTAACCGCTGACGAGACACGCCTGGTCGTCGTCAACCGGGAAGCGAACAGTATTTCAATCATTCGAGTGAAAGACGCAAACGGCAATGATGTGGCCGTAAAGTTGAATGAGATTGGCGTCGACCAAGAACCTCGCTGCGTCGCTATCCACCCGAGCGATCGGGCGGCGTACGTCACGAATGGCATCAGTGGCACCGTCTCTGTCGTTGATCTCGTGCGGGGCAGGGTAGCGAAGACGATCAAGGTCGGTACCGAACCGCGCGGCTGCGCCCTAACGTCGGACGGTTCCCTGCTCTATGTGGCCAACCATACCGCGGGCACCGTATCCATCATCGTCATCCCGGCTGGCAATCCGCTGAACCCGAGCCTCGCTGGAGCCGTACAAGTGGGCGGCAACCCGACCGCCATCGCCATCACGGACAGGGGTACCGGCAAAATCGCCGACGACACGGTTTTCGTCACCCAGATCTTCGCGGAGCTGAACCCGAAGTTCACCGATCCCGTTTTCGACGGGAACGGCGAGGCGCGCGATCTCGGCAAACGCGGCGTCGTCCACGCCTTCCCGGCGGGCACTGCGAATCCTCCCATCACCAAGATTACGCTCTCGCCGCTACCCGACTCGGGCTTTAGCGCTAACCGTGTGAGCCCGAATAACTTCTGCAACCCGACCGCCCACTCCCTCATTTTCTGCCCGGACTCGGCCTTGCCCGCCACTGATCCGGCAAACACGAACAACGTGCAGGGTGTCTATCCCAATCAGCTCCTGTCGGCCGTCATTCGCGGAAAGCTTCTGTATGTGACGGCCATCGGCCCACAACCTGAACCTCCCGAGATCTTCAACGCGAACGTACAGGCTCTCGTTTACGTGGTGGACACCGAGACTCTGGCTGAGGTCGCGGTCGGTGAGAAGAACAAGAACCTGAATGTGCAGATTGCGGTAGAGACCGCCGCCCCTCCGCCCAGTCTCGATAAGACGTTCGCCAATGACATCGTGGCCATCGACGCCAACCTCGCCGGGGACACGTTCCTGATCGTGAGCCGAGGCGGCAATCAGGTGTTCCGCGCCAAACTCGCCAGTCCGGCGACCGGCCAGCTCAACATCCTGGACGCAGCCGGCACGAGAGTCGACTGCCGTGTGCAGACAGGCAATCTGCCGAGCGGCGTGGCCTTCCGCCAGGACGGAACTCGCGCCTACGCCAACAACGAAGCCAATTTCTCGGTCACGTCGATGAACGTCGAGGATGGGTTTTGCCTCACCCTTCAACTCGACATCGCCTCAAGCGAGCCCCCGGCCCCGGGCAGTCTCGACCACGCTGTCCTGGTCGGGAAGCTCGCCTTCTTCACCGCACTCGGGGTTCCAGACAACGATCTCTTCAGCATCCCCATCCGCGACTTTGTGCCTCGAAACTTCAAGGGAAAGATGTCGAAGGACGCCTGGAGTAGCTGCGGGTCCTGCCATCCGGACGGGCTCGCCGACGGCGTCACGTGGATCTTCGGGACCGGGCCCCGTCAGACGAAACCACTGGACGGGATGTTCAACAAGTTCACGAACATGGAAGATCAGGGTCTGCTCAACTGGAGCGCCATCCGCGGCAGCAACACGGACTTCAACAACAACTCCCGCGGCGTCCAGGGGGGCTGCGGCTTCGCCAGCGACGATTTTGATCCGGGGCAGTGCTTCATCAAGGGGGCCACGACGCTAGCGAACCCGGCCGTCTATGACCACGGCATCACCCAAGGGGCGAGCGAGGCTCTCGACGCGCAGACTCTGTGGATCTTTGCCGCCGTGCGGGCGCTCAATCAACCAAAGCCTAGCAATGTGGCGGCCGGAGCCGCAGTCTTCCAGGCCAATTGTGCCTCCTGCCACGGCGGAGCCAAATGGACGAAGAGTCAGATCTTCCACCGCGACAACCCCGCGGCTATCGGCCAGAACATGGCGACCTTGGACCCTGGCGTCACCAGGCTCGCGCCGGCGCCGCCGGTGGCCGCCGTGCCGGCGAACGAGTTCTTCTCGTTCACCTGCGGAGGCCCCCTGAAAACTCTCACCATCAAGTATCTCGAGGATGTGGGGACGTTCGATGTCTCCAATCCGTTGGAGATCCGTGACAACGCCGCCGCCAGCACGGCGTTTGGGGCGAATGGATTCAACGTGCCGTCTTTGCTCAGCATCAACTATCACGCGCCGTATCTGCATCGCGGCCAAGCCCAGACTCTGGAGGACGTCTTCCCACTCCACGGGTTGGGGCCAAGTGCGTCGGGGTTCCCACCCGCAACCACGATTCAGACGCAGTTGAGCGCGGCAGATCGGGCGGATCTGCTCGTCTTCCTTAAGTCGATCGATGGCACCACCCCCCACTTCCGCTCCGAGGCGGACGACTTTAGGGACGCCTTGAGGACGGTCGGCGGCTCCTGTCCGACGCCGTGACCTGCGACTGCCACCTGGTCCTGCCGCGTGACTCTCGCGTACGCGGCAGGACCAGGTGGCAGTAGACGTCGTGTGTTCCCTACCGGGGCGTGGGCCAAGGCTTCGCGTCGTCGGTCACTTGATCCTGGCTCCGAGCCTGGCCACGATCTGATGCATCCGCCGCAACTGCTCGTCCAGGGCCGTTTTCAGTATCGGGTGCTCATCGTTGTAGGCGGAAACGCCGTGTCGCATCTTCCATTCGTTAAGATCACGGAACCACGCGATGTCGGTACGAGTCGCGGCGCCTTGCATGGCCGCGAGTACCTCAAGTTGAAAGGCAGTCATGTCAGTGATGAAGCCCCTGAGTTCTGCCTCAGAAGTGACCGGCCGGTTCCGTAAGACCACGGCCGTCGTGCTGAGGCCGTCGAGTTTGGCAACCGCTCGCCTGTAGCGCGTCCCGCGGCGCTCATTCATCTTGTCACCAACGATGAGCGCCGTTTCAAGCCCGATCAGCATCAGGACGCCGGTCCCCAGGGCCGACACAAAGACTACAACGCCAGGAAGCCGCGTGATGAAGGCCCAGATCATGACGGCGACGCTGGACACGCTGACGATACCCCAGACCCAAACCCACGTCTCGACGTGGCGGAGGAAGTTCATGATCGGCCGAAACATCGAGCTCATCAGTGGATTGCCCTTTTCAACGACATCAAACACCAGGAGCTTCAGGATTTGGCTCGCGTTCCTGTCAGCACGCTCTGTCACCGGGGTCGTAGTGCTGGCCCATGTTCATCCCGGCGCCCTCCCGTCTTCATGCGAGTTTCTCCCGGTGGAGAGGCACGGACCGTTTGACGGTGCGGGGAAGATAGCACTCAGTCCCTCCTCGCTCAATGCCCCCAGGTTCTCAGGCGCTCGTCGTATTGAGTGAGCTGGAGGTCGTAGCCTTGACGGTATGGCGGGCTCCGGCTGGCAGAGCTTAAGGGATCCGCACGGCTCGTCGCGGAGTTCAGCGCAGCTATTGGCGACGAAAGTTACCGAGTTTACGCCGTTGAGTAAGCGTCTCCGGTCGGTCTCAATCCACGAAAGCCGTCCTCCCAGTCATTTCACTTTCGGCTCGCGTGGGTCTACGGTGTCGGGGAGGCAACGGAAATCTGATGTCTGGTACGTCCCCAGTTCCTTAGGACCGAGGTACATCGTTACGCCCTTGCTGTTGTCAATTCGCTCGTAGTTATACAGAGACCCAGACGCCCTAGGCTGTACAAGGCGCTGGATTAGCGTTTCGGTCCTTGTCTCGCAGTTGGCCCGCGTTTCGACCGCCTCCTGAGCCGACCACGTTTCTTCTGGTGGTCCGCCTTTTGACGAGGTAACCCGGTGTTCCCACAGTACCCACGCGCACTCGGCATAGGCCGTTGCTGTCGAGATGACGAGAGAGAGGGCGATAGTTACGGAGGTCCGTTGCAATCGGATCATTGCTTCTCCTTGCGGATATTCTCGGCATGCCGGCGTGATGTGCGGACTCCGGGCAGAACTTCGCGCCGGGTCGATTTCAAGTTCCCACCGGGGATACTGCATACCGCCCTCCGCAGTATGGGCCGGTACGGTCAGAACAGTGGGTCGAGACTAGACTTCGGCCGGTGGCCGGTCAACTGCCAGAGACCCTGGCGTTCCTTGCCAGGCCAGCGGGGCTCGCGCGTTTGGCAGCGGTCGATCGGAGCGCCGCAGCGGCATGGTCATACTTGTCGATGAAGCGCGACTCGTATCACCCCTTGACCTCCTCGGCACCGCCCGCTCGTTTCACGCCGATGGGCTTGGAGGCGTCCCAGTTTCGGATCTGCCAACTGTCGGGCTTATTGATTCTCTGGACACGTGCATGGATCATCCGCCCGCCGGCCGTACTGTACGGCGCGGCGATCACCTCCCACTCCCCTGTTTCGTCGGCGAGGCGGTCGCCAATTCGAAGCTCCGTGGGGAGGATCTTGGTGTCGGAAGGCGAAATCGGGTCGCGCTTCTTCTCAGATCGAGGTTTAGCCATACCTCTAGTTTCGCGCAGCAGGCGGAATCCGGGTTGATTCTTTGGCGGGGGGACTAATACCGATGCAGGCTCATCGAAATCGAGAGCCCCGCTGAACGCCCCTTGCCCTCCATGTCATTCCCCTTGACTGAAAGCTCTGCGGTCAGGTCGATGTCCGGAGCGCGAAATTGCAGTACATGTCTGGAAACGTTGCCCTCGACCCGACTGCCAGAGCGCAGCGTGCCCCAAGATATGCTCCCAGTGACCATCGCGCCGACTTGGTCAAGTCTCATAGTTATCGCGCCGAGGCCCTGGGGGGGAGGACACTGCGAGCACGACCAGGTGCCTGCCCACGTGCCAGTCACGTCTACCGTTGCCGCATTGGGGGGACTGGGGGTCGCACAGCCAGAACTCAGCAGCGTCAAGCTAACAAGAAACCAACCGGCGGGACTCATCGGTGCTCTCGGTCGGTCTACTCTATGACCTGGTCTGCAGGCGGTAGCAGCGTCCGGCATCGTCAGCCCGAGCGCCTTGGTTGTCTTGGGATCGATGGCCGCTCAAACTCCCTGCACGGCATGCGTGGAGCTGGCGGCATCATCGAGCACGCAGAGAAGCTACTCGGGCGGCGATGCTACGTCAAACGTCTCTGGTAGAGGATACAGGACGCCGAGCTGATTTTTCTCAGCCTGGAACGCATCCAGAGTGCGGAACGCGAAGTCCAGAGTCTGGGCAGTGCAGAGCACGGATGCGGCCGCATAGTGGCCTTTGGCCGACCCGTCCGAGCCGCTCTCGACGAGAAAGTCGAAAAGGCGACGTAGGGTCTGTCGGTTGGCCCCATGGCGGTGCATGACCTCGCGCACCGCTGGGATGGACTCGCACAAGTCCAGAAGCTGTGTCATAGCCGCATCGCGCACTTCGGAGCACGCGATCAGCTCCCGCTGTGAACCGCCGGTCGGCATTGCCGCGAGACTGGGTGAGAGGCGTCTGAGTTTGGCGGAGGTTCTGATGGTGCGCCAGAGCACCTAGGGAAGCTACTCGAACGCCGGCGCGAGGTCAACGCCACAATTGTGCCGGTTCAGTCTCGTCAAGATTGACCCCCTGGCGGTTCTCTGACGAAGACGGCCGGCCGCGGGTCGCGGGTGCTCTTCTGCTCCCTTCTTGAAGGCGGCGCGCTCCGCGGGCGGTCTTCCCGCATGGCAAGATCGTTGCGCTGATTGTCATTGATGCCACTGCCGCGCCGTGAGAAAAGAAGGGGCCAGGCGCCAGCCCGGACAGGAGGGGCGTTCATGACCCCACGGCGAGTCGTGATGATCGCGATGCCCTGCGCTGAAGTCATGGAGATCGGCGGAACGCTCGACGTCTTCTACGCGGCCAATGTTCTCCTTGCCGACGCAGGCTCATCGGATCCCGGCTACGCCATCGAAGTAGTCTCGCCCGTGCCGATCATCCGAAGCTGGCCGGGGCTCTGCATCAAGGCCGAGCGTTCGTATCGCGACGTTCGAGGCCCGATCGACACGCTGATCATCACCGGCACCGACACGCCTGACCAAGCGACGCAGGATGCCCAGCTCGTCGCATGGCTGGCACGCGTGGCGCCAAGGACGCGCCGCCTGGTCGGCCTCTGTACGGGCACATTCATGCTCGCTGCGGCCGGACTCCTGGACGGCCGCCGAGCGACCAGCCACTGGCTGTTTTGCGACGAATTGACGCGTCAGTTCCCGAAGATTCAGGTGGAGCGCGACCCGATCTACGTCCGCGACGGAACGATCTATACAGGTGTCGGCTCGAGCGCTGGCCTGGATCTGGCCCTGGCGCTCGTTGAACAAGACGTCGGCCGCCGCATCGCGCTCGCCGTGGCGAAACGGGAGGTCTTCTTCCTGAAGCGGCCGGGCGGCCAGGCGCAATTCAGCGTCCAGCTCTCCGCACAGATCGCGGAGCGTGAGCCACTGCGCGATCTTCAGATGTGGATTGCCGACCATCCCCATGCGGACCTGTCGGTGGACGCCCTGGCTCGCCGCGCAGCGATGAGCCCACGGAACTTCTGTCGTGTCTTCGGCCGTGAGATCGGCATGACGCCGGGCCGTTTCGTCGAGCGGGTGCGCCTCGAGGCCGCGCGCCGCCTCCTGGAAGAGAGCGCGCGCAGCATTCCCGAGGTCGCCGTCGCGTGTGGGTTCGGCACCGCGGAAACCATGCGCCTCGCATTCCATCGTGCCCTCGGGGTGAGTCCGAAGACCTATCGGAGCCGCTTCTACAGCACGGTGTAATCCTCGCGGAGGAGGATCCGGCATGGCGACTCAGGCCGCTCTCAACGAGCTCGGCGCTTCGACTCTCGAGGCTGTCCGATCGATCGCGCCGATCATCGACGAGAACGTCGAGACGATCGAACGCGATCGCCTCCTTCCGAAAGTCGTCGTCCGCGCGCTCATTGACGCGGGTGCATTTCGCATGCTGGTCCCGCGTTCTCTCGGCGGCGACGAGCTCCATCCGCTGACTGTCTGCGAGGTGATCGAAGAACTTTCGATTCACGACGGGGCTGTCGGGTGGTGCGCGTTGATCGGCGCGTGCAACGGCCTCTTCGGAGGGCTGCTGCCACGGACGGGCGCGACAGAGATCTATGCCGACCGCGACGTCGTGCTCGCGGGACAATTTCGCCCCGGCGGAACAGCGATCCAGGCTGACGGTGGATATCGCGTCACCGGCCGGTGGCCCTTCGCGAGCGGCATCATGCACAGCCGGTGGCTCATGGGCGGCTGCCAGATCGTCGAGCGCGGAGGCATCGCCACGGGCGAAGCGAAGCTGATGTTCCTGCCGCGGGAGAACGCAAACGTACTTGACACCTGGTACGTCGGCGGTCTGCGGGGGACCGGCAGCCACGACTTCGAAGTCAAGGATGTCTTCGTGCCGACGAGCCGTACGGTCTCGTTTGCCGATCCGCCCGTCGAATCCGGGCCTCTCTACCGCATGCCGTCGATCGCCATGTTCGCCACCATGATCGCCAGCGTCCCGCTCGGCATTGCCAGGCACGCGATCGAAGTGTTCAAGCGGCTGGGAAGCCTCAAGAAGCCGACGTTCTCGCAGGGACTCCTCCGGGAGGGTGCCGTGGCCCAGTCGCAACTCGGTGAAGCAGAGGCCTTCCTGCGAGCCGGGCGCGCCTTCCTTTTCGAATCGCTTCGATCGGCCTGGGAGAAGGCTCAGCGTGGTGAGCAATTGAGCTGGCATGACCGGGGCTTGCTCTGGCTGTCTGCGACCCAGGCAGTCACTCAGGCATTGCACGCCGTGGACCTGGTCTACCGCGCGGGCGGCGCCGCGTCCGTGTACACCTCGACCCAGCTCGACCGCTGTCTGCGCGATATTCGTGTCGCCTCCCAGCACGTGACGGTGATGACGACGAATTACGAGGTCGCCGGTCAACTCTTCTTCGGTGCCGATGTGTCGCAAACGCTCTGGAGCCGCGACTCCAAGCGGAGAAACTGATGGATGTGAGCTGCAGGCCACATCAACGGATGAACGCGAGGCCGGCCGCTCCACACGCTAAGGTCCTCCGTGCCGGGTGATCGATATTTCGGTCACTCTCCTATGAGGGAGACGGGAACGTTTCGGTCGGGCCGCTACCCACGCGGCCACGGCCGATCCCGCGACGGCGAGCGCGGCGGCAGTGAACGCCATCCCGTAATTGCCGGTGACGTCGAAGAGCCACCCGCCGAGAAACGGGCCGATAGCGCCGCCGAGGCCGCCGCCCGCCTGCACCACCCCGAGGATCGCGCCTAGATGCGGCCCGGAAAAGGTGTCGGCCGGAATCGTCGAGAGCTGCGCGATGCGCATGCCGAAGCCGAATCCTGACGCTGTATAGAGGAAGAGGAGCACCCAATCATCCGGCCCTTTCACCACACCCAGACAACCAATCCCGGCGATCGCGACAAGCGAGCCGAGCGCGAAGATCCAGCCGCGACCGAAACGGTCCGAGAGCCAGCCACCGAGAAGATTCCCTATCATCGTGCAGCCTGCGCCGAAGGCAAAGATCCACACGACGGCGGACTGATCGAAGCCGTGATCCACGGCGTGCGCGACCTGGTGAGTCGCCATGATCTGGTACCCGATCACGCCAAGCGCCGTCATCACGAACGCTGCCCAGAGACGGATGCTCCCTAGCGCCCGTCGCAGCGTCCAGGCCCCGTCGCTGCCGCTCGAGTCAGGACCGGTGAGTGTGGCCGCCGCGCGACCTAACGACGGTCCTCTGTCGGCTGGCGGATTCCGATAGAACAACGCGAGCGACACGGTTGCGACTGCGATGATGCAAGCGAAGCAGACAAACGCTTGCCGCCAACCCAGTGTCGCGATCAGCCATGCGTTCACGGGGTAAAACGCGACCGCGCCAACGGGCGTGGCGGAGCTCAACACCCCCATCGCTGTTCCGCGCGACCGCACAAACCAGCGCGAGACGATCGTGGTCGAGGGGACGAGAATGCAGGCGGTGCCCGCCGCGCCTAGGACGCCGAAATACAAGTAGTACGCGGTAAGCGACGTCACGTGACCGGTAAGGGACAGCGACGCACCGAGCGTCAACCCACCGATCGCCACGAGCACCCGCGCTCCCCAGCGGTCATGCAGCCAGCCCGCAAGGGGCGCGAAGACCACGAAGCATAGCCAACTGAGCGAGTAACCGAACGCCGTCGGACCACGTCCCCACGAGAACGCACCGAGCATCGCAACGAAAAATAGAGCAAAGCTGGCGCGTGCGCCCCACGCGAACGCATTCACGGCCGTGGAGACGGAAAGCACTACCGCACTGTCCCGCCGACGCACCGCGGTGTCGCCCACTGATGCGACGTTGACAGCACCTCGCGTGAATATAGACATGGTCATTTCCTGGGCCAGGCTACCGATCAACGCCCCACTTCATTGGCTAGGACACCGATCGCTGCGGTTTGTGAAACGGTGGCTCAAGGCGTACGGCTTCGCGGGCAGCGATGGCGATCATTTGACGTCGTCGATGCTGAGTTCGGGTTGACCTCGCCATCCGCCCCCGAGCGCACGGTACAGCTGGACCACGGCGGTGAGCTGATCCCGTGTGGCCGAGGCGAGGTCCAGCTCTGCGCTGAAGAGCTCGCGTTGGATGTCAAGGACCTCGAGCTGGGTGGAGAG
>Ga0075429_100001809_pt1 | contig 17713 bp, 18 predicted proteins | sample RhiMetdeltSRZDD3_FD_75295 | JGI IMG/M metagenome (GOLD analysis project Ga0075429, IMG submission 75295) | Populus rhizosphere microbial communities from Tennessee, USA - Rhizosphere MetaG P. deltoides SRZDD3 | ecosystem: Host-associated > Plants > Roots > Rhizosphere > Soil | place: USA... | reverse complement strand
GATCGCGACCTGATCCAGAGTTACGTCCCGGTGCTGGCGCCGGACGGCGCAGTCCAGGGCGTGTTCGAGGTCTATTCCGACGTCACCCCGGTGCTGCAGCAGATGGATGCCGCCTCGGCGCGGATAGCCGATGCGATCGCGCGCAACCAGGCCAGGGTCGAAGATGCCGCGGCCGGAAATCAGCGCACGATGGAGTCGGCCTCCACGAAGCTGCTGCAGATCATCGCTGGGCTGCTGGCCCTGACTTATGCCGCACTGCTGCTCCTGGTGCGCAACGGGCAGCGCCTCATCGATGAAGAGGCGCGTGCCCGCGAGCAGTCGGCGCTGCGCGAACAGGCGTGGCACCGCGACAAGATGGACACCATGGCCGCGATGGCCGCCAACATTTCGCACGAGGTGGGCAACCCGCTGGCGATCATTGCCGGGCTGGCCGACGAGGTCGCGCAGTGGCGCGACGCGAGCGGCTACGATGCCGAGGCGCCGCGCATGATCCAGGAGCAGACTGCCCGTATCGCGAACATGACGCGCAGGATCACCGATTTCGCGACGGCGGGACATGAAACGGCGGAACCACTCGACGTCAACCAGTTGATCCATGCCGTTTGCGATTTCCTGGCTTTCGACCGGCGCTTTCGCGGCACGCCGATCGAATTGCGGCTGGGCGACCGCCTGCCCGCTTGCCGGGCCATCCCGGATCACCTGATGGAAATCCTGATGAGCCTGTTGCAGGGGCTCAAGGAAGCCTGCGAGGACTGCCCCGCTCCCGGCAAGCGCATTCTGGTGGAAAGCGAGTCGCTGGGCGCCGAAGTGAAGGTGCGCATGGCCTGCGAGTGTTCCGCCGCCCACGAAAATCGCCGCTTGCCGTCCTCCGATTCGCGGCTGGAATCGGCGCGCCGGCGGCTGGAGGGCATGGGCGGCCGCATGGAGTCGGACGGCCCCGCGCTGGAAATTCACCTGGGGTGCGTTGCAGCGGACGCCTGACGCCGATTTGGCGCAGAGTGTGAGAGCGGACAGGCCGGCAGATGGAAGCGGTCCGGGGTCGTCGTGCAAGCCAACAGGGAGTTTCAATGATTGATCATTTGAGCGTCGTCGTTGGCGACTACGCGAAAAGCAAGGCTTTCTATTTGCAAGCACTCGCACCGACCGGCCATTCGCGCCTGATCGAGCTGCCTGCCACTCATGACGGTCAAAAGGAAAGTGCAGGCTTCTGCCATGCGGACGGGTCCGATTTCTGGATCAGCCCAGGCCATGCGATCAGACCGCCGATCCACATTGCGTTTCGCGTATCCTCTCGCGCAGCGGTGGACGCCTTTCACAAGGCGGCCATTGCAGCAGGCGGCAAGGACAACGGCGCGCCCGGTTTGCGGCCTCACTACCACCCCAACTACTACGGCGCCTACGTGCTCGATCCGGACGGTCACAACATCGAGGCTGTGTGTCACGAGGCGCAGTGATTCGGCCAAGAGGCCGAATGAAGGAAGCGGGTATGGCGATGAACGTCCTGCTCGTGCAACGGTGGTACCGCTCCTGGCCGCCAGTGGGAGCTTCGCGGGCCGTCGTCTCAAGAGAGCAAGGCAGTCACGTCCACATTGATCGCCTCGCCTTTCTCCAGCGTGTGCTCGTGACCGTTTGCCGGGCCGTTGCTCTTGTCGCTGCCGGCTGGCGAGGCGGGGAGGCTGGCAGGCTGACCCGCCGAAATTGCCGGGTCCTTCTCGGACACCGCCACGGGCGCCTGGAGGCTCTTGGCTACCTGCTTGCCAGCCACATACCATGCGTGCGACGGGAAGCGAGATCCTTGCCCGAGCAGTCTGACTCTCCCGCCGGACGCCACCATGGCGTACTCGCACCATACCCACGGTACATGCACTGGCGAATTGGCTTCCTTGATGCCGATCTCGTCTGTATGGCGACCGGCCCGGAACTTGATGAACGCGCTGACGAGCACCTTTTCCGCGCCGACGACGTTCAAGGTTGAGCAAGGATGCAGCTTTCCGATGATCATGGATGACAAGCGGCTGCTTTCGCCCGGATAGAACTGCGGGTCGTCAGGGATCGGAGCGAGTCCCGCCAGGCTGGTGTCGAGCTTCGCCTTGTCGAACGGCGGCGTATAGCCCGCGTCGATGATCTGCTCCGAGATTGAAACCGACGACAGGCGCGCGACCTTGCAACTCATCAACGCTCTGAACTGCCGTCTTGCTCGAAAGCCATTCACGTTGGCGAGTTCCACCGGTGGCTCAGGATTCGCTGTCCCCGCAAGGCCCATGATGACCCGCCTCGGCCAACTGATCGCCGCGCCGGCGACGAACCAGAAGCCCACCTTGGGCAGCGACTTCGCGTCAATCCAGCTGACGCTGCACACCTCGAATGAACTTTGCCCCATTTCATGGCCTCCGATCCTCTTGCCAGAATGGGCAGACTACGGCCAATACGAGTTCTCGACATCCCCAACTTGCCTGATCCTTTCAGTCTGACAGGCGGTCCGGTGGCCGCCGACAAGGGCATCGCAGCCTGGGCTTCGGTCGTGCTGCCGTTCATCGTGGTTGCCGCCTGCATGGGCGCCGGAAGACGCCGCGCCGAGCGCGCATGAGCCGCAACGGCCGGGCAGCGGACCAACAGCGGCGTTCATGACCTGCGTCACCCGCGACGACCGGCCGTGGCCCAGAATCGGCCCCCAGCCACAGGAGGAGGCCACGATGACCCGCAACGCCGTCCTGCTCATGGATCTGCAGCGCGATTTCCTCGGCGAGGAGGGCGCTCGCATGCCCGTGCAGCCCAGCGGCGCCGCGGCCGTCATCCGGACCGCCAACGCGATCCTGCGCCAGGCGATGCTGGGCGGGGCGTTGCCCGTTCTCGTCGTGAACCGGTTCTTGCCGACCGACCGGATCGGCAACTTCTTTCGCAAGGGTGCCGCCATCGACGGGACGCCCGGCGCCGAGATCGACCCGCGCATCGCTGCGCACGAGGACGTGAAGACGTTCGCCAAGGCGCGGCCCAGCGCGTTCACGAACCCCGAGCTCGACGAGTTCCTCGCGGCGCGGGGCATCACGGACCTGTACGTGATCGGCGTCTTCGCCGAGGGCTGCGTGCGCTCGACCGCGCTGGATGCGAAGCGCCGCGGCTACGCGGTACACGTCCTGGCGGACGCGGTCGCGAGCGACGCGGCGTGGAAGAAGCGGCTCGCGCTGTGGGTCATGGCGCGCGCCGGCGTCGAGGTCATCGGCGGCGAGGAGGGCTCGCCGGCGGCCGAACACATGCGTGACGCATCAGGTCAGTGAACCGCCATGCCGGACGCCTCCTCGATGAGTCGATGATAGAAGGCGATCATCTCCACGTAGTTCCGAATCGAGAGACGCTCGTTGGTCCCGTGGAATCGCGACAGGTCTTCTTCCCTGGCACGCACCGGAGAGAAGCGGTACACGTGGTCGGCAATGCCGGCCATGTGGCGCGAATCGGTGGCGGCCACCATGAGACCCGGCGCCACGACGGTCCGGGGGAAGACTTCCCGGATGGTGCGGCTCATCAATCGGTAGGACGGGGACGCCGTCCGCGACACCGGTGACGCTTCGGATGCGAAGCCGAAGCGCTTCACGTCGACCGCCGGGTTGCCGATCACCTCGTGCGTATGCCGGATCACGTCGTCCTGCGTGTCGCCCGGGCGCAGACGGAAGTTGACGAAGGCCTCGGCGTGTGCGGGAACGACGTTCACCTTGTTGCCGGACTGGACCACGGTGAGCGCCGCCGTGGTTCGCGTGAACGCGTTGGAGCTCCTGCTGCGTTCCAGTTCGCGCATCACCAGCGGGCGGAACAGCCACAGGTTGGAGAGCACGACGCGCTGCATGCCTCGCATCTCGGGCGCCAGCGCATCGAACATCTCCGCGGCGACGCCGTCGATGGCCGCGGGCATCGGGTGCCTTTCGAGCCGGGCGAGCGCCTCGCTCAGCATGCCGATCGCCGTCTCGCGTGGCGGCATCGACGCGTGGCCGGGTTCGTCGTGCGTGTGCAGCGACAACGTCATGATGCCTTTCTCCGCGATGCCGATCATCGCGACCGGCGGGTCCAGTCCCTTCATCACGCCATCGGTGATGAGCGTCCCCTCGTCCATCACGAAGTCGAGCTTCACGCCGCGCGCCGCGAGCAACTCGGCCACGCGCCTGGCGCCGCGCTCGCCACCCGCCTCTTCGTCGTGCCCGGCCACGACGTAGACCGTCTGCTTCGGCCGGAAGCCCGATGCAACGAGGGACTCGATGGCCTCCATGATCGAGAACAGGTTGCCCTTGTCGTCCCAGGAGCCACGGCCCCAGACGAAGCCGTCGCGGATGGTCCCGGCGAACGGATCCACCGACCAGTCCTTCTCGGTGCCCGCCGCGAGGGGGACCACGTCCTGGTGCGCCATCAGCATGATCGCCTTGGCGGTCGGATCGGTTCCCGGCCAGGTGTAGAGCAGGCTGTAGCCGCCGACCACTTCCTTCTCGAGGGTCTTGTGGGTGAGGGGGAAGGATTGCGCCAGGTGGGCGTGGAGCTTCAGGAACTCGCCGGCCGACGCGTCGGGCCTGCCGTCGTAGGTGATCGTGCGCAACCGCACGGCGCCTGCGAGGCGCTCGGCGGCTGCCAGGCCGTCCACCTTCACGTGTTCGATCGGCGGGACATCGATCTGGCGTGATGCCTTGCGGTACGTGTTGGTCCACAGCGCGAGCGCCAGCAGCAGCAAGGCGGCCGCCGACAGCAGGAAGATTCGCTTGAGCATGGTGTCGATCCTTTGATGCGATGGTGACGAGGAGCGCCGGACGGCCGCGCCCTACGCGTCGTGAGCGAGAAGCATCTCCAGCTCCGGCTCGATCGGACGGCTGGCGAAGGCACCGACGTCGGCGGTCCCGGGGTTGCCTTGCGGCAGGCGTCCGGTGAGATGCCCGAGCGGCAGGAGCGCGAGCCGCCAGAGCTGACCGGCTGCCTCGCGCAAATCCCGCGCCGCCCTCGCGGCACGAAACATCGTCAGGTGCACGCGGACGTGACGCCATGCGTCCCGCTGCCCCAGCACGTGCGCGCGCCGAAGCATCGCCAGCGCCCCGGCCGTGTCGCCATGGCCGAGCCGCCGCCCGGCCTCCGACATCGCCGCATCGAAAGCCATCGTGCGTGGCGAAGCCTTGCGGCATTCATCGCGACGCGCAACGGCGTCGGCATGAGACAAGCCGATGTCGCGCAATTCATGGGCGCTCAGCGCCGTGAGCTGCGCACGGTCGCTTCGCTGCCGGAAGCAGACCCGGGTCCGGCACAGCAGTCGCCGGACCCGGCCGGTGCGCGGCGCATGGGGTGAAGGGGTGGTGCTCATCGAGATCTCCTGCGGCAAGTGACGGGCGAGGAAGCGCGTCGCCGATCACTTTCGGTCTTCCCATCATGGGAAGGTCAAGCGCGCTGAAGAACTTTTCGATTCCACGCGTGCGATCCGCTCGCGCCGTCATGGGCCGCGCCGCTTTCGCCGACCGCCCCTCTTGACCTTCCCATCACGGGAACGTCGAGCATTTGCGCCTCCCACGAGCGCCACCGCCATGCCGAATCCCCAGGCGGCATCGCCAGCGCCATCGACGTCGCCTCGTCTGGATCACACACCATGAAGCCCAACCGTTTCCTCCTGACGGCGCTCGCGTTCGCTGTCATCGCGACCGCGGATGCGCGCGCCAACCGCGGCCGAGATCCGTTCGAAGAACTTCGCTCGAGAAGCGGCGGCACGGCACAGGTGCAGGCGCCGGGAGCTTCCCAGCTGGCGCCGCCCATGCCGGTTCGCATGAGCCGGGGGGTGCAGGACGACGGCACCTTGCCACGGTAGCAACGACGCCGGCGGGGCCTTGGCGGCCCGCCCCTTGACCTTCCCATCACGTCAATGTCGACCATCGCCGCTCCCTCACGAGAAAGGAGACATCCATGCAACCGTCGCCCGTCGACCTTGCTTCCAGCCCGGCCCGCGTGCGCCGCACCGCGCTCGTGGCCATCACGTCGTTGATCTCGGCCGTCGTCATGGCGGCGTGCCAACCCGCCGTGGCGCCCGCCAATGCGCGTGCCGTCGCCGAGGTGCCGGCGCCGCCGCCGGTGACGGCGGGCTTGAACTGAAAGTCCCACCCGCACCAAGTCGAGGATTGCGGGCATGGGATGTAGGTGTTGGACGATGGACCGCAAGGAATCCGCGCGCAGGGCACGTCAGAATCGGCGAGCAAGGCTCTCGGCCCGGACGAACGAGCCGTGAACAACAGTCAGCTCGCATGAACCCTCCCGGCGATCAACTTCCCGCTCTCATCGCACGCTACAAGGACGACCCCGAGTCCGTCTACAACACCTGGTTCGTCGGGAGCGAGGCGCGCATGAAGGCGTTCCGGTCCATCCGGCGCGGCGTCAAGGACACGGTGGCTGCCATTGCCGAGGGCAGTTTTGGCAACGACTTCAAGGGCTCTGCGCTGGAGGTCGTCCTGACCGCCATCACCGAGCAGAAGCAGGTGTTCGAGGGGGCCGCGCATCCGTTCTACTGGAAACCGAAGCTTCGCATTCCCGACATCTACGAGAGCGAGCCGAACAAGAAGGCGTTCGGGCTGTGCCTCAACGCTTGCCTGGGTGCGACGAAGGATGAGCAGGTGCTCTCCGAGATGAGTCGCCTTGCCGCCGCGTCCATCAAGGGCCTGGGCCCGGCGGTCGCCAGCATCATCTACTTCCTGCACCCGACGTTCGTGCCGCCGTTCAACACGGCCATCGTGAACGGCTTCAACGCGCTGTTTGGCGCCAGGCTCAAGCTCGGCTCGTGGGAAAGCTACTTCACGATGCGCGAGACGATGCTGCGCGTGAACGAGGAGCATCGCGGCCTTCTGTCCAAGGACCTTGGCGCCCTGGCGGGTCTTCTGTTCGAGATCGGTTCGAACCGCATCGTGCTTGCGGGCAACGCCGACAGCGTGCTCAAGGACGTGCAGGAGAAGGCCGGGAAGGCCGCGAGCAAACGCCACGAGCAGGCTGTGCAGGATGAGCGGGAAGCCTCCGAGCACACCCAGGCGCAGCACGTGCTCATTCGCGTTGGGCGCGAGCTGGGATACGACGTCTTCGTGGCGCGCAACGATCGCCACCGCACCTGCCACGGCGACAGCTTCGAGCTTCTGACGCTGCCGAAGCTGCCGCCGCTCAACTTGCCCGTCGACGTACGATCGACCGTGGAGCTCATCGACGTCCTTTGGTTCACGAAGGGCGAAGCGCGCCTCATGTGCGCCTTCGAAGTCGAGCAAAGCACGTCCATCTACAGCGGCATCCTGCGCATGAAGGACCTCGCCATGTCCATCCCGGACCAGCAAGCGCACTTCTACCTTGTCGCTCCGGAGGCCCGCGAGCGGGAGGTCGTCGCGCAGATGCTTCGCCCGGCGCTTCAGAGCGAGCGGGACGCGTTCCGGCTGGGATACCTGCCGTCAGGCGAGCTGATGGAGCAGTGCGAAGCGCTTTGCCGTTACGGTGCGGACCGCTCGGTCTTGCTGAAGCTGGCACGGGCACACTTTGCCTGACGCCGAACTGCTGCGCGCCCGCTTTCGGCGGCGGTCGGGATTGACATCCCTCAATCGAACGTCCACGCCGAAGGCCTAGTCTCGAACTTGTCCGAGTCAGGCATCCCGACGTGTCGACCGACCCCTGCGGGGTCCTCCAAGCCTGACGCCGTGGACGTGACTGTCGTGAAGCTGCTTCGCATCCTCCTCATCGCGCTGCTCGTGCTGCTGCTGCCCCTTCGGGGGGCGCTGGCCGCCGTATCGGTGTGCGGTGAGATGGACCACAGCGTGCAGACCGGGCAGCCGGCCCATGACCCCACCGGTCAACGGCACGGCGCCGGCGATCCGGGCCACGCCCACGGCGACGGCCACAGCCACGACGGCATCACGCATGTCGCCAAGTGCGGCGTGTCCTGTGCGGTCACACCGCTGCCGAGCGGCGAAACCCGGGTCGCCGGCCTCGTGCCGTTGGCGACCATCACCTTCCCGGCCTGCTGCGCGCCGGCCTCGAGCTTCATCTCGGGCGGCCCCGATCGGCCTCCGCGAACCCTCTGACGCCGCAAGGCCTCCGCAGGAGGCCTCGTCGGACTCGCGCGCTCTCGCGCGAGCGAATGCCGGCCCCGCGTCGGTACGTCAGACAGGTCAACGTGAAATGAAACGAAGAATGTTCCTCTCCAGCGTCGCTGGTGCGGCTGCCATGGCCGTGGTTCCTGCGCTCGCTGCTGCCCCCTCGGCATGGCCCGAAATCGAGGTCTTCAAGAGCCCGCACTGCGGCTGCTGCGGTCAGTGGGCCGACCACTTGAGCGCCGCCGGCTTCGAGGTGAAGGTGACGAAGGTCGACGACATCGGCGCGGCGCGCAAGCGCCTGGGCATGCCGGACAGGTTCGGCAGTTGCCACACGGCGCGCGTCGCCGGCTACGCCCTCGAAGGCCATGTACCGGCCGAGGAAGTGAAGAAACTCCTCGCGGCCAGGCCGGCGGCCATCGGCCTGGCCGTGCCGGGCATGCCGCCCAGCTCGCCCGGCATGGACGCGTCGCGCAAGGACCCGTACGAAGTCCTGCTCATCGACAGGCACGGCAGCCCGACCGTCTTCGGCAAGTACCCCAAAGCCTGAGGAGCATCCAGCCATGAAAGAACCTCTGACGCCGGCCTTCTGGCGCTCCCCGGCCGGCCTCACGCTGCTGGTCGCCGTTGTCGTGGGCGGCTTCTACCTGGCCACCGAGCACCGCGCACACCTGTTCGGCGCGCTGCCCTTCGTGCTGTTGCTGGCCTGTCCGCTGATGCACCTGTTCATGCACGGGGGACACCGCCACGGCGGCCACCGCTCTTCCAACGAACCACGGGGGACCCGAGATGAGCGCGGTCAATGACTATGGCCTATGGAGCCTCGTGCTCCTCAACACCGTCGTCTTCGTCGGCTTCGCCTACAGCTTCTTCAAGCCGGCGAGCCCGCGTGACTGGCGCACCTTCGGAGCGTATTCCGCCTTCATCGTGGCGCTCTTCGCGGAGATGTATGGCTTCCCGCTCACCCTCTACCTGCTGTCGGGCTGGCTGGGCCCGAAGTTTCCCGACGTGAACCTGTACGGGCACGAGGCGGGACATCTGTGGTGGCTCTTCACCGGTCGGCACGGCAACCCGCACTTCGGCGTGCTTCACATCGCAAGCGCCGTCGCCATCTTCGCCGGCTTCACGCTGCTCGCCAAGGCCTGGCACGTCCTGTACCACGCGCAACGCCGGCATGAGCTGGCCACCACGGGTCCGTACAGGCACATCCGTCACCCGCAGTACGCCGCCTTCGTGCTCGTCATGTTCGGCTTCCTGCTGCAGTGGCCGACGCTGCTCACGCTCGCGATGTTCCCCGTGCTCGTGGTGGCGTACGTGCGCCTGGCGATCCACGAGGAACGCGATGCCGACATGCTGTTCGGCGAAGCCTGGCGTGCCTACGCGGCGGCCACGCCTCGCTTCCTTCCACACGTCCGCCGCGATGTTCCTGCCGGCACCATGCGCTGAAGAGCCATTGGGCCCAAGTCGACCTCGACCCAACCACAAGGAGTCTGAAATGCTCGCTACCCGCCTCATCACCGTTGCCATCACCGCTGCCCTCGTTGCTGCGCCGGCCTTTGCCGCCGACCCGGCTGCGGCGCCCGCCGACGCCGCCTCCGCGCCCAAGACCGCCAAGACCGCCAAGGCGGACTGCATGGACATGAGCAAGATGCACGACCACGGCGCCGAAAAGGGCGTGGCGCGTGCGAAGTCCGCCGGCTGCAAGCACGACGGCCCGGCAGCGGCGAAGAAGGACCGCCATGACCATGCCAAGTTCAACAAGAACCAGTAGGCACGCATGGGCCGCTCGCCGTCGGCCTTCCTGAAAGGCGCCGAGCTCGCATCCGGGCTCGGCGCCATCTTCCTGGGCGTGGGGCTCGGGCTCCTTGCGCCCGGGGGGCTGCACGCCATCGGCTGGCCATTGCTGCTCGTCGGCGTGGGCGTGCACGGTGCAGGCATGACGCTCAAGCACCGGCTGGAGCGTCGCGACGGGCCCACCGCCTGGTGGGAGAACGGCCTGTACTGGGCGTGCTGGGTCGGCCTGGCGGCGCTGCTGGCCTGGATCGGATGGAGATGGGCGACAGGAGGGTCATCGGGCGGTGCTTGACCCAGCCCCCCTGGGAAGGTGAAGACTGCAAACATCGGGAGGCCGAACATGCGAGCTGCCGACACGACTGCAAAGGGCCACGAACACCCCTCTGCCCACGACCATCGTCATGGTGATCCTCACGAGCATCACGAGCATCACGAGCATCACGAGCATCACGATCATGTAGGGCATGAAGACCATCGCCAGGAGCCCGCGGTAGCCGTGGCTGCCGGCCAGCCGGTGGAGTACACCTGCCCCATGCACCCGCAAGTGCGGCAGATGGGGCCGGGGAACTGCCCCATCTGCGGCATGGCGCTGGAACCGGTCGTGGCCACCGCCGAAACCGGCGAGAGCCCTGAACTGCGCGACATGACGCGACGGTTCTGGATCGGCAGCGCGCTCACGCTTCCGGTTTTCGCGCTGGAGATGGGCGGCCACCTCTTCGACCTCCACCGTCTCGTCGGGCAGCAGACCTCGAACGGGATCCAGATGCTGCTGGGAACGCCCGTCGTCCTGTGGGCGGGCTGGCCGTTCTTCACGCGCGCGGTGGCCTCGATCAGGAACCGCAGCCTCAACATGTTCACGCTCATCGCGCTGGGAACCGGTGCAGCCTGGCTGTACAGCATGGTCGGCACCGTGGCGCCGGGACGCTTCCCGGCGGACCTGCGAACGGCCGACGGCGCAGTGCCCATCTACTTCGAGGCGGCCGCCGTCATCACGGTGCTGGTGCTGCTCGGGCAGGTGCTGGAGCTGCGTGCCCGCGAGAAGACATCGGGCGCCATCAAGGCCTTGCTGGGACTGGCACCGAAGACCGCCGCCCGGGTCGGTGCCGACGGGGGCGACGAGACCGTTCAAGTGGATGCCATCCAGGTCGGTGACTTCCTGCGTGTGCGGCCCGGTGAGAAGGTCCCGGTGGACGGCGAGCTCACCGAGGGCAAGGGCAACGTCGACGAGTCCATGGTGACCGGTGAGCCCATCCCGGTGGCCAAGACCGCCGGCTCCAAGGTCACGGCGGGAACGCTCAACCAGACGGGCGGCTTCGTCATGCGCGCGGAGAAGGTCGGCGCGGACACGCTGCTCGCGCAGATCGTCCACATGGTGGCGGCCGCGCAGCGCAGCCGTGCGCCCATCCAGCGCATGGCCGACCAGGTCGCCGGGTGGTTCGTGCCGGTCGTCATCGTCGTTGCGCTCCTGACGTTCGGTGCGTGGCTCGCCTGGGGGCCCAGCCCGGCGTTCTCCTATGCCCTCATCGCGGCCGTGGCGGTGCTCATCATCGCGTGTCCCTGTGCGCTGGGGCTGGCCACGCCGATGTCCATCATGGTCGGTGTCGGCAAGGGCGCACAGCATGGCGTGCTGATCCGCGATGCCGAGGCGCTGGAACGGATGGAAAAGGTCGACACCCTGGTGGTCGACAAGACGGGAACGTTGACGCAAGGCCGGCCCGAGGTGGTCCACGTCGAGCCGGCACCAGGCTTCGAGGCCGCCACGGTGCTGCAGCTGCTGGCCAGCGTGGAGCGCGCCAGCGAGCATCCGCTCGCCATGGCCGTCGTGACAGCGGCGCAGGGCCAGGGTCTGGCACTGTCGGCCGTGAGCGGGTTCGATTCACCGGTCGGCAAAGGCGTCGTGGGCACCGTGGACGGCCGGCATGTCGTGTCGGGCAGCGCCAGGTTCCTCGCCGAGCAGGGTGTCGACGCGGGGTCGCTGACTGCGGCGGCGGAGCAGCAGCGCGCCAAGGCTGCGTCGGTCATCTTCGTCGCCGTCGACGCTCGCCTCGCAGGTTTCGTGGCCATCGCGGACCCCATCAAGGCCACGACGCCGAAGGCGCTGCAGGCGCTGCGCGCGGCCGGGGTGCGCATCGTCATGCTCACCGGGGACGGGAAGACCACCGCCGAAGCGGTGGGTCGGGAACTCGGCATCGACGAAGTCGTGGCGGAGGTCTTTCCCGAGGACAAGGCCTCGGTGGTTCAGCGGCTCAAGCGCGAGGGCCGGGTCGTGGCCATGGCCGGCGACGGGGTCAACGACGCGCCCGCTCTTGCAGCGGCCGACGTCGGCGTGGCGATGGGCACCGGCACCGATGTGGCCATGGAGAGTGCCGGCGTGACGCTGCTCAAGGGTGACTTGCTGGGCATCGTCAGGGCACGGCGGCTGTCCCGTTCCACGATGAAGAACATCCGACAGAACCTCTTCCTCTCGTTTGCCTACAACGTGGCCGGCATTCCCCTGGCCGCCGGGGTGCTGTACCCGTTCTTCGGCCTGCTGCTCTCGCCGGTCGTTGCAGCGGCGGCGATGGCGCTGTCGTCGGTGAGCGTCATCGCCAACTCGCTCACGCTGCGCAGCGTGAAGGTGGACTGATGCTCGGCAAACCGATCCGGCGGCCCTTCGGCCCAGGCGTCCGTGCGCGGCAGACGGTTGTTCTCCCTCGCCCCGCTTGCGGGGAGAGGGCGGCGTGAGGGGCGATCGCAGCGCGCGCTACCTGGCGAACACCAGGAAGACGGGGTCGTCGATCGAGGCGTGGCGAACCTGCGCGTTGTCGAACGCCGCGAACCCGAACGCGTATCGTGCCGACAGGTCGGTGAACTGCACGTCGTACCTGCTGCCCGTCACGAGCTTGCGGCTCACGACCGACGTATGCATGCCGTTCTTCCAGGCATCCACGACCCGGATGTCGGCGCGGTCGCCCTGCAGCGGATTGACGATGTACGAGGCCACCTCGTCGCCCGCCTTGAAGCGGGTGTCGTCGAACGCCACCTCCTCGCCGCGCTTGACGTACGACGTGCCGCCGGCATTGAGCGCGCGGCCTTCACGGCTCATGAACTGGGGCTTGCCGTCGACCAGCGGGATGTTGTTGTATTCGCCGCCCGCGGTGCCGGGATCGCTCTTGCGGCCGGCGTTGGGACTCGCCTTGGCGTCGTAGCGGGTGTGGTCGACGTACTGGTCGTCCACGAACCCCATCGGCGCCGTGCGGCTGCCCTTCATGTGCCACATGTCGGCGATCTGACCCTCTGCGGAGGTGTACTTGTTGCCGTACGGCTTGCCCTGGCCCTCGTGGCACAAGGCCGCGCAGCCTTGCGTGTCGAAGTCCTTGATGGAGTTGCCGATGGGCCAGATCATGGCCCACTTGTCCTCGTAGTACAGGTTCTCGTCGCCACCCTTGTCGGCCGGGTCCTTGAGCTTCACCCACGAGCCGTCCGGCTGCTTCTGGAACGGGCCGCGGCGTGTCGAGTTCGTCGGGTCGGCGTACTGGACGAGCAGGTACAGCGTGTCCGCCGTGTAGACGGCCTTCAGCGTCGCGTTGCTGCCACCCTTGCCGTTCGCGAAATTGCTGCCGGCGCTGAGTTCGAGGTTCAGCGGGCGCACGCCGGCCCAGACCGTGTCGTCGGCGCCGGCCGCCATGTTCGGCGCCGTGGCGACCTTGGCGGCCACCAGCGTGTCCGATGGGGCTCCCGGCTGCGCCGTCCGGCAGCCGGCGATGGCGAGCAGGGCGGCGGAGATCAGCGTGGTGGTGATGACCGGTTTCATGAAGCGTCCCTCGCGTTCGGTAGACCGGTCCATGATTTGCCGGAAGCCGCACGACGCGTTGCGATCGGTCAATCGCAGATGCATTTGCAACGCCGGCCGACGTTGCGCCGAACCCGCCCATCACTTCACCGTGAAGCGCACCGTGACGACCTTCTTCGAGGGCAGTTGGAGCGCGGCGACGGCCTTGGCGCCCGGACTCAGCCTGACGCCCGTGGCCTGAAGCTTGTTGGCGCCCGCGGGCGCAAGCGCCGCCTCGGTCTTTTGCGCGCCGTCCAGCACGGTGAGCTTGCCCGTCATGCCTTCGGTGGACTTGGGCTTGCCGTGATCGTCGACATAGAGCGTCGCACCGTCGCCCTGGGAGACCAGCTCGAAGCCGAGATCGCCGGCCGCGGCCACCGTGCCGCCGAACTTCGCCGGCCCGGCGTCATGGGCCGACGCCGCGCTGGCGCCCAAGGCCACCGCGACGGCGACCAGCAGCTTCACGAACTTCATGGACATTGTCTTCACTCCATCGAGATGCAGCACGTTGGCGCAGGCCGTGCCGCGAATGCCTGATGAACCCCTGCGGCGCATCAGTACGCCTCCTGTGAACCTTCCTCGACCAGGCGGCGCGTGGGCCGCTCGCCCAGCCAGGCGTAGGCCAGGGGCGTCAGCAGCGTGTCGAGCAGGGTCGAGCTGACCAGGCCGCCGAAGATCACGACGGCCACGGGATGCAGGATCTCCTTGCCCGGGGCATCGGCTGCCAGCAGCAGGGGCACCAGCGCGAACGCCGCCACGAGGGCCGTCATCAGCACCGGTGTCAGGCGCTCGAGCGAGCCGCGCACGATCATCTTCGTGCCGAACGTCTCGCCCTCGAAGCGGCAGAGGTTGACGTAGTGGCTGATCTTGAGGATGCCGTTGCGGGTGGCAATGCCCGCGAGCGTGATGAAGCCCACCATCGAGGCGACCGACAAGGACACCCCGGCGAGCCACATGGCGACGACGCTGCCGACGAGGGCGAGCGGGATGTTGGCCATGACGATCCCCGCCAGCACGGCCGAGCGGTAGCGCGAGTAGAGCACCAGGAACATCATCGTGAGCGACACCAGCGCCAGCAGCGTGATGAGCTGCGTCGCCTGCTCCTGCGCCTGGAACTGGCCCTCCAGGCTCACGAAGGTGCCCGCCGGCAGCGACGTCTTCGCGACGACGTCGCGGATGTCCGCGATCACGCGGCCCATGTCCGATCCATCCGTGTTCGCATAGACGACGATGCGGCGGCGGCCGTTCTCGCGGCCGATCTGGTTCGGTCCGTCCGACTCCTCGACCGTGGCGATGCCGGACACCGGGATGCGCCCCGAAGGCGTGTCGAGCAGCACCGCTGCCAGGTCCCGCGGCGAGCGCCGTTCGTCGGGCAGGCGCAGCACGAGGTCGAAGCGCCGGCTGCCGTCGACGATCTGCGCGCCGTGCGCGCCGTCGGTCAGCGCCTGCAGCATGCGCACGGCCTCGGCCGGCGTGAGGCCCGCCTGGGCCGCCTTCGCGTAGTCGAGCCGCACGCTGATCTGCGGGATCAGCACCTGCTTTTCCACGGTCAGGTCGACCAGGCTCGGCACGTCCGCCAGCTCGCGGCGCACCTGCTCGGCGATGCCGCGCAGGCGGTCGAGGTCGTCGCCGAAGATCTTGAGGGCAATCTGGGCGCGCACGCCGGACAGCAGGTGGTCCAGCCGGTGCGAGATGGGCTGCCCGATCGCGACGACGGCGGGCAGCGAGGCGAGCTCGGCCCGCATGTGGGCCATGACGGCCTCGCGGTCGCGGTGCGAGCGCTTCAGATCGACGTCGATCTCCGCCGAGTGCACGCCTTCGGCGTGCTCGTCCAGCTCCGCGCGGCCCGTGCGCCGGCCCACCTGCACGACCTCGGGCACCTGGGCGATGAGCTTCTCCGCGACCGCGCCCATGCGGTTCGCCTCGGCCAGCGCGGTGCCGGGGTTGAACATGAGCGAGAGGACCAGCGACCCCTCGTTGAAAGGCGGCAGGAACGTGCGCGGGAAGAAGGGCACGGTCGCCGCAGCGAGCGCGACGGCCAGCGCGCCGATCGCGAGGATCGGCTTGCCGCGCGGCAGCGACCAGGCGAGCAGCCGCCCGTCCTGACGCTTGAGCCAGGCCACGAGCGGGCTGTCGCCGTGCGCCAGCCGCTTCATCCTCGGCAGCAGGAACGCGCACAACGCGGGCGTGACCGTCACCGAGACGACCATCGAGGCGAGGATGGACACGATGTAGGCGATGCCGAGCGGCGTGAAGAGCCGGCCTTCGATGCCCGGCAGCGCGAACAGCGGCACGAATACCAGCACGACGATCGCCGTCGCATACAGGATGCCGGAGCGCACCTCGACGCTGGCGCGCCGGACGACTTCCAGCACGGGCAGCGGCGCCGGCTCTTCGCGGTTCAGCCTGAGCCGCCGCACGATGTTCTCCACCCCGACCACCGCGTCGTCGACCAGCTCGCCGATCGCGATCGCCAGGCCGCCCAGCGTCATGACGTTGATCGACTGGCCGAGGCCGCGGAAGACGAGCGCCGTGACCGCCAGCGACAGGGGAATCGCGATCAGCGAGATCAGCGTGGTGCGCGCCGACAGCAGGAAGGCGAACAGCACGATGGCCACCATGATCGCGCCATCGCGCAGCGCCTCGGTCACGTTGGCGAGCGACGCGCGGATGAAGTCGGCCTGGCGGAACAGGACCCGCGGCTCGGCCATCCCCTCGGGCAGCCCTGGCTTCAGCTCGCGCAGCGCGTGCTCGATGTCGGTGGTGAGGCGCACGGTGTCGGCGGCCGGCTGCTTCTGCACGCTCACGATGACGGCCGGCGCGCCGTTGTAGCCGGCGTCGCCGCGCTTGAGCGCCGGGGCGAAGCGCGCACTGGCGACCTGCTCCAGCAGGACGGGACGGCCGTCCCTCCAGGCGACGGCGAGGCGCTGCAGGTCTTCCACGCGGTTCGTGCGCGCCAGATGCCGGATCAGGACTTCGCGGCCGTGCAGGTCGATGAAGCCGCCGCCGGCGTTGGACGAGAAGCCGCGCAGGGCCTGCTCCACCTGCGTGAGGGTCACGCCGAACTGCGCCATGCGCGCGGGATCCGGCTCGACCCGCAGCTGCCGGACGTCGCCCCCGATGGGGATGACCTGCGAGACGCCGGCGATCGACAGCAGCCGCGGCCGCAGCACGAAGTCGGCGTACTCCCGAGCCTGCATCGGCGTCGCGGCGTGCTCGCCGCCGGCGAGCGGCAGCGCGATCAGCATGATCTCGCCCATGATGGACGAGACCGGCCCCATGATCGGCGTGATGCCGGCCGGCAATTGCTCGCGCGTCAGCGCGAGCCGCTCGGACACGAGCTGGCGGTTGCGGTAGACATCGGTGCCCCAGTCGAACTCGGCGAAGACGATCGACAGGCCGACGCCCGACGTCGAGCGCACGCGCGTCACCCCCGGCATGCCGTTGAGCGCGGTCTCGATCGGAAAGGTGACGAGCTGCTCGACCTCTTCCGGGGCCATGCCGCCCGCCTCGGTGAGCACCGTGATCACCGGCTTGTCGAGGTCGGGGAAGACATCCACCGGGGTGCGCCAAGCGGTGAAGGCCCCGTAGGCCAGCAGCAGGGCGGCCACCGCGAGGACGAACAGCCGGTTCGCGAGGCTGTAGCGGACGATCCGGTCGAACATCGCGGCCTCAGCGAACCTGGCCCAGCATCGCGGCGCCTTGCACCACGACGCGGTTGTCCGCGGCGAGCCCCTGGGTGACGACCACCGTTCTCGCATCGAGCGGCTGGGACACGATGGGCTGCGGCAGGTAGCGTTCCGCGCCGATCTTGACGTAGACCACCGGCTCGTTGGCGGCATTGCGCACGATCGCTTCGGCCGGCAGCACCACGCCGCGCAGCGGCTCCTTCGTGAGGACGACGACGGTGACCGGCTGGCCCACGGCCAGGGCCGGCGCGGACGCGGCCGTGGCCTGCGTGCGCAACGTGATCGGCACCCGCCCGTCGCGCAGCGAACGGCCTGCGCCCACGACGCGCAGCACCACGCCGTCGATGCCCGCG
>Ga0075429_100001807_pt1 | contig 17716 bp, 18 predicted proteins | sample RhiMetdeltSRZDD3_FD_75295 | JGI IMG/M metagenome (GOLD analysis project Ga0075429, IMG submission 75295) | Populus rhizosphere microbial communities from Tennessee, USA - Rhizosphere MetaG P. deltoides SRZDD3 | ecosystem: Host-associated > Plants > Roots > Rhizosphere > Soil | place: USA... | reverse complement strand
TGGAGTTGTTGTCCGAGACGTCCGAGGACTCGTCCACTACCGAGACGAAGCGCCTGCGAGGGATGGCGCGGGCTTTCCTGCTGGAGAGCACCGAGACGAAGATCATGGTCACCGGCAACGCCCGGACGTGGCGGGAGTTCATCCAGAAGCGGAACTCACCTCACGCTGATCGCGAGATCCGGGATCTTGCCGCAGCGGTGCTCGACGTCCTCGTCAAGGAAGCCCCCCACATGTTCGGAGACCTCGCATGAGATTCCCCGTCAGACTCAGCGGCTACAAAGTAATGGCGACCATGAAAAGGCCGGGATGGTGGTCGTACACCATCAAGTTCGGCGTGTATGATGGGGCACTCAGTGTGTCCGGTTGGTTCCGGTACACGTTCTGGCACGTCTCTCTTCAATGGGGAGGCCGACGATGAAAGTGTACCTGATCGGTTCCCTCCGGAACCCCGAGGTCCCCAACACCGCCAAGTTCCTCCGGGAGGTTCTCGGTTGCGAAGTGTTCGACGACTGGTATGCCGCCGGTCCTGAAGCAGATGATCACTGGCAGGAGTACGAGAAGGCCCGGGGGCACAACTTCTCTCAGGCCCTCGCAGGGCACGCGGGACAGCACGTCTATCTGTACGACAAGTCCCACCTTGATTCGTCGGACGTCGGCGTCCTGATGCTCCCGGCGGGGAAGTCGGGGCACCTCGAAGCCGGTTACCTGATCGGTCGGGGCAAACCCGTCTTCATCATTGGGCCCGAGCCCGAGCGGTACGATGTGATGTACAACTTCGCATGGGGGTTCTTCAACGATCTGAACCACCTGTGTGACGCACTCCGCTGGACAAAGTCGTTCAAGTCGGACCACCTCCCGGAAGGGAGTTCATAACCGGGGGTCGCATGAGCACAGCACGCGGCAGAGTCGACGCACCACTACTGGTCACCATGGTGTCCGAGCCCAGTGAGGGCATGGAGGCATGGTTCTGGAAGGTGGTGCAGGACGAATGCAAGATCCAGAAGACGGACGTCCGGGTTGTGTTCCTCATCGACGAGCCGCCCGCGGGAACCGGGAGCCGCCCCCTGAAGTCTCAGATCCGAGCGGCGTGGCCGCGGTTCTCTCAGGAGATCCGTGAGTCCCGCCCTCGCGTCGTGCTGGCCATGGAGGGCAGCACGCTCCACCCGCTGACGGGGATCACGCAGACGATCCTTGACGCACGCGGGTACGTGATCGACAAGAGCTTCTTCCACAACATGCCGATCGAGTCGTTCGAGAAGATCGGTGAGTACAAGTCGAAGAGCAAGGGCCACGCCAAGGGCGACGATCGCTTCGGCTGGGTCAAGCGTTCGCAGGCGGGCCTGCTCGGTGCCGACTTCGAGGGGGTTGTCATCCCCACGTTCGGCCTCGACCACATCCGCCAGACCCAGTTCGCCATGCGCCCCGCCTTCAAGGAGGACGTTCGGCGCTGTCGCCGAGCCCTCGACGGCCAGCTCAACATGCTGGAAGACCGGCTCCACGACAACGACTACTTCGTCACTTTCGACACTCTGCGTCGACCGGATGGCTCGACCTATCAGGTGGGCAACTCCCTCTACGAGGTCAACTGGGGGGAGATCATCGCTGTCGACATCGAGACGCACGGCGTGGACAACGAGGTCATCGACCTTGTGTCGTTCAGCGACGGCATCAACAGCGGCGTGCTGGAGTGGTCGCTCGAAGCGCAGCAGTTCATGACGGCGCTGTTCGCCCTGCCGGGGCGGTACTACGCCATCCACAACAGCCCCTTCGACCTCCCTCGCTTGCGGGGGAACGGAGTGATCATCTCCGACAAGGTGATGGACACGCGGATCATCGACACGATGTTCGGTGCCGTCGTCGTCCAGCCGGACCTGCACAAGTCGCTGTGCCGTGCCTGCACCATCTACCACGACCTGAACCCGTGGAAGGGCCAGCGAGGGTCGATGTGGCATGAGATGAGCCAGAAGGATCCGATCTTCTACTCGGTCAAGGACGCCTTCGTGACCGCGTGGCTGGGCATCAGCCTCAAGAAGGTCATGGAGAACTTCGGGGTGTGGAACCTCTTCATGGGGCAGGGCACACACCCGGGACCCGGTGTGACGGCCACGATCCCCGAGCTGACGCTGATGTCCCGGACGGGCATCCGCACGGACAGGGAAGAGGCGGGCCGCATGACGGCTCTGCTGGAGGATGAGTCCCTCCAGCTGGAGCAGCAGTGGGCCGAGATGTTCCCCGGCATGAACCCCCACTCGACGCAGGAGGTCGCGGACCTCATGTATCGTCAGTGGGGCCTGCCGGTCCAGAAGACGAAGACGGATGGAGTGACGACGGACGAGCTTGCGCTGATCCGGCTACGCTTCTTCATCGACAGTGACTACGCGAAGCGGTACAGCCCGGGCCCGTGGATGGAAGATCCGCGGTGCACACCCCAGCTGTTCGATCTGCTCCTCAGCATCCGCAACGCGAGCAAGCTCCTCTCCACCTACGTGCAGCCAGTGGCGTTGGACACGGAGACGTGGGTTCACCCTAGCTACATGCCGGTGTCGAAGGACGACGAGCACGCGAAGGGTCGCTTCGGCGTAGGCATCAACAAGAGCAAGGCCACGACGGCCACGGGACGCCTCGCGACCTACGGCCCGAACATCCAGAACCAGCCGAAGAAGGTCCGGAAGCTGTACATCCCGGACACCAACGACATGTGCTTCATCGAGGCGGACTACAAGTCTGCTGAGCTGTACGTGATGGCGTTCATGGCGAAGGACGATCGGCTGCTCGAAGACCTCCGGTCCGGTGACATGCACAGCCGGAACGCTGTGCGGTTCAACACGACGAGAGACACGGCGAAGAACGTCATCTACGCCGGTCAGTATCTCGCCGGGGCCGCAAAGGTGAGCGAGATGATCCTCGAACAGGAGCACCAGTACGTCCCGGTGGACGAGTGCAAGCGAATCCTGAACGAGATCAAGGAGTATTACTTCAAGACGCACGCCTACAAGATGCACCTCGTGCAGATGTGTGAGACGAAGAAGTATGTGAAGAACAACTTCGGTCGTGTCCGATTCTTCCACGATGGGCGGTCACCGGCGGCGGTGGACTTCATTCCACAGAGTGTCGTCGCTGACGTACTGTGGTGTGTCCTCCGGCCGGTGGCAGAGATGGCTCGTTCCCTCGGCGGGCGTATGACGACGACCGTGCACGACTCGATTCTCATTCAGGTCCCCCAAGCGAGGGTGGCCGAGGCTGCCGAAAGGATGCAGGAGATCATGCAGAAGCGCTTCGACATCGTTGCCCCGGACTTCTACATTCCCGTCGAGCTGAAGCTGGGCGAGCCGGGCAAGTCGTGGGGCCAGTGGGAGAAGGCCGCGTGATGACGGTCAAGGCTCTCTACGAGAAATGGGGCCATCTCCTCCCTTGGGGCCGGAGGAAACGAGAGCATGACGAGTTCACGAAAGCGTATGTTGAACAGTTCAAGCAAGGCTTCCGTGAGATGAGGGAGCATCGGCTAGCTGCCACTAGGGTCCTCTGCAACATATGTGGTGACCCCATGTGCACGACGGACCCCAGCCCCGGGGGGAGCGTCTCTCCGTATTGTATCCCCCAAGGAAGAGAAGGCTGGATCAACTGGTCGATGCGTCAGTTCGAGCACACCGAGGAGAAGGTAATCCCCATGAGTGACATGAACCGCCCCCAGCAGGACCCGAAGCCCGGGAAGACGCCGGTCACTGGGCTGGTGATCAGTGACCTCCGAATCCGTCAACTGCTCGGAGTCGAGAAGTACGGGACAGAGCTGAAGACGCAGAACGGTCGTGATGCCCTCATCGACGCCTATCAAGAGGCGCTGGATCTGGTGATGTACCTCCGACAGACGATAGAGGAGAAGAGAGAGGCAGAAGGCCGTGCCGATACGAAGTTGGTTGAGTTCTGGCCTACCACCACCTCCGTAGATGTGGATGAGGTGCTCAAGGAGAGGTCCCCCGCGGATCACATTCTGGACGCGGTCGATGTCAAGATCGAGCCCATTGTCTCTCTCTCCTCCCCGGGTGAGTCCTTCGAGAATCTCTTCGCTCGCCCCGGTCGCGCCATCCCAGTCGACAGCGGTGATCGCATGACCGCCCGCGAGTTTCTCAGTTACCGTGAGGCAGAGGGAACTCGGACGATGACCACCCTGACTGCCGATGAGTCCATCGCTCAGGAGGCTCACCGCCTCGTGCTCGGGGACCGCGGCGCTGCGTACGGCCACCCGATCGATGACTTCGGCCGGACAGCCGGGATGCTCAACGCCCTGCTCGGTGCGAAGCTGTCGAGCCCCCTCACGGAGGAGGACGTGGCCTGCGCGCTGATCTGCGTCAAGCTGAGCCGGGAGCGCAACCACCCGAAGCGGGACAATGTCGTGGACATCGCGGGGTACGCGATCACGCTGGAGATGGTGAAGGAAGAGCGGGCCCGCCGGGCGAAGGCTGCGGATGGACGCGACTAAGCTCTGTTGCAAATGCGGTGATCGAGCAGCTCTCGTAGGCAGTCGCTGTGTTCCCTGCTACACCGACCGGTACGCTCGGCGTCTCCGAGTCGGGGCCCCCACCCTTCGCTCGCGGCGTTGGTGGGTCGAGAATCGGCGGCGCTTCGAGACTGCTCTCACCGCAAGACTCATGGCCATCGCAGCCGGGTTGGCGCCGGGCCCCAAGGAAGATCTCGTGCAACTCTTCTGGAGGAACGGGCACTTCCACCCGTGGACCCGCAACCCACAGGCAGCGAGGGAAGCACTCACGAAGATCATCGACGGCGCCGACGCGGTCGTCAGAGGAGAATGGGAATGGCGGAAAAAGAAGGTGGCCTCGTGATCAGGAGATTCGCCGATGAAGACCGTCTCAACAAGGCCTTCGAGATGGTGAAGAGCCACGAGGGCGGGTTCGTCAACGACCCGGACGATCCGGGTGGGGCGACCAACGTGGGCATCACACTGAAGGCGTACATCGAGTTCTGTGAGGACACAGGACGAGATGTGCCGACGGTGGAGTCTCTGAGGAAACTGACCGAGAACGACATGATGACGTTCTACGGTCGCCGGTACTTCGACCCGTTCATGTGGATCGAGGACGACCGGTTGTTCTACCTCCTCTGCGACACGGCGGTGAACAACGGCCGCAGCCGGGCTATCCTGTGGCTCCAGCGTGCGGTTGGTCTGCTGGAGGACGGCGTCATGGGGCCGAAGACGAAGACGGCGGTGAACGACGCTGTGCCGAACGACGTCTTCTTCCGTGTCTTCGCCCTGCGTATGAAGGAGTACGGGACGCTGCCCACACGGAACCCCAAGCTCGTGAAGTTCATCGGTGGCTGGCTCAACAGGCTGGCGACCTTCCTCCCGGGAGTGTGAGATGCGGGTACTCGTGCTGGACACAGAAACTGGGGGCCTCGACCCGAACGTCGAGTCCATCCTCACCCTCGGCATGTGCGTGCTGGAGGGGGACGACATCATCGACGGGACGCTCATCAAGATCGTCGAGCCGGAGATCAACGCTCACCCGAGGGCGCTCGCCGTCAACGGCATCAACCTCGACGAGCACCGGCGTACTGGCGTCTCCCCCGCTCAGGCGGTCGAGCAGATCAGAGAGTTCGTCCGGGGGTGGGGCTTCGGTCGCTCGATCGTCCCGGCCGGACACAACGTTCCGTTCGACCTCGGCTTCATCCGCCGCCTGTTCCGGATCGCGGGAGCGGACTACTCATCCGTGTTCAGCCACCGGTCGATCGACACGATGGCGGTGGCGGGCACCCTCGCGCTCGCGGGCCGTCTCTACGGTCAGCCGAACATCGGGCTGGACGCCCTGTGCAAGCGGTTCGGGATCACGATCCGCTCGGGCACGACCCACGACGCGCTCGAAGACGCCCGGGCCACGGCCCGGCTGCTGGTCAGACTGGTGGCTATGGTCAAGAACCCGAATCTGGAGGCGCCAGCGACTCAGTTGACCGTCCCGTTCGAGGATACTCAGGGATAATGCCTGCCTAGAAACACAGAAAGCCCCGTCAGATAGTCAGTTAACAACTGATTATCTGGCGGGGCTTTTCTGCGTCTTGACGTTTCAGTGTTTCCCGTGGCCTCGACCGCGATCGTGCTCGTGCTTGCACGAGTCGACCTCAGCGACCCCCGGGACGTCGGGTTCCCCCTTGGGGCGGAGGGGGTCCCGGCTGCACCCGGTGAGCAGGGTGAGCAGGGTGAGGACGAACAGCGCGGCCCTCACTTGACAGCCTTCATGGCGAGCTGGACGCCGACGGCGAGCCCGAAGCCAGCACACGCGGCCTTCATGGCCAGCATCACCATTCCGAAGACGAGATTCAACAGCAGGAACATGAGATCCATGGGTACCTCACACGATGGGGTTGCGTTTCTTGACGCCGATCACCTTCGCGCCCTCCACCCTCGGGGGTGGATTCTTGGCGGTCCGGCGCTCGGAGACCTTCTGGTCGATGAACCTGCGAGCGCGCTCCAGCAGATCGGGATAGCGGCGGGCCTCCTGTGGGACGCCCATCCGCTGTTCCAGATCCGCCTCGATCTTCTCCCGATCCCGGCGGAGCTGTCCGGGACTGGTTCGCTTATACGGTCTGGCCATTGGCCTTGCCCGACAAGCGCTCGACGGTGCGAAGACTCCCGAGACCGAGTAGTCCCCCGAGCAGAGCCATCATCGTGCCCATGTCGAGAGTGGGGAATACGACCGGGCGCCCAGCGAGGGCGCTTCCCCATGTGATCAGTGGTCCGACCACGAACTGCATCGCGAGTCCGGCCACGCATATCCAGCCGCAGGCCGGGCGCCAGCCCGAGATGAAGAGGTTCGCGTTGGCGGCCTCGATCTCGTTGATCCGCATTTGGCCCTTCGCCAGATCGGTGTCTGCGGCAAGGCGAGCCAGCTCACCGGACTGCTCCAGCTCGGCGAGCCGGAACAGGGCGTCGGCCTTCTGCTTCTGGTCGGGGAGAACGCGGTCGAGGACGCCCTTCGCGAGTTCGGCGAGAACGCCGACGAGGGGGAGAGCCATGGTTACTCCTTATCGGGGGGCAGCGGCCCGAGCGGGGGCCTGCCTGCACCGACGTTGACGCTGACGTAGTGCTCGGCGAAGAGCCCGACGAACAGCACTGCGGCCGCGGCGACTTGGATCCCGAGGGGGATCTCGACACCGACGCCGAGCTTGAGCAACAGGCCCCACACGACCAGAGTGACCTCTTCGATCGCGGTGAAGATCAGAACACCTCGCAATGCTTTGCTCATGTTATTGCCTCCGTTCCAGCGCCTTGTCGAGCTTGTCTTCCACTCTGCGCTGGGAGTTCTTGATGTCGACGATGTCGTCTTTGATGTGCTTCTGTTCCGCTTCCTGAACAGCCTGCACCTTGTCCATCCGGTCGACCTGTGCGCTGGTGTGTGAGACCCACCCGATTGCCCCGCCGATGAGGGCCGTCACGAGCGCCCCCACTGCGAGCTTCGTGATCCACCCGGGAACGACTTCCTTGGTCATTACTCTGCCTCCTCGTCCAGCTGCGCCTCACTCTCCAGCCGTCCCGTCGCGCGCATGGCGCGGACGTACCGCTTGAGTTCGTTGGCAGCAGCCACGATCTTCTTCTTCGCTGCATCCATTGCGACCTTGTCCTCGTTCTGCCCGGCCTTCTTCATCTCGAACTTGGCGTCCCTCAGTACGCGCTTGCGCTCCTGAAGTCCTGCGTCGAGCAGCCCGGGACCACGCCGTGAGACACTGGCGAAGCCCATACCTCCCGCCTCTTCGACGAGACGCTTGGCTCCCTCGGCTGGGCTGTGCTGCGCCCCTTCGATCGCCTCACCGGCGATGCGGACGGCCGGGACAGCGCGGGCTACCTTCTCCCCGATCGACTTGTGCTTGCCGAAGCGGTCCGTGTCGGACAGCATGTCGAGCGCAAGCGAGGGCATCGTGAGCATCGAGCCCATGTTGCCTGCCGCGGTCTTCGCCGTCTCCTTCATGAACTGCATGGGAGTGTCGAGGCCTTGTGCCACACGCGCAGCACGCGAGGGCAGGTTGCCCAGCCCGGCCTGCTTCGCCATTTCCTCGGTGATGAACTGGCGGACGCGGAGCACGACCGGCTTGCCCGTCCTGTCACGGAGGGGCGCCCCGGTGGTGGGGTTGCTGAGGATGATGTGGGCCGCACCACGCTCCCACGCGGGGAGGGAGTCCTCGACCTTCCGGAACTCATCGTTCTGGTTGTTCCACATGGCGAAGCCGAGTGGTATGCCGACGAGCGTTGCGAGTGTCCGGGCGCGAGAGCCCTTGGTCGTGGCCGACTCGTAGACGTGGCGCATCGCGAGCCCTTGGAACTGGATGAAGGGAGTGAGCAGGCGCCACATCGGTTCGCGTGCGGCCAGCGGAGCACCGGAGCCGTACTCCAGCGTAGCGCGCCGACCGACGCGACCGAACTCGGAGGGGTCCCCCGTGCGTTCGAGGGCTTCGAGGCCCGCGGCGATGCGGGGGTACAGCTCGACCTCACTACGCACGTCGCGCATGAACTGGCCGACGGGGTTTTGGCCGGTCTTCGTCTCCCCCGCAGGGAAGAGGTTAGCGAACTCAGCGGGGGTGCTCATGTCCGCCCCGACGACCTGCGACATCGTGGTGTGCTGACCGAGCCCCGCATCCTCCACCAACTGGTCGACATCAACCAGCTGGCCATTGATACGGAGCGTCATCGGACTCTTGTCGCCCGTGACGTGCTTTGCGAGCCGCTTCGCAGCGGACACGCCGTACCATTTGAGGATGCCGAGCGGCCGGGCCTTTTCGCCCGGGAGCCCGGTGAGGGCAGTCACGAGATCTGACGCGAGGTTCAACGTGGTGTTCGCGGGGTTGTAGACCGTGAGCCAGCGCGCGGCGGCCTTGCCCGACTTGCGCCACACGTCTTCGGCCATCGAGTCCTTGGGGGAGATCTCCTCGAAGGCGCGCTTGACGGCCTTCGGGATGACGAACCCACCACTCGCGTACTTGTCCACGCCCATCCCATCGAGCGCCCCAGCGAGGGCGGAATCCGCGGGCTTGCGCGGCATGTAGCCGATCTGCCCGGGGCCCGGTTCGTAGCGCACGAGGTTCTTCGGGATGGCGTCACCCCACTTGAACTGATCAGTGAGGTTGATGGCGGGGTCGGCCATCAGCTTGTTGAAGAGCGCGCGGTTCTGCTTCCACTGGAAGTATTTCGTGAGGACGTCGTGTTCGAGCGCAGCGAGGTTCGTCTCACGCGCTCCGCCTGCCGTCCCTCGCCGCTGGGCCTGACTGAGCCGACGGACGAGAGTCTCGTCCCCACTCGCCTGCGCGAGCCCACGCGCGATGCCGGTGATGTGGCGCATCGGAGTGTAGTCGCGGAGTTCCCTCTCGGGGATGATCGCACCTTCGTCGACCATGTCCGCGAATACACTCTTCAGCATGTCCTTCCGCATGACGGACGCAGCCGCGACTTCCGGGTCCGCGTCCACGGCAGCGCTCAGCTTCTGCGTGCCCTTCTCCCAGTCCGCCAGTGGGATGCGAACGACCTTGCCGTCGTCCCCCAGCTTGAGGATGGAGTCGTAGCCTTCACGCCGAGCCTGCGCGAGATCGTCCGCGGCGACTGCGTGGTCCCACAGGAGAGCAGCCTGTGCGACCCGGTCCCGCTTCAGGTTGTTGTACGCGGGCCGCATCGCCTGAGTGGCGAGCGTGCGGGCCTGCTCGATGTTGTGCCGGTGGTCGATCAGCTCCCGGGTGAGCTTCTTCGGCATACCGGGGTCCGAGTGGATGAAGCTCGTGAGAGCACGCCCGACCTGCTCGACCCACCCGTCGACGGAGGGCTCGGCCGCCATGGAGCGCAGGCCAGCCTTCATCGCGGGGTCACCCGCGAACGGGACGTCCGCGTGGCGCTGCACGACCGACGGTCCGAGGGCTTCGCCCTCCTTCAGGACGGCCTTCGCAGTGCCCTCGCCGAGGTCTGCGATGTTGGGCCGGAAGGCCTTCACAGCGCGCGCAGCAGCTTCGACGATGGGGGTGAAGTTGGGCATCAGGATCTCCTACTCCGCTTTCGCGGGGTTGCGGAACTTCTGGACGAACTCTTCGCCGGAGACGACCTTGCGCTCGTCGACTCGCTTGAGCAGCTCCGCGGCCTTCTCCTTGCGGAAGAGGCCGAAGACGCGGGTCGTGTTGTACGACGGGCCGACGGGATCGATGTACTCCCAGACGGTGCCGTCCTTCTTCACGAGCAGGTTGCCGACTGCGCCAGCGTCCGTCATCGGGCGGAACTTGCCCGCGTCGGCCAGCGCCTTCAGCTCTTCGGTGGTCTTGCCCAGCGCCTCACCCGCGAGGGTGAAGGCTTCGGCGGGGCGATCGAGCATCTCCTTTGCGACAGCATCGGGGAGCACGGGCAGCGCGCCCGGCTCCCGTCGCATGCGGATAGAGTTGCCCTCTTCGCTGACGACGCGGAATCCGTGCTTCTGGTAGAACCTCTTCAGCTTGGGGAGTGGGATCGTCCCTCGCTCGCCGGGCTGGGGCAGGGGGAGCGCCGTCAGTTCGATCGGTACTTCCTGCGCGTCGGCGACCTCGGTGAGGCTCGTGAGCAGCTTCTGCCCGTCGCCTCTCCCGTTGCCCATGTTCTGGAGGTGTTCGAGTTCGACGCCCTTACCCGATTCGAGCGGCTTGACCCGGAACTCCACGCGCCCCGCGCGACGGCTGATGTCGGTGGGGGAGCTGCTGAGGGGGACGCCGAGCGCACGCATGTCCATGGCTGCCCGCTCTGCGGGGCCGATGACGCGCGCGTTGGGCTCGATCGCCGGGGCTTCCGGCACACCCAGTTTCGGGGGATTGGTGAGGACGCGCTCTCCGCCCGGGGCGGCCGGGGCCGGTTCAAGGGACAGCGGACGAGGCTCTGGGGCCTCGGGGATGGGCCGCCCAGCCGAGTCTTCCAGCGCGAGCGGGGGACCCACTCGGCCCTCGGGGGGCGGCATGACGGCGTCCGGCGGCTCCGCCCGGGGCGTGAGCGGCAGCTGATCAGGCGGAAGCGGGGCCGGAACGCCCGTCGGTTCGAGGTCGGGGAGCGGGGCGACGTTCTCCGGGGGAGCCAGCGGGGCGCCCTCGGGGACGAACTGTGTGCTCGGGCCAGCCAGTGCCGGGGGCGTGACGCGCGGTGCGAGCCCGCCCTCTTCGGCGATGTGCAGCGGACCGCGGGTGAGCCCTTCCACCGCGCCCTGCGACGGGGGCAGGCTGACCTCCGGATAGGGGGCGACCCCCACACCCTTGGCGGCCGGTCCCTGTGCGCGAAACGCGGCCAGCTTGGCCATGAGGATCTGCTCCATCTCGGGGTCGGCTTCGCCCTTGATGCGCTGGACAATGTCCCGGACGATGACGTCGTCGGGCTGAGTGAGGTCGACACCGAAGCGTGAGTTGAACCACCCGGGCTCGAAGGAGTCGGCGAAGCTGTCGAGTGCGGCCTTGCGTGTGGCTGCCCGTGTGCCCGCGGCGACTTCCGCGGCCCTGCGTGCGCCCGCGCCCGCGAGATTCTCGATGCCCGGACCGAGGAGGCCACCGAGGATGGCGCCCGCGGTGCCCATCTGTGCAGCGGCCGGGAGGCCTTTCTGGAAGAAGGCGTCGAACTGCTCACCCGAGCCCCTTCCCTCATCGGCGGCCTCCGCCGCAGCAGTGAAGCCGTCCTTCGCGAGCCCGTAGCCAGCGCCAGCGAGGGCACCAGTCGCAGCGTGACGGGCGACTGAGCCCACGACGGAGCCTGCCAACTTCTTCACGAGGGGGATGCCGGTCTTCTCGGCCAGCTTGGTCAAGCCCTTACCACCACCCCCACCGATCGGGAGGGTCGCATAGGTGCCAGCGCCTTCAGCGATCTGGCCGATGCCCTTCTTGGCGACGTCCCCGACGTCTCCCATGATGGACTTCTGGGTGTCCGCATAGCCCGTGATGATGTCGCGGATGGCCTGCTCGTCGTAGCCCTTGGCGCGCAGCGCCTCGACGTTGGGGACGGGCATGTTCTCCGCGGTCTTCTCCAGTGCCCTACCAGTGAGGAAGGACTGAGCAGCCTCGATGGGGGCGGTGAATCCCTCGACGATGGGGCGGACGACAATCTCCCCAGCCGCCGCCATCTTGCGGGGATCTTGTAGAGCAGCGACGGCGTTCCCCACGCCGTGGGCGATGGGGCCGACAGCTTCCCGGATGGACCGCTCGGGCTTCACGTAGTCAGCCCCGTAGAGGTTCTTCAGGACCTGCTCGTGCTCCGCGAGGGAGAGGGGCTCCCCCGTCTCCTGTGCGAGCGCGCCGAAGTCGGACTCGATGATCTCGTCATCGGTCGCGTCCTCGGGGAAGTCGGGCGTGTCCGCGCGAAGCTTGTCTGCGACGTGCTTCCGCCACGCAGCACGCTCACGCTGCGGGTATTGGTCATCAGGAGGGAACAGGGGCATCGGGACTCCTTACTTGGGTTTCGCAGCCTTGGCGCGCTCTTCGCGGAGGCGCTGAAGTTCCCGGGCACGAGGAGAGAGTTGGGCTCCCTCGGCTGCGGGGGCAGCGCCGTGTGCGGCGGCCTTGAGAGGCGGGACAGCGGCGCCGACGGCGGGAGTGATCGCATTCATCGCCATCTCCACCGCCTGATCCACCGAGTACCGGGCCTTGGAGGCGCCGGTGACGTCGGTGTCGGACTGCGAGATGAGCGTGCGGATGAGACCCATGACGGCGTTGACGTACTTGACCTGCTCGTCCTTCGACATGCCCGCGAGTTCCTTGCGGCCAGCGACGGCGGCATTGACGCGCTCCAGTGCGGCGGCTTCCTTCGCCTCGGCGAGTTCCTTCTTGTTCTTCTGGAGGGTGTCCTGCTTCGAGCGCCAGTCGTCGAGTTCGTTCTGACGATCGATCTCACCGAGCTTCGCGTGGAGCTTCTCCAGCTCCTCGGCCTGCTTGAGCGCCTTCGAGTTGTTGCCCTTCTGCATCTCCTGCTGGATCGAGGCGTTGAGGATGGCCTCCTTCAGCGAGAGGATCTTCGCACCCTTCGCCTGTTCGGCTTGATGTGCACGCGAGCGCTCCTGTGCGAGCAGTCCGGGAGCGTCCTCGGGGGCACCGAGCGCGGAGAAGAACGACTGGACCTGCCCCGGGGCCCTCGGAGCGGGCTGGGCCTCCGCGTCACCGAGGAGAGAACGGTAGCGCTCCTCGTAGTTGATGTTCGGCTGTGCGGAAAGGTAGGCGTTCAGGCGTGCGTAGTGGTCCGCGATCAGCGAGTCCTTCTCGGCGGCGACGGGCTCTGCGGCAGGTGCGTCTGCATCGATACCGGTGGCATCGGGGACGGTGTTCGCCTCGGCGCCCTGCGGGGTGGCCGCGGCCACGGTCATGCCGGACATGGTCTGGTTGAGGCCGTTGTTCACGACGTCGCTGGCCGTGTCGGAGACGTTGCGGAAGCCCAGTGCGCGTGCACGCTCGGGCGACAGGTCCTTGATCTTGGTGCCCATGTTACCTCCGTCCCGGGTGGACGAGGCGCCCGAAGGTGCCGGAGAGCATGCGGCCCCCCTTCTTCAGAAAGCCCCACTTCGAGCCGCGGACGCCGAAGTTCTCGTCGATGTTGTCGGGCGATGCGTCGTTGCGGATAGCGACGGAGGTGCCGTCGGCAGGCGCGGCGGCGGCCTTGGCAGCGGGCATGGCGGAGAGCGCCACGCCAGCGGCGTTGCCGATCTTGCTCCAGATGCGCCCACCCGTGTTCTGCACACCACCCGCCTCACGATCCCGGAGGATGGCCTGCATGCGGTCGGAGACCATCTGCTGGGCAATGGGGGCGACGGAGGCGTAGAGGTTCCCCCGCGCCTGATTCACCATCGCGTTGCTCGCTCCCTCGCCTGCGCTGGTAGCGAAGACGCCCGTGCCGGTGCCCGCCCCTGCGGCGGGGGTGAGCCCGAGCTGGGCCGCCTGCCGTTCGGTCGCGTTGCCGAAGCGCTGTCCAGTCTCGGCGGCGGAGCCGATGATCTGCTGTCCCTGTGGACTGTTGACCACGTTGTGGAACAGCTCGTTGATCTCTTTCGTGACGGCTTCCACGCCGAAGTGCTGCTTCAGCCAAGCAGGGTCGATGTACTGACGACCCTTCTCGCCGAAGATAGCCCCGGCGAGGGAGGCCGCCGAGAGAATGGCTGTGACAGGATCCATGTGTGACTCCTTAGCCCAAGTATTCGAGGCGCGCGTCGATGGTGTAGACGGGCGTGCCTGCACCGGGGGATGTGAGCGTGGTGGTGAAGGTGATGTTCTGGCTGGCGGCGACCCGGACCACAACGGATGCGTGAGAGAACGAGTTGTTGACGAACAAGTCGTGTGCCGTGTAGGGAGCGATGTTGCTGGTGCTCCCGAGGAACCCGATGACTTCTGTCTGGGCGGTGCCCTCGTTCCACGCCAGCGTCACCGTGACATTGTCCGCTGCGTCTCCGCCAGTGGTGGTCTTCAGGTAGAACGACACTCGGTAGAGTCCCGCCGAGACGGTGGTGCCCGTCAGCAAGGTCTGGGCGGTGAGGCTCCCGTTCTGTCCCGTGAGGACAATGCGGCCCAGAGTGCCCGACGCCGATGCCGCGATACCGAGCAGCGGGATTCCGGCGGTGACATCCCCAAGGGTGTACGTGCGGGACGCCGTGCTGACTACCGAGATAGCGTTGTTCGTGCTCGCCGATGAGCCCGACGTGATGAAGCGGAGCCTCTTGGTCGAGGTCGTGATGTCTTGGAACGAGGCACCCGTGGTCGCGGTAGAGCAGCGGAAGGTCGAGCTGGTATTACCCGCGAGAGCTGCGACTGCACCCGAGATGATAACTGTCCCGCTCGCATCCGGGAACGCCCAGAAGCGGTTGGCCGTGAGGTTGGTGTCGGTCTGGATCTCACCGACGAAGCCGGAGCCATCGTCGAGGGCGAAACCCCAGCCATTCACGGCTCCCCCACCTCCCACGATGATGCGGGGAGTGTAGGTGGATCCGTTTCCGTCAAAGATCCATGTGACCCCGACGATGGTCCCGGGCGTCGAGTCAGTGAGAAGGGTGCCGTTGCCATCGGGGAACGTGAATGTACGGGTGCCGACCGAGAGGCCGGAGCACTGGAACTTCGCGATCTTGGTGGGGGTGGCGTCGTCGAGGATGGAGAAGGTACTGTCGGTGACCGAGACCGAAGAGACGGTCGAGATGGGGCCGTCCCACACGCCCGCGGAGGTCACACGAGACAGGAGGGTGGCTCCGGAGTTCCGGAACTCCTGCAAGTTCCCTGATTGGGACGCGGCCCCCTGAATGAGGGTACCAACCGTGGCAGCCGTGTCGGGGGTCACTGTTAGCATAGGGCTCAATGCGCCAGATCCGGTGCCGATGCCCATATGACCATCGTCGCTGATTCGACCCGATTCCGTGCCGCCGTTGAGATCCCAACGCATCAGATCGGACGTAGCCGATCCTACTGCGGCGTAGCTGACAGCCCAGTAGTTCGCTTCATTGGACCCGCTAGCGTAACGGATTTCAAGATGGTTCGCCAAGGCGGGGACAGTTCCACCACCCTGTGGATCACCGGTGAGGACGTAGACATACTCTGTCCATGCCGAGCCATCAATGTCTGCGTTGAGGGCGATGGTTGGAGTAGACCATGCTACGCCGTTTGCATCTCGCACCACGAAACTTCCAAGAGCGAGCGCCGACAGTGCACCCAACCGACGTTGCTTGACACGCAGAATGATTGAAGACTGTCCCGCAGGGATGGCCGGAGACATCACAACATCCACACCGAACGAGCCGACACCATTGCGGGCAGTGAACCCGGCGTTGTCATCATCCGTGAACAGTGCCTCCCAGAACGTTGCGGGGGGCGGGCCGAAGTCATTGTAGAGACTCCACGGACTGGGCATAGACCCATCTGAGTTGGGGCGCGACAATGATGTGCTATTTGCGACGTGCAACTTGGCTTGAGGGGCAGCGACCGTAATGCCCAGCCGATCGGTGAACTCGTCGTAAGCAGAAGTCTGTGCCTCGCCGAGGTAGATCGACCCCTTCACTTCACTGGCGGTCGAGCTGAAGGTCAGGATCCCCGAATCGTCGGTGTCACCGAAGGCCAGCTGGCCATCGGCGCGACCGGGGAGGAAGAAGAACTGGGAGAGGTCGACGTCCCCCGGCAGCGGGTCCCCACTCCCGTCAGGCACCTCACCGCGGATGATGGCGTTCATGCCGGTCGCGGCTTGGCTCACCCCTTGGTAGAGAGCACGGAAGGCTTCGTACTCCCAGCGAGGGATGCCCTTCTTCGGGACGATGACAGGAGTGGGGCGCATGGGTGGTCCTTATGCAGCCCTGTTCTGCTCCAGACCGAGATCGCTCATGAGGTACGTGAACGAGTTCAGGCGGAGGCCCACACCGAGATCGACGAGCGATGCGTCGGGGAGGGCAACCTTCTGGATCAGGAGTTCGAGGGACTGCTTGGCGTTGTCGTTGTGCACCACGAAGTTGTCGCCAATGAGCGTGGAGTTGTACGACGTGTCGAGGGCAGTGATGGCTTCAGCAACGTTGGAGCCATAGACGGTGACACCGACGGTGCCGGTGTCGAAGGTCAGCGTCCCAGAACCAGCCGTGTGAGCCGGTTGAGAGAGCGTGAGGCTGCTCGCCGAAGCCACGGCAATGACAATGGTGCCGGGCTTGAGGTTCGCCCCCTTGACCCGCATGCCTGCGACGATGGAGCCGAAAGCTGCCGAAGAAGTAACAGTAGCGCTGTCCGCGGTCGTCGTCCCAGTAGCCGTGGAAGCCGAGCCGGACGCCACGAAGTCGACATAGATGCGCTCCTCCCTCGCGAGTCGTTCCGTCCCCGCAGCACGGATGCGGCGAGTACGGATGATCTGGGTGTTCTTGACGGTGGTCGCGGTGCCCGCCGAGTTCGCCACTTGGTAGGTGGGCATCACAGTGCCCTGATCCTCCACGTAGATCTTGAAGTCTTCCTCGTTGGCCGTGAGCAGGAGATGCTCACCGTCCTGCATAGCGGGACAGGACGCCCGTCCGGAGACGGTGATCGGGCCGATGGCGGGGAGCATACCACCGTCCTTGATCTTGTCCTGCGCGTAGCTGAAGACGAGCGCCCGGGTGTTCTTCGTATGGGAGGCACCAGCGGGGCAGAAGTAGACGACGATCCACTTGTCCCGCGGGTAGACGCGGACCTGACATGTGCTGAGAGCGGACATCTTCATCATCGCTCGGTGGTTGATGTCGAGGTTGGCGGGCCGGACGGTGATACCGTCCGTGATGAAGAACCCAGCGGTGGAGACATAGAAGAGGAACGTACCACCACCCGGCATGTCGAACTTCTCGGCAGCGAGGGGGCCCACGATCCCGTGGTCTTCCGCGAGTGCCTCGTGTGCGACCTCGGTTTGCTGGAACTCGGTGTCGAGTTCGGTGGGCAGCCAGTTCACGCGCTTGATGTTGTCCTTCATGCCGACGACAAGGATCTGGCCGAGTGAGCGAACGCAGGTCACTTGATCACGCTTGCGCGTGAGCATCTTCATGAAGTACGGCTGGGGGAAGGCCTCGGGCTTGCCCGGGAGGGACCAGCGGATAAGGCCACCGATGAGGATGTCGTTGACGACGTACGAGCCTTGGAAGAAGTCACCCGTCGAGAACGTCGGCGGGGGCAGATTCGCGGGGTCGTTGATCGTGGTGCCCACCTGAGAGCGGTAGGTGACGACGCGGTAGGGGGGCCCGTCGAGGTTGATCGTGCCCCCGGAGAAGAACAC
>Ga0075429_100001806_pt1 | contig 17721 bp, 11 predicted proteins | sample RhiMetdeltSRZDD3_FD_75295 | JGI IMG/M metagenome (GOLD analysis project Ga0075429, IMG submission 75295) | Populus rhizosphere microbial communities from Tennessee, USA - Rhizosphere MetaG P. deltoides SRZDD3 | ecosystem: Host-associated > Plants > Roots > Rhizosphere > Soil | place: USA... | reverse complement strand
ATTCGCCGCGGGGGCAAAATTGGGGTTGATCCGGAGCGCTTCTTCATATCTGGCCATGGCTCGAGGATTATCCCTTTGCTGCTCATGCAGCATTCCTAGAAGCGTCAAAATTTGAGGTTGTTCAGGACTCTTTCTCAGGACTACTTCCAATTCATGTATTGCCTGACCAATCTTTCCTTGTCGCGCATAGAGTTCGCCGAGAGTAACGTAGGTCGAAAGATAATCTTTATCCAGCGCGATCGCCTTTTTGATGGCCGCTTCTGCCTGCGGCAAGTTTTGCGCTTCCATTAAGACGCGTCCAAGAAGATGATGCAACTTTGCATTGCTCGGATAGACCGAGATTTGCCGCGAGACATGTTCTCGCGCTTCCGCTGTTCGTTTTTGAGAGACGAGAATCGCAGTCATCTGTTCGAGACTCTCCAACGAACCTGGGTCCTTCTGCAGGGCCCGTGCAAAGTATGCCAGGGCTTCAGTCGGACGACGTTGAGCACGAAAGACAACCCCGAGCCGTTGATTAAGAAGCGCATCGTGTGGCTGCAATGTGAGCGCTTGCTTCAGCAGGTCCTCAGCCCGCTTCGTGTTGCCAGCGAAAATCTGTGCATCAGCGAGAGCTTTTAGAGCTGCAACATTCTGAGGATCCAACTGTACAGCCGCCTCACCCTCAGTCAGCGCGAGGCTCAACGAGTTGTGAGCCAGATACGTTTGTACCAGAGCGACACGGATATCACTGGAGTTTGGGGCGAGATCGCGCGCCTCTTTGAGGACCGCAATCGCTTTCGAATAGTCTTGAAGGCGTGCCCAGACGACTCCCAAGTAGTGACGGACAATCGCGAGCCTTGGCGCTTCATGTGCCAGTTTCTCCAAGAGCGGCAGTGCTTTCTCGATATCGCCTTCCTCCATGATAAGACGGGCTTCTAATACACGCCCGCCGACATCACTCCGATTCGGCATCAAAAACGCCTCGATCTCAGAGCGAGCTTCCTTCATCCGTTTCCTGTCCAGGTAGAATGTAATAAGGGCCTCACGGGCCATGCGAGACGTAGGATCGACCTCTCGGGCCCTGTGAAACGACGCCTCGGCCTCATTGAAGCGACCGGTAGCCGTATAGAACTGGGCAAGAGCAACAAGCGCCTCCCCGCTGCTCGGCTGAGCTTTGACCCATTGGCGGTAACAACCTTCCGCCTCCTCGAGGCGGTGCGCCTTCTGATGAACCGCCGCCAAGCGTGCATATAACGGACCTTGGTTCTTATCTTCCTCTAGTCCACGCCTATACTCCTGTATCGCTTCGGCCTCTTTCCCGGCCGACTGATAGACATCGCCCAACGCAATCCGTGCGTCGATAAACTGGGACTGAGTTTTAAGGGCGTCCAGCAACACGGTTTCTGCCTCAGAGAATTTGCGTTGCTGAGCATAGGCCCTAGCCAACTCGATGTATGCAGCCCGATTATTGGGATCCAGTTCAATCGCCTTACTGAACTCGGCAATCCCACTCTGCATCCTGCCTTCTGCAATCAAGCTCAAACCCTTGATCACGTGGCCGTTCGAATGGGTCGGCTCAACCGACAGAATTGCGTCGGCTTGCAGTCCTGCTTTATCAGGCTCTGCAGAAAGGAAATACAGGCGAGCCAATTGCAAATGTGCATCAATTCTTGATCCCTTGAGCTTGACGACTTTCAGCAACGCTTGGTGAGCCAAATTCATGTCGACAATAGTTCCAGACCTGAGATGCAAAAGTGCCAATTGATAGTACGCATCGTCGTCTCTGGGATCTAGCTTCAGCAGCTCTTGATACTCGATCAGCGCTTCACCAAATTGCTTCTTTTCCAAAAAGTCTCTGGCTTTGCCTCGATGCAAATTAGCAGCTTCTTCATTCCGATGAGACGAGCAAGCTATAAGAGCCGTCCAAGCGAAGATAATCGCCACGATCGGGGTGAACATTGCATGGAACATAGTCTATCCCTTTGCTAGAAACTCGGTTACCCAAATATCTCGCTGGTCACCAAGATCTTACCACCGGGGTTGATGAGGGGCGCTGTCTACCAAGGTGTAACTGACCCACTCGCAAGCGGTATTCACCCAGATGGGTCGTTGGGGTGGATCTTTAAGAGAAAAAGGTGTCACTTAATGAAAGGATCACACACGTTGCCTCTACAGAAGCAACCCCTCGGTTAGATTTGCCTTGAAGTGGTTTGCTCAATGTCGCTCGGCATAACTTTTGCTTCCTCTAGGCGAGAACTGCCATCCAAGAGTTTTACCCACGCACGTCGGGCTGATTGAGTGGAAAGACCATTCCGCTGCCACACATAGCGCACCATGGTGGGGGTCACAATCCCAGCCTCAGACTTCATCTCTCCTGCCAGCCGGATATAACTTATGCGCGGATTTTTTCGAGTCTGCAAGAGAATTTGTTCTTCCAGTACAGCCGGCGTGCGATTAGGCATCTCCGGCTTCCTGCGCGGTCGTGGTCCTAAACCCTCCCTTCCATGGAGCTCAAAAGCCTTTTTCATCGCGTAGAATTGCGATCTGCTCAGACCGGCAATCTTGCACGCTTTAGCAATGTTCTTGAGCTCAGCCGCCATTGCAAGAATACCGAGTCGGGCGCGAATCAACTGATCGCGGGTCGTCATCTCACACCTCACAGAAAATTGAGGATTGAATCCTGAGCATTGCCTTTTTATCCGTGGCTCTCTTGGCCACAGATCGTAGCAAGCTACGGTAACCTATCTGCTCCGGCAGGCACGCGACCGAGAACCCTGTTAATAGTGAATACTGAGCAGCGGATAGAATGTTCTGCTAGAACTTGTTTAGGAGGAGGCGTGCGCAGGTGACGATTGATTTAGCTAAACCAAGGTGTGTCATCACTCAGCCAATAGTCTTCTTTTTACGACGCGGTGCGGAACCATCCCAAGTATCGTTGACTCATCTTATGGCTTCGTTCGGCCATGTGGCGCATGTATCGAATCCACGGGTATTTAGACTTCCTGAACCACGGCACTTCTATTTCAGATCCACCATATTTCCTCTTGTATTCGCCGCCACCTCCCATATCATAAGTCCGAAGACCCATTTGTCTTCCAATCTTCATGGCATGCCATTGAATCGCTTCGTTGGGGCGCAATAATTGATCACGTCGCCAACTCGCTCCACCCCAGAAATACATGACTCCGTTCATAAAGGGGAAAATTCCCGTGGCAATGCATCGACCGCTTTGATCGCGAGCCCTAAGCAGTAGAAGATTTCCAGTAGGATGCACGTGTGTAATGAGCTTACGTACACGTTCGAGATCATAGGTAGGAACCAAAAGTCGTTTTGCAAAGACATCCTGGAGTTGAGCAAAGTATTCGTCGGCAAAATCAAGATCCTGCGCCACCTCGACGACGATACCCTCTTTCTCCGCTTTTCGAACACAACGACGGCAGGCGCTCGTCATCTTGGAGAAGATTTTATTCTCCTCTCCGGTTAGGTCAACCTCGAACCCGCGACACATTCGACACTGCACATTTAGCCCATCAAGATCCTTCAAAGTCAGATTTCGGTCGAACACCTCTAGATGAACACATCGTAACTCATGAAAGGCAAAATTAATTAACGCTTTGACCGCCTTGCGCTTGTCAGCTGAGGAAGACAAGATAAGCCCCATGTAATCAGTAGTCCATCCCGGGAAGGGGCTTCCAAGTATTCTAAAGCCTGCCTTTCGCACAATCATTCCGGTGAAGTAACCAATCTTCTCTGGGCCCTCCTTTAAAGCCGCAATAACCGGTTCGCCCATTTGAGTTTCCGACAGAAAGGTGAGCCAAGCAGGTGTCTGATAGATTGTTTGTGAGGCGTCGATTTTGGGCGACCAATCATTGCCTAACGCAGCTAGGCGTTCGAACGCATACGTCATGGATGGGCCTTTTCGGAGATTTGCGCTGGATAGATTTTAGGAGCGGTGTCATGCATCCTTTTTCAGAGACCAGGACCTAGCCAATGACCTCAGGCTGCCCAGCGTGTAAGCCACTGAATTGGTATCAACGATTTGACGTTAGAAGGAGAGGGTGACTGGTCCGGTCAGCTCTATCAAACTAGAGGGACCCTTACCAGCAGCCATATTCCGACTACCACCCAGACAATTGCGCTGATTGCGCGTAGAAACGTATATCTCTTAGATGCAATTCTCTTGTAACCAGCAAAGAATACTTCCTGCAGCGCCAGCAGGGCGATCACCAAATATGTGGCCTTAAAGCGATATTCTACCGCGTCTTGGAAGGTTGGCCTTGGAAACTCTCGTTTTGCACGTTGCCTGGCATCTTGAATTCCAGCAATTTCCTCATCGATTCCAACGGGTCTTGCCAATGTGAGAGTTTGCAAGGGTCTTGTTCTGCCCTCGTCCAGTAATACTTTGTCCGCTTGACGCGACAATCGCATCGTTCCGGATTTAACGTGTAGCGTAATTGCCCAGTTTTCTGGTCCCTTCCAGGAATGCATAGAAGGCATAGCCGTCAGCTTATTTCCACGAGAGCCAGCATCATCCAACGACCATGTGGTCACGGCCCAGGAATCGCTTGCCGGTTGCTCAACCATGATTGCCGATGCTGGTGTAGGGATTGCCTCAAACGGTTTGTCCCCAGCCATCTGCCAGCCGGCGAATGGTTCATGACTGCCTTTATATGTTCGAAAGCTTGTACCGCTCGAGCCAAAAATGTAGGTGCTTAACATCAAACTGTTCGATGTCTGTGTGAGATTATAGGCCCCGGGCATCTGGCCTTCTCTTAGGTGTACATCATGGGCCGTGGTCCATACTGTTGTCGTTCGGTCACTGACAGCACCGGACGTGTTATCGAGGACCACCCAGAGACCAGGCGATGCTTGTGCCACCTGGCGACGCGCTATGTACTCTCCGGGCCCCCTTCTTTCCAAGTCAATGAGAGCGAGTCTGTCAGCGCGAGCATGACCAAGCATTCGGGTTTTGCGTATGCTGGACGCTGACTCGTCGACCAAGTGTGGGGCGTTCGAGCCATTCCACGATTCGGCTTTACGACGCTCATCCGTGCCGTAGGGCCAGTACCCGACGTTGGTCCACCACGCCTGACCTTTTGCCCAAAGCAACACACTCATTTCATCGGCGTGCTTATGCGCAAACGCCGGAAAGTAGGACCACGCGACAACCGTTTGACTCAGGTCTTGCATCCCATGCAAAGCCCTAAAATTGTCCCACCATATCGAGTACCCCGCGACGGGATATATGACGTTCTGATGCGGCTGTGACGACTCATCCCTATTCAGTAGGCGCCCATAGAGACCTTCCTGTTCAAATCTGGAAACGAGCGGCCCTGGCAGACCAGCGCCTCCTTCAGTGTCACCGAACATCGGCAGTGATCCGTCCGGCCTCCGCAGCTGTGCATACACCTCTCTAGCCTTGTCGTACTTTCGCCGCCAAACATGAGGGACTTCGATTCCATGTAAAGACATATATCTGAAAGCCATACTGAGGAACTGTACCCCCGTCTTGTGATAACCGGCTGAATGCTCGATTACAAAGCCTTCATCGTTAATGTAGAATCCCATCAGTTTGTGGAGTCGCTCAAAAGCCAGCATGGGATAATGTTGTGTTTCCGGAATCGAAGGAAAAGCGAGACTTAAATGCCAAAGACCAAGATTTTGCATGACTCCGTGATTCGATAAGCGATAGAAGAAAGCAGGATCAGCCAAAAAACGGCCGCTACGGGCAACGAAAATGAAAATAGCCTCAGCTACGTCCGGGCTATACGCCGGGTGATGGCGGTAAACGGCCCAAAAATCGCTGAGCGCGAGAACACGCTCGGCGATGGCCTGATCTTCCCACAACTCTCCCCTGGGGAGGAATACTCTTCGTTCATACGATGCCCACGCGAGAATGACGTCCCTCGCCATCAGAAAAAATTCTTCCCGCTTCGTCTTGCGATAGGCCGCAAGCAATATCCGTGGAATGGTGAGGCGAGCTTGGGACAACTGCCAGTACGGCGAGCCTTGGTCAATATCCTGAGGATCAAATGGAAGGTGAAGACGTCTCGGCTCTTCCCCAGGCAAAGCAAATTCCCCTTGCAGAATCTTCTCCGCCACATCTACGGTATAGAGGTGGTTTTCATCGTCAAAGAAACGAAAGCTGCTCAGTTCTTCTAGTAAATCGTTAGGCGGCTCTTGTCGGCCGCGCTCGATCATATCTATTGTGACGACCGGGCTTGTAACGTAGTAGTGTTTGATTACAGATGACCAAATAGCAGCGAGTACGACTGCGGGAATGGCAAAATACACAGCACCGCACAACAGACGACCTATGTTTGTTTGGTCGAACATCAACGCAGCATTGCGAAAGGAACAGTGATATTATCCACGTGGATTTAAGCCTGATGATCGACCATGCAGGTTTGACAATTTCGAAGTTCGCTCCATCTGTAGGCCATGGGCACCCGCAAAATCAGCGGGGGTGTTCAAAATCGTCACTAACCTCAGATCCAATGTCGGCATGAGACTGTCGGCAAACTTTCCAGTCAAATGGTGATGATCCCTATAAATAAGTGCATCTCCATGCACAGGTTTACAAGTGCCTTTCTCGCAGATGCGGTCGGTTATATCGATAAAGTGAACATTTGAAAGACCGCGAGCCCCCTCTTGTTCGGACTGGAATACAGCTGCGTTGAGGACGGACGACTCACCAGCTGCGCACGAGTCTACTGGATACCAGGTATGACGAAGGGATCGTGCAAGGCAGGTCGGAATGTCATAGGGGAAGTACGGGGTGTCCCGCATGATGGCAACCCGTAAGCCCCCCAGAGCCTGTACGGTCCGTCTTACTCCCTCCTGCAATCCATTGAGAGGAACGGTCTTGGCTGGGTTATTTCTGTCCTTCTGCCCAAGACTATTAGTCAAATTACCCATAAACACCATCGTCGGCCTGAGTTCAACGATTCGCTGAAGAGACTCTCTGCGCCAACGAGCGCAAGTTGCGAGGGTTCCAATACTGTGACCCAGCGGAGCGATATCAAAAGCAGGGCATGAGGACTTTACGACTGTTGTTAACTTCCATCCCTTCGACGTAGCAATACGCTCCAGCGGATTGAACCACTGAATGGCATGAGAGTCCCCAAAGAGGACAATATTCACAACTGACGAGGCATTACCGAACTCGCAAATTTTGACCTCCGTTGACTGTAGGCCACTGACGCAGTCTTGCCTAGGAAGCCTGGTGACGTCTTTAATTGCTGTGGTGATCGGCATCATCTTAGGTTCTCTGGCCAACTGACCAGCAAACCACATGGCTAGAAAAGCGACTCCAAATAAGCAAACCGTTACGACTCCGGCAAGACCTACTGAAAACACAGGCCGTTTAAGCAAAGTCGGGTGGAATCGAATTGGTTTTTCTACGAAGTGGTAGCTCATTGCAGCCACGGCCAAGGATGCAGCTGCCGCGGCAGCTTTGCCGGTGATAGAAATGTTAGGAAGAAGAGCGGCAGAAAAAACCAGAAATGGCCAATGCCACAAATACCAGGAATATGAGAGCCTGCCCAGCATCTGTAGGGGGGCGGAATGAAGCACTAGGCTCATTCCACCATTAGGACAGGCAGTGCCGGCGATCAGGCTTGCAACGGTTCCGATGACGGGGCTGAGGGCAATCCACCCCGGGAAACCAATATCGCTCGCAATGAAGTGTGCAGAGCCCAAAATTGAGAGGACACCGAGCCAGCCGAGAGTCAGCCACCAGGTGGAAGAGATCTTCAGTTTGCGACACGGCAGCAAAACAGCGAGTCCTCCCAGACTAAACTCCCACGCCCTTGCGGGCAATTCATAAAAGGCAAATGTGCCTCCGTTTGCGGTGAACCACACACTGATAGTCAACGATAATATGGTTATGACAGAGAGCACTACCCAGAGCGCTTTCATTGATCGACACCACCGTAAACTCATTAGGACTAGCAATGGCCAAAACAAATAAAACTGCTCTTCTACGGCCAGAGACCATGTGTGCAACAACGGATTTGTTTTCACATCAGCAGCAAAGTAATCCCCCGCATTAAGGTCGAAAAAGAGATTGCTGATGTAGAGAGCAGCCGCCCGACTGGCGTGCCCTGCCCCATCCAACTCATGTGGAGTCAGGATCATCGCCCCTACCAGAAGTGTGAAGATTAAAGTAAGCGCGAATGCAGGAAGCAACCGACGAACACGCCGTGCATAAAACTGCAACAGATTAAGGTCTGAGGTCTTCTGAAGTTCTTCTACAAGGAGACCGGTGATCAGGAAGCCGGATAGGACAAAGAAAACATCGACTCCGACAAAACCGCCCGCAAATCCTTGCACTCCACAATGGAATAGGACTACCAGCAGCACTGCTAGTCCGCGCAGCCCTTCAATGTCTGGCCGGAAAGCTGACACTCCGTCGTTTGGTTTCATTGTCGGATCGGCAGGATTACGAATGACCGTTGACTTCAATGACCGTGATGGACTGATCTTGAGAAATTGGATTCTGTTGCATATCCCAGTGACTGACGACCTTGACCGTTGATCCGTCACGACGTTTGTGGATGAGTTGGCCTTGCCAGTGTCCCCTTGTTCGAAGTTCCTCCTCGATGGCCTCAAGCGGGACAGGAAATTTCGTTTCGAGCAGTTGGTGAGAAGTCATCCCCAATACATCTTCTGGCTCCCAGCCATACAATTTTTGAGCGCCTTTGCTCCAGTACCGAATGGTGCCATCCACATCGCGGATCATAATGGCGTCTTTGGATAGAATGACGTCTTCATCCATGTTTGGAGATTCTGCCGATTGCTTCGCAGCCACTTTAGTTTCAACCGTGAGAGCTCCGGCAAGCGCCTCTGCTACCACTTGGTGTCCCTCGCTCGACCAGTGTGTATCATCAAAAAGAAAAACGGGACTGCCATTTCTCGCCGCGGACTTGAGCGCAGGCGTGAGATCAAGATAGTCAATGTGGGGGGAAATTTCGTAGACCATCTTGCGGAGACGATCCGGAAGATCATCTAATACCCAGGGCGGTGTTGTACGCCCACCACCCTTCTCAAACTCTGCGATGTCGTGATACACCCTAAACGCCGTGGGAGCAAATACGACGATGAACCGGGCACCTTCCTTGTCGACCGCCCGATACGCATCCTCAATCGCTGCCATAGAGCGCTTGAGAGCATCGAGGTCTTGTTTAGTGAGAGACACGGAGTTCGAACGACCCTTGACATACAAACGGTGTTCTCTCCCTTCGCTGTCTCGAACAGTGGCAGGGACGGCTGGAGTTTTCTGTTCAGGAACGCACCCGCGGACCAGACGCATCAACCAAGCTAGCGAATTCTTTGAAAAGGATCGGTCCCATGCCATGTCCATTGCGTTTAACTTCGAACTGAGCAGAGACGCCGTCTCCGGATAAACATGAGCGTCGAGGAGATCATTACCCTCATAGAACACCCACACGACAAACTGAGGGTGTAGAGGCAGCCCATATCGTTTGAGAACGGCAAGTTCCTGCTGCGGGCCATAGCCCGATTGCCCAAGATTGGCAACTGTTTTCAGCGTGATCTCTGACAACCGAGTGGTTGCCAACATCGAACTGGGCATCATTTGCGACTCGATATAGGAGTCACCGATCACCGCAATCTCGGCGCTGGAGAAATCCTGTTCGTTCCGAAACCCATCTTTGTCATACTTCACTTCGAATGGCTCCGCTTCGTGAGGAGGAAGACAGAGCGCCTGTCCGATGTTTCCGCGATCGAAAAGCATCTTCACGGAATGGTGCGAGCTAGGTCTGGCCAGTAGCTCTGGATCAGGAAGATAGCCCGGCTGTTCCCACAGGTGGACGCCCGTGGAAAATGCTTTCCGATAATCAATGAGCTTGAACAAGGCAGGGATCTCTGCCAATAGCAGGGCAACACCAAGGGATATCGTCATCAGAATGAACTGCACTCTAATCTCATGGCGGGGAACCGAGCTCGCCAGCGAGTACCCGCCCCAAACGACAAGATACGATGCGATGAGAAAGCTGAAAAGATCCCTGACATCTGTAATGCCTGTCTTTACGAGTAAAGAATACCCGAGGACGAATAGAAACAGAGTTAATGCGATGACTATTCGCTTCGTATGTTTCGGCAAACTCTTCATATTCTGCCTTCTTACCGTTTAACTAGATTGCTCGCTCAGTCAAGACATGGAGAGTCGCATTAGAGATCTAAATCAGGTTCGCCCCCGAGTATGGACGATCTTATGCCAGATCCATCGCCTTTCAAGACGACACCGCTCGGCACGAGTGATGACATGACGCCCCTTCGCTTGCAGCATGAAATCAAGAAGGGTGCTGACGGGGACGAACCACCCATTCATCTTGCTCAGTCGTTCCATCAGCATTTTAAATCGTCCGTTGATTCTTCCTCTGTCCAGAAAGCCTTTGGCAAAATGTGTATAAATAATTGAAGCACCGCCTTCTTTCACCAGTCTTTCTTGGTGACTCTCACTCGTGAGAGAAGTGAACGAGTGAATATTGGCACCCTCGGAAGCGGCAAACCAATAGTTGACGAAGGGACGCGCAGGATCGTGATAAGGCATCATAGGGCAGGCCTTAAGAGTGTTAATGTCGCAAAAGACAAAGTTCCTTACATACTTGACCTTCTCCCGACAAAGATCGCCCCAGAATAGTGCGCCGTTCTCGAGGTGCCCCTGCGACAGGTTGTTCCGCCCACTCATGCGTAGATTCAATAGGTTATAGATGAACCGTTGAAGGCCAGTCACACGCGCGCTTCCCCAATAAATACTTTCATCACAACCAGAATGATTCGCCATGGAGGAAGGAGGATGTCCGAATAATCGCTCGAATATCTCAAGCCCTCGTACCGTCTCATGGCGGATCGACGTATGATAGGTCACGTTATGAATTGCGATTTCAAACCCTTGCCTTTGCAAACTCAAGATCAACTTGAGATATTGTTGGTCTTCACACGTCACGCCACCTACCCTCGGCGTGCCGCTTCCCTTTAGAGGCCAGACTGCTTTTGTGGTGCATAGACCAATGTCGCTGAGAAACGAATACATACTCGCCACGTTTTCTGCTGTATCAAAATCTGGATCATCAAAAATTGTGAATGCAAACTGCTTTCCTTCCGGCCACGCAATCTTTGGAAGCGTTGTTCCGTCCATGTGTTCATCCGAGATCATGACATTTGGGCTCACCAACACTATCACGGTGATGGCAACGACTCCTCCACCGCAACCTACTAACCAACAGTTGACTGGGTCAGTGCCTGACGAACATCATTCACCAGGCATTCCGCAACCGCTGCGTTGCCACGGGATGAATAATGGCGGCTCAACGGACCGAAGCGATCGTCAGCATCCAACTTGAGCAGACAGGAAGTGAGATCAATGTACGAAATAGCGGCCCGGTCCAGCACTCGCTTGCCAATGGTTCGAGGCGCCCTGGCCCCCTCAAGCTCTTCCTTATTCGGAAAGTACACGACGAGAGGAATCGTTCCATCTTGCATTGCTAACCGAGTGAAGGCCTTCACGATCGCGGAATTGACGGACACGAGCGCCTCATCAGACGCATCCGGAGCGACGGGTTCCCATCGGGGGAACCAAGTCATAAACGCCCGGCTGAGATAGGAGACATCATACAAGCCCTTCTCCCAATCGCTTCTCTTATATCCTTTGTGATATTCAACGGAGGCAAGTTCAGTAATCGCCCCTCTCGAAAAGATGGTTTGGGGAGTGAAAGTGGGGACATTGATGTTCTTGAGTTCTCCCTCATGTAAGATGAACCGAGACTTCGCAAACGGCATGTTCCACTCAGGAAATGAGAGAAACGGATAGACGAACATCGTCCGTTCAACATCATGGGAGATGAAGCCGAAGATCACAACTTTCGGTTTCCACATCCGTATATCCTTGTCGTACCGCAGGAAGATCTGGTCGAGACCATATCCCGACACTCCGAAATTCAACATCTGAAAGCCCGAACCCAACTCTTTCTCCAAAAAATGACCCCATGTCTCTTCATATTTTACGTCCTCCCCAAAGGTGAAAGAATCTCCTGCTAGTGCGATCCTCGCCTTGTCTCCAACCTTTGCGAAGGAAAGCCCTTCATCGGAAGCGCGTATTCCCTCGAAACTGGACCGATACAGGCCATTGGCGCTGCGTCTGTTTGGGCCTATAGTCCATCCCATAAGGTCGTCGTACACCAGATAAGACAGATCGCCGCCGGCTCGATCAATCAACTCCCGATAGTGACGAGCGAGCCTCTCCCAACTCTTGGGTTTCAACACGACGCCACCAAGCGTGTCACCTTCTATGGAACTACGAGACAAGAGCCTCGTCGCTATTTCACCTATTGCCACCATGAGTAACACGGTAACCAGGTTCATCGACACGAGCAAGTGAAGATGGCGGGATGGTGATTGTCTGTTGGCCAGATATTGGCTAATAAGGGCTCCGGCTGAAAAGACGAAGACGGCGATCGCCAAAAGCAGAACTATGCCTGGCTTGCTCGGCCAAAAAAGTTGTAAAGGTCGCTCGCCTTTCATATATATCGCCATAGGCACGACCACGATTGACAATTCACAAACAAAAAGCGAGACAAGAAGGACCATGTCATTTTTTTGGCGGAGGATCCCTAGAGGCATTGTCATGCTTTGGTTCTTGTAACCATTCGTATAGGCGCGGCGCTAGTAAGTCTTATTTATGCATGCAGCAAGTGGTCTGCCAGTCGCAATGAGAGTTGAACAATCGTAAGAGTGGGGTTGGATTCACCACCGCTTGGAAATACTGATGAACCGGCCACATAAAGGTTGCCTTGACCGAACACACGACAATTGGAATCGACCACACCGTTCTGAACCGCGTCCGCCATTCGAGTACCGCCCATGTGATGGTAACTGACGCCATCATCAGCACTAGAGGGATAGCCACCTTTTCCGAATACCCATTCGTCAAGCTTGATACGTCCGCGATTTTTCGCCATCAAAAACTCGTTAAAATGCGTGAGCGCTTTTTGGAGAGTGTCACGATCTCGATCCGTTTTCTTCCAACGAAGCTCCACCATTGGTATTCCAAACCGGTCACGCTTGGTTTCCGATAGCTTTACATGATTGCTCCAAACAGGTTCTTGTTCCCAGCCGGCGATGAGTTTGGCCCCGCATACGATGTTTTTTCCAGCAAGGGATGCTGCCCATTCCCCAACTTTCGGTGCGACGCATATAAGGTCCTTGAGCAAACTCTTGACCCCGGCGCCCGAGATTTCTTGCAGTTCAAACCCACACTCCAATATAGACAACTTCCTAGTAACGGCCTCGGTGAAGCCAAGCAGAAGGTGCGGGACAAAATAACCAGTTTTCGGAATTTTAAAATCAACGAGCGCGTGGCCAATCCGGTAGGCGGGATGCTCCATCCAATACCGACCTAACGGCGCTCGAGGATGAACCAGTTGTCCATTCGCCTGGTGATTACACCACAGGAGCATACGGCTGTTCTCTATGCCACCCATCGCCAAGACGAAATGCTTTGCCTTGACACTGCCAGATTGCCCGCCAAAGTTCGTCACGGTTGCTGCCACGACATTACGACCGTCGGTTCTTAATCCGGTAAGGTTGGCATTGGTGACGCAGGTGAGGTTCTTGGAGGCACTAAGTCTTTCTCGATACTTTTGGCCAAACTTAACCTTAGATAGCGAAATGGAGAATTCTCTGATACCGAATTCACTATCTAGAATTACCTCATCACGCGGTGGCCCGATATCCAGAAGTGACAGCGCTTTTTGAAAAAATGGATCTAAATCTTTCTTTTCTATCGGCCAATGTGCTTCATCAAAACCTATTTTTTTCTTAAAAGCGTATTCAGATAATGGATATGACCATCCACCCCAATGGCCACTTGTCCCTCCCAGCATTCGTGCACGGGCTAAATCTAGTGCGACGTAGTGATCCCCTATTACATCACCCTTATAAATTTCCTGGGACTCCTGGCTCCACTCGAGTCCGCCCCCCTCCAAGAGAATGACTGAGCGGCCATGACGCTCAAGTTCCAACGCAACGGTCATCCCCGCAGGTCCCGATCCAACCACGCAGCAATCCGCACTTTTGGGAAGCCTGCTGATGCCAGCATTCAAATCAATGAGCATCAAATATCCCCTTCCTGCAGCACCCACCCTTGCTTTATGAATTTTCCACTCTGCGTATTGTCCTTGGCCTGAGTCCTATTGAGCAATTGAATTGGCATCAGGATCATAGGTATGTATATAAGTAATCGAAGCAGAAATCCTCTTCGCGAATGCATTTTCTCGTTCTCCTTGATACAAAACATTGCAGTCACCGACGCCACACTTATAGCTTAACTGGCGACGATTGACATTTATAGACCCGTCGAAAGTTAGATCGGGGGAAGGAGGGTTTCAACAATTGGGTTAGAGAACGCCATCAAATTGATTCTTTCTCATTTCGAACGACGTGCGCCCCTAGCTCAAGATATTCCTTTATGGCTGAAACTACTCGCGGAGCGGTCTTTCCGTCCCACAACCCGATCGGCTGCCCTTTCTTGTATTTGCCGTCCAGAATACTTTGAGCTGTCTTTGTAATAAGTTCCGTAGAAGCACCCACCAACGTCGAAGTTCCCTGCGAAACAGTGATCGGGCGTTCGGTGTTTTCTCGAAGCGTGAGGCAGGGAACCCCCAGCACCGATGTTTCCTCTTGTATACCCCCGGAATCGGTCATGACAAACAACGCATGCTTCTGCAAGCATATACCATCAATGTAATCGACCGGATCGGTGACATGAAGATGTGGCGTCAGATCGGATAAAAGGTCGAGCTCCTTGAGCTTTTGAACCGTCCTTGGATGAGCAGGAAAAATAATCGGAATGGTACGTGACAAGTCCTTAAAGCAAGTCCAGAGCGATCGAAGTATCTCAGGGACGTCGACATTGGATGGCCGATGCAAGGTGAGCAGCGCATATTTGTGGGGCATTAACCCGTAGTGAGTATACGTCTTGCGCTCCAAGGACGCCGGCAGATTGCGAAAAAGAGAATCGATCATGATGTTGCCGACAAGCCTGATGCCAGCCCGTCCCTCATCTTTGAGATTCATTACCCCGGCTGGCTCAGAGGCGAGCAGGACATCGCTCAAGCAATCTGTCACCATACGGTTAATTTCCTCAGGCATAGTCCGATCAAAACTACGCAAGCCGGCCTCGACGTGTGCGATGGGAATCCCGAGCTTCGCACTCACGAGAGCACAGGCCATAGTGGAATTCACATCACCAAAAACCACGACCATCGAAGGCCGCTTCGAAAGGACACAATCTTCAAAGCGTTCCATAATACGGGCCGTTTGTTTGGCATGAGAGGAAGACCCCACCCCCAGATTTACGTGTTCATATGGAATCTCAAGAACATCAAAAAATTCCTGAGACATTCGGGTGTCGTAATGCTGTCCTGTGTGGATGAGGCGGAATTTTAACCGGGCTTCATGCTGGAGCTCTCTGATCAATGGAGCAACCTTGACGAGATTAGGCCGCGCACCAACTACCAAGTCAAGAACGTATTCCTGGGATTTCGGTTTTGTAATACTCATTTATTTGCATGCTCTAGTTCAATGTTTTTAGCGATTGTGTGCTCCCCATAGTAGTGAGCAGCAATTCATGCAACCGCCTTGCGATCTCTTTTCTGCTATACAGTTTCTCGGCCGCAAGGCGACCAGCCTTGCCAAACTGTTGGCGTAAGTCCGGCTGGGTTGCAAGTTTGCGGATTCCGTGCTCAAGAGCTGTGATGTCACCGTAAGGAACGACAATCCCCGCGTTTGCTTCAAGAATGCGGCGAGCCCCCTCGCCTTCTCCACCGAACAGAATCGGCAGACCAGTGGCCATCGCCTCGTAGATCTTGCTAGGAACAGCACCAGGAATTGAAAACTTTAGCACATTAAACACCCCGTCTGCGGCGGCAAGTAAGGCAGGAATTCTTTCCTTGGGCTGGGGTCCTAACACTTGGACGTTGTGGAGTCTCTCAACTTGAACTCGGCGTTTCAACGATTCCCGTTCAGCTCCTTCGCCGATCAGCACAAACTGCACTTGGCTAAGATCCCTCACCCTCACGGAAACATCGAGAATGCGATCGAGGCCCTGCGCTACTCCCATGACACCGGCATAGATAAAGGTGACTCGACCATCCGTCCCCAGCAATGATCGAGCTGCATCATCGGCGTATTGAGGACCAAACCTTTCAATATCCACACCATTCGTAATGAGTTCAGCAGGGGTAGGTGATCGTTGGCGAACAGATGAGACAATTTCAACCGCCGTTCCAGTAACTAGAGCAGCACGTCGGTAGTAGGATAATTCAAGTCTCTCGGCGAGATAGAGCATCAACCGGTTCTTGACAACTCCCATGCTTCTGGCTGATTCAGGCCACAGATCGGACACGTTAAAGACGAAGGGAACACCCCAGTATTTCGACAGCGAGACAGCAGCTGTCCCGATAAAGAGTGGAGGAGATTCGACAAATAAGACATCCGGCTTGTTGCACAATTTCCTCCCCCAACGATTTGCCGACATCACGAATGAATAGTAGCAAACGAGGCGGTTTATAAACCCCTTCTGTGCTGGTTTGAGCGGGACGCGAACCACTGAAAGTCGTCCGAGAGTTTCCCGCACAGGTTTTCCGGGTTCATACCCTTTGAAGACTTTTCCTGTCGGGTAATTTGGCAAGGCCGTCAGGACCTCGACCTCCCAACCCAGACCAGAAAGTTCTTGTCCGAATTCATAGAGACGTGTCTGGGCAGCCCCGATTTCCGGAGCGAAATACTGAGTCAGCAAAAGCAAGCGTGGCATTTGACCTCGGAATTAACGAAATGCGTAATTGCTCTATTGGTCGTCTTCGAGATGGGCAAATGAAGGTTAGATTATTCTCTCTGAATCACCCCTAGATAGTGGGTATTAAAGATTCGCAGTCGTTCAAGGGCGTAGCAAGCAAGCCAGGAATACGGCGCGAGAACACGGGACAGCGGTGGAACAAGACTTACCTTATGAAGATTGATACGGCACTGCGGAAAAAGATGAGTGATTTCATGCTTTGGGATGCCTCGAGTATCTGAATTTCTGGGATTATTAACGTAAAAGTCATACCAGAGAATCCGACCTCCTCTTCTGACAACACGAATCATTTCGCTTGCTAGCGCCTTCTTCATGTCCGGGTCGAGAATTGAAGAGAAGACCGTAAACTGGACAACGAAGTCGAAACTATCATCATCGAACGGCAGCTTCGAAGCGTTGCCGCACAGGAGTTGTACGCCGTGAGGACATAGCTGCCTAGCCTTCTCAATACGGTCGGGAAGAAGGTCGACTCCGGTCAAGTTGTTGGGAGATGCTCCCCATTTAATAAATTCGCGAAGCCAGCTTCCATAACCACAACCGATTTCTAGGATTTTTTTATCACTTAAAGCTTGAAGGCCTTCGGACCGGAGAAGACCTAAAACCCGACTTTCCAATTCCTGAATGTAGAACAGATAGCCGGGATTGAACCACGAATAGCGTGATGCTCCTTGCCGTTGAGCATAAACTGACTTAATACGTTTCTCTTCAGAGTTGAAATCAATGTCAAATTGACCTGTCATATCTGTCAAAATCGTCGTTATTCTCAGAAGCAATGTGTGAACTGGGCTCTGAAAATAGCTTAAAACTTCTCTTTGTCGAGGCGGGACACGATCGCTTGAAATTTACCATTAGCTGCTCGAGGC
>Ga0075429_100001804_pt1 | contig 17739 bp, 15 predicted proteins | sample RhiMetdeltSRZDD3_FD_75295 | JGI IMG/M metagenome (GOLD analysis project Ga0075429, IMG submission 75295) | Populus rhizosphere microbial communities from Tennessee, USA - Rhizosphere MetaG P. deltoides SRZDD3 | ecosystem: Host-associated > Plants > Roots > Rhizosphere > Soil | place: USA... | reverse complement strand
CGCCTGGTTCAGCGCGCAGCGCAGGGCCTTGCCGCGCGCCAGCGCGGCGGCGTGCGCGGGGCTGCGGCCGATGAGCTGGTCGCGCAGCGCACCGACGGTGGCGCCCGCCGGCAGGGCCACGCGCTCGCCGGCGCCGAGGGCCTCGCGGATGGATGCGAAATAGCGGACCTGGACGGTGTTCATCGGACATCCTGCCTGCTGCGCCGGCGTGCTCATGACAGCAGCTCGGAAAACGCGATGTAGCGTACCGCATCGCCGCGCCGGATCGCCTGCCCGGGGGGGTTGTCGACCACGCCGTCGCCCCACACGGCCGAGGTGAGCACGCCCGAGCTCTGGTTGGCGAACAGGTCGAGGCCGCCGGCGTCGTTGCGGCGCACCCGCAGGAACTCCTGGCGCCGGTCCGGCTTCGGCCAGTCGAAGTCGGCGCGCAGCGCGAGCGCGCGCGGCTGCCAGCCGGCGGCGCCCTGCAGGTGCAGCAGCACCGGCCGCACGGCGAGCGCGAAGGTGATGAAGCTCGAGACCGGGTTGCCCGGCAGGCCGATGAAGTGCGCCGCGCTGCCGTCGGGCCGGTTCACCTGGCCGAAGGCGAGCGGCTTGCCGGGCTTGATGGCGATCTGCCACAGGTCGAGCCGGCCCTGCGCCTGCACCGCGGGACGCAGGTGGTCCTCCTCGCCGACGGACACGCCGCCGCTGGTGACGATGAGGTCGTGGCCCCGGGCGGCGCGCGCGAGCGCCTCGCGCGTGGCGTCGAGGCGGTCGGGCACGATGCCCAGGTCCGTCGCCTCGCAACCCAGGGCGCGCAGCAGGCCGAGCAGCGTGAAGCGGTTCGAGTTGTAGATGGCGCCGGGACGCAGCGGCTCGCCGGGCATCACCAGCTCGTCGCCGGTGGACAGCAGCGCGACGCGCGGGCGGCGCGCGACGCGCACCGTGGCCGCCCCCACCGAGGCGGCCAGGCCCATGGCCTGCGGCGTCATGCGCGTGCCGCGCGGCAGCACCACCGAGCCGCAGGTGACGTCTTCGCCGCGGCGGCGGATCCACTGGCCGGGCTCGGGGACCGTGTCGACGCGCACCGCGCCGCCGTCCTGCGCGACGCACTGCTCCTGCATCACCACGGCGTCGGCGCCCGGCGGGATCTGTGCGCCGGTGAAGATGCGCGCGGCGGTGCCGGCGGCCAGCGGCGCGGGCGGCACGCCGGCCGCAACGCGCTGGCTCACCGGCAGCACGGTGCCGGCCTGCGGCACGTCTGCCGCGCGCACGGCGTAGCCGTCCATCGAGGTGTTGTCCGCGGGGGGGACGTCGAGCGCGGAACGCACGTCCTCGGCCAGCACGCGGCCGAGCGCGTCGAAGGTGCAGACGTGGTCGGCCTCAGTCGCCGGAAACGGCGCGACCGCGCCGAGCAGGCGCTCCAGCGCCTGCGCCAGCGTCAGCATCGGCGCGCGTGCCGGCGTCGTCGGCGAAGAGAGGGCATCGGTACTCATAGCGCTCGGGACTTCCAAGGAGGAAATGTGCCACGGCGTCGGGGTCGTTGAGGTCGAGGATCGGCAGGCCGGTCGGCTCGGGCAGGCTGTCGGGGCTGTCGGTCGCGATGGCGACGACGAACGGGTCGTTGGGGTACTGCGCGGGCTTGCGCGCGGCGTCGCGCCACACCTCGACCTTCAGCAGGTCGCCGTGCTTGAAGCCCTCGACCAGCACCCAGTCGCAGTCGTAGAGCTCGGCGATGAGCTGGTGCACGGTGGGATCGGCCCGCACCTCGTACTCGCGGATCTTCGCGAGGCGCCGGTCGGAGGCGACCACCACCTCGAAGGCACCGGCGTGCCGGTGGCGCCACGAGTCCTTGCCGGGCTGGTCGATGTCGAAGTCGTGGTGCGCGTGCTTCACCACCGACACCCGTTGGCCGGCCAGCTTGAGTCGGACGATGAGTTGCTCGACCAGCGTCGTCTTGCCCGAACCCGAATACCCGCTGAACCCGACCACCTTCATTCAGGCATTGTCCGCGATGAAGCGCTTGACGGATGGCGCATCGACGGGCATCACCGTGAACCGCTTGGGGAGTTGCTCGATCCCGGCGAGCGCGGCCGGGCGGTCCGGCTCGCGGTCGAGGGCCTCCACGATGGTGACGGCGAACTTCGCCGGCAGGGCGGTCTCCAGCACGATCATCGGCACGCCGGGCTCGGCGTACCGGCGCGCGACCTTCAGCCCGTCCGCGGTGTGCGTGTCGATCATGACGGCGAAGCGCTGCCACGTGTCACGGATCGTCGCGACGCGGTCGGCGTGCGTGCTGGAGCCGGACACGAAGCCGTAGCGTTCGATGCGCGCGAACTCGTGCGGCGCGAGCGCGAACGAGCCGTGGTCCTCGACGTCGGTCTCGAAGAGCTGGCGCGTGCGGGGGGCATCGCGCTCGAGCAGGTCGAACACGAAGCGCTCGAAGTTGGACGCCTTGGAGATGTCCATCGACGGGCTCGAGGTCTCGCGCGTCTCGGCGCCGCTGCGCACGCGGTAGGTGCCGGTGCGGAAGAACTCGTCGAGCACGTCGTTCTCGTTGGTGGCCAGCACCAGGCGGCGGATCGGCAGGCCCATCGAGCGCGCCACGTGCCCGGCGCAGATGTTGCCGAAGTTCCCGGACGGGACGGCGAAGCTCACCGCCTGCGTGTTCGCGCGCGTGGCCTGGAAGTAGCCGGCGAAGTAGTAGACGACCTGCGCCAGCAGCCGGGCCCAGTTGATCGAGTTGACCGTGCCGATCCGGTGCCGGCGCTTGAACGCCAGGTCGTTCGACACCGCCTTCACGATGTCCTGGCAGTCGTCGAACACGCCTTCGACGGCGATGTTGTGGATGTTCGGGTCCTGCAGGCTGAACATCTGCGCCTGCTGGAAGGCGCTCATGCGGCCGTGCGGGCTCAGCATGAACACCTGGATGCCGCGCTTGCCGCGCATGGCGTACTCCGCCGCGCTGCCGGTGTCGCCCGACGTGGCGCCCAGGATGTTGAGCGTCTCGCCGCGGCGCGCCAGTTCGTACTCGAACAGGTTGCCGAGCAGCTGCATCGCCATGTCCTTGAAGGCGAGCGTGGGGCCGTTGGACAGCGCCTCGAGCTGCACCCCCGGCTCCAGCGGCTTCAGCGGCGTGATCTCGGGCGTGCCGAAGACGGCGGGCGTGTAGGTCTTCGCCGCCAGCGCCTTCAGGTCCGCAGGCGGGATGTCGTCGATGTAGAGCGACAGGATCTCGAACGCGAGTTCGGCGTACGACAGGCCGCGCCAGCGCGCGAGCGTGGCGGCGTCGATGCGCGGGTAGTGCGTGGGCAGGTACAGCCCGCCGTCGGGCGCGAGCCCCTCGAGCAGGATCTCGCAGAAGCTGCGCTCGTGGCGGTCGCCGCGCGTGCTGATGTACTTCAAGGGCAACTCTCGTGCGGCGTCAGTTCAGCTCTTCCTTGCGGATGCGCACGATCGGGGCGAGCACCGTGGGCAGCGCCTGCATCCGGGCGATGGCCTGGTTCATCTCGCCCTCGATCGTCTCGTGGGTGAGGATGATGACGTCGGTGTTCGTCTGCCCCTGGGCATCCGGGTCCGTCGGGCGCTGCAGCAGCGCGTCGATCGAGATGTCGCGCTCGGCGAGGATGCCGGTGATGCGCGCCAGCACGCCGGCCTGGTCGGCCACCTGCAGCCGCAGGTAGAACGAGGTGCGCACCTGCTCGATCGGCAGGATCGGCGTGGTGGCCAGTCGGTCGGGCTGGAACGCGAGGTGCGGCACGCGGTGGTTCGGGTCGGCGGTGTGCAGGCGGGTGATGTCGACCAGGTCGGCCACCACGGCCGACGCGGTGGGCTCGGCGCCCGCGCCCTTGCCGTAGTACAGGGTGGTGCCCACGGCGTCGCCGTGCACCACCACCGCGTTCATCGCGCCTTCGACGTTCGCGATGAGCCGCTTGGCCGGCACCAGCGTCGGATGCACGCGCAGCTCGATGCCCGTGTCGCGCCGGCGCGTGATGCCCAGGAGCTTGATGCGGTAGCCGAGCTGCTCGGCGTACGTGATGTCGGCCGCCTTCAGCGAGGTGATGCCCTCGACGTGCGCCTTGTCGAACTGCACCGGGATGCCGAAGGCGATCGCGCTCATGATGGTCGCCTTGTGGGCCGCGTCCACGCCCTCGATGTCGAACGTGGGGTCGGCCTCGGCGTAGCCGAGCTTCTGCGCCTCCTTCAGCACGGTGTCGAAGTCGAGGCCCTTGGCGCGCATCTCCGACAGGATGAAGTTGGTGGTGCCGTTGATGATGCCGGCGATCCACTCGATGCGGTTGGCGGTGAGCCCCTCGCGCAGCGCCTTGATGATCGGGATGCCGCCGGCCACCGCCGCCTCGAACGCGACCATGACGCCCTTCTCGCGCGCCGCGGCGAAGATCTGCGTGCCGTGCACCGCGAGCAGCGCCTTGTTGGCGGTGACCACGTGCTTGCCCGCGGCAATGGCCTCCATCACCATCGACCTGGCGACGCCGTAGCCGCCGATCAGCTCGACCACGATGTCGATGTCCGGGTCGGCGATCACCTCGCGCGCGTCGGACACGACGCGCGCCGCGTCGCCGACGATGGACTGGGCGCGCGCGGTGTCGAGGTCGGCCACCATGGTGATCTCGATGCCGCGGCCGGCGCGGCGGCGGATCTCCTCCTGGTTGCGGCGCAGCACGTTGAACGTGCCGCTGCCGACGGTGCCGATGCCGAGCAGGCCGACTTGGATGGGTTTCATGGTGCGTGACCCGTGTGGGATGGAATGGTCGTCAGCGCGTGTGGCGCTTGCGGTAGTGGTCGAGGAAGCGCGCGATGCGGCCGATGGCTTCGGAAAGGTCGTCCGAGTTGGGCAGGAACACGAGCCGGAAATGGTCGGGCGAGTTCCAGTTGAAGCCGGTGCCCTGCACGATCAGCACCTTCTCCTCGGCGAGCAGCTCGTAGGCGAACTGCTGGTCGTCGACGATCGGGTACACCTTCGGATCGAGGCGCGGGAACATGTAGAGCGCCGCCTTCGGCTTCACGACGCTCACGCCCGGGATCTGGGTCAGCAGGTCGTATGCCAGGTCGCGCTGGCGGCACAGGCGCCCGGCGGGCGCGACCAGGTCCTTGATGCTCTGGTAGCCGCCCAGCGCCGTCTGGATCGCGAGCTGGCCCGGCGTGTTGGAGCACAGGCGCATCGAGGCCAGCATGTTCAGGCCCTCGATGTAGTCGCGCGCATGCCGCTTCTCCCCCGACACCACCATCCAGCCGGCGCGGTAGCCGCAGGAGCGGTAGTTCTTCGACAGGCCGTTGTAGGTGATGAAGAGCACGTCGTCGGCGAGCGAGGCGATGCTGGTGTGCGTCTCGCCGTCGTAGAGCGTCTTGTCGTAGATCTCGTCGGCGAGCACGATGAGCTGGTGCTGGCGCGCCACCTCGACGATCTGCTCCAGCAGCGCGGTGGGGTACAGCGCGCCCGTGGGGTTGTTCGGGTTGATGACGACGATCGCCTTGGTGCGCGGCGTGACCTTCCTGCGGATGTCGTCGATGTCGGGCAGCCAGCCGGAGGCCTCGTCGCACACGTAGTGCACCGGGGTGCCGCCCGAGAGCGCCACCGCCGCGGTATACAGCGGGTAGTCGGGCGACGGCAGCAGCACCTCGTCGCCGTCGTCCAGCATCGCGTTGAGGCTCATGACGATGAGCTCGGACGCCCCGTTGCCGAGGTAGACGTCGTCCACGGCCACGCCGCGGATGTTCTTTTCCTGCGTGTAGTGGACGACCGCGCGGCGCGGGGCGAACAGGCCCTTGCTGTCGGTGTAGCCCGCCGTGTGCGGCAGGTTGCGGATCATGTCCTGCACGATCTCGTCGGGCGGCTCCAGCCCGAACGCGGCGATGTTGCCGATGTTGAGCTGGATGATCTTGTGCCCCTCTTCCTGCATCTGCCGCGCCTTGTCGAGCACGGGTCCGCGGATGTCGTAACAGACATTGGCGAGCTTGCTCGACTTGGCGATGGGCTTCAAAGGGTCTCTCCGGCGCCGCTCGAACAGGGCGCAAAACCTATAATTTTACTCGCACGCACAGCCTGACCATCGCCCGTGAAACTGCACGCCGAACGCATCGAAGGAACCAACGCCATTGCGCGCCACAGCGCCTCGGGCGTGATCGTCAACGGCGTGGAATACCGCAGCAGCGTCGTCGTGCCGTGGGCCGGCCCGGTCCAGGCGTGGGCGCCGGCGCGCTTCGAGGACCTGACGGAGGACGACTTCGCGGCCCTGGCGCGGCTGCAGCCCGAGCTCGTGGTGTTCGGCAGCGGTCCGCGGCTGCGCTTCGCCCGGCCCGCGCTGCTGCGCCCGCTGATCGAGGCGCGCGTGGGCGTCGAGACGATGGACACCCCCGCCGCCTGCCGCACTTACAACGTGCTGCTCGCCGAAGGGCGTTCCGTGGTCGCGGCGCTGCTGTTCGACACCGGTGAGGGCGCCGCGCGCCGATGAAGGCCGAAAGCCGCGCCGAAGGTCCCTCGCCGGGCGGTTTGGCGTGCGATGCGCCCCGGAAGCGGCCGGGTTGCACCGGCCAGGGGAATGACCCGAAGGCTTTATAATCTCGGGCTACGCTCACGAAGCGCAACTGAGCAGAATACTTCATGACGCCAGCCCTCAACAAACCCCTACCGGATTTCGAAGCGCTCGCCACGGGCGGCGTCAAGTTCACGCCCCAGGCGTATGCCGGGCAGACCGTGGTGCTGTACTTCTACCCGAAGGACAACACCCCCGGGTGCACCACCGAGGCGATGCAGTTCCGCGACCACCACAAGGACTTCGTCAAGGCCGGCGCGGTGGTATTCGGGGTCTCGCGCGACAACATGGCGTCGCACGAGAAATTCAAGCAGGCGCTGGAACTGCCGTTCGAGCTCATCGCCGACACCGAGGAAAAACTCTGTCACATGTTCGGCGTCGTGAAGAACAAGATCATGTACGGCAAGAAGGTGAAGGGCATCGAGCGCTCCACCTTCCTGATCGACGGCACCGGCGTCCTGCGCGCCGAGTGGCGCGGCCTGAAGGTCGCGGGGCACGTGGAAGAGGTGCTGAAGGGGGTCAAGGCGCTGAAGAAGGCGGCCTGACGCGGCAGCCACATCTGCGCTCAGGCAACGACGAGCCGGCTTCGCGCCGGCTCGCTGCCTTGCGGCCCGCCCCGAGGACGCAATAACGGGTTGTGGGCAAGCGGGCGCTGTGCATAATGGCCCATGCCCGTGAGTTGTGATACGCGCATTCGCTCCATCGAGCCGCACAGGCGACTGTGCGGCTCGTTTTGTTTTCAGGCCGAACCGAACGACGTCTGCCCATGCCACTGCCCAAGCCGCCTGCAAAGAAAGCGTCACTGCTGAGCGCCACGGATTTCGAGTCGCAGGCCGCGCCCAAACCGGGCAAACGTTCGCAGAAGACGGGCCTCGTCGCCGAACCGGCGTCGCCGCCGGAGCTGAACCTGTACGACAACAGCGCGGCGCTCGCGGCGCCGCCCGTGCCCGCGCCGGAAGCGCCGCCGGTGCTCCACCAGCACCACCACGTCCGCCGCCCCGGCTCGGAGCCGCGCCCGGGCAAGCCGCGGGGCGAGGGCCCGCCCAAGCTGTTCGTGCTGGACACCAACGTGCTCATGCACGACCCGATGTCGCTCTTCCGCTTCGAGGAGCACGACATCTACCTGCCGATGATCACGCTGGAGGAGCTCGACGGCCACAAGAAGGGCATGACCGAGGTGGCGCGCAATGCGCGCCAGGTGAGCCGCGACCTCGACGCGCTTGCCGCGAGCATGGGCGAGCGCGACGCGACCGGCATGTCCGAGGGGCTGCCGCTGTCGCGCACCGGCCATCGCGAGGCGGGCGGCAAGCTGTACTTCCAGACCAACCTGGTGAACGTCGACCTGCCGGCGGGCCTGCCGCAGGGCAAGGCCGACAACCAGATCCTGGGCGTGGTGCAGGCCCTGCGCGAGCAGCAGGCCAAGCGCGACGTGGTGCTGGTGTCCAAGGACATCAACATGCGCATCAAGGCGCGTGCGCTCGGCCTGCCGGCGGAGGACTACTTCAGCGACAAGACGCTCGAGGACGGCGACCTGCTCTACACGGGCGTGCTGCCGCTGCCCAACGACTTCTGGGACCGGCACGGCAAGACGATGGAGAGCTGGAACCAGGGCGGGCTCACCTACTACCGCATCAGCGGCCCGCTCGTGCCGGCGCTGCTCATCAACCAGTTCGTCTACCTCGAGGCGCCCGGCGCCGCGCCGCTGTACGCGAAGGTCACCGAGATCACCGGCAAGACCGCCGTGCTGCGCACGCTGCGCGAATACACCCACAACAAGAACGCGGTGTGGGGCGTGACGGCGCGCAACCGCGAGCAGAACTTCGCGCTCAACCTGCTGATGGACGCCGAGTGCGACTTCATCACGCTCACCGGCACCGCCGGCACGGGCAAGACGCTCATGACGCTGGCCTCCGGCCTGGCGCAGGTGATGGACGACCGCCGCTACACGGAGATCATCGTGACGCGCGTCACCGTGCCGGTGGGCGAGGACATCGGCTTCCTGCCCGGCACCGAGGAAGAGAAGATGAGCCCGTGGATGGGCGCGCTGGACGACAACCTCGAGGTGCTCTCGCGCAGCGACGGCGGCGCCGGCGAATGGGGCCGGGCCGCCACCAACGACCTCGTGCGCAGCAAGATCAAGATCAAGAGCCTGAACTTCATGCGCGGGCGCACCTTCCTCAACAAGTTCGTCATCATCGACGAGGCGCAGAACCTCACGCCCAAGCAGATGAAGACGCTCATCACGCGCGCCGGGCCGGGCACCAAGATCGTGTGCCTGGGCAACCTCGCGCAGATCGACACGCCGTACCTCACCGAAGGCAGCTCCGGCCTGACCTATGCCGTGGACCGCTTCAAGGGCTGGCCGCATTCGGGCCACGTGACCCTGGCGCGCGGCGAGCGCTCGCGGCTGGCGGACTTCGCCAGCGAGGTGCTGTAGCTACCGCCCGAGCCACTCGAAGAACGCCTTCGAGTTCGTCTCGCGCCCGAGGAAGTCCTTCACCAGTTCCTTCGGCGGACGCTGGCTGCCCTGCGCGAGCACCGTGCGCCGGTAGCGCTGGCCCACGGCCGGGTCCAGGCGGTCGGCGAACGCGGTGCGCAGGTCCAGCGCCACGACCAGGCTCCACAGGTAGCCGTAGTACCCCGCGGCATAGCCGCCCGCCACGTGCCCGAACGCCGCGGGTCCCTTCGTGCCCATGACGTGGCCGAGCGGGGTGGCCTCCTCCATGCGCGCCCAGAGCGCGAGCGGCTCGACCGGCTCCCTGGCGTGCAGCGCGAGGTCGAAGCTCGCGTAGAAGTGCTGGCGCCCGTACTGGATGCCCTTGCCGTAGTCGCGCGCCACCAGCGCCTTCTCGATCATCTCGTCGGGCACCGCCCGGCACGCGGGGCACACCTCGGCGAACACCTTCAGCACGCGCTTGTCGTAGACCCAGTCCTCCAGCATCTGCGACGGCGCCTCGACGAAGTCGCGCAGCACGCTGGTGCCCGCCTGGGCCGACCAGCGCGTCGCCGACAGGTTGTTGTGCAGGCTGTGGCCGAATTCGTGCAGCAGCGTTTCCAGTTCCTCCAGCGTGAGGCCCTTGCGATCCAGGTTCGCGACCAGGGCCGCCTGCGGCACGCGCCCGCCCGTCGTCGCGCCGTTGCGGAAGCTCCAGACCGCGGCGTGCTTGAACTTCCCGTCGCGCGGATAGATGTCGACGTAGAGCGCCGCGATCGGCCTGCCCGTCGCCGCGTCACGCACCGCGTACGCCTGCACGTCCTCGTGCCAGAGCTGCGCCGGCACGCGCGTGTAGCGGATGCCGAACATGCGCTCGGCCAGCGCCATCGCGAACTCGAGGCTCGGCTGCGGCGGGAAGTACGGCCGGAACGCCTCCTGGTCCACCGCGTAGCGCTCGCGCCGCACGCGCTCGGTGTAGAACGGCACGTCCCAACGCTCCACCCGCGTCGATTCCAGCGGCGTGCCCTCGTGCTTCGACTTGGCCTCGCGCAGCTCGGCCAGGTCGCGCCGCTCGCGCTCGTCGAGCACGGCCTTCACCTCGTCGAGGAAGCGCTGCGTGTTGGCGGTGTTCTCCGCCATGCGGCGGCGCAGCGTGAAGTCGGCATAACTGCCGAAGTTGAACAGGGCGGCGTACTCGCGCCGCAGCTGCGCGATGTCGCCCAGCAGCTTCAGGTTGGCGTCGCCGCCGTGCACCGCGCGGGCGCGCCACATCTTCTCGCGGGCGGACGCACGCTCCGCCCGTTCCAGCACGGGGAAGTACACCGGATAGTCGAAGCCGAGCAGGACGTGCCCCTCGGCGTCGCGCGCGGCGTTCTTCCACACGCCTTCCGGCACGCCGGCCAGCTCCTCGACCGCGAACGCGATCCTGGTGGCGTCGTCGCGCAGTGCCTTCTGGAACTGCTGTCCCAGCTCCGTGATGCGGTCGCTGATCTGCTTGGCCCGCGGGCGCAGGTGCGGCGGCAGGGCGACGCCGGAGTCCTCGAAGCCCTCGAGCGTCTGCTTGAGGTACTCGCGGTCGATCGCGTCGCGCGGCTTCACCCGCCTCGCCGCGCGGTAGAGCTTCTCGTTCAGCCCCATCGTCGAGGCGAAGTCCTGCCAGCGCAGGCCGCAGGCCTGCGCGGCGTCGCGGATCGCCGCGTCGGGGTGGACGTTCTCGAGCAGGAAGATCGGGCCCGACACGTCCTCGATGTACGCGTTCAGCGCGTCGGAGCGCGCGGGCCAGCGCGCATCGGACGGCTGGCGCTCCAGCGTGCGCAGCCGCGCCGCGGCGCCCGCGAGGCCGCGGTCGCAGTGGGCCTGCAGGGCCTGGGCATGGGCGAAGCGGGGGAACGCGGGGCCGGGCAGCGTGGGCGCGGCGACGGCGGGCGCCGCGGCCAGCGCGGCCGCAGCGAGCAGGAACGAGACGGCGGATCGCATCGGGTCTCCACGGGGCGTGGCCGCCTCGCGGGCGGCAAGGCGGGCATTGTGCCGCCTGCCGCCGATGCGCGTGAGCCCGCGGCCGTCAGGCGCCGACCAGGTCCTTCACCTGCTGCAGCGCCGAGGGGTCCTCGATGGTCGTGAGGTCGCCCGGGTCCCGGTGCTCGCACACCGCCTGGATGGCGCGGCGCAGCAGCTTGCCCGAACGCGTCTTCGGCAGCACGCTCACGAAGTGAACGCGCGCCGGACGCGCCACGGCGCCGAGCTGCTTGTCGACCGTCTGCATGATGTCGGCCTCGAGCTTTGCCTTCGACGCCGCGTCGGTGAGCTGGCTCGTGTCCTTGGCCACCGCGAAGGCGACCGCGACCTGCCCCTTGAGGTTGTCGGCCACGCCCACCACCGCCACCTCGGCGACGTTCGGATGGCTCGAGATGCTCTCCTCGATCTCGCGCGTGCCGAGGCGGTGGCCCGCCACGTTGATCACGTCGTCCGTCCGTCCGAGGATGAAGTAGTAGCCGTCGGCGTCGCGGATGCCCCAGTCGAAGGTGCTGTACACGAGCTTGCCGGGGATGCTCTGCCAGTACGTCTTGACGAAGCGCTCGTCGTCGCGCCATACCGTCTGCATGCAGCCCGGGGGCAGCGGCCCCTCGATCGTGACCACGCCCTTCTGGTTCGCGCCCGTGAGCTCCTCGCCCGTCTGCTCGTCGAGCAGCTTGACGTTGTAGCCGTACATCGCGAAGCCGGGGCTGCCGAAGCGGTTGGGCGCGCGCTCGATGCCGTTGGCGATGCCGAGGATCGGCCAGCCGGTCTCGGTCTGCCAGTAGTTGTCGATGATCGGGCGGCCCAGCGTCTCCGAGATCCACTTGGCGGTGGGCTCGTCGAGCGGCTCGCCGGCGAGGAACAGCGCGCGCAGCGAACTCAGGTCGTGCTGCGCGAGGTACTTCGGGTCCTGCTTCTTCAGCACGCGCACCGCAGTGGGCGCGCTGAACATGACGCTCACCTTGTACTTCTCGACCAGGCTCCACCAGATGCCCGCATCCGGGCGGATCGGCAGGCCCTCGTAGACGATGGTCGCCATGCCGGCGATGAGCGGCCCGTACACGATGTAGCTGTGTCCCACGACCCAGCCGATGTCGCTGGTGGAGAAGTAGGTCTCGCCCGCGCGGCCCTGGAAGATGTGCTGCATGCTCGCGGCGAGCGCCACGGTGTAGCCGCCGGTGTCGCGCTGCACGCCCTTCGGCTTGCCGGTGGTGCCGCTCGTGTACAGCGTGTAGCTGGGCTCGTTCGACTCGAGCCAGACGCACGGCACGTCGGCATTCAGGTGCTGCTCGCGCAGCGCGGCGTAGTCCTCGTCGCGGCCGGCCACGCGCTCCATCGGCGCGAGCTGGCGGTCCACCAGCAGCACCTTGGCCGGCTTGTGGGCGGCCAGGCGGATCGCCTCGTCGAGCAGCGGCTTGTAGGGGACGACCTTGCCGGCGCGGCTGCCCGCGTCGGCACTGACGACCACCGCGGGCTGCGCGTCGTCGATGCGGCTCGCGAGGCTCACGCTCGCGAAGCCGCCGAACACGACCGAGTGGATGGCGCCGATGCGCACGCACGCGAGCATCGCGAACACCGCCTCGGGAATCATCGGCATGTACACGAGCACCCGGTCGCCGCGCTTCACGCCCTGCGACTGCAGCACGGCCGCCATGCGCTGCACCTCCGCGTGCAGCTGGCGGAAGCTGTACACGCGCTCTTCGTTCGTTTCCGTGGAGACGAAGATGAGGGCGTTCTGGTCCGGCCGGTCCTTCACGTGCCGGTCGACCGCGTTGTGGCACAGGTTGGTGCGCCCGCCCACGAACCAGCGCGCGAACGGCGGACGGCTGTAGTCGCAGACCTGCTCGAACGGCTGCTCCCAGTCGATCAGCTCGGCCTGCTCGGCCCAGAAACCGTCGCGATCCTCGATCGAGCGGCGGTGGAAATCGGCGTAGCGCGTCATGGTGTCTCCTCAACAATCCGCGGATTGTGAAATACGACCTCTGACGCGCCACTGACACATCAGGCGAGATCGACGACGACGCGTCCCCGGACCTTGCCTTCGATCAAGGCGTGGGCCTGGGGGATCGCGGCGTCCAGCGGCACCTCGCGCAGCATCGACTCCAGCTTCGCCGCATCCAGGTCCTGCGCGAGCCGGCGCCATGCCTCGCGGCGCAGCGCGAGCGGCGCCATCACGCTGTCCACGCCGGCCAGGTGCACGCCGCGCAGGATGAAGGGCATCACCGTGGTGGCGAGGTCCGGGCCCTGCGCCAGGCCGCAGGCCGCGACGACGCCGCCGTAGCGCGCCTGGGCGAGCGCGTTGGCGAGCGTGTGGCTGCCCACCGCGTCCACGACCGCGGCCCAACGCTCCTTCTGGAACGGCTTGCCGGGCGCGGCCAGCTCGGCGCGGTCGATCACCGACGCGGCTCCCAGCGCCTTCAGGTAGTCGGCCTCGGCCGCCTTGCCGGTCGCCGCCACCACGCGGTACCCCAGCTTGCCGAGCACGGCCGTCGCGACGCTGCCCACTCCGCCCGTGGCTCCCGTCACCAGCACCTCCCCGTCGCCCGGGCGCACGCCGTGGCGCTCCACCGCCATCACGCACAGCATCGCGGTGTAGCCGGCGGTGCCGATCGCCATGGCCTGGCGCGGCGTGAACGCCTCCGGCAGGCGCACCAGCCACTCGCCCTTCAGCCGCGCCTGCTGCGCGAGGCAGCCCCAGCGCGTCTCGCCGACGCCCCAGCCGTTGTGCACCACGCGGTCGCCGGGCTTCCAGTGGGGATGGCTGCTCTGCACCACCGTCCCGGCGCCGTCGATGCCGGCGACCATCGGCCAGGCGCGCACCACCGGCCCCTTGTCGGTGATCGCCAGCGCGTCCTTGTAATTGATCGTCGAGTGACTCACGGCGATGCGCACATCGCCCTCCGGCAAGCCGTCCTCCGGCACGTCCGTGACGGCGGCGCGGAAGCCGGCGTCGTCCTTCTGCAGCAGCAGGGCCTTGAACATGTGGCGTTTCTCCATCGTTGGAACGACGCATCGTAGGGCAGCGACACGCCGGGAGCGGCAAACCGTCACGGCGAGGCAAGACGATACGTTCGGTCACCGGCCCCGGGCGCCGCGCCGACACTATGCTGCGCGCCATGCTCCGCACGCCGTCCCTGCCCGCCCTCGCCCGCGTCGTCCTCGTCGCGGGCGCGCTCGCGGTCGCGGGCGCCGCCTCGGCCACGCCGGACGCGCTGGCCGCGGATGCGCGCGCGCGCTTCGCCGTGGAACAGGGACTCTTTCCCGACCCGACGCCGCCGGGTCCCGCGCCCGAGGCGGTGCTGCCGGGCGCCGCACCCGCCATGCCTTCGGCGGCCTCCTCGGCGCGCCTGGCCGCGCGCATGCGCGACGAGGCGTCCGGCATGGTGATCGCGGCCATGAACTTCCTGGGCGTGCGCTACAAGCGCGGCGGCACGGACGTGTCGACCGGCTTCGACTGCAGCGGCTTCACCCGGCACATCGTGGAGACGGCGCTGGGCCATGTCCTGCCCCGGCGCGCCGACGAGCAGGCGGCGGCCGACGGGCTCGTCGCCATCCGGCGCGAGGAACTCAGGCCCGGCGACCTGGTGTTCTTCAACACGCTGCGCCGCACGTTCTCGCACGTCGGCATCTACGTGGGCGACGGAAAGTTCATCCATGCCCCGCGCACCGGCGCGCGCGTGCGGGTGGAAAGCATGGGCTTCGCCTACTGGCGCAAGCGCTTCACGGGCGCGCGCCGGCTGGAAACGCTGGCGCAGGAGCCGGCCGCGCGGGTGTCGACGTCGGCGTCCGCGCCCACCCTCGCCGCCAGCGCCAACGTCTCGTTCTGACACGTTTTTCTCGGGGTGAACCCGGGTCTCCCCGCAGGCGCGCCGCGCGCGCCACCGGGGCAGAATCCAGGCATGTCCGAGAAAGTCATTCCGCTCGCCGACCACCGCTACGCCGCCTCGGTGCCGTTCATCCCGAGCCGGCTCGTCGCGCCCACGGGGCTGCTCGGCGACCGCCTGGGCCGCCCGCTGCGCGACCTGCGCATCTCGGTCACCGACCGTTGCAACTTCCGCTGCAGCTACTGCATGCCGAAGGAGATCTTCGACAAGAGCTACTCGTTCCTGCCGCATTCATCGCTGCTCACCTTCGAGGAGATCACGCGCGTGGCACGGCTGTTCGTCGCGCACGGCGTGCACAAGATCCGCCTCACGGGTGGCGAGCCGCTGCTGCGCAAGGACATCGAGGTGCTGGTCGGCATGCTCTGCGGGCTCGCCACCGCCGACGGCGGGCCGCTCGACCTCACGCTCACCACCAACGGATCGATCCTCGCGAAGAAGGCGCAGGCCCTGAAGGACGCGGGGCTGAAGCGCGTCACCGTGAGCCTGGACGCGCTGGACGACGCGATCTTCCAGCGCATGAACGACGCCGGCTTCCCGGTGCACGACGTGCTGCGCGGCATCGAGGCGGCCGAGCACGCGGGCCTCGGGCCGATCAAGGTCAACATGGTGGTCAAGCGCGGCACCAACGACCACGAGATCCTCGCCATGGCGCGGCACTTCCGGCACACGCCGATCGTGCTGCGCTTCATCGAGTACATGGACGTCGGCGCCACCAACGGCTGGCGCATGGACGAGGTGCTGCCGTCGGCCGAGGTGGTGCGCCGCATCCACGAGGCGTTCCCGCTCGAGCCCGTCGGCCACACGGCCGTCGGCGAAACGGCCGAGCGCTGGCGCTACCGCGACGGCGCCGGCGAGATCGGCGTGATCTCCAGCGTGACGCAGGCGTTCTGTCGCGACTGCAACCGCGCGCGCCTGTCCACCGAGGGCAAGCTGTTCCTCTGCCTGTTCGCCAGCCACGGGCACGACGTGCGCGCGCTGCTGCGCGGCGGTCGCAGCGACGAGGAGATCGCGGCCGCCATCGCGCACATCTGGCAGGACCGCGACGACCGCTACTCCGAGCTGCGCGGCGCACGGCAGCCGCTGCCGGGCGCCGGCGAGCGGCGCGTCGAGATGCACTACATCGGCGGGTGAGGCGGGTGAACGTCCGGGAAAGGCTCGCGTGACCCTCGCGCGCGACGACATCACGGGCCTCGTCCTCGCGGGTGGCCGCGCCACGCGCATGGGCGGCGTGGACAAGGGCCTGCAGAACCATCTCGGGGTGCCGCTCGCGATGCACGCGGTCCTGCGCCTCGGCCCCCAGGTGGGCCACCTCATGATCAATGCCAACCGCAACCTCGGCGCCTACGAGGCGTTCGGCGTACCCGTGTGGCCGGACGTGCTGGCCGACTACCCGGGCCCGCTGGCGGGCTTCCTGACGGGGCTGGAGCGCGCGCAGACGCCCTACCTCGTCACGGTGCCGTGCGACACGCCGGACTTTCCCGCCGACCTCGTCGAACGCCTGGGCGACGCGCTGCAGGCACGGGACGCCGACATCGCGATGGCGGCCACGCGCGACGCGGACGGCCTCCAGGTGCAGCCGGTGTTCTGCCTGATGAAGACGGGCCTCATGGAAAGCCTCGTGCGCTTCACCGAAGCGGGCCAGCGCAAGATCGACAAGTGGACCGCGCAGCACCGCTGCGTCGAGGTCCTCTTCGACGACCCGGCCGCGTTCTTCAACGCCAACACGCCCGACGAGCTGCGCGCGCTGCAGCAGCGTCATGGCGGGTGAGGTGGCGCTGCGCGCCCTGGCGGTCGACGACCTGCCGGCCTACAAGGCGTTGCGCGACGAGACGCTCGCACGGCATCCCGAAGCCTTCACGTCCGACGCGGCGACCGAGCAGGCGCGCGCGCCGTCGGCCTACCTGCCGCGGCTCGGCCTCGACCGGCCCGACGGCGGCCAGTTCACGCTCGGTGCGTGGCGCGACGGGCGCCTGGTGGGCGCGGTCACCTGCGAGCGCGAGGCGCGCATGAAGGTGCGCCACATCGGCCACCTCACGGGGATGATGGTGCGCGCCGAGGCACGCGGCGCCGGCATCGGGCGCCGGCTGCTGGACGCGTGCATCGCCGAGGCGCGCCGCGCGCGCGGCATCGAGCTGCTCACGCTGAGCGTCACGTCCACCAACGAGCCCGCCGTGCGCCTGTACGAGACGGCCGGCTTTCGCCGCTACGGCCGCCTGCCGCACGCGCTGAAGGTCGGCCGCGCCTACCATGACAAGGACCTCATGATGCTTGCGCTGGGGAACTGACATCCATGCCCACCCTTCGAGAGATCGCCTCGTGCGTCAGCGGCTACGACCCCGACGCCCTTCCCGTCGTGCAGGCGCAGGAATTCATCGCGCGGCTCGTGCCCGTCGTCGAGGGCGTCGAATGCCTGCCGCTGCGCACGGCGCTGGGCCGCGTGCTCGCGCACGACGTCGTGTCGCCGATCGACGTGCCTTCGCACGACAACTCGGCGATGGACGGCTACGCGCTGCGCGGCAGCGACCTGCTGATCGACGCGCCCACGGCGCTGGAGATGGTGGGCACCGGTCTCGCGGGCGACCGCTTCGCGGGCGACGTGCTCGCGGGACAGTGCCTGCGCATCATGACGGGCGCCGTCATGCCGGCCGGCCTGGACACCGTGGTGCCGCAGGAGTTCGTGAAGGCCGGCGACGGCAAGGTGCTCGTGCCGCCCGGCGTGGTGCGACCGGGCGACAACCGGCGGCTGGCGGGCGAGGACCTGGCGCGCGGCGAGGCCGCCTTGCGCGCCGGCCGGACGCTGCGCCCGGCCGACATCGGCATGCTCGCCTCGCTCGGCCAGGCCGAGGTGCGCGTGCGCCGGCGCCTGCGC
>Ga0075429_100001800_pt1 | contig 17752 bp, 17 predicted proteins | sample RhiMetdeltSRZDD3_FD_75295 | JGI IMG/M metagenome (GOLD analysis project Ga0075429, IMG submission 75295) | Populus rhizosphere microbial communities from Tennessee, USA - Rhizosphere MetaG P. deltoides SRZDD3 | ecosystem: Host-associated > Plants > Roots > Rhizosphere > Soil | place: USA... | reverse complement strand
GCGCGGCGCCGAGAACCGCGATGATCGCGAGGATCCCGTCGCGCTCCAGCCACCCGCGCAGGCTGCCGAGCGCCAGCGCAGCGGTGCCCGCGGCCTGGGCGATCTCACAGGTGACCACGACGAGCCGGCGATCGCAGCGGTCCGCGACCTGCCCGACCACCAGCGTGAGCGCGACGGTCGGCACGAACTGCACGAGTCCGACGAGGCCGAGAACGAGCGCGCTCCCGGTGAGCGCGTAGAGCTGCCAGCCGATGCCGACGGTCTGCATGTGCAGCGCCAGCGTGGCGAGCACACGCGACGACCAGAACAGCGCGAGTGAGGGACTACGGACGGGCGCCGTGACGGTGGACGGAGCGGGCGTGCGCTACCGGCATCCGGCGCGTGGCGCGTCGGGAGCCTGGCGAGGGACGAGCGTGCAGGCGAACGTCGCGGGCTGCGCGCGATAGTCGGACAGCAGGCGCTCGAGGCGCTGCAGCGTGCGCTCGCGCTTGGCCAGACCGATGCCGTAGATGGCGAGGTCGTTGACCAGACGCGCGTAGAAATGGTGCTCGGCGTCGCCGCCGCCGGCGCGCGCCACGCATGGCGACGGCTTCTGCGCGACCGCGAGCTGCGGGCCGAACGCGCGGACGAATTCGGCGATCAGCGGCTCGTCGCGCAGGTCACGGGGAACTTCGGGGAAGCGGGCCAGGAACGCCTCGACGGTCATCGGACCCGCGGCGCGGCACTTCGCGTCCAGATCGCGCGTCAGCCGAATGTGCATGACGTCCCCCCGACACAGGCTCGGCCTGGTCGGCTTGTCGTCTCCCTGACGCCGCTGTGCTTCGGGAGGCTGCGAGCGGGAGGAAGCGGCAGAAACTCCCGCGCCAAGCCGACCAAGCTCAACTAATATTACCTCCCTCGGACCGATCTGGCTCGGGAGGAGGTTCAAGGGTGTCCCCGACCCAACGACGCGGCTGGCCATGCTCAAGACCGGCGCGGCCGACCTACGCGCTGCGCCTCGATCCCTATCCCTACGATCCGGCGCAAGCCCGCCGCCTGCTGGCCGAGGCCGGGTATCCCAACGGCTTCGACGCGGGCGACCTCACGCCCAATCCGCCGTTCACGACCTTTGGGGAAAGCGTCGGCGGTTATCTGGCCGCGGTCGGGATCCGCACTCGAGTGCGTACCATGGAGCGGGCGACGTTCTTCGAGGCATGGCGCACGAAGAAGCTCACCGGCGTCATCTTGGGAGTCTCAGCAGCGCCCGGTAATGCGCCCGCGCGACTCGAGACTTCGTCATCAGCACGGGCACCTACGCCTACGGGGGATATCCCGATATCGATGAGCTGTTCCGCCTGCAGGCGCAGGAGCGCGACCGCCGCAAGCGCGAAGTGATGCTCCACCAGATCCAGAGACTGATGTACGAGCGCGTGATGCACGCGCCGATCTTCGAGCCCGCATCTCTGCACGGCATCGGCCCGCGCGTCGAGGAGCCGGCCGTGGGTCTGAACCCACTCCTCTATTTCGCGGCGCCGTACGAGGACATGCGCCTCAAGAGGCACTGATGAACAACGTGAAAAACCTCGTCGACGTCGACCGCGGGATCATCAGCCGGGAGATCTTCGTCAACGAGGACATCTACCGGCAGGAGCAGGAGCAGATCTTCGCGCGCGCGTGGCTCTTCATCGGCCACGAGAGCCAGATTCCCAGGCCCAACGACTACCTCGTCTCGTCGATGGGCGAGGAGTCGGTGATCCTCTGCCGTGATCGCAGTGGACGCATTCGCGTGTTCCTCAACTCGTGCCGGCATCGCGGGATGAAGGTCTGCCGCTACGACGAGGGCAACACCGTGGAGTTCCAGTGTCCGTACCACGGGTGGAGCTACGCGACGGACGGCGCGCTCGTCGGCGTGCCGTTCGCGAAGGACGCGTACGGCGAGCAGCTCGACCGATCGCGGTGGGGACTCGTCGAGGTCGCGCAGTGCACCAACTACAAGGGCACGATCTGGGCGACGTGGGACCGTACGGCGCCATCGTTTCTGGACTACGTCGGCGGTTACAAGCTCTATCTCGACCTGCTGCTCGACGGCTGGGACGGGCGCGAGGGCGGCACCGAGGCCATCGGCGGCATCCACAAGTGGCTGATCCCGTGCAACTGGAAGTTTCCCGCCGAGAATTTCTCGGGCGATCGCTATCATGGCGTCAGTCACCGCTCGGTGGACATGGTCGGCATCGGGCCGAGCGGCAAGGGCCGCCGCGACATGGGCGAACGCAACCAGTCGCGCTGGCTCGACGTCTCGTTCCCGGAGCTCGGACATTCGATGATCGCGTTTCTGCGGCCGTACGATGCGCCGCTGGCCCCCGCCTATCAGGACGCGCCGGTGGCCGCCGAGTACTTCCGGCGCTGCGAGGAGGAGCGCAAGCGGCGCCGTGGCGAGTCCTGGCGGCTTTTCGGCGGCCCGGGGACGATGTTCCCCAACACGTCGCCGCTCGCGCGACAGCCTCGCACGCTGGCGGTGTGGCATCCACGCGGTCCGCACCAGACCGAGGTCTGGCGCTGGTACTTCGTGGACGCCGACGCGCCGGCCGAGGTGAAAGATTTCCTGCGCCACTACTACATCCGTTACTCGGGACCGTCGGGACTGACCGAGCAGGACGACATGGAGAACTGGAACTACGCCCACAAGGCCAGCCGCGGCACCATCGCGCGCCAGCATCCTTATAACTACGAGATGGGTCTGGGCCGCTCGACGCGGGCGTTCGAGGATCACGGCCTGAAGCTGCCGGGCGCGATCACCGACGTCACCGTCGCCAATGCGAGCGAGCACAATCAGCGCGGCTATTACCGCCGCTGGCGCCAGTTCATGGAGGCGGCGGGCTGGGACGCGCTGACGTGAGCGACGTCGACCGCCTGCTCCTCCGTCAACAGGTCGAAGAGTTGCTGTATCGCGAGGCCGAGCTGCTGGACGAGCGGCGCTACGAGGAATGGCTCGAGCTTCTCACCGACGACGTCCGCTATTTCATGCCGATGCGGCGCAACGTGCCGCACGACGAGCCCGAGCGCGAGTTCACCCGCGAGGGCGCCGACGTGAGCTGGTTCGACGAGGGCAAGGACACGCTCACGCGCCGCGTGCGGCAGATCCTGACGGGGATCCACTGGGCCGAAGAGCCTCCATCACGCATCTGCCACATGATCTCCAACGTGCAGATTCTCGAGGCCAGCCCCGCTGGCCCCGCGCCGAGCGAGATCGCGGTGAAGAGCCGCTTCCTCATCTACCGCAACCGAGTCGAGACCGAGACGGACATCCTGGTCGGCAAGCGCGAGGACCTGCTGCGCCGCGTGAATGGCGGCTTCAAGATCGCCCGGCGCAGGATCGTCCTGGACCAGAACGTGCTGCTGGCCAAGAACCTGACGTTCTTCTTCTGATCTGCGAGATGTCCAGGATTTGTGCGCGTTTCTGTGCGGACAGTGGGGGGCTGCTAACAGACCTCGCAACAGTTTGGGGCTGGGTCATCGCATCGAGGTAATTCGCGCCTCCTCGGATGGGCTCCGTTTCTAGCCATCGTCCATACAGATCGACTGTGAGTTGGATCGACTTGTGCCCGCAAGAGCAGGCTCGCGTAGCTGTGTCTTAGGCTGTGCGGAGTGCAAATGCGATGGCAAACCCGCTCGCTTCAGCACCGCCATGAATTCTCGCCGAATGCTCGACATGCTCGGCGGCGTTCCTTGGCGCGTGGTGAAAATGTCCGCGGGCATCGTCGTCCACCGCCAGGCCGCGTACTCGGTGAGATCGGCTGTCGAAGCCGTCCGCCAGTCACCCTTCGGGACGTTGAAGAGTCGACTCAGCACGTCGTTAACTCGTTGTTTCGTGGTTGGCATCCGCACATGCTTCCGCGACGGCACTACTTCGATTTCAAGCGGTGGAATTGGATCCCGCAGCTTACCGAGTCGAGAGGCGACGTACGTCCGTATTGGGCTTAGGTCCACTATCGTTCGTTTTCGTTGGCCGCAACACTGTGACGAAGCTCGAGGGTGCATTTCTGCGCGCATGACCGCGTCATTCGGAAGCACCAACGACCGCTGAGGCGACACGAGGCGACAACCATGAGAATCGCACTCGTCATATGGCTGCTGTTGTCAGGGATCATCCTGGTTCTCTCAGCCGCCGCAGAGGCAGCCTGCCCGACCGGCACGTATCCTTGGGTCGACTCGTGGGGCAACAGAACTTGCGGCAGCTTTAGCGACAACCAGGACCGTACGACGCAGAGCGGGCCGACCGGGTGTCCTAACGGCAGCTATCCTTGGGTCGATTCCTGGGGTAATCGCATCTGCCAGAGTTTCGACAACCGCTCCCGCTACTACGACACATCTCAAGGATGCCCCGTCGGCTCATTTCCTTGGGTCGACCAGTGGGGCAATCACACTTGCAAGTTCTTCTGAAGTGACGCCCACCCGGGCGGCCCGACGTTCTTCCACGCGCCCTCCGTCCACGCGGACGACGCCAGCGTGAGCACGGCGAGCAGATTCTTGGCGTGGTCACTGAGCGTCTGGCACTTCTCTGGGTTCGTTACGCAAGTTACGCTTGGCATCCCCTGGACCGTTTTCTCCTCGTCCAGCGAGTGCCATCATGCTGCGGAGCCGACGACGCTGCGCGCGGAACCAAGCGTGCCCGAGGCACTGTTAGGTTTGGTTCATGCGGTGACGCAATGCATTCGCAGCCTGTTCGAGCCTTCTCACGCGACGTGACAGCACCGCCAGAATGCGCCTTACCAGGTCGGGTGTCTCATCCAACAGCCGCCAGAAGCGCGAGCGGTCAACAACCAGCAGTCGCACGTCGGTCGTCGCGGTGATCGTTGCTGACCGCGGTTCTCCATCGAGCAAGCTCATCTCGCCGAAAAAGTCTCCGGGATGTAGCGCGTCGCCGAACCCGACTTGGGTCTCGACCGATACCCGACCGTCGATGATGAAAAAGAACGAATCGCCCGGTGTCCCGACCGCCGTCAAGATCATCCCAGCTGGAGTCTCCACGATCTTGGAAACGTCGGCGATCCGACGAAGCTCCAAGTCAGTGCAATCACTGAATAAGGAGACGCGCTTGAGATGGTCGATCGGCGTGTCGCTGGACCGCGCGGCAAAAACGTCCCTTGTGTCCACCTCTTCAGGACCATGCAAGGGCGAGCTATCGTGGCGCCTGCGGGGTAAATCCATCATCGCCCTCCGTGTCACAGGAACGTTACACAGTGCGTCCTGGTAGCGGTATTGGACCTAAGCCCACTATCTGTGGCCCTTCACGTTGAGTGATGCTGATGCCATGAACCGATCCACGTGGTACGGACTCATCGCCCTGCTCTGCCTGCTATGCCTGTCGTACGTGATGGGCACGGCCCTCTCGCGCTGACCGCGATGTGACGCTTCGAGGAGCGACGATATGAAGGTGATGACGCTATTGCTGACGGTGTTGCTGACGCTGTGGCTCGTCGGCTGCGCGAGTGGTCGCCTCACAGCCCCGCTGCCCACACTCGACCCGGGTCAAGGCGCCGAAGTCGTCGTCATTCGCCCCAGTGGATTCAAGGGCTGTGGGGTCGCGATTCCCGTGATGGTGGATGGCCGTGAGGTGTTCGCCATCAAGTGCGGCACGCATCTCGTCTATCCCGTGGCCGCGGGTGCCCATGTGCTCGCGATTACGTTCCCGAACGTCGTCGGCGGCACCACGACGAACACGACGCCGGTGACGATCGTCTCGCACGAGCGCTACTATCTTCGGCTCAAGTCACTCATGTGGAACGGGCCGTCGCTGGAGCCAATGACGCTCGCTGAGGGCGAACGCCTGATGGCCGAGACGACGCCGTTCGTGAGCCGCTGAGGCGCAGAGATAAAGCATAAAAGGAAGAGGAAACCGTCTAGCTTTCAGCCGCTGAAGGCTCCAAAAAGTTTCGCGGAATGATAGGCGTTCCCCTGACCCTCCGCTACCGGCCCCACCATGCCGACATGACCAAGCCCAAGATTATGCCGGCCACGGCTGATGCGATTGTGACGACAAAAACGATTACGAAAAACGCGCGCCACGCGGATTCGCCGACCCATAGGTCGTAAGCGTCTAGGAGAAAACTACTCAGACGTATCGCCCGCAGCTTCAGCGATTTCAGAGATGTCATACGAGGCGCGCGCGACTTGCTCGCTCCTCGCGGCGTGGCCGCGTCTACGGCTAGGCGGCCAGCGAAGACATCGGTGAAGACGCCCGATGCGTCTGCCGGTCAGGTGGCGGCAACAGATTGTCGGAAATAATAGCGACGAGCGTCAATGCACCTAACGATCTAGCCGGCCGTCTCATCGATGGACCCTCCACGAACGCCAGTCCAACCGCGAGCAGAGGGGTGAGGCAGGCGAGCAGACGCTTGAACGCCTGCTAACAGGTCTGCTAACAGAACGAGGCATACTCAGCAGAATCAGGCAGACATGCGACAGGCTGATTTCCTAGGAAAAGCGCTGGCGTCATGCCCACCAGTTCGCCTCGGTGGGGTCAGCACAGGAACCTGACGTTCTTCTTCTGATATGCTGTGCGCGCTGATGCTGTGCGCGCCAGGAGGACGTCCATGAAGCGAGCCATCGCATTCCTCGCGATCTTTCTCCTGCTCTTCGCGACGATTCTTCCGAGTCCTGCGGCAGCGGGAGGATGGCACCATGGCGGGCACGGCTGCTGTCATCACGGCGGTGGCTGGTGGTGGTGGCCCGGGGCGCTCATCGGCGGCCTGGCGCTCGGCGCCGTCGCCCTCGCGACGGCTCCTCTCTGGGCGTTCGCTCCGCCGCCGCCCGCGCCGGTGATGCAAACAGCGCCCGCTGTGTACGTACAGCCGCCATACGCACCTGGCGTCTACTCGGCAACGACGTACTCGAGACCGGCGTACTACGCACAGGCCGCGTATCCGGTGCCGCCCGCCAATTCAGCTCCATCGGCATCCGTTCCGCCTCCGGGCTCCGCGCCATCGCCGGGCTATCAGCAGACGCAGGCCGATGCGGCAACGCAGTCTCCTCCGCCCGTGAGGGGCGAAGTGGTCTACGAGCACGGCCGCTATCTCCTGTTCGGCGACGGCGTGCGTCACCCGTGGCAATGGATCTGGGTGCCCGCAGGGACAAGTCAGGCGTCGTCCGAGCCCTCCGCGCCCTCGCGTTAGCCGCGCGCGGCGGTTTGTGATTTCGACAAAGTTGCTGCCTTGCGAAGAGGCGGCTCCGGCCTTGCGTCCAAGGCGCGGGGGGAAGTCATGCCTGATGAACCAAAGCCACCGACCGACGATCGCGAGCGATTGAAGCGCTATCTCGAGTGGCGCGAGCGCACGAACCAGACCCCGCTCCGTTCGGTCCGTCGGCGACCCCTTCGTGGCGTTCTCGTCGCGGCCGCTGCAGCGCTCGTCGGCGTCGCGACGCTGTCTTGGCTGTCGTTCGGCATGCGCTACTCTCGGCCGGTCGCGCGAGAGGACGCGCCAGCGGGCGACACCGTGCGTGCGACGGAGCTCGCCGATGCGAGCCCGGGCTCCGCGTCTGACGCGCAGACTGCGCCGCCCACGCCGCCGGCGTCGACCGAGCCGCTTGCTTCGACTGCGCCGCCGACGGCGGGCGCGTCGCCCGTCACGCCGAAGCCATCGCCGGACGCGAGTCGTCGCATGGCGCGAGCCATTGCTCGCCCGCCCGTGCGCGCCACCGCACCTCGCCCGCCCGCGCGCGCCGCCGCGCCCGATCCCATCCGCGCGGAACCGGTGGACCTCCAGTCCACGCCGATGGAACCCGTTGAGCCTGCGCCCAACGAGCCGCCGACCGCCGCGTCGCCGCCGGCGGCCGCGGCGTCCGCCACGGAAGCACCGCCGGCGGTCGCGACACCCGTCACCGTCGCGCCAGGCACTGTCACGTCGATCGAATCCAAACCTCCGTGTGACGATGTCACGGCCGCCGAGTCTGCGGACGGTCAGTCGCGCCGCCAGCGCGTGTCGGATTGTGTGGGCGGCTGGCTCAAGGACCAGTCGCGACAGTTCGGCGACGGCGTCAAGCGTGAGGTCGACGATTTCCGCAACGGCCTGGATCACGTGGGCCGCGGCCTGCAGTGGCTCGGATCGAAACTGCGACGTCCAGAATAGGAGAGCGACATGGCGGACGGGGTCGGATTCATCGGGCTCGGCAACATGGGACGGCCGATGGCGCTCAACCTCGCCAAGCGCGGCGTCCCACTGGTCGTCCACGACATCGACGCGACGAAAATCGTGCCCCTGCGCGAGCGCGGCGCCAAGGTCGCCGACTCGCCGGCTGAGGTCGCCGAAGCGAGCCGGCGCACGATCGTGATGGTGGAGACCACTGCGCAGGCTGAGGCCGTCATCGCGGGCGAGCGCGGCATCGTCCGCACCGCGGGCCGCGGCCACATCGTCATCTGCATGAGCACCATCGATCCGTTCGCACTGCGTCGCCTCGCCGAGGCGCTGTCGGCGCGCGGCGTGGCGATGGTGGACGCGCCCGTCAGCGGCGGCACCGAGCGCGCGACGTCGGGTGAGCTGTCGATCATCGCCGGCGGCGACCGCACGACGTTCGAGGCGTGCGTCGACCTTTTCACGGTGATGGGCACCAAGGTCTTCCACGTCGGCGGTCTCGGCCAGGGCCTCGCCATGAAGCTCGTCAACAACATGCTGATCCAGGTCAATCGCGTGGCGGTGGCGGAAGCGCTGGTGATGGGCGTGAAGGCGGGCCTCGACCCGCATACGATCTACGACGTCGTGCGCGTCAGCACCGGGACCAGCTATGCGTTCGAGACCGGCGTGCCGAAGATCCTCGCGCGCGATTTCTCACCGGGCGGCACCGTCGACATCACGTACAAGGACCAGGAGCTGGAGACCGCGTTCGCCAAGCAGCTCGGCGTGCCGCTGCTGCTGGCCAACGTCACGCAGCAGCTCTACCAGATGGCGCGCGCGGCAGGGCTCAACAAGGAAGACGGCCTCGCGGTCGTCAAGGTGCTCGAGCGACTCGCGGGCGTGCAGGTGAAGGGCTGAGCTAGAGCCGCAGCAGCGTCGCGAGGTTGCGCCAGAGAATCTTGTCCTTCTCCTCCGGCGTGACGCTCGCCAGCCCCTGCAGCCACGTGACCGGCGATGGATGCCACGGCACGAACGGCCAGTCGCTGCCGAGCACCACGCGGTCGGCGCCCACCTCGTCCAGCAGGAAGCGCAGCGCTTTCTCGCTGCCGACCACGGTGTCGTAGTACAGCCGGCGCTGGTAGCTGCTCGGCGGCTCAGGAATCGTTCGACGCTCCGGCGGCATGCCGTGCCAGCTGCGATCGATGCGTCCCATCGCGAAGCACGCCGGTCCGCCGCCGTGCGCCACGCACACCTGCAGGCTCGGGCACGCGTCGAGGATTCCCCCCAGGATCAGGACCGCGATCACGAAGGCGTCCTCGACGATGACGCCCAAGCTGTTGGGCAGCCCGAATCGCGTCGTGCGCTGCGCCATGATGTTCTCATACGGCTGGGGGTGAAAGAACAGCACCGCGCCCATCGCCTCGGCCGCTTTGAAGAGTGGAAGGAAGCGCGGCTCGTCCCAGTTGTCGCCGTTGACGAGCGTGTCGAGCTCCGCGCCCTTGAGCCCCAGCACCGTGACCGCGCGCTCGAGCTCGTCGATGGCGAGCTTGACGTCCTGAACGGGCAGGGTGGCGAGGCCGGCGAACCGTGTCGGCCACTGCTTCGTCATCGCCGCGATCTCGTCGTTGATTTCGCGCGCGAGGGTGCGGCCCTCAGCGGGGTCGAGATGGTAGCAGAAGAACGGCGTGTGGATCGAGACGACCTGCACGTCGACACCCTGCGCGTCCATGTCGGCGATCCGCTCTTCAGGGGTGAAGCGGACTTTCGGCGAGGCGAACGAGATGCGCTTACCGTTGCCGATGAAGCTGCCGACGCCCCCGCCGGCCTCGTGACGGAAGCCGTGCCACTCGCGACCCGCCGCCGCGCGCCAGGCCGTGGGCGGCACCACGTGCGCGTGGACGTCGATGCTCTTCACGCGGGTCGCTAGACCGTCTGCTCGATGCGCGCCGCCATCCTCTCGGGCGTGAGCGCCCCGCGCCAGTCGGCGTCGCGCGGCAATACGGCGTCGACGGCGCGCAGACCGGAAGAGGCGGCGGCGACGCCGCGCGGCGTGCCGCCCTCGCTCACCGTCTTCACCGCCTGCAGCAGGAGCCGGCGCGCCTGGATCACGGCCTTGTCGGCGGGACCGAGGTGCTCGCGGCTCCGATCGACGATACGCCCCATGCTTTCCTGGATGGCGCGGTCCTGTGTGTTGATGCCCTCGATGCCGGTGAAGCTCTCGGTCTTCTGCACCTGGCGATCGAGCATGTAGTTGTTGCGGCGATTGCGGATGGAGCGGAACGTGCTCTGGTCGACGTCGAGCGGGCCGTTGCCCAGCCGGCGCTCGAGGCGGTCGTCATCGGTCAGCGGCGCCGTCTCGCTGTAGTCCCAGTTGAAGACCATCGTGTTCTCGTCGTCCATCGGCACCCAGATATGGCCCGACATGATCGGATGGCCGCCTTCCGATTGCGACGGCCGGATCTGTTGGAAGGGCAGGATGAAATGGTACGTGCGGACGTGCACGCTCGCCTCGTCGAGCGGCCGCAGGCTCGCGTACTGGTACCCGTAGTCGGTGACGTCCACGACGAGCGTCGGCGCCTTGCTGCGCACAAACGGGTGCGTCGGCTTGAAGCCGGGACGCGTCGAGTCGGCCTTGAGCACGCGGTGCATGATCGGCGCGTGCGAGGTGTCGACGCCACCCTCGAGCCCTTGCAGCCAGTTGGTCTCCTGCACGACCTTCGAGACGTGCCGGTGCGACGCCGGCGCCTGTGTCCACGCGAATGTCGGCAGCGGCGGCCGCTGCTCGGGCGCGCCGAGGTACGCCCAGATCACGCCGCCGACCTCGACGGTGGGATACGACGCGACGGAGATCTTCTCCTTGAAATGCAGGCTCTCCGGCTCGTTCATCATGTCCACGCAGCGCCCGTCGACGTCGAACTTCCAGCCGTGGTAGACGCAGCGCAGCCCGCACTCCTCGTTGCGCCCGAAGAAGAGCGACGCGCGGCGGTGCGGGCAGTGCTCGTCGATCAGGCCGATGCGATCGCGGCTGTCGCGGAATGCGACCAGCTCCTCGCCGAGGAGCTTCACACGCACCGGCGGGCAATCCGGCGCCGGCAGCTCCCAGGCGAGCAGGGCGGGGATCCAGTAGCGGCGCATCACGCTGCCCATCGGGGTGCCACGCTCGACGCGCGTCAGCAGCTCGTTGTCTTCGTGTGAGAGCATGAGGCGCTCCTCCTTGTCCGCAGCGTCGTGGGCGAAGTGTAACACCGCGGTAGGGGGCTTGCTGTACGGTGGCCTCACGCCGTCCCAGGCCGGTCGGTACGCAGGTGAACCCGAACAACCGCGCCTCCAGTGGGACCATTCCCGACGAGCAGGCGACCACCGTGGGCCTCGACGATCGTGCGCGTAATTGTCAATCCCATGCCCAGTCCGTCGGGTTTGGTGGTGAAGAACGGCTCGAAGATGCGATGGAGGTCGGTCGCGGCGATACCCTTGCCGGAGTCGTGCACGCCGAGTTCGACGTAGGGTGGGGTCGCGACGGATGTCCACACCATGACTGTCCCCGTCGGGGCTCCCCCGCTCGCGGCGGCGGTGATGGCGTTGGTGAGCAGGTTCAAGATCACCTGCTGGATCTGCACCGCATCGCCGTAGACAAGGGGTAACTCGGGGGCAGGAAGGAAATCGATGGTGACCGCGTGCAGCAGCGCGTCGCTCTCGACGAGGCGGATCGTGTTCGCCGTGAGATCGTTGAGCGAGAGCGGCACGGTGACGAACTCCGTCTTCTTGAGCAGATGCCGCATGCGCCGGATCACCTCGCTCGCTCGCTTGTCATCGCTGACGATGTCCGCGAGACACGCCCGCACCTCACCGAGATCCGGCTGCGGCCGCGCCAGGAGCCGCGTCGCCGCCTGCGCGTTGGCGAGGATCCCCGCCAGCGGCTGGTTCAGCTCGTGCGTGATCGATGAGGCAAGCTGACCCATCGCGGCGACGCGGTCGAGGTGGGCGATCTGCCCCAGGTTGAGCTGTGCGGCCGCTTCGGCCTGCCGCCGCGCCGTCACGTCGAAGTGCATCACTGCTGCGCCCCCGCCGAAACCGGCCAGGCGGCGCACCCTGATCTCGAACCACCGATCCTCGCGACGCCGGGACGTCGGATACTCGAGGGCGAACTCGTCGCGTTCGCCGCGGAGGATCGATTCGATGGACGCGTGCACGTTTCGGGCAACGTCGGGGGGCATGTCCACCGCGTTCCGGCAGGCATCCAGGTAGTTGGCGCCGACCTTCAGGGCGAACTGGCCGGCGGCGTCTCTCCGTGCCGCCGTGGCCCATGCGTCGTTGGTCCGCACGATGGTGCCGGCGGAGTCGATGATCGCCGTCTCACCCGGCAGAGCGGCGAGCACAGCTCCCGCCATCGCCGCGCTGCTCTCCACCGCGGCGGTGCTGTGCGTACGAATCAACGCGGTAGAGAACGGTTCGGCGAGCGCCCGCAGCTGCTGCACGATGTGGACGGGCCACCGCCGCGCCGCATGCATGCTGATGAACGCGAGGGCCCCCAGCGCGCGATCACCGCCGAGCAAAGGGATTGCGGCGAAGGAGCGAACGCCTGCCGTCTCGAACGCGGCGCGCTCCACCGAAGCCTGCAGCGGAAGCTCGTCGGGACTGGCGAAGCAGACGATGTCGCCGGCTCTCATACGCGTACGGAAGTAGGGAAAGAGCTGCGGGTCAAGCGTCCCTGGAGGAGGCGGGGCGCCTGGTCTCTGCCAGACGTGCGTGACCGACAGTGCTGAGCCGTCCTCCGCGCGTTGCCACAGAGCGCCGCGATCGACACCGAGGAACATCACGACGCGCCGCAAAGCGTCGCGGATCCGCTCGTCGAACTGATGCGCCGTCGCGCCAGCGCACGCCATGGTTATCTCACTCACGAGCATCTCGAAGCGCACGCGCTCCGCCAGGTCCGCCTGGGCCTCGCGGCGCCGTCGGCGTTGAAGAAGAAGCGCGACGATCAGGGCTGCCTGCGCGGCGATGACACCCACCGCGCTCACGACGTGCCAGCGGTATTCCTGCCAAAGGCTCGGCTCCCGGAAGAGAATCTGGCCGTTCGCGGGTAATCGTCGAGGGTCGAGGCGCCAGCGCGCGAGCTGACGGCCGTCGAAGCGCAGCTCGCTTCTGGCGCCGCCAGCCACCGGCTCAGGCGGTGCGCTCTCGCCGCGCAACACTCCGGAGACAACCATCCCCGCATCGCGACCGATGTCCTCGAACTCGACGATCGACCCGCCCACGACCCCTCGGCCCAGCGCCAGACCGAGCGGGGTGAAGACCGGACGGTTCGCTGCCTGCGATACGTGTGGAACAAGGTCGATACCGTAGAAGCGCCGCCCAGCTCCGTCGACTTGATAGCTGGATTGCACGACGACGGTGTGCTCGGGGAGGCGCGACACGCGACCGAGCGCCTCCGCAAACGGCAGCATCGTGAGATCGATGACGTCGAGCCCGCCCACGGCCGAGACGGCTCGACGGATGAGGTCGTGGTAGACCTGTTCGGGCTGGCTTGCGCCTCCGACGAGGGCGACGTGGCGCGTATCGGGCAGGAGCGCCAGCGCCGCACGCACCGTTCCTTCCATGTCGAACCGCATCGTGCGGATGGCAAAGCCCGGAGGTGGCTTCAGCCCTCGCACGCTGCGCTCGTCGAGCCCACAGACGACGACCGGCGTCCCCGGCCAGAGCTCGTCGCGCGCGCGAAGGACGAACTGAAACGGCTCGGGGAGCGCCGCCACGATCACGTCGAAGTGCTGCTTGCCGTACTTCGCGCCGTAGAGCGATCGGAGTCGACGCTCTTCCACGTCGGGTGAGGCGAACCGAGCGACGTCGACGTGCTCCATCTCGATGGTGACCCGAAACGACCACTCGGCGAGCAGCACGGAGCGGATGCCGGAGGCGATGGCGGACCCGGCCGGCAAACCAGGCTGGCCCGGCAAGAGGATGAGGACCGAGGCTTGTTCAGGCGCGGCCTGCGCGGCCGAAGCGGGACAGAGCGAGGCGCCGACGAACAGCACCGGCAGCCACCACCCGACGCGTCGTGGCGTCGATCGCATAGTCCGCCACTCTAGCAAGGCGGGGCGATGACCGACCTACGACCAAAGTCCAGTGCCGCCCGAACGACTCAGCTCGCGCGCGTGGAATCCCTCTTTGCCACGACGATGTTCGAGCTCGGGGTCCCGGCGACCCAGGCCATGAACATCTGGTGACCGAGCGCCAGCAGCGTGGCACCGACGAACATCCCCAGGATTCCGGCGGTCGCCAGACCGCCCAATGCGCCGAGCACGACCACCGGCATCGGGGCATCGACGCCGCGACCCAACATCAGCGGCTTCAAGACGTTGTCGGCCATCCCCGATACCAACAACACGATCGTCAACAGGATGGCGGCGCCGGTGCTGTAATGACCGGTCGACCAGATGTAGCCGATCACCGGAACGGTGACGAGGAGCACCGGCACCTGGGCAATGCCAAAGACGAGGGTGATCGCCGCCAACACACCGGCCCAGGGTACGTGGGCGACGAGAAGCTCGAGGCCGATGAGGACGGCCTGGATGAATGCGATGCCGATGACGCCCTGAGCGACGGCACGGATGGTTGCCGTGGAAAGCCTCGCAAACCGATCACCTCGCTCGCTGCCGATGAGTCGCGCGGAAATCGTGCGACTCAGCCGCGCGCCCGCCTCGCCATAGGCCATCACGATGCCCGCGATGACGAATGACGCGAGAAACTGCAGCAATCCGATGCCGAGGCTCGCGCCGAGCACGAGCGCTTTCCGGGCGAGATCGACAATTGTCGGCTGCATGTCCTGGATCAAGCCGGGCAGGTCAGCGTGTGCCTTGGACCAGATGTCGTGGATTCCTGCACCGATGATGGGCCACTCTCTCACCGCGTCGCGCGGCGCGGGAATCTCGAGCTTGTTCTGTTGCGCGTCACTGACGAACTTGCGAACAGAGCTTTCAAAAGAGCTGACGAGGAGCACCGTCGGCGTGACGATCAACAGACACCCCGCCAGTACGACGATGGTCGCCGCGACACCTTGCTTGCCGCCGAGCCTCCATGCCACCGACTGGTGCAGCGGATAGAGTGCGACGGCCAGGATGATCGCCCAAAGCATCAGGGTCAAAAATGGCGCGACGACCCTGTAGCAGAGCACCGCGAAGACGCCGAGCAAACCGGCGCGAATCAACACCTCGAGCAGTTGAGACGGGAGTCGCCGCTCGAATTCGTCCTCAGGGTGCGACACTGCCGGTATAGTCGATGGCGCGAGCCGACTGGGCCATGGGATCAAGGGCCAGGGCCCTTCGGCGTATTGCTGGCAGCGGTGGCGGACCCTACGATCCGGGCAATGAAGCGTCTGCTCGTGATGGTGGCCCTCATGAGCCTGATGGCGGGATGTCGAGAATCGGTCGAGTCGCGCTTCATCTATCATCCGTCGCGCACGCTCGCTACCGATCCATCCAAGGCCGGCCTTGCGTACCGCGACGTCGCCTTCATGGCGGCAGACGGCGTGCGGCTTCACGGCTGGCTGATCCCCGGCCGCAAGAACACGACGCTGCTCTATTCCCACGGCAACGCGGGCAACATCGGCGACCGCGTCTTCATCGCGCGCCTGCTCGTCGAGCAGCTCGGCGTTGGACTCTTCCTCTATGACTATCGCGGTTTCGGACGCAGCGACGGCAGGCCGTCGGAGCCGGGACTCGTGAGCGATGCGCTCGGCGCGCGCGCCGCGCTGCTGCGCGAGGGCGTCGCGCCCGACGACGTCGTTTACTTCGGGCGCTCGCTCGGCGCCGCGGTGAGCGTCGATCTCGCCCTTGCGCATCCTCCACGCGCGGTCGTCCTCGAGTCGCCGTTCACCTCGGTGCCCGCGGTGGCCAACTCGGTCGTGCCTGGCGCCGGCTCGATCCTCCACACGCGGTGGGACTCGCTCGCCAAGATCCCCAGGTTGCGCGCGCCGCTGCTCGTCCTGCACAGCGACGACGACGAGGCGATTCCGTATGCGCAGGGCCGCGCGCTGTTCGCCGCCGCGCCGGAGCCGAAGACGTTCTTCACCATTCACGGCGCGCGCCACTACGACATGAGCGTGGCCTGGACGGACTACTGGGCGGCGTGGCGCACGTTCCTCGCGGGCCTTCCGGCGCCGACGCACGCGGCGAAATGACCACGTACGGCTCGGATCTCGTCATCGACCTGCTGCGCGCGGTCGGCATCGCCCACGTCGCGCTCAATCCGGGCGCCACGTTCCGCGGGTTGCACGATTCGCTTGTCAACCACGGCAAGGGCGACCCCGAAATGATCCTGACCCTGCACGAGGAGATCGCGATCGCCCTCGCGCACGGCTACGCCAAGGCCAAGGGCGCGCCGATGGCCGCGGCCGTGCACGACATCGTCGGCCTGCAGCACGCGAGCATGGCCATCTTCAACGCCTTCTGCGATCGCGCGCCGATTCTGGTGCTGGGCGCCACGGGCCCGATGGACGCGGCGCGGCGCCGCCCGTGGATCGACTGGATCCATACCGCGCTCGTGCAGGGCACGCAGGTGCGTGACTACGTCAAGCTCGACGACCAGCCGGCGAGCGTCGCGGCCATTCCCGAGGCGCTGCTGCGCTGCTGGCGGCTTGCCGTGACCGAGCCGCAAGGGCCGGTCTATCTGTGTCTCGACGCGGGATTGCAGGAGGAAGCGCTCGCGTCGTCGGTGCCATTGCCGGACGTCACGCGCTTTCAGCCGTCGGCGCCGCCGCACGCGAGCCCGCGCGATCTCGACGAGGCCGCGCGTCGGCTCGTCGAGGCGCGCTTCCCACTCATCGTCACCGAGTCGCTCGGGCGCCGCCCCGAGGCGACGCCGGTGCTGTGCCGTCTGGCCGAGACGCTCGCGGCGCCGATGATCGATCTCGCCGGCGAGTCCGAGGGCCGCGCCAGCGTGCCGAGCCGCCATCCGCTCGATCTGACCGGTGCGCGGCAGGAAGTCGTCGCGGACGCCGACGTCGTGCTCGCGCTCGACGTCACCAATCTCCTTGGTGCGCTCGGCGCGGTCGATCGCGCCACGCGCGCGGTGCGCGTCTTCAACGAGAGCGCGCGCGTGATCGCGATCTCGCTCGACGACTACGCCGTCCGCAGCTGGGCCCACACGTTCCAGTCGCTCGTTCCGGTCGATCTGCCGATCGCCGCGGACGCCGGGCTCGCGTTGCCGCCGTTGCTCGCCGCCATCGAGGACCGGCTCGCGCGTGATCCGCACGCGACCGAGCGCCGGCAGCGCGCCGAGCGCCTCGCCGCGCGTCACGCCGGCCTGATCGACGAATGGGAGGCGACGGCGAAGCTCGAGCGCTCGCTCACACCGCTGACACCCTCGGCGTTCGCCGCCGAGATCTGGGACGTGATTCGCGACGAAGACTGGGTGCTCGCCAACGGCACCGCGAAGGGCTGGGCGCGGCGGCTGTGGGACTGGCGGCCCGAGCGGACGTACGGTGGCAGCGGCGGCGCCGGGCTCGGCTACGGGCTGCCGGCCGCGCTCGGCGTGACGCTCGCGCACCGCAGCTCGAACAAAGTCTGCGTCAATCTGCAATCCGACGGTGATCTCCTGTATGTCGTGAGCGCGCTCTACACCGCCGCACATCATCGGCTGCCACTGCTGACCGTCACGTTCAACAACCGCAC
>Ga0075429_100001796_pt1 | contig 17765 bp, 21 predicted proteins | sample RhiMetdeltSRZDD3_FD_75295 | JGI IMG/M metagenome (GOLD analysis project Ga0075429, IMG submission 75295) | Populus rhizosphere microbial communities from Tennessee, USA - Rhizosphere MetaG P. deltoides SRZDD3 | ecosystem: Host-associated > Plants > Roots > Rhizosphere > Soil | place: USA... | reverse complement strand
AGGAAGATCAACAATTCTTGTTTTGATACGCTCTCCGACTTGTTCTTGAACAACCACCCCAACACCGGAATCCGGGAAAGATACGGTACCCCCTGCACGTTGTTGTTCTGGGTATCGATAAAGACGCCGCCGATGACCATCGTTTCACCATCCCGCACGATGACTTGGGTGTTGGCCTCTCGGCGATCAATGCTCGGACCGGCCGGATTGCTGCGCGCACCAACCGCATTTCGAGTTGCGCGCACTTTCATCATGATTTGCTTGCCGACTTCCTTCGGATCACGGGACGTAATCTGTGGAGTGACGTTGAGTTCCAAGTTGGCATCCACAAAGGTGGTCTGTGTGCCTTGCAGTGAAGTCGTTTGGAAGGGAATGGATTCTCCCTGCGAAATCTTCGCCTCCCGCTTGTCCAATGTCGTAACTTTTGGCGCAGCAATGACCTTCGCCAACCCCAGCAACTCTCCGGCAGAGAGCCTCATGTCCAGGGCAAACCCGGGCGCTAATTTGCCGAACGAATAGCCTATGCCCGGTACCGACGGTAGACCCGCCACCTGCGCCGGCAGGTTCACAAGGAAATCACGAGGAATGACCGTCGCCCCCGTTCCTGCGGCCGGAGCAAACGCCCCCGTGAGGTTGCCCACAGCCGAAAACGTATTCGTTCCGAAATCGGCATTCGCAATGCCCCATTGCACGCCCAGGCCGCGTGCGTAGACCGTGTCTGCCTGAACGATGCGCGCCTCGATTTGGACTTGCGGCACCTCGAGATCCAATCCTTCGATGAGTTGTTTGAGCACGGCCATCTTCGTTTCAGTATCGCGGACCACCAAGGCGTTGGTGCCTTGGCTGATCTGCATGAGGCCTCGCGGGCTCAAATTCTGCCGCAGCGCAGTCATCAACTCGGTTGCCTGAAGATTGCGGATATAGAAGACGCGATCGACGAGATCTTCCGCTTTGACCTTCGCATCCTTGGCTCTCGCCTCTTCATCTTCTTGCTTCGCGATGTTGGCCAACGTATCGATCCAAAGAATGTTCCCCTGTTTGATCTTTCCAAGGCCGTTCATCTTGAGGATCATGTCCAACGCTTGGTCCCAGGGAACACTGACCAGTTTCATCGTGACCTTGCTCTTGACGCCGTCACCGATCACGATGTTAAAGCCGCTGACCTCAGCGATTAACCGGAGAACGTTACTGATATCGGCCTGCTGGAAGTCCAACGAAATACGACGGCCGACATAGCGGGTCTCACCCACGACCAGGTCGTCTTTTCGCGTATGCTTTTCCGCCGCTTCCGGCTCAGCCATCATTTGAATCGGACGAACTCGAAACGCCGGCGTTGCCCGATGCATCACGGGCTGGACCTTGTGTCCGGCCACCGGAGTGACCTCGGTAGGCGGAATGTCGGCCGCAGCTGCTTGAACGCCACTCATCTGAGGATTCGTGCCGGCGTTTTCTGGCAGGCTCCCGCCGCCTGCGGCCTCTTTCACCCGGACGAGCAGGTTTGCCCCTTGCGGCTCCACGGCGTACTCCGCCTGCTGACCTAAATCAAACACAATGCGGACCTTGTCGCTATGGTCTCCAATGCGAATTTGTTTCACCAGGCGATGCCCGACGTTCAGCGTCGGTCTATGGATCTCGGAGAAGACTCGCGGGATATCGACGACCAGCCGGCGCTCGCCCAATCGGAGCGCTTCGTGCGACAGTGCGCCGTCTCCTGAGATCGTCACGCTCACGACATCAGCGTCTTTTTTGACCTCAATACCCGTTACGACGGTGGCCAGCCGTCTATCCAAGGACGCCCGATCGATGCCTGGGCGGCTCATGGACACGTCGGCGGTCACATCCGCGGTCGCGCCTTTTGAGGGGATGGTCATAGGCAAACTGACCGCGGCCAGGGCAGAAAGGATTCGAAACGTCGTCGACGCGTGTCTCTGTATGTGTGTCATTCTAGGCCCTCTTTCGGATGAAGAAGCTTGACGTACTCACGCTCCTGTTTTCTGCCATAGACATCGGTAAACCGCTCCTGCACGATAATCCCTTTTTCGGTGACCGCGCTGACGACGCCGCTATTGGGCCCCACCCTGGTGCCCCTGCGGACCGTGTAACCGTTGCCGTCGGGTGTCTGCACCATCGCTGTGTATCCATAAGCGCCCCAGATAATCGCAATGAGATTTAAATCTGTCAGTCCCACGCGCTGTAAGGGCGGCAACGTGGGATCGGTCTGACCCGGAGCGAGCTGACTGAGCACGGGAGAGAATGGATCCCGACGTCCGGCGGGATCGTAGCCGCCGACCGGAAAGGGCGGGGCGCCAGGCAGTGCATCCGTCGGGGCGGTCGCGAGATCAGGAGACGGCGTCAGGGCTGGCTGCGGCGCCTCCTTTGTCAAGTCCGCCGGAGAAGGCACTTTCACGGAATCTTGCCTGAGCGGAGCGACCTGCCCGAGATGGGATGCGAGCCCCGGCTCAGCCGATGACCGTCCCGCCATCGCGAGCAAGAGCATACATCCCATGAAGGTCCCGAGACGGCCAATTTTATTCATGTGATTCACTCACGTCCTTTAACATTCGTTACTTCGCTGGTGCAGGTGCCGCAGCCACTTTTACATCCTGAGGCGCGGCATAGGCCACCAGATCGAAAACCGTCTGCGTGACCACGCGGCCCTTTTCGGTTTTCGGGCTACCCATTTTCAAATTGGACACCGTTACGATTCGCGGCAGCCCGTTAATCCGGTCGAAAAACAGCGCCGCGGTGTGGTAGCCCCCCGTCACCTCGACGTTCACCGGCAGCCGCACGAATAATTTGGAGGGGTCTTCGCTCTTGGCGCCCGGCTTCCAGAGCTTGATGTCCAAACCCAACTTGATGCCGAGATCCGACACCTGCTTCAACAACATGACGGCTTCTTCTTCCGGCGGCAGGCGCTCTTTTTTCTTTGCCAATTCGATTTCCAGCTGTTTGCTGGCGGCAATGAGTTCATCCAGATGCTTCACTTTGATGGTCAACGTTTGGATCTCAGTATCCAGTTTCCCGACCTCGCCTTCTAGCGCAGTTATTTCCATCGACTTCGGCTCGAAGACATAGTAGTAGAACATCACGACGATTCCGGCCAGCACGAGAACCAGAAAGGCAACCTTTTGCATGAACGGAATCGTTCGAAGGGCCTCGAGATTCATTGCCGGCAACTTCATGCTCACTATCCTTTCAAGCGGAATCCCAGCTTGAACTGGAACAGGCTGACCTGGCTCTCGACAGCAGCCCGGCTTTCCTGAAGATTGATGTCCGAAAAGTAATCGGTGCGGCGTAGATTATTGACGAATTCGACCACATCGTCGTTGGTTAACGCGCGCCCTTCCACCTCGATGCTTTGTCCCGCCACACCTACCCTCACGAGCCAGAGCTTCAGAGGCTCCAAGCTGTGGCTGACATGATCCATGACTTTGACCGGACCTACGCGCGACTTTTCGAGCTGATCGATGATGCGGTTCTTGTCTTCAAGCTGCTTTTTTCGTTGCTCGAAATCCGATACCTGTTTGACTTGTTCCTGTAGCTGCGCCACCTGTTTTTCTTTCTCCGATTTTTCCGTCTGGCGCGCCGCAATCTCATCATCGAGGGACGCCGAATACCACCAGCATGCACTCAAGGTGATGACCAGCAACCCTATGCCCAAAAGCACTTGAGCCCGGACGTCGTATTGCGGTTTTGCCTGACGTCCCTTTGGCCCGGCCGACAGTAGATTGATGCGAATCATCGATCGCCTACCGATCTGAGTGCCAATCCAATGCCGACGGAGGCCATTGGAGCCATCTCGGCGAGCGTCGCCTGGTCGAAATCGCTGCCGGATGTGTCAACTTCCGCGAATGGATTGGCGACCTCGACCACCGCGTGCATTCGATCTCGCAATTGCTTCACCAGCCCAGAGACTTGCGCCCCTCCCCCGCAGAGGAGCACTTGTTGCACTTCACCTTCAGCCACCGTCGACTTGTAATAGTCGATCGTACGCGCGATTTCAGATGCCACTTCGGCATTCACGCTCTCGATCACGCTTTGAGCGGCGGCCGCTTGGTTATTCCCAGAGGATTTCCCGCCTTTTTTCAGTTGCTCCGCCTCTTCATAAGAGAGCCCCAGCTCCCGCTGGATGGATTCCGTGTAGCGGTTACCGCCGATCGGAATGTCGCGTGTGAAGAGGGACGTCCCTTTCGAGACAATGTTGATATTCATGACGCTGGCGCCCACATTCACGAGAGCGGTCGTCTCTTCCTGGGACATTGGATAATTGATCGCATGCATGTTTTCGATGGCAAATGCGTCCACATCCATGACCAACGGCACGAGTCCCGCACCCTTGACGAGCTCCGTCAACTCGTTGATCTTGTCTTTCTTGGCGGCCACAAGGATGACTGACATTTCCGCTTCACCCGATCCGTCACCTTCCGACGGTGGAAGTACGTGAAAATCGATATTGACTTCATTAATGTCGAAGGGAATGTATTGCTCCGCGGCGAGTTTGACCTGGCCTTCCAGCTCATCGTCCGGCATGGGAGGCAAACTGATCTTCTTGATGATGACCGCATGGCCTGAAATCGAAACCGCCACCTGCTTGACCTTGACATTCAGTTCATCAAACAGTCCCTTGATGGCCGAGACGACCTGGCCTTCGTCCATGACCGTGCCGTCAACGATGACCTCAGGCTCCAAGGGTCTGAAGCCGAACTTCTGCAACACATACCGTCCACGGTTCTCCTTGAGCTGGACGAGCTTGATGCCGCTGGACCCAATGTCCAGTCCGACCAACTGCCGCTTGGGACTCAGCAGCGATACAATGTCCTTGTCGACGAGGCTTTTCAGTGAATTCAGCATATGTGCCTCAAACTGTACATGACTTCTTTCTCAGCGCAAATCTTTTTGCATTTTTCCAACACGCATTCGAGGGTGTCATCACTTTTCAGACGATGGCAAAGAGGAAAAACGCATCAAAGTGGCTTCAATATTGATGTTTCTTACTGCGCCACCTAAGTATAGTCCATGTGTCCTCGCTGTCAAGAAATCAAGCAAAGGGGCGCCGCGACGGCGTTCGAAGGTATCCAGCGCCGAGAAGAACGGCTTATGGCTTGGTGAGATCGCGGTGGGAGAGAGTGACGTGATGCCCGGCTGAAGAGAAACTTTCTTGCAGCCGCTTCGCGATGACGACTGAACGGTGGCGACCGCCCGTGCAGCCTATCCCGACGTTCAGATAGCTGCGACGCTCGCGCTCAAAGAGCGGGATCATATAGGCAAAGAATTGCTCCAGCCGGTCCAGGAAGCCCTTGGCATCCGGATCATCGAGCACATAACTCCGAACCCGGGGATCCTCGCCCGTGAGCGGCTTGAGATCGGGCACGAAATAGGGGTTGCGCAAGAACCGGACGTCGAACAACAAATCGATGTCGTACGGCACGCCAAACTTATAGCCGAATGTAATCAACGAGATGGTCAGGCGGCGAGCGGATTGTTCCTGGGTGAAATGCCGGCTCAGCAAATCGCGCAAGTCATGGACGCTGAGATTCGAGGTGTCGATGATGCGATCGGCGTGCGCACGAATTTCCGCCAACCGCTCTTTTTCGAACCGCACGCCTTCCAGGACAGGCAGTTCGGGCAACAACGGATGCGGCCTGCGGGACTCCGAGAAGCGACGGACGAGCACAGGATCGCGGGCTTCCAGAAACAACAGCTCGACGGAGTGCCCCAGGTCTTTGATGCGCTGCAGGATGCCGGTCAAGTCGGCAAAGAACACCCGCTCCCGGATGTCGATGCCAAGCGCCACATTTTTGATCTCGCCCCCCTGCTGATGACAGAGTTCGACGAAGGTGGGAAGCAACGCTGGAGGAAGGTTATCTACACAAAAGTACCCGACGTCTTCGAAGCATTTCAGCGCGTGCGACTTCCCCGCCCCAGAGAGACCGGTGATAACCACGAGCTTGAGTCCTGGCATCTCGACCCCTTCAGGGATCAATGAGCACGACGTGGCCGGTCTCAGACCGGCGAAGAATCTGCAGCTTTCCAGAATCCACGCACGTAAACAACACCATGGCGCCCGGATCAGCGTCCAGGCGATCGCGAGCCTCTTTGCGCGACAGCACGGCAATCTTGGGATGCACGATTTTCAAGTCGTTCAGATCCGCGGACGCTCCGACAGGAGCGGGCAGCTGCGTCTTCTTTCTTCCTTTGTGCGCAACCCGGCGCTCCTTGTACTTCCGGATCTGTTTGTCGAGACGGTCGACCAGCTGATCAACCGTGGCATACATCTCTGTCGTTGAGGTCTTCGCCTGGAACCGCTTCCCTCTGATTGAGCACACGACTTCCGCCGTATGCTGGTGCTTGGTCACGCTCAGTACGATCTCCAGGCGGTCCGGTGAGACATCGTATCGTTCCAGGCGCTCGAATCGGGACTTGATATACCGTTTCAAGGCAGAGGTGACAACCATATGTCGTCCGGTAATTTTCATGCACCGCACTCCTTGGAATTGAAAGAAGTTCGCCGGTCTTGCACTGGTCTAAAAAAAGCGTTTGCGCTGGGTGGCTGGCGGGATATTTTCTTCCGCCCGGTACTTTGCGACCGTCCGTCTGGCGATCAAGACTTGGCGCTCACGCAAACGCGCGGCTATTTCCTCGTCCTTGAGCGGATGGTTGGCATCTTCCTCCGCCACCATTTTCTTGATCATCTCCCGCACTGTCACTGACGAAAGCATATCGCTGGGTTGATCCGCCCGCTGCAGACCGGCGTTGAAAAAGAACTTGAGTTCCAGCATGCCTTGCGGGCAGTACATATATTTGTTGGCCGTCACCCGGCTGATCGTGGATTCGTGCATTCCGATGTCTTCGGCTACCTGTTTGAGCACAAGTGGCTTGAGGTACTGAATGCCCTTTTCAAAGAATTGCTCTTGGAATTTCACGATGCTGGACACAACCTTGACGATGGTCTTGTTGCGTTGCTCGATACTTCGGATCACCCACTGGGCGGCCCGCAACTTTTCGTCCAGATAGGCCTTGGTTTCGGTCGATCCGCCTTCGCCAGAGGCCATCATCTGTTTGTAGTAGGGGCTGATGCGCATCCGGGGTAATCCGTCGTCGTTCAAGAGGACGACCCACTCTCCTTCATTTTTGACGACGAACACGTCTGGCACGATGACGTAGTTCTGAGTATTGGAAAAGGGACGGCCTGGCTTGGGTTCGAGTGCTTCAATAACCTTTGTGGCCTGGAAGATTTCCTCGACGGTGACGTCGAGCGCTTTCGCGACCTTGGCATATTGCTTCTTTTCGAGGTCCTTCAAGTGATGGAGGACTACCGCCTCCACGATCGATCCTTTGAGCGCCCCCGGACGGGCGCCGAGAGATCCCATCGGGCTCTTGCCCAAGTGGCCGAGCTGCAGCAGCAGACATTCGGGAAGATCCCTCGCGCCCACCCCGGTGGGATCAAACGTCTGGATGTCCCGGAGAACGGACTCGGCTTCTGCTTCCGTGAAGTCCGTTCCGGTGATAATTTCCGAAAGGGGCGTGCGCAGATAACCGTCGTCGTCCAAATTCCCAATCAGCAAACGACCGATTGCCTTGTTGCGCTCCGACAAGCCGGATAAGGACAGCTGCCAGAGCAAGTGGTCTTCGAGCGACGCCGCTTTGGCGACGGTTTGTTCATAGGAGGGAAAATCATCCGATGAAGACGATTGGCCTTCACTGCCTCCTGTCCGGCGGTCACTGCCGAAGTACTCCTCCCACCCGGCCGCCGACACTTCGTCGGGAGTGTCCCGTTCCTCGGGGGTTGAGGATTCATCCGTTTCGGAGGGCTCCGTAGACGACGAGGCAGAGGCTGCAGCCTCTTCCGCCTTTTCCTCGGCTGTCGTCGATTCGTTCTCTTCCACTTCCTCTGGCAGCTCGTCCAGCAAGGGGTTTTCCATCAAATGCTGAGCCAGACTTTGCTGCAGCTCAAGGCGTGACAGCTGCAACAGCTTGATTGCTTGCTGCAACTGCGGCGTCATGATTAATTTCTGGCTGAGGCGGAGATCAAGACGCAGTTTCATTGAAGAACACGCCCCTTATAGAGTGAACCGTTCTCCCAAATAGACCGCCCGCGCGGTCTCGCTCTTTACAATCACATCAGGAGGACCGGATTCTAGGACGAGGCCCTCGTTGATGATGTAGGCACGGTCGGTAATCGATAACGTCTCTTGCACATTATGATCCGTGATCAGAATGCCAATGCCTTTGCCCTTCAATCTCGTAATGATCTGTTGAATATCCGCGACGGCAATCGGATCGATACCGGCGAACGGCTCATCGAGCAACATGAATGTGGGATTGGTAGCCAAGGCACGGGTAATTTCCAACCGGCGGCGTTCTCCACCGGACAGCGCGTAGGCCATGCTCGTTCTGATGTGTCCGAGGTCGAGCTCACCGAGCAAGACATCGACGCGTTCTGCCCGCTCAGATCGAGAGTAATCCAGCATTTCCAGAATTGCTAGAATATTGTCTTGCACTGACAAACGACGAAATACCGAAGACTCCTGAGGCAGATAGCCGATGCCGTTTCTCGCACGCTTGTACATGGGTAAGGCGGTAATCTCTTCAGCATTCAGGCGGATTGAGCCTTCGTCCGGCTGGGTCAATCCAACGATCATATCGAAGATGGTTGTCTTGCCGGCGCCGTTCGGGCCCAACAACCCGACGACTTCTCCGGCCGACACTTCCACCGAAACACCTTTCACGACTTTTCTCGCCCGAAAACTTTTTACCAGGCCGTCGGCGCGCAACACCGCACGCGGCTCGCTGGAACGAGCTACGCCATCGGTGTCCGGCGCGAGACGCACCGCTTCCGTCACTTGGTGCCACCCTCCGGCTCGATACGTACATGTGAGCCGCCTTCAACGACCGTTCGGTCTTCCGCCAGGAACATGGTGATGCGCTTGCCGCTGACTCGGGTGCCTTTGTCCCATGCGACGGGATCCCCGGTCAGGACGATCTTGTCTTCGTCACGGTAATAGACGGCCTTTTGGCATGTGGCGTTGCCTGCATCCCGCTCGATTTTGACGCGGCCCGTAGCTTCAATTTGGCTGACTGCCCGGTTCGATACCGTATCCGGACCTTTCGCTGTTGCGGCTCCCGCCTTCGGCGGGTCGCTCGCCTTCTTGGAATCCGAAGCCTCTTGGTTGCGGAAAGACACCACCATCCGGTCGGAATAGACAACGAGCGTGCCGCGCGTGAGCACGACAGCGCCATCGAACACGGCCTGGCTTTGCTGGTTCTTAAATGTCATCCTCTGGGAGATGACGGTGGTTCCGAGCGCTTCGTCTGCCCCGTTCGAGCCAGCCCCCATGGCAGCCTGAACGGCCGTCGGCAGACTCATCGCGCACCAGCTAAGAAGCAGGAGCCACATCCACATGAACGTCCTCAAGTACTTCGAATTCTTCCGTGTCAAGGTGACCAAGCAAACCTCGTCCTTTCACATCCAGACCATGGCCGATGATATGGACGGGGTCCTCAGTGCGGATTTCGCGTGTCTGATCCGTCCACGCAAGGTGATTGGTATAAATTGTGTAGCCGCTCTGTGTGTAAATCACCAACGGCTCAGACCGGTTCGCAAGAAGAAAGTTCTTCGTGTCGGTATTCAAGGTCCCTTCATCTCCATGCACCGTCATTTCCCTCCCCTGTACACCGAACAGTGTCACGGCAACGTTATCCAGAATCGCCCTCTTGTCCTGTTCATAGAGACGCGCCTGTTGCGCGTCGACCTGCCACTGCACTTTGTCCCCTTTGGTCTGCGTAAAGGTGAACTTGGAAATGATGGCATCGGCCTGATTAATGGTCCCCGGCGCTGTGGCTGTAGGAGGAGGAGACGCGGTGGAGTTGGTCATCAGGAGGTAGACCAGGAAGCACACCAGCGCCAGGCTAAGCCCCAATAAAATCCGTTGTGCCCAGCGCTGCCACACAATGTTTCCGTCCGGCGCCTCAAAGAAAAAAGTCTGGCACGATAATAGCATTCAGCTGCAGGCAAGTAAACTCTGTGCGCCGTTAGCAACGAAAAAACATGCAGCGCTGAGGCGAGATTCTGATTGATCACACGACGGCACTGAAGGCCGCACGTCGCGAGTAGGTCTCGGGGCGAGACCTACTCCGGTTTATCTGTTTTGGCAGGAGTCGGCCCGGGCTTTTTTGAGGTCGAGGCTTCGGCGCGTGCCACGAGCTCAATCGCGACCAGTTCAGCCGCATCGCCAATCCGCCGCCTGGTCTTCACCATTCTCGTGTATCCCCCGGGACGATCCTTGAACCGTCCGGCGACATCGCTAAACAGCTTGGAGACCACATCCTTGCTGCGCAGGAAACTCAACGCACGCCGGCGGGCCGGCAAGGAACCATCCTTTCCAAGCGTGATCATGCGGTCCGTAAAACCACGGATCTCCTTGGCCTTGGCTTCAGTCGTCTCGATCCGCTCATGTTCGAGCAAGGAGGTGACGAGGCTTCTGAATAACGCCCAGCGATGTTTTGTCTGGCGCCCCAGCTGTCTGCCTTTTTTGCGATGACGCACGGTGCCCTCTTTCTATTCGGTTTTAGAACCGCTGCCTGAGGCCATTGCATCCAGCTTGACCCCGAGGCTCAATCCCATATCCGTCAAAATTTCTTTGATTTCATTGAGCGACTTCTTGCCAAAATTCTTGGTCTTCAGCATCTCGGCCTCTGATTTCTGCACGAGGTCCGCGATGGTCTTGATGTTGGCGTTCTTCAAGCAGTTCGCTGCACGAACGGACAACTCCAGTTCATTGACGCTCCGGAAGAGATTTTTGTTGATCTCGCGCTGAGCATCGTCGCCGCTCAACTCCGCGCGGCCTTCCACTCTGGCTTCCGGATTGATGAAGATATCCACATGGTCACGTAAGATTCCGGCCGCAGTCGACAAGGCGTCGCTGGGGGAGATGGTCCCGTCCGTCCAGATCTCGAGAGTCAATTTGTCATAGTCAGTCATCCGACCGACACGCGCGTTTTCCACGTGAAAGTTCACGCGCTTGATCGGCGAAAAAATGGAATCGATGGCGATGACGCCGATCGGCAACCCTTCTTCCTTGTTGCGTTCCGCGGGTACATAGCCTCGCCCATGCTTGACCGTCATTTCCATGTCGAGCGTGGCATCCTTGTCGAGTGTGGCAATGTGAAGATTGGGTGTGAGGATGGCAATGTCGGCATCGTGAATGATATCGGACCCCTTGGCTTCGCCAGGTCCTTTCTTCTTCAACCGGATCGTTTTCGGCTTGTCCGTGTGGGAAGCCAACCGTAATCCCTTGACGTTCAGGATAATCGACGTGACATCTTCCGTCACACCAGGAATCGTCGAAAACTCGTGCAGCACGCCCTCGATCTTCACGGTCGTGACCGCCGCTCCGGTCAGGGATGAGAGCAGCACACGGCGCAGGGCATTGCCGACGGTCGTTCCGAAGCCACGCTCATAGGCCTCCGTGGTGAATCTCCCGAAGGTGGCGGAAGCGGTTTCCTTGTCCACTTCAACCCGCATCGGGATCTGAAAATCTTTCATCGCTTTAATCATGAGTCCCCCTTCATCCTGTCAGCCGCCGCACTTTCTGCGATGCACTCTGCACAAAGCCGGCGTTGTATGAAGTTGCCGTTACCGCGAATACAATTCGACGACCATCTGTTCATTGACCGGCAGCGTGATCTGATCCTTGGTTGGTAACGCCCGCACGGTGCCCTTGAAGCCGGCCTTATCGAGATCCAACCATTCCGGAATGCCTCGTCCATCTACCGACTCTAGCGCCGTCTGGATCGATACCAGGTTGCGGCTTCGCTCCCGCACCGCCACGACGTCACCGACCCGGACTTGCGCCCCGGGGATGTTGTTCTTCCGGCCATTGACCGTCACGTGCCCATGACCGACAAGCTGGCGGGCTTCCTTGCGTGAAGCTCCGAACCCCAGGCGGTAGGCCACGTTATCGAGGCGACATTCGAGCAGCCGCAGCAAGGCATCGCCCGTCACACCCGACTGCCGTTCCGCCCGTTCAAACACACCCCGGAACTGCCTTTCTTGAAGCCCGTATATGCGCCGCAGTTTCTGTTTCTCCCGCAACTGGGTGCTGTAGTCTGAGATTCTAGGCCGGGCCTGGCCATGCTGGCCGGGGGGATAGCTCCGACGTTCAATGGCACATTTTTCTGTCATGCAACGCGAGCCTTTTAAAAACAACTTCTCGCCTTCACGACGACACAGCCGACAGACTGGACCGCGATACTTTGCCACTTGCTCTACCTCCGGTTTTCGGGCACGCCCTGCTTGGTCTGCCCGCTTCGTTCCGATTCACCTCTACGCATGTACTTTAGACTCGCCGCCGCTTCGGAGGCCTGCAGCCGTTATGCGGGATTGGCGTCACGTCACGGATCAGATTAATCCGCAGTCCCGCTCCCTGCAACGAACGAATGGCCGACTCGCGTCCAGATCCCGGGCCGTTTACGTACACGTCCACCTGGCGCATGCCGCTTTCCATCGCCTTTCTTGCGGCAGCCTCCCCGGCCCTCTGCGCGGCAAACGGCGTGCTTTTACGCGACCCTTTGAAGCCTTGGTTGCCGGCGCTCGCCCATACCACCGTATTGCCGCTCATGTCGGTGATGGTGACGATGGTGTTATTGAACGAGGCCTGGACATGGGCGATGCCGCTTTGGACGATCCGTCGTTCTTTCTTCTTGCCTTTTTTTACGCTCATGAAAGACTCCTACAATGACTATGCGGTCGGCGCTGGACGGGCGGCCGGTTTTGGCTTGCTGCCGACTCCGGCACGACGCCCCTTTCGCGTGCGCGCATTGGTTTTTGAACGCTGGCCGCGGACGGGCAACCCTTTACGATGACGAAGGCCACGATACGTTCCCGTATCAATCAGACGCTTGATATTCATCGAGAAAGTTTTTCGGAGATCACCCTCAACCTGGTATTCCTGATCGATAATTTCGCGGATCTTGACGATCTGGTCCTCACTAAGATCTTTGACCCTGATGGCGCCATCGATCCCGGCCTTGTCCAAAATATTTCTGGCGGCCGCCCGGCCGATCCCGAATACATAGGTCAGGCCGATGTCCGACCGTTTTTCTCTCGGCAAATCTACTCCGGCGATACGTGCCATATCTCCTCCTACCTTCCCTTCAAGGTCTTCCGCAGCCGAGGCTGGATGAGCCTCCACTGCGCGCGTTGAACGAGCGCTGCTTCATCGCGCGCGTTCGGCGGCACGGAGGCTCGCCAGCCTCCGGATGCCCCAACTATCCCTGCCGTTGTTTGTGCCGTGGATTGACACAGAGTATTCGGACTACCCCACGGCGTCTCACGACTTTACACTTGGCGCAAATCGGCTTGACTGATGATTTCACTTTCATGGACGCAGACTCCTACTTGAACCGATACGTAATCCGCCCACGGGTCAGATCGTACGGCGACATTTCCACCGTGACCTTATCCCCCGGAAGAATGCGGATGAAGTGCATGCGCATTTTGCCGGAAATGTGCGCCAGAATCTTATGGCCGTTGTCGAGTTGCACGCGAAACATGGCGTTGGGCAGCGTCTCCAGAACCGAACCTTGAATCTCGATGATGTCTTCCTTCGGCACGAACCGTTACCCTTTCTCCTGCTGAGTCACGCCTGCTGTGCTATAACCGACTCAGGACGAGCGCCGGACCACTCGGCTGAATCGCAATCGTATGTTCAAAGTGAGCCGACAGGCTGCCGTCGACGGTCACCGCCGTCCAGCGGTCGTCCAACACCCGTACAGCCGATCCGCCCATGTTCACCATCGGTTCAATCGCCAACACCATGCCGGGCTGGAGCCGAGGACCCTGTCCCGGCTTACCGTAGTTCGGCACCTGCGGCTCCTCGTGCAGCTGGCGCCCGATCCCGTGTCCGACAAACTCGGTGACGACCGAATAGCCGGCCGCTTCGACATGCTGCTGAACCGTATGAGAAATATCCGACAGCCGGTTACCAACCCGCGCCTGCTGGATCGCGAGCAACAGCGATTCTTCCGTCACTCGAACCAGCGTCGCTGTTTTCTCATCAATTCGCCCGACGGCCACGGTCACCGCCGAATCGCCGTAAAATCCGCCGACGATCGCGCCCAAATCCAACCCGACAATGTCGCCGTCCTTCAGCACCCGCTTGGAGGGAATGCCGTGTACGACCTGCTCATTGACCGACGTGCAAAGCGTCTTCGGATAATTGCGGTACCCTTTGAAGGCCGGAATTGCGCCTCGGCCGCGAATTTCGGCTTCCGCCAACCGATCCAATTCATCCGTCGTCACGCCTGGCTTAACGGCGCTTTTCAGCACTTCCAGCGCCTCTGCCACTACTCTTGACGCCTTTGCCATCACGGCAATCTCGTCTGGCGTCTTGAGGATGATCATAGCGCGCTGTAGGGCGCCAGGACGCCGAACAGGGCTTCATACACCGCATCAACGGAACCAGACGCGTCCAGTTCCGAGAGGAGCCGCTTGTTGGCGTAGTACTGGATCAACGGCGCCGTTTGTTCTTCGTAAACCCTCAACCGTGTTTCGATCGCTTCAGGCTTGTCGTCGCTCCGCTGAACCAACGTCTCACCGCACCGATCACACAGAGTACCCTTCGGAGATGGGGCGAACTCCACGTGGAAGGTCGCCTGACACTTCGGGCAACTGCGGCGCCCGCTCAACCGCTTGATGACAACTTCCCGCGGCACCTTGAAATTCATGACCCGATTAAGAGGCCGCCGGGTGGTGCGCAGGACCTGTTCCAGTTCTTCAGCCTGCGGTACGGTTCGCGGAAACCCGTCCAGCACGAATCCGTTTGCGCAAGCGGCCCCCGCAAGCTTGTCTCGAACGAGCCCTATCACGACCGAGTCAGGGACCAGCCTACCCTGGTCCATGTACTGTTTTGCCTCAAGCCCTAACGGGGTCTGATTGCGAACCGCCTCACGCAACAAGTCGCCCGTCGAGATCTTGGCAATCTTAAATTGACCCGCGATCCGATCCGCCTGCGTCCCTTTGCCAACTCCCGGCGCACCGAGAAACACGACGCGCATGCGGTCCTCACCCGCTCCGGCCGCGGAGTGGACCCATGCCCTTACCCAAGAATCCTTCGTAGTTGCGCATCAACATGTGCGACTCGATCTGCTGAGCCGTATCCAGGCCGACGCCAATGACGATCAACAACGAAGTCCCGCCGAAATAAAACGGGACGTTCAGCTTGTAAATCAGAAATTCAGGGATGACACAGACGATGGCCAGGTACAATGCCCCGGCAAACGTGATGTGCGTCAGTACCTTATAGATATAATCGGATGTCCTTTGCCCCGGCCGGATGCCGGGAATGAATCCTCCATACTTCTTCATGTTGTCGGCCATGTCCACCGGGTTGAGGACCACTGCCGTATAAAAAAAACAGAAAAACAGAATGAGCCCGACATACATCAGCGTATAGAGCAGGGATCCTGGCGACAGTTGCGCACCGATCGCCTTAATCCAGGGCGTTTCAAAAAACCCCGCGATTGTTGCCGGAAACGCAATGATCGACGATGCAAAAATCGGCGGGATCACACCCGCCGTATTGATTTTCAGCGGAATATGAGTGCTCTGCCCGCCGTAGACCCGGCGACCCACCACCCGCTTGGCGTATTGCACCGGAACTTTGCGCCGTCCACTTTCTAAAAACACAATTGCGGCCACGACGGCCACCATCAGCGCCGCAAGGCCGACCAGCAAGAATGCGTTGAGCTGGCCGATCTCATACAGGTTATACGTTTGCGCCACGGCCGAAGGCAGACGTGCCACGATGCCGGCAAAGATAATCAGCGAGATCCCGTTGCCGATGCCGCGCTCCGTAATCTGCTCGCCCAGCCACATCAAGAACCCGGTGCCGGCCGTCAGGGTGATCACGGTCATCAGCCGGAAGGCCCAGCCCTTGTCCAAGACAAACGCGCCGCCGTTCATCTGTTCGAGACCGATGGCGATCCCGAAACCCTGAACCAACGCGATCCCGATGGTGCCAAACCGCGTGTATTGAATGATTTTCTTACGACCCCGTTCTCCCTCCTTGGCGAGCTTCGAGAGATGGGGGACCACCACCGTCAGCAGCTGCAAGATAATCGATGCGCTGATATAGGGCATGATACCCAGCGCAAAGATCGTCAGCCTCGACAGCGACCCCCCTGAAAAAATATCGAGGAAGCCGAGAAGCGCGCCTCCCTGCTTCTGCAGGAACTCAGAGAGCGCTTCGCCGTTGATACCAGGTGTCGGGATGTGTGCGCCGACCCGATACACCACCAGCATCCCCAGCGTAAACAGGATGCGTGTCCGCAGCTCGGGAATTTTCAGAATGTTCTGAAAGCTGGTCAGGAGCCGCTCAAACACCGGGGATAACCTCGACTGACCCTCCCGCTGCCTGGATCTTCGCCTCGGCCGACTTGCTGAACTTGTGCGCCTGCACGGCGATGGCTTTCTTCAACTCACCGTTGCCCAATATCTTGATCGGCAATGTGACCCGCTTGACCAGGCCCGCGTCGACCATCGCCTGCGGGGTAATGGTCCCTGTAGCCGGCAGATCGGCCAGACGGTTAATGTTGACGATGGCGTATTCTTTCCGGAACGGATTGGTAAAGCCGTATTTAGGGACGCGGCGAATAAGAGGCATCTGGCCGCCTTCGAACCCGGGCTGCTTGCCGCCCCCTGAGCGAGCCAGCAATCCCTTATGCCCCTTCGTCGCCGTCTTCCCGTGACCCGACCCTGGGCCACGGCCAATACGTTTCCGCTTTTTCTTGGCGCCTTTAGCCGGCGCGAGATCGTGTAGTTTCATGATGGCTGCACTTCCAGAAGATAGCCCACTTGATGAATCAATCCCCGAACCTGCGGTGTATCCGGACGCACGACCGACTGGCGAATCTTCCGTAATCCCAACCCGCGCAGGACGAGGCGGTGCCGCTCAGGCGTGCCGATGGGACTTTTCTTCAATGTGATGCGCACGTGAGCTGCCGTCTTGGATGTGTTTGCCGTTGCCATTACGCCAGGGCTCCCGTCTGAAGTTCCTCGCCCCGACGCAATCGCATGACCTCATCGGGATGCCTGAGCTGTGTCAAACCGTCGAGTGTCGCGCGTACCGTATTGAACGGGTTCCCTCGGCCCAACGTTTTGGAAATGATGTTGTGCGCTCCCACCAACTCGACAACCGCTCGGACCGCTCCGCCGGCGATAATGCCGGTTCCCTCGACAGCAGGCTTCAATAATACGTGCTCACCGCCGAACAACCCGTGCACTTCGTGAGGAATGGTCCCCGATTTCAGCGGAACATGGACGAGATTTTTCTTGGCCTGCTGTACAGCCTTTGCAATGGCGACGGGCACCTCGGCAGCCTTGCCCTTGCCGATGCCGACCCATCCCTGTCCGTCCCCTACCACGACGAGGGCGCAAAAATTGAAACGCTTGCCGCCCTTCACGACCTTCGCCACGCGGTTGATGAAGACGACCTTGTCTTTGAGGCTCAATTCATCTGGATTCACTCGCACGCTCGTTGCTCCCTTCGTAACCTAGAATTGCAACCCGCCTTCACGGGAGGCATCGGCGAGGGCCTTGATCCGGCCGTGATACAGCCTGCCCCCCCGATCGAAGACAACTTTTTGAACCTTGGCACTTTTCGCTCGCTCGGCCAACAGTGTACCCACGGCCTTGGCCGCGGCAATGGAACTGGTCGACTTCAAACTCGTTCGCAAGGACTTATCCAGCGAGGAGGCGGCAGCCA
>Ga0075429_100001795_pt1 | contig 17785 bp, 17 predicted proteins | sample RhiMetdeltSRZDD3_FD_75295 | JGI IMG/M metagenome (GOLD analysis project Ga0075429, IMG submission 75295) | Populus rhizosphere microbial communities from Tennessee, USA - Rhizosphere MetaG P. deltoides SRZDD3 | ecosystem: Host-associated > Plants > Roots > Rhizosphere > Soil | place: USA... | reverse complement strand
GGGCGCCAACCGGGCGCGCGGCCGCGCGGCCGGGCCGCGTACGCCACCGACAGGTCGCGGCACAGCGGGCCGAGCGATGCCGCGTCGGCGGCGATGTGGTGCACGACGAGCAGCAGCACGTGGTCGGTCCGGGACAGCGCGAACAGCGTGGCGCGCAGGGGTGCCTCGGTGGTCAGGTCGAAGGGCCGGGTGGCGGCCGCGGTCACCGCCGTGTCCAGGTCGATGGCCGCGACCGGCACGGCGTCGAGGGTAGGTGCGGCCTCCGCGGGCGGCAGAATCCGTTGGTACGCCACACCGTCGTGATCTGGGAAGACGGTGCGCAGGCTCTCGTGCCGGGTGAGTACGTCGCCGAGCGCGGCCCCGAGCGCCGGGACGTCCAGGTCGCCGGACAGCCGCAGGGCGAGCGGGATGTTGTAGGCCCCGGTGGGTGCGTCGAACCGGTTGAGGAACCACAACCGTCGTTGCGCGGGCGAGAGCGGGATCCGGTCCGGCCGCGGCATCGGCGACAGCGCCGGCCCGGCCGAGCCGAGCTCGTCGAGTGCCGCCGCCAGGCCGGCCGGGGTCGGCGCGTCGAAGACACACCGCATCGGTACCTCGACCCCCAGCGCGGTACGGATGCGGCTGATCAGACCGACCACCAGCAACGAGTGCCCGCCGAGGTCGAAGAAGCTGTCGTCCGGGCCGACGACGGGCTGCCCCAGTACCTCGGCGAAGAGGCCGGCGAGGATCCGTTCCCGGTCCACTGTGGAGAGTGTGGCGCCGTCCAGCTCCACCGCCCCGACCCGCACCTGCGGATCGGCGGCCACCGCCTCCAGCAACCGGGCGAACGAAGTCGCCAGCCGATGCCCGGTCGGGTGGTCGAACAGCGCGGTGCGGTACTCCAGCACGCCCTCGAGGCCGGCCGGTGCGCCGTCCCCGGCCAGCCGCTCGGCCAGCCCGAGCGCCAGGTCGAACTTGGCGATCCCGGTGTCGAACGGTTCTCTCCGGGCCTCGACACCGGGCAGCCGGACCGCCGCCGGCTCGTTGTTCTGCACCACGAGCACGACCTGGAACAGCGGATGTCGCGCGGTGGAGCGGGCCGGGTTGAGCACCTCGACGAGCAGCTCGAACGGTACGTCCTGGTGGGCGTATGCGGCCAGGTCGACCTCGCGGATCCGATGCAGCAACTCGGCGAAGGTGGGGTCGCCCGACGTGTCGGTACGCAACACCAGCGTGTTGACGAAACACCCGACCAGATCCTCCAGCGCCTCGTCGGTGCGGCCGGCGATAGGGCTGCCCAGCACGATGTCCGAGCCGGCGCCCAGCCGGGTCAGCAACGCCGCGAAGGCCGCATGGATCACCATGAACAGGGTCGCCCCGCCGTCGAGGGCCAGCGCCCGCAGCCGTTGGTGCAACCGCGCCGGCAGCCGTACCGGGACCGAGCCGCCGAGCTGACTCGCGGTCGCCCCCCGGGGCCGGTCGGTCGGCAACGGCAGCGGGTCGGGCAGGCCGGCCAGCGTCTCCCGCCAGTAACCCAGCTGCCGGGCGATCGGTGCGTCCGCGTCCTGCGCGCCGCCCAGCACGTCGCGCTGCCACACGGCATAGTCCGCGTAACGCACCGGTAGCGCGGGCCAGGCCGGTGCTCCGCCGCCGGTGCGGGCGGCGTACGCCGCGCTCAGATCCCGGGCCAGCGGGGCGAACGACCAACCGTCGGCGGCGATGTGGTGCACCACGAGCAGCAGCACGTGCTCGGTCGGCGTCAGCGCGAGCAGCCGCGCCCGCACCGGCGGCTCGGCGGTCAGGTCGAAGCCGCGGGCGGCCACCTCATGTAGCGCCTCCGCCAGCCCATCCTCCGTAGTGTCCACTATGGACAACACGGACGGGACGTCCGGCTCGGCCAGGACGACCGGCCGGGGCAGGCCCGCCTCCTCCGGGAACACGGTCCGCAGCGTCTCGTGCCGGGCCACCACGTCGTCGACCGCGTCCCGTAACGCGGCCCGGTCCAGCGGTCCGGTCAGCCGGAAGCAGAGCCCGAGGTTGTACGCCGGGCTCGCCGGCGCCATCCGGTTGAGCAGCCAGAGCCGGCGCTGGGCGGACGACAGCGGCACCTCCTCGAGTAGGGCCGCCCGGCGCAGCGGTGGACGCGCTGGGCCACCATCGCCCAGCCGCGCGGCCAGCCCGGCCACGGTCGGTGACTCGAAGAGGCTGCGTACCGGCACCTCCACCCCGAGTACCGCACGCACCCGGCTGACCAGGCGGGTGGCCGTCAGCGAATGCCCGCCCAGCGCGAAGAAGCTCTCGTCGACGCCCACCCGGGGTAGGCCGAGCACCTCAGCGAACACCCCGCACAGCACGTCCTCGACGGGCGTACGCGGATCCCGGCCGCCACCGGCGGAGTAGTCCGGTGCCGGCAGGGCGCGCCGGTCCAGCTTGCCGTTGGGCGTCAACGGCAATGCCGCCATCGGCACGTACGCCGACGGCAGCAGGTAGTCGGGCAACGCCCGGGCGGCGTACGCCCGCAACTGCGCGGGATCCGCCACCTGACCCGGCGCCGGTACGACGTACGCCACGAGGCTGCGATGCTCGGGCCGGTCCTCGCGGGCGGCGACGACCACCTGCCCGACCGCCGGGTGGCCCGCCAGGACCGCCTCGATCTCGCCGAGCTCGACGCGGAACCCGCGGATCTTCACCTGCAGGTCCACCCGTCCCTGGTAGTCCAGCTCGCCGCCGGCCGTCCAGCGGACCTGGTCGCCGGTGCGGTACATCCGCTGGCCGGGCGGGCCGAACGGGCATGCGACGAAGCGCTCCGCGGTTTGCGCGGGCTGGTCGTGATAACCCCGGGCCAGCCCGGTACCGGCGACGTACAGCTCTCCGATCACCCCGGGCGGCACCGGCTGCAGGCCGCCGTCGAGCACGTACGCCTGCGTGTTCCAGATCGGCCGACCAATCGTGGGCACCATCGCGCTGCCGGCTACCGGCCGGCCGCCTCGACGACCACGTCACAGACGCCACGGAGGTTGACCATGCGAGGAAACTCGGTCTGTTCGATGACGATCGCGTAGCGCCTCTCCAGCGCGGCGACGATCTCGATCGCGCGCAGCGAGTCAGCGCCGTGGTCCTCCTTGAACAGGCTGGTCTCGGTGACCTCGTCGGATTCGATCTCGAGGATTTCGCAGACGATGTCCTTGATGTCCTGCGCGCGCCCGTCGACAGTAGCCGTCATCGGTCCTTTGTAGACCGGCCGGACGGGCGCACGGCGCCGCCTGCCGAAACCTGCAACGGCTCACAGGCAGATGCCGCCGTCGATCTGGAGCACCGCCCCGGTGACGTACCGGGCCCGCTCGGAGACCAGGTAGTCGACGAGGTCGGCCACCTCGTCGGCGTGGCCGAAACGACCCAGCGGGATCGACGACAGGGCGCGTTCCCGCGTCTTGTCGCTCAGACCCGAGGTCATGTCGGTGTCGATGAAGCCCGGCGCGACCACATTGCACCGTACGCCGTACCGGCCGACCTCCTTGGCCAGCGCGCGGGTGAAGCCGATGATGCCGGCCTTGGCGGCCGAGTAGTTGGTCTGCGTGGCGTTGCCGTAGACGCCGGCGACCGAGGAGACCGTGACGACGCAGCCGCTGCGGCGCTTCATCATGCCGAAGACCGTCGCCCGGCAAACGTGGTAGACACCGTCCAGGTTGACGTCGAGCACCTCGTGCCAGGCGTCGTCGGTCATCGTCACGAGCGGGCTGTCGTGGATCGTCCCGGCCGACGTCACCACGACGTCGATCGGGCCCAGCTCGTCGCCGACCTCTTCCACCAAGGCCTGTACCGGGCCGGCCCGAGACACGTCGACCTGCCGGGCGAGGACCCGTACGCCGAGCGCCGAGACGTCCTTCTCCACCGCCCGGGCCGCGGCCGCGTCGCGGCGGTAGCAGAACGCGATGTCGAACCCACTGGCGGCCAGCCGCAGTACGGTCGCCCGCCCGATACCCCGCGATCCGCCGCTGACCAGCGCGACGCCAGCCGAACCCGCCATCACTCCTCCTGACCCCGGATGCGCAGCAGCGCACAGCCGACCACGCCCTCCGTGTCGACCGCCGTGACCAGGGCGAGCCGACCGGCCACGCCCGGCCGGTCCGCCGCGACCGCCAGTACCGCGGTGATCTGAAAAGCGGCCGCGGCGGCGCGGGTGTCGCCGATCAGCTCGGCCGGCCGGACCTGGACGGTCTCCCGGCCGCCGAGCACCACGTCGAGGGCGGCCCGTTCCTGGGCGCCGGCCGCGCCCGGCGCACCGCACGGCGCGACGGCCCAGATCGTGTCCGGGTGGGTCGATGCCCGGTCCGCGGCACGCCCGATGCACGCGGCCAACGCGGTGGTCGCACCGTCGCCGGTGAACGTCCCGAACTCGACCGAGAGCACGTCCGCCAGCGGCCGGCGGCCGGCCACCGGCGGCGCGTCGGCCGGCTCGACCAGGAAGACCGCGCACCCCTCGCCGGGTACGGCGCCGGACTCGCCGGTATCCCGGCTGTGCCACTCCAGCCAGCACCGCGCCCGGCTCAGCTCCTCGACGGCTCCACAGAGGACAGCCCCGGCGCGCCCGGCGCGCAGCAGTCGCCGCGCGTAGTTGAGGGCGTGCAGACCGGCTATCCGTCCACCTGCGACAGTCGCGTTGGGACCTTTGATGCGGTGCCAGATGGCGCACTGGCCGGCCGCGCAGTTCATCACCGTATTGGGGAAACGGGCCGGGTCGACGAAGAACGGCTTCGCCCCGAGGAACGAGTCACGAGTGAAGTCCATCATGCTCTGCGCGCTACCGGTTGTCGTACCGAGGACGAGCCCCAGGCTCTCGCCGGTGGCGACGGCACCGTGGCGTTCCCGGTCGTCGAGCAGCCGGCCGACCGTGGCGACGGCGAGCGCGGTCACCCGGTCCATCGAGCGGGTCCCCTTACGGCTCAACACATGCCCGAGCGCCTCGTCCGGCACCCGGTAGGCGTTCTGCTCCGGCACCTGCCATCCGTCCGGCACGGTGCCCGCGGCGCGGCCGGCGCCGCCGCGGATCCCGTCCTCGAACGCGGTCGGGCCCAGCCCGAACGGCGACACCGCCGACCAGGCGGTGATGACGGTTCCATTGTTGTCGGTCACCATCGCGGCCCTTCACAGATAGAACACCATGCGGAACTCGGCCCAGCGCGCCGCGAGCGCGCCCGCCGCGACCCGGCGTACGCCGTCCCAGAGCACGCCGTCGTCGGCCAGGCCGAGAACCACGAGGTCCGGTTCCTCGACCCAGACCGGTATGCCGTCGGCGAGCAGCCGGCGTACCCCCTGCGGCGGGTCGGAGAGCGTGCGCACCACGCGGTCGCCGAACCGCAGCGACCCGGCCGCACCGGTGCGCGCCGCGCAGCCGACCGCCGGACCGCGCAGCAGGATCTCCAGACCGCCCAACTGGCGGTTCAGCTCGGCGGCGAGGTACAGGCCGTCGAAGAACTGCTTCTCCAGCGCACCACGGTAGGCCCGCTCGACGATCCCCAATGCGGCCATCAGATCACCCCGAGCAGCATGGTCTTGGCGGCGGCCGAGACGTTCGCCGCGTAACCCGCTGGCGGCCGCAACCGCACCCGGGGAAGGTGATCGACCGCACCCCGGTCGTCGCTGCAGAACCGGCAGCCGTACCAGAAGAGGCGATCGGGGTACGCATCGAGCAACGCCTCGACCACCGCCGCGGTCGACGGGTAGTCCGTGGACCAGTCCCCGGGGTTGCGGGGTTTGCTGTCCCCGAGCGCGCGCTGGGTCAGCAGGGTGGCGTAGCCGCAGGCCCAGACTTGCACCCGGCCGCCACGGGTGAGCATCGCCTCGATCAACCGCAGGGTCGTGGTAATGAGGTCGTCCGCGTGCGGTGCGCCCATGAGCGTGATGAGCACATCGGTACGCGGGATCTCCATGGGCATCAGTGCCACACCACCTGCACCGCGGGATCGAGCACGCGGCCGGCGACCTCGTCCATGCCCACCCAGGTGACACCCGCCGCCGGATCTACTGTGGACAGTCCACGATGGACCCATGAGTACCGGTCCACCCAGACCGCGCCGCCAGCGTCCATCAACTCGTCGAGCGCACCCGGCCCGTGCGGAAGCGCGGCGAGGACGCCGTCCTGTACCAGCAGCACCAGGGTACGGCGGCCGGCGTGGACCAGGGCGGCCGCGTCGCGCAGGAACGCCGCGCATCCCGGGCCGGCCCATGGCCCGTGGGTCTCCACCAGCAGGTGCTCCGACCACGGGGCCGCGCTCATCGGTCCGGCCCCGCGCCGCGGATCGCGTCCAGTACCGGTGCGTCGATGTTGACCAGCGTCCAGTCCCGCCGGTTCTGGATCTTCGCGTACCCGTGCGTGATGCTGCCCGTCGCGGTGTGGATGAGCCGGCGGTCGCGAACGACGTATGTGTCCATAGTGGACCGATAGGTCAGGTCCTTGAACACCTCGTCGACCGTGTAGACCGTGTAGAGGTCCTCCTCCAGCAATGCCTCGGCCAGCATCCAGATCCTGGAGTGCGGCACGACCGGAATCCAGCGACGCCCGTCGAGCAGCTGCCGGATGGATATTCCGCGGTCGGCGAGGAACAGGTCAGCCGCCGCCTCCATCTGCCGCAGGTAGCCCGACATCTGGAGGCGCTCGTTGAAGTGGCAGTAGGGGTACGGTATCCGTTGCCGCCAGCCGTAGGCGTTCCGGCCGGCGAGCAGCCGCTGGAGGACCACGTCCGGATCAGCCGGCGGCGCGTCGGTCCAGACCGCGTCGCCGATGGCGTCGACCGTGAATGGGGCCAACTCCGCCGGTACGTCGGACGTCGGGTCGATGTACCTCTCCCGCCGTAGGACCACGCGCGCCGTGGCGGCCACCGCCCGGCCGGGACCGTACCCATCCTTGTCGATGGTGACCGCGAACGACAGCTCGCCCGATCCGGCGCCGGTCGCCGGCTCGACCCGCGCGATGCCGACGTCGTCGAGGTGGAAGGCGGTGCGGATCCGGGTGTCCAGCTCCACCACGTCCAGGCCCAGCCCGAACTCCTCGAACAGCCGCCGCGAGGACAGGCCGGCGGCCCGAAAGTGTTCGAGGACGGCCTCCTCCACGAGGTAGTTGACGTGCTTGAAACCGATCCACGTGCAGATGTTGCTGCCCTCGTAGCGCGGCCGCAGTGGCACCGTCGTCGACGTCGTCAGCAGCGTGCTCGTCAGGCTCTCGGTCACCGGCCTCACGGCTCACCACTACACCGGCCCGCTCGACCGCTCACAACGCCCGTTGCATCAAACTGCACCGCCGCGTAGCTGTATCGGGTCGTTCGTCAGCGGCGCTCTCGAGTCACCGAAGTCCGGGGCAACGGTCACCCGGTCTCTGTCGTCACGGTCGAAGAAATGCTCCCTGCCCAACGCGTCCAGAACTTGGGCGTATGTGGCATCAGCCGCCTGCCACAGGCCAGGCGAGGCAACAGAGACGATCACCCCTGAGCCAACCTGCTCAATCATCCGCTGGTCGACGGCGGCGACTCGCTCCTTGCCGAACAGCGACACGTACCGCTCACCGAAATAGTTGACCGCGAACAACGCGGGAAGGAATCTGCCGAAATCACGACCGATATCCTCGATACTCGGCGACAGCTGCATGACCTTGGCGACGTATTCGGACAGGCGATACATCGCTGCCCACATCGGCGACGTCGCCCGGCAAGCCGCGTCGAGAAACTCTCGCGCGAACTCCTCCTGTGGCTTGTCATCCACCGTCTTACGCATGACCTGCAGACATAGCTGGTTGCCTAGCAGCAGGCTATCGCCATTCCACGAGATCGGATTGTCGTTGATCCCCACCAAGATGGCATATTCTCGCGTAGCCCCTCGCAGTTCGACCGCGCCCGCGTGACGCCCGTCGAACCATCTGGTATGAGCGGCCAGGGCCTCGCCGAGCTTGCCCGGCCGCGAAAGGTCGATGGTCTCCCGGCGGCTGCGAGCCGGATCCCACACCCTCACGGCGGCGTTGGCGGCCCACGCGCCCGCTGAGGTCAGCAGCCAGTGCTCCAGCCAGGATGCCACGTCACCATCGGTGATCGTACGGTCGTACACCAGCTCCACACCAAGATAGTCCCGGCTAGCCGTCATCGGACCTCTCCGCCCATCGGTCCTTGTCCATCGACATGCTCCCATAGCGCAGACTCGGACGACTGGTCAAAATACTGTTGGGGTTGGCGCGCGGTCGCATCTTTCAGGTATGCGAACACGACTTCTCGCCCTGGCCGCCGTCGCGGCTCTCGGCGGCGGGCTGGTGCTTGCCGCGCCGCTGCCGGCGTACGCGGTGGTGGCCGCCGACGGGTACGTCTGGGCCAACCAGCCGAGCACGGCCAACTACATCGCGGCCACCGGGTACGAGTACAACTCGACCGGCGGCGACGTCGAGATTACCCGCAGCGGCACCGGCCGGTACCGGGTCCAGTTCCACGGCATGGGTGGCAGTGGCGGAGTGGCGCACGTCCGACGGTACGGCTCCGGCGCTGGCTTCTGCACGGTATCCAGCTGGAGCCATGACACGGATGTCAACGTCTACATCCGCTGCTTCGACGCGGCCGGTGTGCTGGCCGACGCATTGTTCGTCGCGCACTTCACCAACCGGACTGTCGTGGGTGGACACTTCGCGTACTTCTGGGCGAACCAGCCGGGGGCGGCCGGGCCGTACGCACCAGCCGCAGGCTATGCGTACGACTCGACCGGGGTACCGACGCAGATCCAGCGGCTCGGCGCCGGCGACTACCTCGTCTACGTCAACGCGCTGTCCGACCTGTACCCGGACGACCACAACGACGGGCACCTCCAGGTCACCGCGTACAACTCCGCCGCCGTGCAGTGCGGGATGCGAGTAGCCGGTGACGAAAACCCCACGCCGCTGACCGTGCGGTGCTTCGACGCGGCCGGCAACCCGACCGACTCGCGCTTCACCGTCAGCTACTCGCACGAGGTGAGCGTCCTCGCCGCGACTCCGGCGCGAGGCAACGCGTACATCCGTAGCCATTTCGTCGATCCGCCCTATGTGGCCGGTTGGTGGAACGAAGGCGGCGAGCCCACGGTCACCCACGTGGCGACCGGGCGGTACCAGGTCCGGTTCCCGGCGCTCGCCACGCCGTTCGGGTACGCGACCGTCAGCTCCCAGGAGGTCAACGGCGACTACTGCCACGTGTCGTCCTGGCAGCGGAATGTCGTCACGGCGGAGCAGCTGGTCAACGTCCGGTGCTACGACGGGGTCACGCACGTCCCTGCCGACCAGGACTTCGGTGTCGCGTTCTCGTCGTGAGATGGTTCACCGATACATGGAGTTATGGACATTGGTTGATGCCCGCCGGTAGCTTGACTACGGCCTGCCCGTGTCACTTCCCGCTCTAGGGGCATCCATGAGCGTTGCGGTCGCCGCCCGCCCGGACGGCAAACGTCAACCGCCTCGCGAGCCCATGATCCAGAGTTGGCTCGTTCTGGGTGCCCTTGGCGTACTGGTCCTCAGCGTGGGAGTGGGGTTCGTGCTCGGTCCGACCGCACCGGGCCGCCCTGTGCAGCTGGGCGAAGGCGGGCCGTCGCGCCCGGCCACGGCCGGCGCGCCGGCGGCGTCTCCCCCGGCCAGCCCCACCGGCTCGGCCACGCCGTTGGACCCGGCCGTACCGCCGGACCCGAACGTACCGACACACCGGGCCGAGCCGAGAGACCCGGTCACCACCCGGCCGCGAACCACGTTTTCGCCGGCGGTGCCACCTCCGTCGGTCAGGCCCACGGCGTCACCGAGCACACCGACACAGACACCGCAGCCGACACCGACGCCGGCACCGCCATCGGCTGCGGTCTACGAAGCCGAGGCCGCCGGGAACATCTTGACCGGCTCCGCGGTCGTTGCGCCGCACCCGCACGACCCCGGCGGCGCGATCGTCACCGGAATCGGCCGCTGGAGCGACGATCCCGGCACGCTGACGTTCACCGGCGTGACCGCACCGGCTTCCGGCATGTACCTGGTGACCATCCACTACGTACACGCCGAGGCCACCGGCGGCCGCAGTGCGCAGGTGTCGGTGGCCTGGGAGCATCCGGTGTACGTCACCACAACCGACCCCGGCGGGACGGTCGGGGTGCAGCTCCCACTCGCCTACGGACTCAACACCATTACCATCGAGAACTGGGACAGCCGCGCGCCGGACATCGACCGCATCGAGGTCGCCCCGCTCCCGTCCTGACCTCGGGCCGACGCTCAGGCGTCGGCCGTCACCTCGGCGATGACGCGTACCCCCAGCGAGAACGCGGGAACCCCACCCGTCACGAGCGCGGTCTCGGCCACGCCGACCAGGTCCTGCATGGTCGCGCCGTGCCGCAGTGCGGCGTTGGCATGCAGCTTCGCCGGCCCCTCCGAGCCGAGCACCAGCAACTGTCCAAATTGGACGAGCTGCTGCACCCGCAGGCCCAACGGGTTCTCGGCGATGAGCTGGGCGCGCATCTGCTCGATCCGCTCGATGCTCGCCACTCGCCCGGCGGCGGCGAGGGTGGCCCACCGGTCGCGGACGTGCGGCGGTATCTCGCCGAGCAGCGTCACGTAGGTGCCGCCGAGCCGCTCCTCCTCCGCGGTCAGCGGAGCAGCGGAACCGGGAAAGTCGGCGAGGATCTCAGATGTCGTCACGGAAAACCTCCGATACTCGGGTCACAAGGGAACGGTCGACCTCGGCCACGCTGGTGCGCCCGCTGAGCGCCATCGCCAGCAGCAGTTCGGTACGCAGCAGGTCCAGGACGTGGGCGACGCCGTCGGCACCGGCGACGGCCAGACCCCATATGGTTGGCCGGCCTACGAGCACGGCTCGGGCGCCCAGTGCGAGAGCCTTGAGCACGTCGGTGCCGCGGCGGACACCACCGTCGCAGTACACCTCGCACCGCCCTGCCACCGCCGCCACAACCTCGGGCAGCGCCTCGATCCCGGCCAACGATCCGTCGAGTTGCCGCCCGCCGTGGTTGGACACCATCACCCCGGCCACCCCATGCTCGACGGCCATTGCCGCGTCCTCGCCGGTCAGCACTCCCTTCACCAGTACCGGCAGCGCGGTCGACGAAATCAGCCAGTCGAGGTCCGCCCAGGTCGCCACGGCGAGCGCCGCGAGGTCGCGGGTGGCATCACCGAAGTTCGCGGCGCGCAGGTGCGGCGGCAACCGGAAGCCGTTGCGGCGGTCCCGCTCCCGGTTGCCGAAGCGAGGGCGGTCGACGGTGAGCACGAGCGCGCCGTAACCCGCATCCTCGGCCCGCCGGATCAGCGATGTCCGCACGTCCAGGTCGGCAGAGAGGTACAGCTGCAGCCACCGCGGCCCGGCGTCGACCGCGGCGATCTCCTCCATGGTGCGGTTGGAGTTGATGCTGGCGACCAGCACGGTGCCGGCGCGGCCGACCCCTTCGGCGGTGGCGCACTCGGCGTCGGGGTGAGCCATCCCGTGGTACGCCACCGGTGCGGCGAGCACCGGGAAGCTCACCTGGGTGCCGAGCACGGTGGTCGCGGCGGCGCACTCGGTCGGGTCGACCATGACGCGGGGACGCAGTCGCAGCCGATCGAACGCGGTCCGGTTGGCGCGCAACGTCACCTCGTCGTCGCTGCCGCCCTGGTAGTAGTCCCAGGCGCCGGGCTCGACGAGTTTCGCGGCCAGCTCCTCGTAGTCCGCGATGTTGATGGGGTCCATCTCAGACCATCTCCTCGCTCAGCGGGACGGCTGGCAACTCGGTCCACGCCAGCTCGGCCAGCAGCCCGCGCAGCGCGGCGACCGCGCCGGGAAACAGCTCGGGGCCGGTGAACCCGCCGAACTGCCCGGCGTGCAAGAGGTGCGGCTCGAGGGACAGGTACCCGTCGTAGCCGTCGTCGCGCAACGCCTCGAGCAGTTCGGGCCACCGGCACCTGCCCTTGCCCGCCACCACCATCGCGCCGTCGGCCGCGACGTCCTTGACGTGGACGTGGCGGATCCACGGCCGCAGCGCCCGGTAGGCGTCCGGGTACGGCGCCTGTCCACATTGGACGTAGTTGGCGGCGTCGAGGACGGTGCCGAGGTAGTCGCCGCCGAACGCGCCACAGATTTCCGCGCACCCATCCACCGTGGCGGCGTACGTGCCCTTCTCGTTCTCCACCAGCAGGGTGATACCACTGTCCCGCGCCCACGACGTCATGGCGCCGAGGCGTTCCAGCGCGCCATCGCGCCACGCGGTGTCGTCGGCGCCGGTCGGGTAGAAGGAGAACACCCGCACCAGCGGCGTACCGAGGATGTGGGCGTACGTGGCCGCCTGCTCGACCTGGCCGTACAGGTCCGCCAACGGGATGTCGACCGGGCACTTGCCGATCGGCGAGGCCAGCGACGCCACACCGATCTCGTTCGCGTCCAGCGTGTCCCGCGTGCCGCGGACCTCGGCCGTGTCGAGCGTGGAGATGTTGCGCCCACCGACTCCGCGTACGTCGACGTGGCCGATGCCGACCGCGCGCAGGGCGGCTACCTGATCGGCCAGGTCGGTGGCTACCTCGTCCGCGAACGCGGACAGCGTGACCATCAGCTGTTCTCCTTCGCTGCCGCGAGCTGGTTCGCCAGCTCGCCGAGGAACGGGTCGAGATCGTCGTGGTCGTCCAGGAAGAGCAGGTAGCACGGCCGGCCCCGCTCGTTCATGGCCTGCCACGTGGCTACCGCCTGCGCGGGCAGGAACCGGTCGGCGTACGTGCCCCGCCGCACGGCTGCCGTCCGGATGCACGCCGTACGAATGCTGACCACCGGGCCTGGACCGTCCATTTCGGACTGTTCGGAGACGTGATACGCGGCGGGTGCCCGACGCAGCTTCACCGGCACGCGGAGTAGATCCCCGATCGTCCGCACCCGCCGTTCCAGCCGTTCCCAGGTTGCCGGGCCTGGTTCGCCGTTCACCGTAACGTCCAGATAGGACAGTCCCACGGTCGCGGCCAGGAGGGTGGCCACAGCGTCGGCCGCGGCATTGCCGGGCCGGAGCACGCGGTCCGGCCACGCGGTCGCGTCCAGCGCCGTAAACGGGTCGGGCAGCTCACGCAGCCGCCGGGTGTGTGCCTTGTACACCTCGACGGCGGGCTCGTCGACCACGCAGATCCCGTGCAGGTACCCGTACATGGCCGCGCACAGCTGCCAGCCGAGGAAGTGGGTGGCGAGCGCGGCCAGCCGGCGTACCGGATCGGGGTCGGCAAGCCCGTCGGCGACGATCGCACCGGGCTCGTCCGTTGTCGTGGCGGACACCCGCACCCGCAGCATCCCGTCGGAAAGCGGACCCTCGGCGGCGGCGAACACCGCCACGCCCTTGCCGCCCTTGCCGAGGCTCTGCTCCAGCACCTGTTCGATCCACGTGAGCAGAGCCCGATCCGGAGTCGACAGCAGCAGCCGGCAGCAGCCGTCGACGGACGCGTCGGACAGCTCGGCGGCAAGCCGGACGAACGGGTGCTCCGCCGGTCGCGACCGCGCCCCCGCCAGGTCGTGGTCGCGCCACGCCCGGTCCAGCACCGCGTGCAGGGTGCCGGGCGGGTCGCCGGCCGTGTGCAACGCGACCGGGAGCAGGAAGACCAGCGTGCCCGGAGCACTCATCCGCCCAGGGAATCCGGACCGGTCACCGAGATGGACGGGGCCGGTGGATAGCGCGTGCGCGGTGGCGTGCGCCTCCAGGTAGGAGCCGGGCACAGTCAGCACCGTCACGTGCTCGGCCGGTACCAGGCCTTCGGTGGCGAGCAGCCCCAGGTACCAGTCCACATGACTGATCGGCTCCTCGGACGTGATCCCCATCGACACGGCGACCAGGTGCGTGTCCCGCAACGACCGCTGCGGACCGAGCCGGTCCGACAACGCGTCGACCGCAGCCGGATCGGTACTGTCCAGCGGATACACCGCGATGCGCCCCGCATCGCCGGCTCCGATGCCCAGTCCGGTCAGGACGTGAACGGTCAGCACCGAGCCACCCATGCCGGACCAGATCACGCGCCGAACGCCGCGGTCCCACAGCCGCCGGGCGATCGTCTCGACCGACGCCAGCGCCGCCGGGTCCGCCAGCAGGCGCGCCGGCTCGTCGACCCAGTCCAGCCGGACCGTGCCGCCTTCGCTGCCGAGAACCGCCATCGCCCCGTCGCGCCGGACGAGCTGACCGACCGCGTCCTCGCCGACCAGCCGGTGCAGAGCTGTCATGCCTCGGCCAACAGCTTGGCCAGCTCCTCGTAGCTAGGAAACTGGATCGGGTCGGCGCGGGGCATCGCGGCAAGCATCTTGCACAGTTCCTCGCTTCGGTTGTACGCCACGGGACCGTGGTAGCTCACGATGACGGCGGGCTCGAGCCGGCGGATGTGGTCGATCTCGACCTGGAGCCGGTCCGGGTCGGTCAGCGCGTACCAGGGTGCGTTGGCCCGGTTGAGCCAGTTGAATCCGTCCTCGTAGACGTCCGGTGGAACATCGGTCAGGTCCTGAACGTAGGTCGGTACCACGGCCGCGAACGCGTCGACGCTGTAGTAGAGGTGGGTCTTGACGTCGAGCAGCCCACGGGTGCTGGGGTTGTCGAACAGCGGCGGACGCAGTGACACGAGCCGCCGGTCACCAGCGTCGAAAGCCTCTCCGTTGTCCACGAAGATGATCCGCTCCATGGGCAGCTCGTACTCCTTGTTGAGCCGGGTGGCGCCCTGGAAGTTGGTCACGAGCCGGGCATTGCGGCATAGGTCGAGCAGCAGCATCACGTTGCCGGCGTGGTCGCGGTCGTCGTGACTGAGGAAGATCCACCGGACATCCTCGGGCTCCACCACCGAGAACACCGCGTCCAGGTACTCCTGCCGCAGCATCGCCGGGCCGGTGTCGACGATCACCGGCTCACGGCCGAGGATGACGAGCGGGTTCAGGTACAGCAGGCCACGGCTGGGAATCGGCAGCGTCAAAGGGATCACGTGGGTCCGGTCGGCGATCCGGTACGGTTCCACAAGCGTCGACCCTTCCGGTGCTCAGGCCACCGTGGTGAGCGGTGGGGCAGACACCGGCACGTCGCCGAGCCGGCGCTGTTCCCCGAGCACGATGGCCTCGTCGATGCGGGCGAGCACCGTGCTGCCGAACCGGGCCGAAGCCTCCGCCGGTACCGCGCCGTCGCGCAGGAAGCTGTCGACGGCCCGGACCATCGTGTAGCGCAGCAGGTCGTCGACCTCCTCGAACAGCAACCGTTCCCGGCCCTGCCGGTCCGTGGCCCACACCCGGGAGATCCGGTCCGGCGTCGTGGAGAACTGAACCGAGGCCCGGGCGCCGGCCCCGTTGCGTAGCTCCAGCCATCGCCGGCGGGCCGATCGCAGGTCAGTGGCGAGCACGGCCCGGTCGATCTGGGTGTCCTCCAGAACCACGGTTCCGGCCACCGGAGCGTCGCGTTCCGCGCCGCGGGTGCCGATGTTGTCGATCGTCGCCGTCGACACGCGCAGGCCGGGGACGGCGGCCAGCAACATCGCGAACTGGTGTGGCGCCTCCACTTGGAACAGGTGCGGCAACTGGCCGTCCGGCCCGGCGCCCCGGCCGGCCGTGTCGTCTGCTGCCCGGTCCTTGTCGAACGTCGTGCTCAGCTCGGTGATGGCCGGCACGGCGTCGAGCGCCGCGAGGTAGGCGCGTGAGTACAGGTACGGGTGCGAGACGAATATCTGGGCGTCCGGCATCGCGGCCACCTGCGCCTGCCACGCCGCCAGGCTCGCCGCCGCCGGCTTCTCGACCAGGAACCGGCGCACTCCGCGGGCGTACCCCCAGGCAAGTGACCTAGCGTGGACGGACGTCGGCGTGCAGACATCGAGGATGATCTCGTCCCATGGAATGCGCCGCAGCGCGGCGCCGGACGGCGGCGGACCGCTGGGATCGAACTCCACCAACCGATGCCCCAACGCACGGTGTATCCGTGCGTGCATGCGACCGGCAGCACCTCTGGCCCCCGCCAGGACGACTACCGGAGACCCATTGGTCCTCATGTGTCCCTCACATCCGGCTGATCGCGGGTCGGAGCTTAACGCCGAAATCTTCCGCGTGGAAGCGGCGAGACTTCGGTGGGCATGAATTTCCTACAACAATCGATCAACATCATCGCCACTGACGACCATCGATCCTGGTTCGGGGTAGATCAGGCCGGTTGCGACGCCCTACGGTGAGCGCGTGTGGGTGGCTACGGCCGACACGACGATGCGGCGGGCCGCGCTCAGCGCGGTCGTAACGACCCTGGCGTCGGTGATGCCGGTGTTCCTCGTCGGCGGTCTCGCCGTGCAGATCTCGCGGGACATGACCCTGACCCCGACCACGCTCGGGCTGGCGGTGGCGGTGTACTTCGGGGTGACGGCGCTCGCGTCGATGCCGGTCGGCGCGCTGGTCGAACGGTTCGGGGCGAAGGTCACCGCACAAGCCGGGATCCTGCTCGCCGCCGACGCGATGCTCGCGGTCGCCATCTCCGCGCGGACGCTCGCGGCGTTGCTGGTGATGCTGGCGATCGGGGCGGCGGCCAACGCGCTCGGTCAGCTCGCTTCCAACTCGACGCTGAGCTACTACGTCCCGAAGCATCGCCACGGGCTCGTCTTCGGCGCCAAGCAGGCCGCGATCCCGCTCGCCACGCTACTGGCTGGTTCGTCCGTCCCGGTCGTCGCGCTGACCGTCGGGTGGCGGTGGGCGTTCGTGCTCGGCGCCCTGCTGGCCCTGGTCGCCATCCCGCTCGTCCCTCCAGACCCGCCGCCCCGGCAGGCGGCCGAGCGGCGCCGCGAGCCGGCCGGGACGGGCCTGGCACTGCTCGGGACAGGTGCGGCGTTCGCCGCGGCGGCGGCCACGTCGATCGGAGCGTTCCTGGTTGCTTCGGTAGTGGCGCGGGGGTACAGCGAGACCCGGGCCGGTCTGCTGCTCACGCTTGCCGGTGCGGCCTGCGTCGCCAGCCGGCTCAGCGTCGGCGCGTTGGCTGACAGTTGGTCAGTTTCTTGGGCTGGATCTGCGCCGACCGAAGGTCCAGGCGCCTGGGGCAAGCGTTGGCCGCGCCGGCACCTGACGGCGGTGGGCGCCATGCTCGCCACCGGCGCGGCCGGAACCCTTCTGCTGTCGCTGGATAGTCCGGTCGCGACGCTGTTCGGCGTCGCGTTCGGCTACGGGGTGGGGTGGGGCTTCCCGGGCCTGCTGACCTACGCAGTGGTGCGCCTGCGCCCAGCCGCGCCAGCGGCGGCCACCTCGGTGACACAGACCGGGGTCTACGCCGGCAACAGCCTGGGCCCGCTCTGCTTCGGACTGATGGCGACGCACCGAGGCTTCGACGCGGCATGGACCGCGGCCGCCGGCGCGATGGCGGTGGCGGCGTGCCTGGTGCTGGTCGGCGCACGCCTGGCAGACGCCCGCCCCGCCGCACCGACCCGTCAGTGTGAACACTGTGGCCGGCAGTTCGGTCAGGACCAACGCAGCGACGCCATCTACTGCCGTGCGACCTGTGCCGGGGAGGCATTGCTGATGCGTCGACAGGCCGCCGACCAAGGCGGTGCCGCATGACCGACTTCGCCATGTCCGACCCCGCCCTTCAGGGTGGCGCGTCCGCGGCGGTGTCGCGGCGCCAAGCGGCTAGGTCCGGGGAGCCTCGGGCCAGGCGCCCGATCGGGCCGGTCGCCTGGGTGGCTACGGCGCCGACGACGGCCGCGCTGACGATCACCCCGGCCACCACCACCAACCACGACTGGATGGCGAAGACCACGCCGATCGTGCCGTACTGCTGTTCCTGGTTGTGCACCGTACGCGGCATGTAAATGGCCGATAGCCAGCCGAGCACG
>Ga0075429_100001794_pt1 | contig 17788 bp, 14 predicted proteins | sample RhiMetdeltSRZDD3_FD_75295 | JGI IMG/M metagenome (GOLD analysis project Ga0075429, IMG submission 75295) | Populus rhizosphere microbial communities from Tennessee, USA - Rhizosphere MetaG P. deltoides SRZDD3 | ecosystem: Host-associated > Plants > Roots > Rhizosphere > Soil | place: USA... | reverse complement strand
GGACCCGTCGATCGGGCGCGGCCGACCAGGCAGCGCTTGACGATGCGGTCCTCCAGCGAGTGGTAGGACAGCACCACCACGCGGCCACCCGGGCCGAGCGCGTCCACCGCGGCCGGTACCGCCCGCTCCAATGTGGACAGTTCGCTGTTTACCTCGATCCGCAGCGCTTGAAACGTGCGCTTGGCCGGGTTCCCCCCGGTACGCCGGGCCGCCGCCGGGATCGCGTCCCGCACGAGGTCGGCCAGTCGTACCGACGAGGTGATCCGTTCCTTGGCCCGGGCCCGCACGATCGCGGCCGCGATCCGTTGCGCGAAGCGCTCCTCGCCGTACTCCCGGATCACCCGGGTGAGCTCGGCGGCGCTGTAGTCGTTGACGACGTCCTCGGCCGTGACCCCGGCGGTCTGGTCCATCCGCATGTCCAGTGGCGCCTCGCGGGCGTACGAGAACCCGCGGTCCGCCTCGTCGAGTTGCAGCGAGGAGACGCCGAGGTCGAACAGGGCGCCGTCGGTGTGGTCGTACCCGAGCCGGTCGAGCACCGCGGGCAGTTCGTCGTAGACGGCGTGCACCAGGTGCGTCCGGTCGGCGTACGCCGCCAGCCGGCGTTCGGCGTGGGCGAGGGCCTCCCGGTCCCGGTCGAGACCGACCAGGACGAGGTCGGGATGGGCGGCCAGAACCGCCTCGGCGTGGCCCCCGAGACCGAGGGTCGCGTCGACGTGCACGGTCTGCCGGCCGGGCCGGGACAGCGCGGGAGCGAGCAGCTCGAGGCACCGCTCGAGCAACACCGGTACGTGGGTACCGCGCGGCTCCCCCATTGCTGACCCCCTCGACGAGTGCAGTACGGCCGCGCGCCGTACTGCCAGATCCCCATCCGCTTGGCTTCCCCTGGCACCGGGGAAGAGGCGCCAGGAGCCGCAAGCGGCTGGAGATCTCGCGGTACGGCGGCGGCCGGTTGTCGGAACCACGGCGTCGCTGCCGCGGCCCGGCTCCCCCGCGCCTATAGACCGCCCGGCAACACCCCCTCTTCGATGCCGGCAAAGTCGTCTTCGCTTTCTGCCAGGTAGGTATCCCAGGCCTGCTTGTCCCAGATCTCCACCCGGGTGCTCGCCCCGATCACGACGAGTTCACGGTCGAGCCCGGCGTACTCCCGCAGGTGGCCCGGGATCGTTACCCGGCCCTGCTTGTCGGGCACCTCGTCGTGCGCGCTGGCGAAGAACACCCGGCTGTATGCCCGGGCCGCCTTGTGCGTCACCGGCTGTTCGCGCAGCTGGGACGCGATCCGGTTGAACTCGGCGGTGGGGAACACGTAGAGACAGCGCTCCTGCCCTTTGGTGATCACGACACCTCCCGCCAGCTCGTCCCGGAACTTCGCGGGAAGGATCAGCCGGCCCTTGTCGTCCAGTCGCGGGGTATGGGTGCCGAGAAACACCGGCCCCACCCCCTTGCCGTGGATTCCCCCCGGAACCGGCAGAGCCACCCGCCCTGCCCACTGAGCCCCACTGTACTCCACTTCCCTCCACCGTCAACGGGGAATGAAAGCCTGGCCCTCCACTCGCAGGGTGAAGTCCTCCATCCGACAGGCGGTCACTGGTCCGGTACCCTCGGCCCGTGACGGAGGAGAAGTTGCCGCTGCGTACGAGGCTCGCGAGCTCCGTATCGCGTACGGCGGCAGCGCTGTCGCGGGCGACCGGGCGTGGGGACGGGTCGGTCATCGGCGGCAAGCTCGGGCTGATGATCGACCCGAACCTGTTGGCGAACCTCGCCGCCGGCCGGCAGGTCGCGCTGGTCTCCGGCACGAACGGCAAGACGACCACCACCCGGCTGACGGCCGCCGCGCTGGGCTCGCTCGGCACCGTCGCCACGAACTCGTTCGGCGCGAACATGCCCACCGGGCACACGTCGGCGCTGGCGCGCGCCGGCCGCACCGCCTACGCCGTGCTCGAGGTCGACGAGCACTACCTGGCGGCGGTACTGAGAGCGACCTCCCCGCACGTCGTCGCGCTGCTCAACCTCAGCCGCGACCAGCTCGACCGAGCCAAGGAGGTGGCGATGATGGCGCAGCTGTGGCGCGACGCGCTCGCCACCCACCCAGCGGTACACGTGGTCGCCAACGCCGACGACCCGATGGTGGCCTGGGCCGCCGGCGCGGCCGGCACGGTCACCTGGGTGGCGGCCGGCCAGCGCTGGCACGACGACTCGTGGGTGTGCCCCGAGTGCGGCTCGCAGATCGTGCGGGCCGGTGTGGACTGGCGATGTACCGGATGCGGCCTGCGCCGGCCCGATCCACAGTGGACTGTCGAGGACTCTCTCGTCGTGGATCCGAGCGGTGCGCGGCATGCGATAGCCCTGCAACTGCCGGGCCGCGTCAACGTGGCCAACGCGGCGACGGCGCTGGCCGTGGCGGTGGAGTTCGGCGCCACCGTCGCGGACGCCATCCCGCGGCTGGCCGAGGTCACCTCGATCGCCGGCCGGTACGCCACCGTGCAGCGCAACGGCCGTACGATCCGGCTGCTGCTGGCGAAGAACCCGGCCGGCTGGCTCGAAGCGTTCGACATGGCCGAGGACGCCCCGACCCTCCTGTCGATCAACGCGCGGGATCCGGACGGGCTCGATACCTCCTGGCTGTTCGACGTGGACTTCTCCGCGCTCCGGGGGCGGCAGGTGCTGATCACCGGCGACCGGGCGTACGACCTCGCCGTCCGGCTCGAGGTCAACGACGTGGCGTTCACGCACCTGCGCACGTTCGGCGCGGCCGTCGCCGCGGTACCGCCCGGTCGGCTCGAGGTCATCGCCAACTACACCGCATTCCAGGACATCCGGGCGGAGCTGGACCGTGTCAACTGACAGTGCGCTGCGAATCGTCTGGCTGTACCCGGATCTGCTGTCGACCTACGGCGACCGGGGCAACCTGCTGATCCTGGCCCACCGGGCGGCCCGCCGCGGCCTGCCGGTCGAGCCGGTCGAGGTCGCCTCCCACGAAGCGGTACCGGACTCGGCCGACATCTACCTGCTCGGCGGCGGCGAAGACGGGCCTCAGGCGCTGGCCGCCCAGCGGCTGAACGCCGACGGCGGGTTGCATCGGGCCGTGGCCCGGGGCGCGGTGGTGTTCGCGGTCTGCGCCGGGTACCAGCTGGTCGGCTCGTCGTTCTTTGCCAAGGGCGCCAAGTGTGCCGGCCTCGACCTGCTGGACCTGTACTCCGACCGGGGCCCCACCCGCGCCGTGGGCGAGCTGGCCGGCGAGGTGGACCCCGAGCTGGGGCTACCGACGCTGACGGGGTTCGAGAACCACGGTGGTCGTACCCACCTCGGCCCCGACGCACAGCCGCTGGCCCGGGTCACGGTCGGCGTCGGCAACGACGGCAAGACCGAGGGCGCCTGGCACGGGCGGCTGCTGGGGACGTACTCCCACGGTCCGGCCCTGTCCCGCAACCCGGCCCTGGCCGACCTGTTGCTGCGGTGGGCGACCGGCGTCGACGCGCTCGCCCCGCTGGACGACACCTGGCCCACCAAACTCCGCACCGAACGCCTCACCGCGTCCGCCTGACGGCCCCCCTTGCGTTGATCATGAACTTTGTTGGTGGTTCGACGGCGTGTCGCACCACCAACTTCATGATCAACGCTCCAGCAAGAGTGGGTAGAGGCGGGCGATCTCGCGGGCGCGTGACAGGTCGGCGGGGGTGTCTACTTCGACCCAGTCGAGGGCGCCTATCGGGGCCGCGCTGACTCCGGCCGTCCGGTCGGCCAGGAGCTGGAGCGCGTCGTCGTAGAAAAGGTTTGGGTCTCGGTGCCAGGTGTCGGCCAGGCACTCGGTGAGTACCGGTACCACCGCGGCCTCGAGCAGCGCGACGCCGATGTACTCACCGTCGGCGTCCGAGAGGTTCTTGGCGATCCGCACGACCCGGCCGGCGGCGTCGAGCCGTACCTTCATCGCCTCGTCGGTGAGGTCCCGCAGCGTATCCACCGCGAGGAGCACTCCCGGCCCGCGCTGCGCGAACAGGGTCTTCTGCACCGCGGCCGGGTGCAGGGTGTCGCCGTTGACGACGATCGCCCCGCCCTCGAGCTGCGAGCGCACGAGCCAGAGCGAGTACGCGTTGTTCCACCCATAGCGATCGTTGTGGATCAACTGCAACCGCACGCCGTAGGAGCTTTCCAAGTCCGGAACCCGGCGGTGCACCGACGCGGCGGCGTGCCCGACGACGAGCACCACGTCGGTGACCCCGACCGACGCGAGGTTGGCCAGGATCACGTCGAGGATCGTGACCCCTTCGGCGACGGTGACGAGCGTCTTCGGCACGTCGGCCGTGTACGGCATCAAGCGCCGCCCCGACCCGGCGGCCAGCACCACACCGATCACGACCGCACCTCGCGCAAGCGCTCGGTCATGGCTCCGCCTGGTCGGGTACCCGGCGACGGAACAGCGACCGCGATCGTTGGCGCGGTATCGCGACCTCCGGCGCGTCCCGCCAACGCCACCAGTGGTCGGCGGCGACGCCGTACATGAAGATCGGAATGCCGAACAGGTACCGCCGCCAGAGCCGGATCGGCTCGCTCGCGAGGCGGAACAGCCATTCCATGCCGATGCGCTGCATGAATCTCGGCGCGCTCGGCTTCACCCCGGAGTGCAGGTCGAAGGCCGCACCGACCGGTACGACCGTGCAGCCCAGCCGCTCGGCGTACCGCGCGACGAAATCGTCCTGCCGCGGGGTGCCCAGACCCACCCACATGATGTCCGGCTTGGCGGCGCCGATCCGCTCGACGAGATCGGACTCCTCGGACGCGGTCAGCGGGCGGAACGGCGGCGCCTCCACGCCCACCAGGTGCAGCCCGGGGAAGCGCTCGGACAGCGCCGTAGCCAGCCGGGTCACCGTGTCCGGCGTCGTCCCGTACAGGTAGTGCCGCATCCCGTCGGCCCGACCCCGGTCGAGAGTGGCGAGCATCAACGACGGGCCGTACACCCGTTGTGCCATCTCGGCATGCCCCCGCCACCGGCCGACCATCGCGATGTAGTGGCCATCGGCGAAGTTGAGGTCACTGTCGTTGAGCAACCGCCGGTACGCCCGATCGCGCACCGCGAGTGCCAGCGTGTACGCGTTGCACAGGTGCACCCGCCGCGGTTCCCCGTACCGGGATTCGAGCAGCATATCGACAGCGGTAGGTGGACCGACGCAATCGATCCGCACCCCGCTGCACGTAAATCTGCTCTGGCCCGCCCCAGCGTCCCCACCCATAGCGGGCAGAAGCTTAGACGCTCAGCCGCCCTTCGCGCATCGGGCGACCGGATCGATACGCTTCGTAGACGCTCGCGACGCCTTCCCGTAACGGGATCCGCGGACGCCAGCCCAGTGCGGTTATCCGCGAAACATCGAGCACCTTGCGGGGTGTGCCGTCCGGTTTGCTCGGATCGAAGACCAGCTCGCCGGTGTAACCGACGACATCGGCGACGATCTCGGCGAGTTCCCGGATCGTGACATCGACGCCGGTACCTACATTGATCGGCATCGGATCGTCGTACCGCTCGAGCAGCACCAGGCACGCCGCCGCGAGGTCGTCGGCGTGCAGAAACTCCCGCCGCGGCGACCCGCTGCCCCAGACGGTCACGCTCGTCGATCCCAGCGCTACGGCCTCCGACAACCGCCCCATCAGCGCGGGCAGCACGTGCGAGTTCGTGGCGTGGAAGTTGTCGCCCGGCCCGTACAGGTTGGTGGGCATGGCCGAGATGAACGAGCAGCCGTACTGCCTGCGCATGGCCCGCACGTGCTCGACACCGGCGATCTTCGCGATCGCGTACGCCTCGTTCGTCGGCTCGAGCGGACCGGTCAGCAGGGCGTCCTCGGTGATGGGCTGGGCGGCGAGCCGGGGATAGATGCAGCTCGAGCCGAGGAAGAGCAGGCGGGTGACGCCGAACTCCTGGGCACTGTCGATCAGGTTGAGCTGGATGCGCAGATTGTCCGAGAGGAAATCAACCGGATACGTGTCGTTGGCGAGGATTCCGCCGACCCGTGCGGCCGCGTCGATCACGTAGTGCGGCCGTACCTCGGCGAAGAAGTCACGCGTAGCCTCTCGATCCCGAAGGTCCAGCGACGCCGAGCGGCGACCGACGAGGTTCGTGAACCCGTTCGCCGCGAAGCACCGCCAGATCGCCGATCCGGCCAGGCCGGCATGACCGGCGATGTAGACGCAAGCGTCCCGCGGAACCTCGTGGTGGTATGGCACGAGACGTATCATCCCCGAGCGTGAAGGTGCTCGTCGCACACAACCGGTACTCCTCGGGTCAGCCGTCCGGGGAGAACGCGGTCGTGGACGCCGAGGTGCGCCAGTTGGCCGAGGCCGGAGTGGCGGTGGTCACGTACCTCCGCAGCTCCGACGAGATCCCGACCCTGCCGGTGCGGCAGAAGGCGGCGCTGCCGCTGTCGCCGGTCTACGCCGCCCGCGCCCAGCGCGAACTGGGCAATCTCATCCGGGAGCACCGTCCCGACGTGGTGCACCTGCACAACCCGTACCCCTTGCTGTCGCCCTGGGTCGTGCGCACCGCGCACGCGCACCGCGTGCCGGTCGTGCAGACGGTCCACAACTTCCGGCACACCTGCGTCTCGGGCCTGTTCTTCCGCGACGGCCGGCCATGTCACGACTGCGCCGGGCGGGCGTTGGCGCTGCCGGCCGTGCGGCACGGCTGCTATCGCGGCTCGCGGCCGCAGAGCGCTGCGATGGCCGTGGCGTTGGCGGTGCACCGGCGCACGTGGCAACAGGTGGATCGGTTTCTCGCGCTCACTCCTGCCGTTGCCGCGTATCTCGGCGCTCTTGGCGTTGCCGATGACCGGATTGTGGTCAAGCCGAACTCCGTGCCGGATCCCGGTCCTCCGGCCGCGGTGGGTAACGGGTTCGTCTTCGCCGGGCGGCTGTCGCCGGAGAAGGGGCTCGATCTGCTGCTCGACGCTTGGGCGCGGCATCCGGACGGTGCACTCGGTCCACTGTGGATCGCTGGGGACGGGCCGCTGCGAGGTCGCGTTCACGCGGCCGCCGCGGAGCGCTCCGACATCGTCGTGCTCGGGCATCTGGACCAGGCGGGGGTACGCGAGGCGATGCGTCGTGCGGCGGTGGTTGTTGTGCCGTCGACGTGGGACGAGGTGTGTCCGATGGTGGCGTTGGAGGCGCTGGCCAATGGGCGGCCGGTGTTGGGTACCGCTCGCGGTGGACTGCCGTGGCTCATCGGTGAGGCCGGCTGGATCTGCGATCCGGAGGCCGATGCGCTCGCCGAGGGCCTACTTCGCGCGACTGCCGAGGCTGGCGGGCTGGCCGCCACGGCGAGGTCGCGCTACGAACGCGAGTTCAGCCCCGCGGTCGTCACGGGAGAATTGATTTCGGTGTACGAAAGCCTGGTGGGTTAACGGTCGATGCGGACCGTCCGGCCGGACAGCTCGTCGTCGAGCAGCGCGATGTCGGCCTCGACCATCCGCCGGGCCACGTCCCGCCAGTCGGCCTTGGGAATCCAACCCAGCTGGGCCCGCGCCTTGCGGGCATCACCGATCAGCGACGGTACCTCGACCGGCCGCTTGTACCGCGGATCCACCTCGACGTACCGCTCCCAGTCGAGGTCGGCGTGGCTGAAGGCGGCACTGCAGAACTCGCGGACCGTGGCCGGTACCCCGGTCGCCAGCACGTAGTCGTCGGGCGTGTCCTGTTGCAGCATCAGCCACATGCCCTCGACGTACTCGGGTGCGTAGCCCCAGTCCCGCGTCGCGTCCAGGTTGCCGATGTAGAGCCGGTCCTGCATGCCGGCCCGGATCCGCGCCACCGCACGAGTGATCTTGCGGGTGACGAACGTCTCGCCCCGCCGCTCGGACTCGTGGTTGAACAGGATTCCGTTGGACGCGTGCAGCCCGTACGCCATCCGGTAGTTGACCGTCGACCAGTACGAGTACAGCTTCGAGACGCCGTACGGGCTACGTGGCTGGAAGCCGCTCTGCTCGTTCTGCGGCGGCGGCGTCGAACCGAACATCTCGGAGGTGGCGGCCTGGAAGTACCTGGTCTCGATGCCGGACGCGCGGATCGCCTCGAGCAGGCGGATCGTGCCGAGGGCGGTCGCCTCGCCGGTGTACTCGGGCACCTCGAAGCTGACCATGACGTGACTCTGCGCGGCCAGGTGGTAGACCTCGTCCGGCCGCACCTCGCGGATCAGGTTGCCCAGCCGGCTCGCGTCGGTGATGTCGCCGTAGTGCAGGAACAGCCGGCGGTGGCTCTCGTGCGGATCCTGGTAGATGTTGTCCAGCCGGTGGGTGTTGAACATCGACGCACGTCTGATGACGCCATGGACCTCGTACCCCTTGGCAAGGAGCAGTTCGGCCAGGTACGAACCGTCTTGCCCGGTAATTCCGGTGATGAACGCTGTCCTAGGGTCAGTCATGTGAGTCCACGTGGTCGCGAGAGGCTGCTACTGCGGATCGACAGTCTGCCACGTCGATGCCGGGTCGGGCGGCCTGGGCGAGGCTGGCGTAGGCGCCGGCCAGCACGCTGGCGACCAGAAACCCACCGTTGACAACGGTCAACGCGACCAGCAGCCAGGTGGTGCGGCCCGGCACCAGCGCCACGACCAGGCCGCAGACGAACACCACGAACCCGTAGTCCCGGACCAGCTTGACGACGGCGACCGGCGCCGACCGCGACCGGACCAGGCTGGCCGCCGCCGGCCCGGTGGCCAGCACCGACGTGACGACGTTGACCATCCAGGTACCGGCGAACAGCGCCGCCAGCCACGAGGGAGCGGTCACGCCGAGGGCGGTGACGACGGATATCTGTACCGCCACATCGCAGAGAATGTCGAGCCGGGCCCCGGCCGGGCTGGTCCGTCCGGTGTACCGGGCCAGCTGACCGTCGGCACAGTCCAGCCCGTACGCGACCTGCCAAGCGATCAGGGCAACCAGCCCGCCAACGACCCCCGGCCCCGCCAGCGCGAGAAAGCCCGAGCCGCCGACTCCAACCGCCAGCCCGGCCATCGTCAACGCGGTCGGCGAGAGGCCGAGCCGGTAGCCGGTCGACGCCAGCCACGAACCGATCCGCTGGCTCACGAACTCCGTGAACAGCCCTCCCCCACGGCGCTGCGCGAGGAAGTCAGCGGCAGCGGTCATGTGAGAGACCGTACAGGCACGGTTGCCGGCGGTGTATGAGCGCTGTTAGCCTCCCGACGGCTGCCGCGAGCCGGGCGGCTGCCGGCAAGGAGGTCACGCGTGACGTGGGGCCAGGAGGCTGCCCGTTCCTGGCGACCGCAGCCGAACGACGACACGATCATGATGCCGCCGGTCGTGGTCCCACCAGTCGAGACACCGCCTTCGCTGGCCGACCTGGCCAACGGGTACGGCCTGATCCCCGCCGGCACCCGGCCGAGCCTGCGTGCCTACACCCGGCAGCTGTGGCGGTACCGGCATTTCATCTTCTCGTACGCGAACGCCCGGCTCGCCGCGTCGTTCAACACCGCCCGCCTCGGCCGGCTCTGGCAGGTGTTGACCCCGCTGACCAACGCCGCGGTGTACTACCTGATCTTCGGCGTGATTCTCGACACTCGAGACGGCGTCCCGAACTTCATCGCGTACCTGTGCACCGGCCTGTTCGTCTTCACGTTCACCCAGCACGTGGTGCTCTCCGGGGTCCAGGCGATCAGCGGCCAGCTCGGGCTGGTGCGGGCCGTGCAGTTCCCGCGTGCCGCCCTGCCGATCGCGTTGACATTGACGCATCTACAGACGTTGGTGGCATCGATCGCGGTGCTGGCGGGCATCGTGGTGCTCACCGGCGACCCGGTGACGATCGACTGGCTCTACCTGATCCCGGCGCTGCTGCTGCAGGCCGTCTTCAACACGGGGCTGGCGTTGACAGTGGCCCGGCTGGGCGCCCGGCTCACCGACCTGCGGCAGCTGATGCCGTACGTGATGCGGACCTGGATGTACGGCTCCGGCGTGTTCTACAGCGTCGCGGTCTTCGCCGAGCACCTGCCGCCGGTCGCCGCCACGCTGGTACGGGCCAACCCGATGCTCGTCTATATCGAGCTGGCGCGGGACGCGCTGCTCGTCTCGCCACCGCTCGCGTCCTCGCCGATGCAGCTCTGGGTGCTGGCCGTGGGCTGGGCGGCACTGGCCTGCTTCGGCGGGTACGTCTTCTTCTGGCGCGGTGAGCCGGAGTACGGCCGTGGGTGAGCCGCGGACGGGTCAGACCTACACCCGGGTACCCAGTGTCGTGGTGGACGACCTGCACGTGGTGTACCGGGTGCTGGGTCCGGTCGCCAGCAGCCCGGTCGCCGCGTTGAAGCGGATCGTCACCGGCCGGCGGTCCGGCGCGATCCGCGAGGTGCACGCGATCCGCGGGGTGAGCTTCGCGGCGTACGAGGGCGACGCGATCGGCCTGATCGGCAGCAACGGCTCGGGCAAGTCGACGCTGCTGCGGGCGATCGCCGGACTGCTGCCCGCCTCCCGGGGCACGGTGTACACGAAACGACAACCGTCGCTGCTCGGCGTGAACGCCGTCCTGTTGAACGATCTTTCCGGCGACCGCAACGTCGTGCTCGGCTGCCTGGCGATGGGCATGTCGCGGTCCGAGGTCCGGGCCAAGGCCGGCGAGATCGTCGAGTTCTCCGGCATCAACGAGCAGGGCGACTTCAGCTCGCTGCCGATGCGCACGTACTCCTCGGGCATGGCGGCCCGGCTGCGGTTCGCCATCGCGGCCGCGAAGAGTCACGACGTGCTGCTGATCGACGAGGCGCTGGCGACCGGCGACGCGCACTTCCGCCGGCGCAGCGAGGAGCGGGTGCAGGAGCTGCGTGCCGGGGCCGGCACGGTGTTCCTGGTCAGCCACCAGCTGAACACCTTGCGCGGCAGCTGCGAGCGGACGATCTGGCTCGAGGCAGGCGTGATCCGGATGGATGGGCCCACCGACGAGGTGGTGGCCGCGTACGAGGAGTTCGTGAAGGCGACTAGCGGCCGCGGCGGGAAAGCGAACGGCGCGGCAGGATCCGGTACGCCAGTCGCAGAGCAGCATACGAGCGGTAAGCATCGCGCCGAACCAGCCAGTGCTTGAGCCGGTTCGTTCCGCTCGGCCGCGGGTATCCGGCATCGGGCAGCCAGCGCCGGTAGTCCTCGACGATCCGCCGGAAGAACGCCTTGCGCGAGCCGGCCGGTAACCGGTACCGGTTGCCGAGGATCACCAGGTAGTGGTCGAGCATGGCCCCGAACAGCGCGCGCCGGCCCTCGCCGGACGCCCGGGACAGCAGCCGGCCGTACTGGTCGAACACGTCGAAGTGCCGGTCGCTGCGAGAGGTGGTGATGCTGCCCGAGGTCCGCTGCCGGTAGCAATAGCAGACCGTGTCGAGCACCTCGATGCGCGGCGCGACCGCCATCACGGCGAGGGAGAAGTACACGTCCTCGTACCAGCCGGGCGGGAACCGGATGTCCTGCTCGTCGAGCAGACCGCGCCGGATCACCTTGGTACAGGCCGACTGGGCCAGCGACCCCTGCGCCGAGACGCCCGAGTCGAACACCGCGGCGTGGCCCACGACCAGCACGTCGGGCCGGTCCACCGCGAGCCGGGCCAGGACCGCGGCCACGGCACCCGGCGCCAGCCAGTCGTCGGCGTCGACGAACCAGACGTACTCCCCGCTCGCCTTCGCCAACCCGGTGTTGCGGGCCGGACCCGGGCCGCCGTTCGCCTCCGCATGGATCACGCGCAACCGGGGATCCGGACAGGCGTCGAGCAGCGCGCCGGTCGAGTCCGGCGACCCGTCGTCGACCGCGATCAGCTCGATGTCGTCGCCGGAATGGTCGAGGACCGAGTCCAGGCACCGCGCCAGGTGCGCCTCGGCCCGGTAGCACGGCACGACGACCGACAGCACAACTGTCATGCCCTGCGCCGCACCCGGTCGGCGTACTCCGCCCACACCTCGCGCAGCACGACGTAGTCCCGCTTCCACGGCTTGAGCGGGCCGGCCCAGTGGATGACGAGCGGGTCGGTGACCGGCTCCTGCGTCGGGATCGCGTTCCACCGCGGCGGCAGCACGGCCCGGTGCGGACCCGCGTAGCAGTTCAGCACCTCCTGGTCGTTCATCCCGTACCGCTCGACGAACGGGATGAACTCCCGGCAGAAACCGTCGGCCCGCATCCGGCTCAGATCGAGGACGAGGATGCCGGCGTTGAACGACCGGTAGTCGTACTCGTGTCGCGCGTACATCCGCTGCAGCAGCTCGTACGCCACCGTCGGGTCCTCGCGGAACCGCTTCGCGCTGCGCCCGACGTTCGAGAAGCCGGACAGCACATGGGTGGCGATCGCGGAGCGCGCGGCCAGCGGGTTTCCCTGCAGGTCCCAGCCGTACAGCTGCGCGACATCGCCGAGCGGCAGCGCGTCGAGGTCGTGATAGACGATGCGGTCCAGCTCCGGCAACAGCTCCGGCAGCAGCAAACGGTCCATTGTGGACACCGTGATGTGGTTGAGCATGCCCAGGATCGGGCCGTAGTCCACCGCGTCGCAGGGCAGCCAGGTCGTCCCGACCTCGGGGAACAGCCGGGCGATGCGCGCGAAGTCCTCCGGGCCGTGGTCGCGGCAGAGGATCCACAGGTGCAGCGGGCGGGAGCAGTTGCTCGCCATCGCCTCGACGACGACGGTCAGCTCGTCCTTCAGGTTGCCGTCCAGGGCAAGGGCGACGTGCACCTCATTGTCCGCGGGCCCGGGCCCGACCGCGCGGGACCTGATCGCCGCGCAGGCTTCCGCGACGTCGAACGACGGCAGAGGCATCGGGGGTACGCCGGCCAGCCGCGCCTGCGCCGCGGACACATCCCGCGCGCACACCGTCCGCCAGGCCGCGTAGACCTCGGCGGCGCCGCGCCCGGCGAGAATCGCTTCGAAGACGGCGGCGAGCTTGTCGTCGATGCCTCGTCGCATCCGGTCGAAGTCGTCGTCCGTCAGCTCCAACAGGCCGTTGAACCGGATGTCGGCAGGGTTCTTCGGCACGAACCGCGCCGCCGCGCCGATCGACCGTGCCGGCAGGTAGCAGTGCAGCCGCGAGGTCACCACGGCCGAGTACCGGCGGCGGTACGCCTCCAGCCGCGCGATCGCGTCTCGCAGATTGGTCGCCAGATCGGTGTGGCGTACCTCCGGTGCGGCCTGGGTCAGCTCGGTGGTCCCGTCCGCCGCGGGCGTGTCCACGTACGCGATCGGCGCCTTCGGGTCCGGCCGCTCGCCGGGATCCAGTTCGGGGAACAGCGTGCGGGCTGTCGTCGTGATGCAGCCGCTGAAGAACGCCGGTACGCCGGCACTGGTCAACAGGTCGACCGTGGTCCAGTCGCGGCAGCCGACCGGTCCGTACGTCCGCAGGTACGCGATCGCCTCCGGCGTCAGCAACTCCGCCCGGTTGCAGTGGAAGGAGATGAAGATGGGCCGCAGGTTGGGGTGCAGCGGGAAGTCGTACCGGCCGAAGATGCTCTGCATGTACCAGCCGAACGCGATCGCCCAGGTGTCCTCGGGCACCGGGTCGTAGCCGGTCGCGTCGCGATGGACCGGTACCAGCATCACGTCCCGCGCGGCGCCGTCCAGCCGTGACTCGGGCCGGACCCGGGCCCGCAGCTCCGCCATCAGGTCGACCAGGTCCCGTGGGCCGTGGAACCGAACGTCCCGGTGCCGCACGGCGTGCCCGAGGCTCGCCAGCGTCTGTACGTAGTCGCCGATGTTCGCCGAGGTCTGCCCGCTGTCCGGCTGCTTGTAGTCCAGGACGGCGAGCGACACGTGTGCCGCCGGTACCTCCACCGGCAGGGCCGGGCGCAGAACCTTGTCGAACCACGGTCGTAGCCAGTCCCGGTCGGCCTGGGTGTGCGCCCACGCGTCGGGTGACTTGCGGGCCAACGCCTCGGCGACCTCGAACACCTCGGCGGCCAGCCGCTCCTCGCGCGCCCCGAAGGCGATCCGCACGACGGTCAGCCAACCGTCTGGGCGCAGCTCGGTCGGCATGTCGCGGATCAGCCGACCCACCTCGTCGACCGCTGCGATCCGGTCGACCTGGAACGCGGTACGGATGAAATCTCCCGGAGCCAGCCGGCGCCACAACGCTGCCGGGACGTCCCGGAAGCTCGCCCACGCCAGATCGGGTAGGCCCATCGCGGTAGCGACGATCGCCGACCCCAGGCTGCCCACCGCGTGCGTCGTCGGGTGCGCCTGCAGCGACTGGGACAGCGAGCGGCCCAGCACGTGGTCCCGGGCCGCGATCCGGTCCCGGACGAACGTGACCACCACGTCCTCGAGCGGCTCGCCGGCGAGCAGGAGGCTCACGAACTGGGTGCGCTGGCGCAGCGCCCGGGCTGCCGAGACGTGTGCCCGTTGCTCCTCGAGCGTCGGCGCGATCCGGCTCGCCAGCCCCAGCTCCAGCGGATCCCGGTCTTCGATCGCGGCACGCAGGCGCCGGTATGCCAGCGCGTACCGTTTGGCGTTCCACCAGTTCTTGTCCCGCTTCTCGGACCTCCGCCAGCGAATGGTGCGCACCGATGCCTGGCTGTGCCTGAACGTCGAACGCGCGCGCCGGTATAGCCAAAACACCCCACGGTCCAAGCCAAGGGGCAATTTGGACACGACGCTTCTAGCTCTGGCGCGCAATCGTGTGCGCTGGGACACTCGCACTCCCCGGGGTGCTGTCGATGGAACTCGACGAAGATACTAAGCAGGTGCCGGATCCAGCACACCCTCCGCGGCTTCTCGAGGACTACCTCGCGGTCGCTCGTCGCCGTACGCCGGACGCCCTTCCGTCCACCACGCTACGCATGGGATCGCTGAGCGCACGCCATCTGCTGGCGTACGCGGCAGTCGGCCCGTCGGCGTCCCTCGAGGAGTTGCTGGCGGCGGCGTACCGGTCGCCGTCCGGGCTCGATCCCCGCACGCTCGACCCGGACGCGCTCGCCGATCTGGCCCGCGTCATCGGGTTGCAGGGCCTTCTCGACACCGACTCGGCGGACGCGCTCGCCTTGTACGACCTCGCGCTCGCCCTGTTCGGGCCTACCCGGGTGGCGCCGAACCACCAAGGGATCCACGCCCAGCTCGCCTACTGCCGCGGCGACCTCGACCGTGCGCGGGCGCTGCTGTCGACGTACCGGCGCATCCCGGCCCGGGTCCGGGCCGGCCTCGAGCTGGACCTGGCGGCCGGTACCTCCGGTTGGTTCCCCGCCTTCCAGAAGCTGTTCGACGACGCCTGCTTCACGCTGGCCGACGAGTCCGGCGTACCGCTGTTCGACCGCCTGCGCGCCGACGGGGTGCCGCGAGTTGATGCGACGGCCACGGTTTCGGTCGTCGTCACCTGCTTCCAGCCGAGCGCGTACCTGTCGACCGCCGTGCGATCGGTAGTCGAACAGTCCTGGGACAACCTGGAAATCCTGATCGTCGACGACGGGTCCGGGGCCGGCTACGACGCCGTCCTCGACGAGTGCACCGGCCTCGACCCGCGGATCTCGGTGATCCGGCTCGAAACCAACGCCGGCACGTACGTCGCCCGGAACGTGGCGTTGACGAAGGCCCGGGGCGAGTTCGTCACGTTCCAGGACTCCGACGACTGGTCGCATCCCCGACGGATCGAACAGCACGTCACCCCGATGCTCGCGGACCCGGACCTGATGGCGACGGTCTCGCACGCGCTCAAGGTCACCGACGAGCTGACGCTGACGGTCCCGGGCCGGGAACCCCGCATCCCGTGCATGCCGTCGCTGATGTTGCGCAGGGCACCGGTCCTCGACCGGCTCGGGTACCTCGACGAGGTGCGCAAGGGTGCCGACACCGAGTACCTCGAGCGCCTCCGTTCCGTCTTCGGACCCGCGTCCGCCGTCCGCCTCGACGGCGTCAACATGCTCTTGCGGCAGACGCCGGACTCGTTGTCCCGCAACGAGTTCCGGGCCGGTTGGCGGCACCCCGCGCGGTGGGCGTACCAGTCCGCGTACGGGCTCTGGCACGAGCAGATCAGGACCGGCGGCGTGAGTCCCCGCCTCGAACGCGGTACCACACGCGCCTTCGCGGCCCCGCGGCACCTGACGCGGCGGGACGATCCGGCGCGGTACGACGTCGTGTTCGCCGGTGACTGGCGCTCGTTCGGCGGACCGCAGAAGTCGATGTTCGAGGAGATCCAGGCCCTGACGCGGCGCGGCATGCGGGTCGGGATCACGCATCTCGAAGCCCTGCGCCTGATGACCAAGCACGGCCAGCCGCTCTGCCGGGAGATTCAGGAGATCGTCAACGCCGGTACCGTCGACCACGTCCTCCTCGCCGACGACGTGGATGTGTCGGTGCTCGTCATCCGGTACCCCCCGATCCTGCAGTTCGCCGCGAGCACGGTGAGTCGGCTGCGGGCGCGGCGGGTCGTCATCCTGGCCAACCAGGCGCCCGCCGAGCGCGACGGCAGCGACATGCGGTATGTGCCGGCCACTTGTACCGAAACCGCCCGCGAGCTGTTCTCGGTGGAGCCGCAGTGGTGGCCGCAAGGCCCGGCGGTGCGTGAGGCGCTGGCCGGTCTGCTCGACCCGTCGGCGATCGCCGAGCGGGACATGCCCGGGATCATCGACATCGACCTCTGGGGTCTGCGGCGCACCGGGTTCCGGTCCCACGTTCCGGTGGTCGGCCGGCACTCCCGCGACCACCCGACCAAGTGGCCGGACGATCCCGAGGCGCTGCTCGCCGCGTACCCGGACTCGCCGGACATCGACGTGCGCGTGATGGGCGGCGCGAAGGTAGCCCGAAATGTGCTCGAGATGGCGAATACGCCGGACAACTGGCTGGTGTACGGGTTCAACGAGACCGACGTCCGCAGCTTCCTGCACCAGCTCGACTTCTACGTGTACTTCCCGCACCCGAACATGATCGAGGCGTTCGGCCGGGCGGTCCTCGAGGCGCTGGCATCGGGTTGCGTCACGATCCTGCCCGACCACTTCGAACGCGTCTTCGGCGACGCCGCGGTCTACTGCGATCCGCGCGAGGTACCGGATGTCATTCGGCGGTACTACGCCGACTCCGCCGGGTTTCTCGCGCAGAGCGGGCTTGCACAGCAACGGGTCCGGGAACGGTTCGGCTACGACTCGTACGCCGACCTGATGTCTTCGCTCCTCCAGTAAGGTCGGCACATGCGTCAACGCCTTGTCGCCCTCGTCGCGCGGTGGCGGAGCCTGACCCCTCGGCAGGCCGCCACGCTGGCGGGAGCCGGGCTGCTCGGGCTGGCCGCGGCGGTGGCCGCCCTGGCGGGCCGGCCGGCGGTCGCCCTGGCCGCCGTGGCGATGGTGAGCGTGCTGGTCTTCGTCGCTGTGGTCCAGGTCCGGCGCCGGATGAACCAGGAGCTGGAGGCGGTGACCCGGCAGACCGCGCGGCTGCTCGATGTCGCGCAGGAACGCGCCGAGGCGATCCAGCGCCGCGTGCTCGCCGCGATCGAGCACGAGCGGCTGGCCGCGGACGAGCGCCAGCGCGACCTGTTGCAACTGGTCGAGCAGACCGTACAGGGCGCCCAACGGCGGCCCTTCGAGGATGTCGAGGCGTTGCTGCAGCTGTACCGGGGGTTCGAGCCGCGGGCGCCGATGCCGCCGTCGGACCGTGGCTGGGCCCTCGACCCGGCCGGGCTGTTGATGCTGCGGCACCTCGTCGAGGAGCGCCAGCCCCGGTTGGTCCTGGAGCTCGGCAGCGGTACGTCGAGCGTCTGGCTCGGCTACACGCTGGAGAAGTCCGGCGGCCGGCTGGTCTCGCTCGAGCACGAGCCGGAGTACGTGGACCGCACCAGGTCGCTGCTGGCGATGCACGGCCTCGAGCACGT
>Ga0075429_100001793_pt1 | contig 17793 bp, 17 predicted proteins | sample RhiMetdeltSRZDD3_FD_75295 | JGI IMG/M metagenome (GOLD analysis project Ga0075429, IMG submission 75295) | Populus rhizosphere microbial communities from Tennessee, USA - Rhizosphere MetaG P. deltoides SRZDD3 | ecosystem: Host-associated > Plants > Roots > Rhizosphere > Soil | place: USA... | reverse complement strand
ACGCGGACGACGCCCGGATCGCGCGGACGGAATCCGAGGCGGTGATAGAAGTAGAACGAGCCCGAGCGCAGCGCCTCGGTGCTCTCGTGGCCGAGCTGGTAGCGGTCGATGACGACGGTCTTCATGTTGAAGATCCGGCGATACGCCCGCAAAAGCTGCATCGCGAGGTACGCCGATTCGCCCTGGCGAAACGACGCGAAGATGTTCACCGCGAAGTCGAGCGTGCCGAACAATTCCCACCCGCCTCCGTAGCTGACGGGCACGCCATTCTTGAGAACGAGAAAGCCGTAATAGCCCTCGAGCGGCAGGCGAAAGTCCGGCGCGATCCCGATGAAGACCAGCGTGAGCCCACGGCCGGCGTCGACGAGCAGCACGTCGTCGGGATTCGGATGGGAGAACGCGTGGAGCTCGCGCTGGCGCGTCGCCATCGCCACGCGGGCCGCCTCGATCAGCGCCTCGGCCCGATCGCGGTGCGCGCGGACGAGCGGCGGCGGCCGCCGGAGCGCTTCGACGAGGTCCCCGGCGCTCCGATCCAGGCCCGCCGGATGAAAAAACACCTGCCGGCACGGAAGTCGCGCGAGCGTCCGCGACGCGCCGGGGCCGCGCGGGCGCCAGAGAATCGGCAGCGCGACGCTCTCGAACAGCCAGTCGCGCGTCTCCTCGGGCAGCCCGGTGCGGGCGAACAGCTCGAGCACCACCGCGAGATCGCTCAGCCGGCGGCCGCCCTTCGCCACGCGAAGCCACTGCCGCCAGCCCATGCCGCCCTCGCTGAACGCGTCGCCTTCCGCCGCGGTCGCCAGCAGCGACAAGGTCTCGTCGAGACGATCGGCGTCGTCGAAGCGGCTCCAGGCGATCTCGGTGTCGGGCGGAAAGCGCGCGGCGAGCCATCGGGCCATCGGGTAGCCGAACGGATAGTCGAGCGTGGCGCCGCCGATCCCGGAATCGTGGAGCCGTCGCGCGGACGGCCCGAGCCGCGCCACCCGGCTCGCGAAGCCCTCGAGTGCCTTGTCGACGAGCTCGAGGACGCGCGCGTCATCCGGGTATGCCTGCAGAAAGCAGAGCGCCTCGTGGAATCGGCCGAGCGTGCCGGGGTGGCGGATCGCGCAGCGCTCGAGGCCTTCGAGCAGCTGGCACTTCTGCTTTTGATCTTCGGGCGAGTAGCGGGCGGCGGCCGCCGCCAGGGCCTCGACGAGGCGCCGGCCCCGGCTCATCTAGGGCTCTGAGCCCTCGATACGCTCCATGGTCTCGTCGTCGAGGCCGAAGTAGTGGCCGAGCTCGTGGATGACCGTGTCGCGGACGAGCTCGGCCATCTCGGCCTCGTCCACGCAGTCCTCCTCGATCGGCCCCTGATAGATCGTGATCGTGTCGGGCAGGACGTTGCCGTAGCTCGAGTCACGGCGCGTGAGATCGATGCCACGGTACAGGCCGTACAGCGTGTCCGGCGGCTCGATCCCGACATCGGCCAGCGTCTCGTCGTCCGCCCAGTCCTCCACGACGACGGCGATGTTCGCGATCTTGTCCTTGAACCGCCTGGGCAGGCGCCGGAGCGCCTTCTCGACGAGCGATTCGAACTGGCGGCGCGTCACGATCGGCGGTCCGGCCCGCCGGCGGGCACTAGAGCCCTCGCACGCGCTCGACGTTGATGACGTCTCTGACCTCGCGGATGGACTGGATGATGTCCTGGAGCTGGCGGACGTCGGCGACCTCGACGACGAAGTTGTTGATGCCGCGGCGATCGTCGGTCACGGTCACCTCGGCCTTCGTGATGTTGCCGTTGCGCGCCGAGATGGCGCCGGTGATCTCCGAGAGGAGCCCCGGACGGTCCTGGCCGATGTAGACCGCGATGCGAACCGGGCGCTTGCCGGGCTCGGCTACGTCCCACTCGACGTCGATCAGCCGTTCCCGATCGAGCACGCTCTTGGCGACGGTCAGACAGTCGCGCGCGTGCACCGTGAGCCCGCGGCCCCGGGTGATGAAGCCCACGATCGGATCGCCCGGCAGCGGATTGCAGCAGCGCGCGAACCGCACCAGGAGGTCGTCCACCCCGCGGATCCGCACGCCGTCGGTGGGCGCCGGCCGCGTCTGGTTTGCCTTCGGCCGCTCCGGCGGCTCGAGGAGCGCGTTGGGCGCCAGCTTGTTCAGCACCTGGTGGACCGAGCTCTTGCCGTAGCCGATCGCCGCCAGGAGATCGTCGGATCCCGGGAAGCCGAAGTCGGCTGCGACCTTCCTGAGGTCGTCGCCGGCCAGGAGCGGCGTCGGGTTCAGGCGGTACTTCCGCGCCTCGCGCTCGAACAGCTCGCGGCCAAGCTCGATCGAGCGCGCGCGCTCCTCGACCTTGAGCCACTGGTTGATCTTCGCGCGCGCCCGCGTGGACTTGACGATCTTCAGCCAGTCCCGGCTCGGGTGCTGGCTGGGCGAGGTCACAATCTCGACGATGTCGCCCTGGCGCAGCGTGAAGCGGAGCGGGACGAGCTTGGCGTTCACCTTCGCACCGACACAGTGCTCACCGACCTTGGTGTGTACCGCGTAAGCGAAGTCGAGCGGCGTCGCGCCTTCCGGGAGCGCCTTGACGTCGCCCTTGGGCGTGAACACGTAGACCTCGTCGGGGAAGAGGTCGACCCGGACGGTGTCCATGAATTCCCGCGGATCCTTCGTGTCCTGCTGCGTCTCGATCAGCTGGCGCAGCCACACCAGCGACTCGTCGAGCTTGTCCTTGCCCGCCTTGCGCTCCTTGTAGAGCCAGTGCGCGGCAATACCCTCCTCGGCGATGCGATGCATCTCGCGCGTGCGGATCTGGATCTCCACCGGATCGCCCTTGGGCCCGATCACCGTCGTGTGGAGCGACTGGTACATGTTGACCTTCGGCATCGCGATGAAGTCCTTGAAGCGGCCCGGCACGGGCTTCCACAAGGAATGGATGACGCCGAGGGCGCCGTAGCAGTCGCGCACGGACGCGGTGATGACGCGGACGGCCGTGAGGTCGTAGATCTCGTCGAACTCCCGGCCCTGGTCGTGCATCTTCTTCCAGATCGAGTAGAAGTGCTTGGGGCGGCCGCGGATCTGGGAATCGATGCCGACCTCGGAGAGCTTGCGCTGGAGAATCGCGATGACCTGGTTGATGTCCGCCTCGCGCTCGAGACGGCGCTTGGCGACGCGCTTCTGGAGATCCAGGTAGTCGCCCGGATTGAGGTTGCGCAGGGCGAGATCCTCGAGCTCCGCCTTCACCTTGGCCATGCCGAGCCGGTGGGCCAGAGGCGCGTAGATGTCGAGCGTCTCCTGCGCGATCTTCCGGGAACGGTCGGGCGGAAGGTAGTCGAGGGTGCGCATGTTGTGGAGACGATCGGCGAGCTTGATCATCAGCACGCGCAGGTCGCGCGCCATCGCCACCAGCATCTTCCGGAAGTTCTCGGCCTGGCGCTCCTCGCGCGACGAGAAGGCGAGCTTGCCGATCTTCGTGACGCCGTCCACGAGCTCGGCGATCTCGCCGCCGAACTCGCGCTCGAGATCGGCCTTGGTGGCGGTCGTGTCCTCCAGGACGTCGTGGAGGAGGCCGGCCGTCACCGTGGTCACGTCCATCTTGAAATCGACGAGGAGGGTGGCGACCTCGAGCGGGTGGCTGAGGTACGGCTCGCCGGAGGCGCGCTGCTGACCCTGGTGTGAGACGGCGGAGAACTGGTAGGCGCGCGACAGGACGTCGAGATCAGCGCCCGGCTGATATTTCGGAATCGCCTCGATCAGCGTCTCTAGTTGGGTCATGGCGCCAAAACCATTGGTTAACCACTGATTTTGACACGCTGATCAGGCTTTCGCCACCGCTTTCTTGCCCCGACGCAGCCGCCCCTCGACGTAGTTGGTCCAGTCGACGACCAGCGCCGCCGCCACGTAGGTCGTGGAGTACGTCCCGGTGATGACGCCGACGAAGAGGACGAACGCGAAGTCCTCGAGCGTCCGGCCGCCGAAGAAGAGCAGGACGGCCGCCGAGAAGAACGTCGTGAGCGAGGTCAGGATGGTCCGCGACAGGGTCTGGTTGACCGCGTCATTCATCTGCTGGGCGAAGGTGCGCCCCTTCGGCACGAACTTGCCGCGGTTCTCGCGGAGCCGGTCGTAGGCGACGATCGTGTCGTTGACCGAGTAGCCGATGATCGTCAGGAGCGCCGCCAGCACCGGGAGCGAGAACTCGCGGTTGGTGAGCGACAGCGCGCCGAGGCAGACGATGACGTCGTGCAGGACCGCGATGACGGCGGCGACGCCGCCCCGCATATCGAAGCGAAAGGCCAGATAGATCGCGATCCAGATGAGTCCGGCCAGCACGAGGTAGAGCGCCTGAAGCTGCAGCTCGCGCCCCACCTGCGGGCCCACGAACTCGACGCGCCGGATCTCGAACTTGCCCAGGCTGTCGTTGGCGCCCAGGGCCCCCTGGACGCGCCGCGCGATCTCCTCCGAGCCGACCGCCGCCAGCGGCAGCCGGATGATGAACTCCTGGGCGTCGCCGAATTGCTGGATGATGCTCTCGCCGAGCTGGATCGTTCCCAGGTTGGTGCGGATCTGCGCGATGGTGGGCGCCCGCTCGAAGCGCACCTGGATGAGGGTGCCCCCGGTGAAGTCGATGTCGTAGCGCAGCCCGCCCCGCGCCGCCAGCGAGATCAGCCCGATGAGCGTGATGATGATCGAGACGGTATACGCCCACTTGCGCTTGCCGATGAAATCGTAGTTCGGACTCTTGAAGAGCTCGATCAAATCGAGACCTGCTCGAGCTTGCGCCGCCCCATGTACACGATGTCGAAGAGCAGACGCGTGAAGAAGTACGCGGTGAAGAGGCTCGCCCCCAGACCGATGAACAGCGAGACGCCGAAGCCTTTGACGGAGCTGGTGCCGAACGACAAGAGAATGATCGCCGTCCCCATGACCGTCAAATGCGTGTCGACGATCGTCCGGAACGCGCGCCGGAATCCGGACTCGATGGCGGACCGCGGCGACTTGCCGAGCCGCAATTCCTCGCGGATTCGCTCGAAGATCAGGATGTTCGTGTCCACCGCCATCCCGATCGTGAGCGCGATGCCCGCGAGGCCCGGCAGGGTCAGGGTCGCGCGGATGGCCGCCATGAACGCGAACAGCATCAGGAGGTTCAGGCCAAGCGCGATGTCTGCGATGAGCCCGGAGAGCCGGTAGTAGACGAGCATGAAGACGAACACGACGACCGCCGAGGCGGTGATGGCAATCAGCCCCTGCCGGATGGAATCGGCGCCGAGCGACGGGCCGACCGTGCGCTCCTCGAGGAGCACCACCGGCGCCGGCAGGGCGCCGGCGCGCAGCACGATGGCCAGGTCGCGCGCGTCGTCGACCGTGAAGTGGCCGGTGATGACCGCGCGGCCGCTCGGGATGCGCTCGTTGATGCGCGGCGCCGAGTACACGTTGCCGTCGAGGATGATCGCCAGACGCTTGCCGACGTTCTGCTCGGTGAGCTCGCCGAAGATGCGGGTGCCGGCCGAGGTGAACTCGATGGACACCTGCCAGTTGCCGAGCGAGTTCGGATCAGCCTGCACCTCGGCGCGCGTCAGCTCGGCGCCGGTGAGCAGCGTCCGCTTCTGGACTACGTAGGGCACCTTGCGCTCGACTTTGGTCTGCTTGTCGAGCTCGCGCCCGTACAGAAGCTCGGAGCTCTCCGGAAGCTGGCCGGCCTGCGCCTGATCGACCGATGTTTGATCGTCGAGCATCTTGAACTCGAGGAGCGCAGTCTTGCCGATGAGGGCCTTCGCACGCGCCGGATCCTGGATTCCCGGCAGCTGGATCAGGATCTGGTCGGCGCCCTGGCGCGTGATGGTCGGCTCGGCCACGCCGAACTGATCGACGCGGTTGCGGATCGTCTCGAGCCCCTGGCGGACGGCGTCGTCGCGCAGCTGGGTGATCTGCCGGTCGACCATCACGAGCTTGAAGCGGCCGGCTGCCTGGTTCTCGTCGCGCCGCGTGAACGTGGCGAACTCGGCCACCGCGGTCAGCGCGTCGTTCCACGACTGCGGGCTGGCCAGCTCCACCTGGATCGTCGAGTTGCCCTCGCGCGCGACCCGCTGAACGCCGATGCCCTTCCGCTCGAGGGCCTTCTTGATGTCCTCCGCCGTGCGGTCGGTCTGGCTGGCGACGTGCTTGTCCGCCTCCACGCCGAGCATGAGATGGATGCCGCCCTGCAGGTCGAGGCCGAGGTTGAGGGCGTGCTTGAGCGGGTACAGGTACCAGATCGAGACCGCCACCACGAGCAGGACGAACGCGATCCGCACCCGGAGGTGCCTAGGCATCCTTTTCGCCCTGCCCCACCACGACGCGGCCGATGGCGGAGCGGTCGAATTCGAGCTTGACCTGATCGGCCACGCGCAAAACGACGGTGTGCTCGCTCAGCGATGTGACGGTCCCGTGCATCCCGCTGGTCGTCACCACACGGTCGCCACGCTTCATCGCCGCCAGCATCCGCTCGCGCTCCTGCTTCTGCTTCTGCTGCGGACGGAGCAGGAGAAAGTAGAAGATGGCGAACATCGACGCCACCATGATGATGGTGGGCAGCATGCTTTGCGCGCCGCCGCCCGGCGGCGCCGAGGCCGCGTAGGCGAGATCAGGAAAGAGCATCGACTCGGACGCCTCCGGAGACGTTAATCGCGCGAAACATCAACGGATGATACTGCATAACGCGCGAAAAACCGAGCCTGGAATGCCCCGAAGGCGCCCGCCGCGATTGCCGCGCGCATGTCGCGCACGAGCCGAAGGAAGAACGTCACGTTGTGGAGCGTGAGCAGCCGATACGCGAGGAGCTCGCTCGACATGAACAGGTGGCGCAGGTACGCGCGCGAGAAGCCGCGGCACGCGTAGCACGCGCATTCGGCGTCCAGCGGCGCGCTATCCTTCGCGTAGCGCGCCTGCTTGAGCGTCAGGGGCCCGTCGGCGGTGAAGGCCTGGCCGTTTCGCGCGTTGCGCGTGGGCAGCACGCAGTCGAACATGTCGACGCCGCGCGCCACCGACGCGACGAGATCCTCCGGCTTGCCGACGCCCATGAGATAACGCGGCTGGTTCGCCGGCAAGAGGCCGGCCACCAGCGCGGTCAGGTCGTACATCATGGGCTTCGGCTCGCCGACGGCGAGGCCCCCGATGGCGTAGCCGTCGAAGCCGAGGTCGATGGTGGCGCGCGCCGCCTCCGACCGCAGCGCCTCGTCGGTCCCGCCCTGAACGATGCCGAACAGCGCCTGGCCCGTCGCGCCCGCCGCGTGGGCCGCCTTCGAGCGCGCGGCCCACGCGAGCGTCAGGGCGAGCGAGCGCTCGGTGGCCTCGCGGGTCGCCGGATACGCGAGGCATTCGTCGAGCGGGTGGATGATGTCCGCGCCCAGCGCTTGCTGGACCTCGATGGCGATCTCCGGCGACAGGAAGTGGGTGGAGCCGTCGATGGCGGAGCGGAACTCGGCGCCGGCCTCGGTGATCTTGCGGAGCTTCGCGAGGCTGAAGACCTGGAATCCACCGGAGTCGGTGAGGATCGCGCCGTCCCAGCCCATGAAGCGATGCAGCCCGCCGAGCTCCTTCACCAGGCCGTGACCCGGCCGGAGAAAGAGATGGTACGTGTTGGCGAGGACGATCTGGGCGCCGGCCGCGTGGAGGTCGTCCGGCCCCAGCGCCTTCACGGTCGCGTGCGTGCCCACCGGCATGAACATCGGCGTGTCGACGACGCCGTGGGCGGTCGTGAGCCGGCCGGAGCGCGCGGCCCCGTCGGTGGCGAGGAGCTCGAACTTCACAGGAACAGCGTCGCGTCGCCGTAGGAATAGAAGCGGTAGCCCGCCCTGACCGCGTGACCGTACGCCTTCAAGACCAGTTCGCGGCCGGCAAGCGCGGCGACCAGCGCCAGGAGCGAGGAGCGCGGCAGGTGGAAGTTCGTCACCAGTCCGTTCACGACGCGCATCCGGTAGCCCGGCGTGATGGTGAGCGCCGCGGCGGCGTCGAGCACACGCACGCGGCCGTCGGCGCCGGCCGCGCTCTCGAGCGCGCGCGTCGTCGTCGTGCCCACCGCGATCACGCGCCGCCCCTCCGCGCGTGCCCGGTTCACACCGTCGGCGACGTCCGGTGGGATCACGGCGCGCTCCGGCGCCACCACGTGGTCTTCGAAGGTCTCGGTCTTGACGGGCTGGAACGTACCGGGGCCGACGTGGAGCGTGAGCTCCAGGATTTCCACGCCGCGGAGCCGAAGCGCCCCGAGGACGTCCGGTGTGAAGTGAAGGCCGGCCGTCGGCGCTGCGATCGATCCGGGCGGGCGGGCGTAGACCGTCTGGTAGCGCTCGCGATCCTCGGCCGATGGCGCGGCGAAGCGGCGGATGTAGGGCGGCAGCGGCGTCTGCCCGTGCCGATCCAGCAGGCTCTCGATCGTGCCGCCGAGCGGCTCGACGACGCGCAGACCGTCCGCCTCGATGCCCACGACGCGCAGGCGCGACTCCGGCGCTTCACCGACGGTCAGGTCGACGCCCGGGCGGCACCGCCGGCCGGGCCGCACGAGCGCGCGCCAGCGGCCCTCGGCGAGGGGCGTCGCGAACAGGAGCTCGATCGATCGCCCGCCGGCGTCCCGCGCCAGGACCCGGGCCGGGATGACGCGCGAGTTGTTGACGACCAAACAGTCGCCCGGCCGCAGGAGCGCCGGGAGCTCCGCGAACGCACGGTCCTCGAAGGACGCGCGCGCGCGGTCGATCAGGAGGAGCCGGGAGGCGCCGCGCACGCTGCTCGGCGCCTGGGCGATCAGCTCCGGCGGGAGGTCGTAGTCGAGCTCCGAGAGATCCACGACACCCCAGTGTAGCTAAACGTTCTTGAGCGCCGTGCGAACCTCCCGCAGTCGCGCGAGAGAGCCGAGCACCTTCGACTGGTCGTTAATGAGGTGCCGCACGATCACGTCGGTGTACCCGAGCGCCGCCAGCGCGGTGAATCGCTCGGCGACCTCGTCGACGGTCCCCGCGATCAGGGCCGAGGGCGGTATGCCGCGGTACCCGGATGCCAGAACCCGCCCGACGACGTCCGCCGCGTCGGCGGCCGACTCGCCCACATAGATGTCGCGGCGGATGGCGACCGCGGTCGGCACGCGGCCGTAGGCCTTGCAGCGCTCGAGATAGAACGACACCTGCTTCGCCGCGTCGTCGAGCGTGAGCGAGGGTGACGCGAGCCAGCCCTCGGTGAGGCGCGCCGCGCGATCGATCGCCGGCGGCGCGCTGGCGCCCACCCAGAAGTCGACGGTCTCCGCCGGCCGCAGCGCCACGCGCGCGTCGCGGAAGACGAAGCGCCCCGACGAGCTGACGGTCTCGCCGCGGAGCAGGCGCTGGACGATCGACAGCGATTCCTCGAAGGCCGACGGACGATACTTGAGCCGCGTCCCCATGGCCGCGAACTGCGCCTCGTCGTAGCCGAGGCCGCACTGGACGATGAACCGGCCGCGCGCGATCGACGCGAGGGTCCCGACCTGCTCGGCGACCAGGACCGGATTCCACAGGGGCAGCAGGAACAGGCAGCCGGCCGGCGCGTCGCCCCACTCGGCCAGCAGGCGGCCGAGGATCGGAACGTTCTGGTAGTAGGGCGCCGGCGTCGCATGATGGTCGCCGACGAAGAGCGAATCGAGGCCCGACTGGCGCGCGGCGGCGGCGCGCTCGATCATCCAGCGGGCGCCGTCGCGCGGGTCCTTCACGGCGTGATTGCTCGTCAGCGAGATACCGACTCTCATGCCAGGCTCCCTTGCGGCGCAAGATTCGCGTCCCGCCAAGGCGCGGGAGCGCGGCCGAGAGCTTAGCCGATCTTCGAGCCCGGCGCGACCGGCGAGTCCGGATGGAGCAGGATGACGTCTCCCGCGGCGTCGTAGGCGCCCAGCACGAGGACCTCGGAGAGGAACGGGCCGATCTGCTTGGGCGGGAAGTTGACGACCGCGATCACCAGGCGGCCGATCAGCTCGGCGGGACGGTAGTGCGCCGTGATCTGGGCGCTCGAGCGCTTGACCCCGAGGGGACCGAGGTCGATCCAGAGCCGGTAGGCAGGGCGCCGCGCCTCGGGGAACTCGCGGGCGTCGGTGACGACGCCGACGCGCATGTCGACCTTCTCGAAGTCGGCCCACTGAAGCGGAGTCGCTGACCCCGCTCCGCCGCTGGCCATCAGCGCGTGCCGATGGAGCCGAGCGTCGTCCCCGGATAGTAGTATTCGAGGATCTTCTCGGCCGTGTACCCCTGCTCCGCCATTCCCTTGGCGCCCCACTGCGACATGCCCACGCCGTGGCCGTAGCCGCGGCCGGAGAAGCGCGCGACGCCGGCGCCGAGCGCGACCGCGAAGAGCGTCGACCTCACCGTCTCGTATCCGACCATGCGCCGGAAGTCGTTGCCGCGGAGCTGCACCGTGCCGCGCGTCCCGCGAATCCGGAGCGTCGCCACCCGGAGCGAGGGCGTGCGCTCCGTGACCTCGATGGTCGTGACGCTGCCGACGTCGAGTCCGTTGCGCCGGAGGATCTCCGAGAGATCGGGGAGCCGCAGGTCGAGGTTCCAGTACGAGTACGGCGCGGCCATCGAGTACTCGTCGCGGATCGCCCGCAGCGCGGGCATGTTCGGCGCGCCGAACACGATGCGCGGGTCCTCCGTGTAGCCACCGCTCGCCGAGTGATAGAAGGCCGGGAACAGCTCGCCGTCCCAGAGGAGCACCTGACCAACGGTATCGCGCACCGCGGCCCAGAGCGGCGAGGACGCCGGCACCACGCCGGTGTACATCTGGTGGGCCGTCGAGGCCACGATGTGATAGGGCTTGCCGCCGTTCAGCGAGCGATGGTAGGCGGCGTAGGTCCGCGCGGCGATCGCCTGGGCGCGGAGCGTCTCGCCCGGCCACTTCTCGTTGGTCTCGGCGCGCAGGACTCCGACCAGATAATCCTCGAGGCGCAGCACGTTGACGATCGCCAGGCCCTCGCCGCTCCGGACCACCTCGATGATCGCCGGGTACTCGCGCCCGTTGATCCGGATCGGGGACTCGCTGGCCAGGCGAAAGCCCTGGGCTCCACGCCCCTCGATCTCGACGCCCTGGCCGGTCAGGGCCGCCTTGACGGCGTCGGTACGCCAGACACGCCCCTGACACGCCGCGCAGCCGAGCTCGCTCACCTCGATGCCGGCGCCGCGGATCTCTGCCGTGCGCGCGTTCTCGACGATGGCGACGCGGATCGTGTCGCTCGTCGTCGCCACCGTCGCTACCGGCGAAAGCGGCGCGTTGGAGAGCGCCATCAGCGCCGCCGCCGCGAGGAGGCGGCTCATCGGCGCCCGACGATATAGAGGAGCAGCGTGAGGACGACGCTTAGCACGAGCGACGTCGCGAGCGGAAAGTAGAAGGAGAAGTTCCCGCGCTCGATGTGGATGTCACCCGGCAGGCGGCCGAGCCACGGCACACGCCCGACGAGCATGATCACGACGCCCGCCAGGGCGATCAGCAGCCCGAGCGCCACGAGCGCCTTGCCGACGTCGCTGCCGATCACTCGAAGAGTCCCGGCTGACCCGACCCCGCGGCGGGCGGCTGCTTGCCCAGGTGCTGGTACGCCTCGCGGGTCACTCGCCGGCCGGCGGGCGTCCGCACCACGAAGCCAATCTTCAGGAGATAGGGCTCCACCATCTCCGACAGGGTCTCGGCCTCGTCGTTGATGGTGGCGGCGATCGCCTCGAGGCCGACCGGCCCGCCGTCGTAGTGGTCGACGATCGCGCCGAGGAAGCGGCGGTCGAGCCGGTCGAGGCCGCGCGCGTCCACGCCTTCGCTGTCGAGCGCGCCGCGCGCGACGTGCTCGGTGATGGTCCCGTCGCCCTTCACCTGCGCGTAGTCGCGGACGCGGCGGAGCAGCCGGTTCGCGATGCGCGGCGTTCCGCGCGAGCGGCGGGCGATCTCCCGCGCGCCGCCGGGCTCGATCTTCGCTTCCAGGATGAGCGCCGAGCGCGTCACGATCCGGGTCAGCTCACCCTCCGCGTAGAAATCCAGGTGGTGGAAGATGCCGAAGCGCTCGCGGAGCGGCGCCGACAGCATGCCCGGGCGCGTCGTCGCCGCGACCAGCGTGAAGGGCCGGAGCGAGTACTTCAGCGCGCGCGCGTGGAGGCCCTTGTCGATGACGAAGTTGACCGCGAAGTCCTCCATCGCGGGATAGAGCAGCTCCTCGACCGTCCGGGGCAGCCGGTGCACCTCGTCGATGAAGAGCACGTCGTTCTCGCCGAGGTTGGTGAGGATCCCCATCAGGTCGCCGCCCCGCTCGATCGCCGGCCCCGAGGTCGTCACGAGCGTGGTGCCCATCTCGTTGGCGAGGATTCCGGCCAGCGTCGTCTTTCCGAGACCGGGGGGACCGTAGAGCAGCACGTGGTCGACGCACTCGCGCCGCAGCTTGGCCGCCTCGACCGAGACGCGGAGGCTCGCGACCGCCTGCTCCTGCCCGACGTACTCGTCGAACGTCTTGGGACGGAGCTGGCGCTCGAACTGCGCCTCCTCGGGCGCCGCCACCCGGCTCAAGATCTTGCCCTCGTCGGCAGCCGCGCTCACTTCTTGTCTCCGCGGTAGATCTCGTCGAACAGCTCCTCGGGCGACATCATCGACGGACGGCGGCGCAGGGCATCGGTGATCAGCTGCGAGGCCTCGGACGGGCGGTGACCGAGCTGCTTGACCATGATCTCCCACACCAGCTCGCGGAGGCCGTCGGTGTCGAGAGCGCCCGGCGAGACCTCGACGGGCTCGGCGGCGGCGCCCGCGCGCGCCAGGGCGAACTTGGCGACCTTGCTCTGGAGCTGCGCCACGATGTTCTTCGCCTTCTGCGGGCCGATGCCGGGCAGGCCGCGCAGGAATTTCTCGTCCTGGCGCGCGATCGCGTCGGCCAGCTCGGCCACCGGCAGCGCCAGCGCGCGCGCCGCGACCATCGGTCCGATGTCCTTCACGGTGATGAGCTTCTCGAAGAATTCCTTGTCGAGCTCGGAGGTGAAGCCGATCAGCACCGGCCGCGGCTGATCGCGGGTCGCGTGATAGTAGACGACCAGCTCGAGCTCGCTCCCCTTCTCGCCCGGCCCCGCCGTGACGTGCTCGGTCTGGCGGAAGGCGATGGGCGGCAGGAACACCTCGTAGCCGATGCCGCCGCATTCGAGGATGATCCGGTCCTCGAGCTTGCGGCGCAGCCGGCCGGTCAAGGTCGCGATCATGACGGGGCACTCATTGGAGCGCGCCGCCCAGGCGCGAGAATCCCGTGAGGGCCAGGGCGAGCGCGTCGGCCACGTGGGAGGGCGCCGGGAGCGCCTCGAGCTTCAGGAGCCGCCGGACCGCGTGCTGCACCTGATGCTTCGAGGCGGCGCCGTTGGCGGCCACCGCGCGCTTCACCTCGGCCGGGGCCAGCGCGAGCACGGCGACGTCGCACTGGCGCGCGGCCAGGCAGATGACGCCGCGCGCGTGGGCCATCAGCAGCGCCGTCCGCGGGAACCGATACTCGGCGTAGAGATCCTCGAGCACGAGCGCGGTCGGCCCGTGCGCGTCCAGCAGGGCGCGCACGCCGTCGTAGATCCGGTGAATCCGCGCCTCGAGCGGCAGGTCGGCGCTCGTCGAGATGACGCCCCGATCGAGCACCGCGACGCCGCCGGCGCCCGGCTCGATCAGCCCGAAGCCGGTGCCGACCAGGCCGGGATCGACGCCGAGAACCTTGAGGCTAAGCGGCCGAGATGGCCTCGAGAACCTCGTCGGGAATGTCGTAGTTAGCGTAGACGGACTGGACGTCGTCCAATTCCTCCAGCGCCTCGATCAGGCGCACCACGGAAGTGGCGTCCTTGCCTTCGACCCGCACCGTCGACTGCGGGACGAAGCTCACCTGGCCCTCGAGCACGGGCACCTTCGCCCGTTGCAACGCCTCGCGAACCGCGTCCATTTCAGCAGGCGCCGTGATGATCTCGAAAGCTTTTTCGGACCGGCGCATGTCGGTCGCGCCGGCATCCAGCGCCTTCGCGAGCAGGTCGTCCTCGCCGATCTTGCCGGCGTCGACCTGGACGATCCCCTGGCGCTCGAACATCCATGCGACGGCGCCCGACGAGCCCATGTTGCCGCCGTGCTTCTCGAACACGTGCCGGATCTCGGGGCCGGTGCGATTGCGGTTGTCCGTCAGCACCTGGATGAGGATGGCGACGCCTCCCGGCGCGTAGCCCTCGTAGCTGATCTCCTCGTACGATTCTCCCGGGAGCTCACCGGTGCCCTTCTGGACCGCGCGCTTGACGTTGTCCGCCGGCATGTTGGCTTCCTTCGCGGACTCCATCGCTGCCTTCAGGCGCATGTTGGCCTTGGGATCGCCGCCGCCGTTCCTGGCCGCCACCGTGATCTCGCGGAGGATCTTGGAGAAGAGCTTGCCGCGCTGCACGTCGGTCTTGCCCTTCTTGCGCTTGATCTGAGCCCACCGAGAATGCCCTGACATCGTCCTACCCTCTTTCGTTGAGCAGCATGGCCTTCAGGCCCTTCACGCGCTCGAGCCGATGCTCGCGCCGGACGAGCGCGGCCTCCCACCGGCGCCGCGCCGCCGCAGTGCCGGGCGTGTACGGCGGACAGGGCCGCGGGCGCAGGTCGGGTCCGAGATGCACGTAAGTCAGAAACGCGGTGCAGGCATGCCGGACCTCGCCCGTCCACGGTACCTCGGCCAGCACCTTCACGCCGACCTCGAGCGACGAGGTGCCGGCGTGGTTCAGGCCCGCCTTGAACGTGACGACCTCGTGCGTGAAGATCGGCGTGTAGAAGTCCATCGCGTCCACGCACGCCGTCATCACGAGCCCCTTGCAGTATCGCATCGAAAGGATCCCGCCCGCCTCGTCGAGCGCCATGAGCATCTTGCCGACGAACATGGTGTTGCCGAACAGCGCATCCTCCGGAAGCACGCTTCGCGTGGACTCGAACCGCCAGCCGACGTCCACGTCGCTCGGGTCCTGGTCCTCAATCCATCGGCGCGCCTCGGCCGGCGGGGCCCCACCCCCGCGGCGGCCTTCAGCGCGCACATCCGCGTCGGCACTCTCCGGCAGACGCGCCGCCCGCGCGGCGAAGCGAGCCAGCCGCTGCTGGCGGCGCGCTCGCGCCGCCTCGACCAGCGCCGCCTCAGCGGCGCCCCGGGGCTCGATGCTCACGCCCACCGGCCGCGGCTTGATGTCCTCGCCGACCTTCACGAAGACCAGGTGCGAGTTCAGAGTCACCCGGCGCTCGCCCGTCAGCACGTCCTCCGCGAAGACCCGAACTCCCACCTCGAGCGAGCTCGTGCCCACGTCCTCGACCTGGGCTCTCAGGATCGCGATCTGGCCCACCTTCACCGGGTGGAGGAAGTCGATGTCGTCCATCGCCCCGAGGACGACCGTGCCGCGCGCGACCCGAGAGGCGGCGAGCGTGCCAGCCTTGGTGATCCACTCCATCATCCGGCCGCCGTGAATCTGTCCCGGCCCGCCGGCGTGCTCCGGGAAGACCCATTCGATCATCTCGACGGTGGTCTCGGTGATCGACGGCATCGGTTAGGACTTTAGCACTGTGGCGGAGGAGTGCCCGATCCGATCAAGGCGTTGCGCCCGGGGCGGGGGCGCTCTGCGTCGGCAAATCGAGGTTCACCCCATCGAGCCGGTGAATGCCAGTGGGATGCAAGCGGAAGCCCTTCACCTCGGGGCGCGTCACGGCCCACTGCAGGCGCACGTAGAGCGGAAGCCACGGAAGGTCCTCGGCCAGCATCGCCTGCCCGCGCTGATAGAGCCGCTGGCGCTCCGTGCGGAACGTGAGCTGGCTCGCGCGGGCCAGAACGTCGTCCAGGCGCGGATTCCGGTAAAAGGAAAAATTCAGCGCGCGCGGCCCCTTGGTGGCCCCCTCGCTCGTCGAGAGGGGATACAGCAGGAGATGCGGATCACCACCGACGACGGTGGCCTCGGTCAGGGCGAAATCGAACGCGCCCGCCTGCAGAAGCGTACGCACGGCCGGCTCGGGCTCGGCCTGCACGTTCAGGAACAGGTCGTCGGAGCCCAGGAGAATCTGGATCGCCTCGGCAAGCTTCGGAAGGTTGAGGGGCGCGGTTTCCGAGGCGACCAGAAGCGACGGCCTGGCCTCCTTCGGCCAGCGTCCCTCGCTGAGCAGCGCCTTCACCGTCGAGCGGCTCCCGCCAAGGATCGGGGAGCCCTCACGCCGTGCCCAGACGCCCGGCGGCAGGAACGACTGAAGGGGGACGGCCGCTTTGTTCAGTGTCACGGTGAGAACGGCCGGATCGAGCGCCGCCGCGATGGCCTTGCGAAGGGACTTCCTGGAGAATGGGTCCTTCTCGGTCTGGAATGCGAGGTATCCGATGCGAAGCCCGGGAGCCGACACCGCCCACTGGCTGCGACGCGGCGGAGTCGTGGGTAGCCAGATGTCCAGAGATCGCGCGTCGAGCTCGGATTCGGCTTGGTCATCAGCGCTCACGTCCAGGAACACGATGCGCTCGGCTCTCGGCGCACCACCCCAGTAGCCGGGCGCGGCCTCGAGTGCCAGACGGCCGATCGAGGCGTCCACGATGCGGTAGGGACCGGAACCGATGAAGCGGCCGCTTCCGTCGGCGGCCGTCGAGTACTTGGCCACCGCGAGAGCAGGGTGGGCCAGCACGGTCAGCAAGGCCGCGTAAGGCTGGATGAGAACGAACTCGACCGTACGGGTGTTTGGTGCGCGGACTTCCTTGACGACGCCCGGGATGCCACGCAACAGGGCGGACCATGCACGTCCTGCGGCGGGCGCTTCCGGACGAAGCTGGCGCTCGTAGCTGACGGCCACGTCGAGCGCGGTGAGCGGGCTCCCGTCGTGGAATCTGACGCCCTCGCGCAGCGTGAACGACCATACGAGCCCGTCCCTGGACGCGGCCCAGCGCGTGGCCAGCGCCGGCTCGATGTCGGTGGTGCCTTCTCGCCAGGCGACCAGAGTGTCGAAGACCTGACGCGCGATGATGGCATTGATCCCGTCGAGCGCCGCGCCCGGATCGACCACGGCGGGCACATTGGGCGCGCCGATGCGGAGCTCACGGCGAACCGGAGCGGTCGGCGCTGTCGGCACCTGGGCGAACGAGGTCACGGGCGCCCGCGCAACCACGATCGTCACCAGGATCGTCACCAGGAGAGCCAGAACGGCAGCGACACGTCGAGACGCCGGCGGGGACATCGGGAACTTTATACGTGGAACCCACTGATCACGCCACTCGTTTCGACGACAGAAGAGGCGCTCCGCCGGGTACAGAACTTGCTCACGATTTGAAGCGGAGGCGACGGCCGGCTCGCAGCGACGAGTGGCAAGTCGGCGGGTTGGGGAAAAACACAAAAAATTCAGTATGTCAACCGACGGTAAGTTACCTGCCAACCTTGACTTTCTTTTTTACCGCCGCCTATACTTCGAGCACACGATAAATGCTTGTGCTTAAGCGGCGCACAAGGGGTCAAGTGAGAAGGGATGGTCTATGAAGGAGTTCGACAAGAAGAGTAGCCCCAGTAGAGAGGGCTTCTCGAAGTTCCTTCCCGCGTCTATGTCTGATTCGAGCACGCGCCGCCGTCTCACGGAGTACGAAATCCAGGTTCAGGACCTCCAGGCCTACATCCGGTCGCTCGAGGCGGAGACCGTCCACCTCCGGAAAAAGCTGGAGGACACGCCGAAGGATTTCATGGTCCTCGAGAACAAGCTCCGTGAAGCGAACCGGCAGCTCGTTCAGGCGTTCAATCAGAACGAGAAGCTCGTAAATGCGCTGTACGAAGCGCGCGAGCAGATCACCGCGCTCAAGGAAGAGGTCGATAAGCTCTGCGC
>Ga0075429_100001786_pt1 | contig 17806 bp, 13 predicted proteins | sample RhiMetdeltSRZDD3_FD_75295 | JGI IMG/M metagenome (GOLD analysis project Ga0075429, IMG submission 75295) | Populus rhizosphere microbial communities from Tennessee, USA - Rhizosphere MetaG P. deltoides SRZDD3 | ecosystem: Host-associated > Plants > Roots > Rhizosphere > Soil | place: USA... | reverse complement strand
GGCGCGCAGCATCTGCTTCCAGGCCTCGATCGCCTTCTCCGGGTTGCCGAGCTGGGCCTCGGACAGCTCGGCGATCTCGATGGCGAGGCCGCGGCGGCGGCCGTCGACCACCGGCGAGGCGCCGCCGGAGGTCAGGTGGGCGTCGGCCTGGCGCAGCATCTGCACCAGCTTCTGGCCGTTGCCGCGCCCGGGCAGGTAGCTCCGGTAGAAGTCGAGGGCGGCCGGGTGCGACGGATCGATCTTGCGGATGCGGCGGAACAGCTCCTCGGCGGCGTCGAGATCGCCGAGCCGCTTCCACTGCACCATCGCGACCTGGAGGAGCATGCCGAGCTCCTCGCGATCGCCGCCGCGCCGGCTCTTGAGGGCGGCGCCGTAGAGGACGACCAGCCCCTGCCAGTTCTCATCCTGCTCGTAGACGTCGGCCAGGATCTTGAGCGCCTGCGGCTGGCCCGGATCCATGGCGACGACCTTCTTGGCCAGCTCGACGGCGCGCTCCGGCTCGCCGAGCTGGGTGCGGTGGACGTCGGCGAGCGCCAGCATGGCGGCGATCCGCTCGTCGCGCGACGCCGACGCCTCGACGCGCTGGTCGAACAGCGCGGCCAGGTCGCGCCAGCGGCTCTGGCTGCGCAGGACGCGCTCGAGGTGCATGCCGGCGCGCTGGTTGCGCGGATCGATCTCGAGGGCGCGCCGCAGGTGGGCCTCGACCTCGGCCGCGCCGGGGCGGCGCCGGGCCCAGATCTCGGCCGCCGACAGGTAGAGCGAGGTGGCCAGCTGGCGGTCGGTGGAGACCTTGGCCTCGTCGAGGTACTTGCCGGCGAACTTCTCCCAGTTGTCGCGCTCCTGCTCGATCTGCTGGAGCGTCTCGGTCGCGGTCTCGTCGCCGGGGCGGAGGGTCAGGACCTGCTTGAAGCACTCGACCGCGGCCGGCTCGTCGAGGAGCTCGTCCTCGAGCAGGCTGCCCTTCTCGAGCAGGAGGTCGGCGCGGCGCGACGGCTCGGCCACCGCGCCCAGCTCGACGTCGTAGAGGCGCGCGACGAGGTCGAGGCGGCCGCGCTCGCGCAGGCTCTTGCGGGTGTCGGCCAGGGCCGCGAGCGCGCGCGGATCACCGGCGGCGCGGACGGCCTGCGCGGCCAGACCCGCGAGGGCGGCGGAGTCGTCGGGATCGCTGTCGAGGGCGGCGAGGTACTGATAGAAGTCGGCCATCTCGTTCGCCTGGTGGAAGCCCGTGGGATGCGGGCGGGAGCGCGGCTGCGAGTGGACGGACCCCCCGGGTCCGCCCGAGCGGAACCGATGCTAGCCCACCCCCTCGGCGGCGTACAACGCTCCAAGGCAGCCGATTCGGCCAGTTACGCCATCATACGCCCCGACTTCTCACGCTTGCGGAGGCGATCAGTCGACGTCCCCGACGTCGCCGTCCTCGCCCTCCTCGTCCACCTCGCCTCCCTCTACCTCTCCCGCCTCTCCCGCCTCCACAGCCTCGTCCTCGCCGCGCAGCCCGAGCTCGATCTCCAGCTCCTCCGGGATCTCGTCCAGCGTCTCCGCGTCCCAGCCGTCGCCGTCGTCCTCGCCGTCCTCGCCCTCGCCGTCGCCGTTCGCGTTCTCCACTTCGAGCGCGCGCTGGTCCCTGGCCTCGAAGGTGTCCAGGGCGAACAGTTCCACGAGCGGCATGCACGAGACGTACGACCGCTCGGCCTCGAGGATGAGCCCCAGAGGTTGGCAAAGTCTGGCGATCCCGGGCGCGTGTCCCAATTCTCCGCAGGTCGCGGCCACTGCCCCAGGCGGCGATCCCGCCTGTGCCATCGGCGATCCCGCCTGGGTAGGCAGCTTGTCGGGCCTGGCCGCGCGCTGTAGACCTGCCCGGTGCGACCGCCCAAATCCGCGCTCACCGTGTGGACTTACCTCGGCCGCTACCGCGGCCCCATCGCGATCGGGATCGCGATGCTGGTGGCCACCAACGCGCTGAGCCTCAGCATCCCGCATTTCCAGGGCGAGATGGTGGACGCGCTCAAGGGGGACCACCCGGCACGCTCGGTCCCGGGCCTGGTCTGGCTGACGGTCGCCCTCGCGGCGGGGTTCGCGGTGACCCGGGTCGCGTCGCGCATCCTGATCTTCAACGCCGCGCGCGCCGCCGAGTTCGACCTGCGCTCGGACCTGTTCGGCCACCTGCTCCGGCTCGAGCCGGCCTTCTACCGCAAGCACCCGACCGGCGACACCATGTCGCGCCTCACCAACGACGTGCAGACGGTGCGCGCGATGTGGGGCGCCGGCGTCCTCAACCTGGTCAACACGCCGCTCTTCTACCTGTTCGCGCTGGTGATGATGCTGCAGGTCGATCCGCTGCTGACGCTGTGGGCGGTCCTGCCCTACCCGACCATCGTCGTCGTCGGCCGCATCTTCGGGCGCCGCATCTACACCAACAGCCGCGAGGTCCAGGCCCGGCTGGGCGGGATGTCGAACCAGCTCCAGGAGGACCTCGGCGGCATCCACGTCATCAAGACCTACGGCCTCGAGGATCTGCGGCGGAAGAGCTTCCTGGCGTCGTCGCTGCGCCTGCTCGACGCCAACATGGGCCTGGCCCGGGTCCGCGGCCAGCTGGTGCCGGTCCTGGGCGCGCTCAGCTCGTTCGGCACCGTCATCGTGCTCTGGGTCGGCGGCCACGGCGTCATTCGCCACGACATCTCGCTCGGCCAGTTCACGGCGTTCCTGGGCTACCTCGGCATGATGGTGTGGCCGACGGTGGCGCTGGGCTGGATGCTGTCGCTGCTCCAGCGCGGCAAGGCGTCGTGGAGCCGGATCGAGGACCTGCTGCGCCAGGAGCCGGGCATCGCCGACGGCGACGGCCCGGCGCTCGCCGACGTCCGCGGCGACGTCGAGATCCGCGACCTGCACGTCGAGATCGACGGCCGGCCGATCCTCGACGGCGTCAGCCTGCGGCTGGCGCCGGGTACGGTCACCGCGATCGTCGGCCGCACCGGCTCCGGCAAGAGCACCCTGGTCGACGCCCTGTGCCGGTTGATCGAGGTGCCGCCCGGCACCGTCTTCCTCGACGGCCGCGACATCCGCAGCCTCCCGCTCGCCGCCCTGCGCGGCGCCATCGGCTACGCGCCGCAGGAGGCGTTCCTGTTCTCGACCGCGATCGCCGACAACGTCGCGATGGGCTACGGCGCCGGCTCCGCGCTGCCGCGGGCGCGCGCCGAGGAGCTCGAGCGCGCCGGCGCCGCCACGTCGTCGATGCGCGTCGAGGCGATCGCCGAGGGCAGCGGGCCCGACACCCGGATCCGCCACGCCGCCGACGCCGCCGGCCTCGGCCGCGACCTCGCCGCCATGCCGGACGGCTTCGCCACCGTCGTCGGCGAGCGCGGCATCACGCTGTCGGGCGGCCAGCGCCAGCGGGTGGCGCTGGCGCGGGCGCTGGCGTCGGCGCCGCGGGTCCTGCTCCTCGACGACTCGCTGTCGTCGGTCGACGCCGAGACCGAGCGGATCATCCTCGAGCGCCTGAAGGACGTCATGCGCGACCGGACGTCGGTCCTGATCTCGCACCGGGTCGCGGCGGTCAAGGGCGCCGATCAGATCGCGGTGGTCGACGCCGGCCGCATCGTCGAGTGCGGCACCCACGACCAGCTGCTGGCGAAGGGCGGCCTGTACGCCGACCTCTACGCCAGCCAGCTCGACCCCGACGAGCTCGCCGCTCGCGTCCACCGCGCCGAGGAGCTCCACCTGGCCGAGGGCGCCGTCGGCGGAGGGGCGCGATGACCACCGCCACCGCCACCGCCCCGGCGCGGGGCCCGGTCGCCGAGCAGGTCCTCGGCAAGGCCTACGACCTCCGGCTCATGCAGCGCCTGTGGCGCTTCGTGCGGCCGCACTGGCGCCTCCTCCTGCTGACCGCCTTCCTGACGCCGTGCACGATCGGGTTCCAGCTGGCGCAGCCCTACCTGCTCAAGCTCGGCGTCGCGCATCACCTCGAGGTCGGTCGCGCCGAGGGGCTCGAGCGGATCGTGCTGGCCTACCTCGCCCTGGTCGCGCTCCAGGGCGTGTCGTCGTTCTTCGAGCAGGTGTCGCTGCAGCTGCTCGGCCAGCGCTCGATGCACGACCTCCGCCTCGCCATCTACGACCACGTCCTGCGCCAGCGCGCGGCGTTCTTCGACCGCATGCCGGTCGGCCGGCTCATGACGCGGATGACCAACGACATCGAGAGCCTGAACGAGATGTTCGCCTCGGGCGTGGTCACCCTGTTCGCCGACTTCGGCAAGATGGTCGCCATCGTCGTCATCATGCTGTTCGTCGACGTGCCGATGACGCTGATGATGTTCCTCGCGTTCCCGTTCCTGTTCCTGCTCATCAACTACGCCCGCAACGCGATGCGGCGCTCGTTCCGGGCCATCCGGGTCCGGCTCGCCGCCATGAACGCCTTCGTCCAGGAGCACCTGTCCGGTATCCGCGTGGTCCAGCTGTTCCGGCGCGAGACCGTGGCGCTGCGCGAGTACAACGAGCTCAACGCCGGCCACCGCGACGCCTACCTCGAGTCGATCCGGGCCGACGCCGCGATGTACGCCGGCGTCGAGGCGATCGCCGCCCTCGCCTTCGCCGGCATCGTCGGGTGGGTGGCGTACAGCCTGGGCGCGTCGAAGGCCGACGGCGAGCTGGCCAGCACCATCGTCATGTTCCTCGCCCTCATCAACCAGTTCTTCGCGCCGGTGAAGGACCTGTCGGCCAAGTACGCCGTCATGCAGGGGGCGATGGCGGCGATGGAGCGGATCGTCGAGCTCCTCGACACCGACGAGCCCGACGCCCCGGAGGCGACCGCGGCGCCGGCCCGCCCAGCGCTGCCCCCGGCGCCGGGGACCGACGCGCTGGTCGACTTCCAGGACGTCCACTTCGCCTACGGCGCCGAGCCGGTGCTGCGCGGGATCAGCCTCGAGGTCCGGCGCGGCTCGACGGTGGCGGTGGTCGGCGCCACCGGCTCCGGCAAGTCGACGCTGATCAAGCTCCTGACCCGCCTCTACGAGACCCAGAGCGGCGCCATCCGCATCGGCGGCCGCGACGTGCGGGAGCTGCCGGTCGCCGAGCTGCGCCGGCGGGTGACGGTGGTGTCGCAGGATGTATTCCTGTTCCGCGGCACGGTCGCCGACAACGTCGCCCTCGGCGTCGACGTCGACCCGCGCACCCTGGAGGAGGCGGTCCGACGGGTGGGCGCCGACCGCTGTCTCGTGCGCCGGCTGGCGCCGGACGGCCAGGGGACGACCGGCCCGACCCGGATGCTCGACGTCGAGGTGTCGGAACGCGGCAACAACTTCTCGTCGGGCGAGAAGCAGCTCCTGGCCTTCGCCCGCGCCCTGGTGCGCGATCCGGAGATCCTGATCCTCGACGAGGCGACCGCCCACGTCGATCCGGAGGCGGAGGAGCTGATCGAGCGCGGCGTGGCCGAGCTGATGCGCGGGCGGACTACATTGGTGATCGCCCACCGCCTGTCGACCATCCGCAACGCCGATCTCATCGTGGTCATGGACCACGGCAAGATCGTGGAGCGGGGTACCCACGACGAGCTGGTGGCGGCGGACGGCGTCTACGCCGCCCTCGAGCGGACGTTCCGGCGCGCCGGCTAGTGCCTCGACCGAGGCACTAGTGATCCCGCGGGCCTCGGCTGTTGGTATGATCGCTCCGTGACCCCACCCCGCACCGCAGCCGACCGCCTGTCGCTGGCCGTCGCTGCGATGGCGGACGGCGTGATGGTCGCCGACCGCCGCACCGGCGAGGTCCTGCTCAACCCGGCGGCGCGCCGCATGCTCGGCGTGCCCGTCGACGCCGAGGTCACGACCCGCTACCTCGCCGAGACCCTCGGCTTCTACCCGTTCGACCTGGTGGCCGCCGGCGGCGCCGGCGTCCGCGAGGAGCTGCGCATCGGCGGCACCCTCCTCCACTCGGTGGTGACGCCGTGGGGCGACGAGGACGGCGCGCCGCTCGGGGCGGTGGTCGTGCTCCACGAGCCGGTCACCGCCGGCGACGACGCCCGCCGGCGCGCCGAGATGGCGTCGATGATGTCGCACGAGCTGCGGACGCCGCTGACGTCGATCGCCGGCGCCCTCGACATCGTGCTCTCCGGCTACGCCGGCGAGCTCTCCGACAAGGCGCAGCGCTACATCGAGATGGCGCGCCAGGCGGCGTCGCGCATGAACGTCCTGGTCGACCAGATGCTCGACGCGGCGCGCGCCAGCGCCGGCGGCATGACGGTGGCGCCGACGCCGATGGACCTGGTCCGGCTCACCGACTCGGTCATCGCCCGCTACCGCGACGCCGCCCGCGCCAAGCAGCTGCGGGTCGACGTGGTCAAGACCGCGGCGTCGATCCCGATCCTGGCCGATCCCGAGCGGCTGGCGCAGGTGCTCGGCAATCTGTTGTCGAACTCGATCAAGTTCGCCCCGGCTGGCGGCGTCATCGGCGTCGAGGTGTTCGGGCCGCCCGCGGTCGCCGACGCCGTCGGCGTGTCGGTCCACAACAGCGGCGATCCGATCCCGGAGGACGAGCACGAGCGGATCTTCGACCCGTTCTCGGCGACCGGGCGCCGGGTCGGCGGCACCGGCCTCGGCCTCGGCATCTCGCGGGCGATCATCGAGGCCCACGGCGGCCGGATCTGGGTCGAGTCGATCGCGTCGGGGACCAAGTTCGTGTTCACGCTGCCGGCGGCGGCCAAGGCCGAGCCGCGCACCGTGCGCGAGCCGCCGCGCCGGATGCCGACCGGCGAGAGCGCGCGCGTCCTGATCGTCGACGACGATCGCCACCGCGCCTACCTGGTCAAGGGCCTGCTCATGGCGTCGGGCCACTCGGTGTCGGTCGCGGACGATTCAGACACCGCCCTCGTGGTCGCGCGCAGCGAGCGGCCGGCGCTGGCGGTGGTCTCGGTGTCGGTGCCGGACGCGGCGGCGCTGGTCGCCACCTTCGACCACGACCCCGACACCCGCAAGACCCAGGTGGTCGCCCTCGGCGACGCCGAGCGCGGCGGCGAGCTGCTCGCCGCCGGCGCCGAGGAGCTGTTCGAGCTGCCGCTGCAGCCGTCGGCGTTCCGCGACGCCTGCCAGCGCCTCCTCCTCGAGGCCGGCCGCCGCGAGGCGCCGCGGGTGCTGGTCGTCGACGACGACAACTCGATCCGCGCGATCTGCCGCGAGGTCCTCGAGCACGCCGGCTACACCGTGCGCGACGCGGCGTCGTCGGAGGCGGCGCTGGCCGAGGTCAAGCGCTTCCGCCCCGACCTGGTCCTGCTCGACGTCATGATGCCGGTCGTCGACGGCTTCCGCACCGCCGAGCGGCTGCGCGCCGACGCCGCCACCGGCATGACGCCGATCATCTTCCTGTCGGCCAAGGGCGACACCGCCGACAAGGTCCGCGCCTTCCGCACCGGCGCCGAGGACTACGTCGTCAAGCCGTTCGACGCCGCCGAGCTGGTCGCCCGGGTCAACAAGGCGCTCGAGCGCCAGGCCCGCGAGCTCGGCGCGTCGCCGACGACCCAGCTGCCCGGCGCCGACGCCATCGAGGCCGAGATCGAGCGCCGCCTGCGCGAGGGCGACCAGAGCGCGGTCTGCTGCTACCTCGACCTCGACAACCTCAAGGCCTTCAACGACTACTACGGCTACGCCAAGGCCGACGGCGTCATCCGCCAGACCGGCGACCTCATCCGCGACGTCGTCGCCCGCCTCGGCGCCTCCGGCGACTTCATCGGCCACATCGCCGGCGACGACTTCGTCTTCGTCACCACCGGCGCGTCGGTCGACGCCGTCTGCAGCGGCATCTGCCAGCGCTTCGACCGCCTGATCCCGCTCTACTACGACCGCGAGGACCGCGCCCGCGGCTACATCGAGACCAAGGATCGCTTCGGCGTCATGCGCCGGTTCCCGATCATGAGCCTGTCGATCGCGGCGGTGTCGCTGGCGCGGACCCGCTCGTTCTCCGACCTCGCGACCCTGGCCGCCGCCGGCAAGAAGCTGGCGAAGCAGCTCGCCGGGTCGAGCTACGTGCGCGACGGCATGGCGGTCCTCGGCCGGAACGAGGCCGCGTAGCGTGTTCGCCGACGCGGCGCTGGCGGCGCGCATCGACCGCGCCGAGGCGGGCTTCTCGGCGGCGGTCGCCGGCGCGGTGCGCGACCGGGGCGGCGCCGACGCCCTCGTGCGCGAGATCGGCGGCGGCCTCGCCGCGTTCGCCCGCCCCGGCTCGCCGATGAACAAGCTGATCGGCGTCGGCTTCGCCGGCGCGCTCGACGACGGCGAGCTGGCGGCGATCGAGGACGCGTGGCGGCGCCGCGGCGAGCCGGTGCGGGTCGAGCTGTCGACGCTGGCGGATCCCGACGTGGCGACCGCGCTGTGCGCGCGCGGCTATCGGCTGATCGGCTTCGAGAACGTCCTCGGGCGCGCGGTCGCCGACGCGGCCCTGGCGCCGCCGCCGCCCGGCGTCGTGGTGGCGGCGGCGGAGGACGCGGCGGCCGAGCGGCGGTGGGGCGAGATCGCGGTCGACGGCTTCGCCCACCCGGACGGCACCGGCGCCGGCGCCGAGGCGTTCGCCCGCGACGTGATCGCGGAGGTCATCGCGGACCTCCACGGCGCCCGCGGCGTCCACCGCTACCTCGCCTCGATCGACGGCGTCGCGGCCGGGGCGGCCACGATGCGGCTCGACGGCGGGCTGGCCCAGCTCGCCGGCGCGGCGACGCGGCCGGCGCTCCGCGGGCGCGGCGTGCAGGCGGCCCTGCTCCACCACCGGCTCGGCGTCGCGCGCCGGGCCGGCTGCGACCTCGCGGTGGTGACCACCGCGCCCGGCTCGCGGTCGCAGCGCAACGTGCAGCGCAGCGGCTTCGCGCTCCTCTACGCGCGCGCGGTCCTGGTCAGCAGCAGTACACGATGAGGCCGAGGCCGTCGCGGGCGAGGCCGGCGACGAACGCCTTGAGATCGTCGAAGTGGCTGCCGACGTAGGCGTTCTCCTCGGCAGAGCCGGCCGGATCGACGCCGTAGATGTCGGCGGCGCGGAAGGCGTCGGCGTCCCAGCGCGCGAGCAGCGTCGCGCGATCGATCGGCGCCAGCGCCGCCGCCAGGGCGCGGACCTGGGCGCTGGTGAACGCGCGCGCCGGCCCGTAGCCGACGTCGACGTCGCCGACCTCGTCGCCGCCGCGGATGATGAAGTCGAGCGGCGCCGGCCCGGCCCAGGCGTCGCCGGTGAGCAGGAAGTGGATCGCGTGCCACGCCTTGTCGATGTCGATGTGGCGGAGGCCGCCGCGCCGCCGGCCGCCGTCGCCGGTATCGTAGGCGCCGTCGAGGAACGACGTGATCTCGTCCGGCTCGTCCAGCAGGGCGGCGATCTGCTCGTCGTTGGCAGCGGCGAAGTTACCGATCATGCTCATCGCGCCCCATCCTAGGCGGCGGGTGCCGCGGTGGCACCGGCAGCCGCCGGCAAGCTGCGCCTACGACAGACTCGCGGCCGCGGCGACGATCTGCTCGCGCAGCCACCTGTGCACCGGATCGCGCTGCTGCGCCTCGTGCCAGCCGCAGTGATAGGGAATGCTCGGGAGCGACACCGGCGGCTCGAACACCTCGAGCGCCAGGCCGCTGGCGAGGACGCGCGCCATGCGCTCCGGCAGGGTGATCACGAGATCGGAGTCGGCGACCAGGACCGGCCCGGCCAGAAAGCTTCCGACCCGGGCGACCACCGCCCGGCGCAGGCCGCGCGCGGCCAGCGCGTCGTCGACCGGGCCGCCCGGCTCGCCGCGCGGCGCGACCAGGACGTGGCCGAGCGCGGCGAAGGCGTCGACCGTCAGCGGCCGGCGCAGGGCCGGGTGGCCGCGCCGCGCCAGCGACACGTAGCGATCGACGAAGAGGCGGCGGCGGCGCAGCCGGGTCCCGAGCTCGGCGCTGATGCCGATGGCGAGATCGACGCGGCCGGCCGCCAGCTCGTCCTCGACGGCGCCGACCACGGTCCGGGTCGCCAGCCGGAGCCCGGGCGCCACCTTGGCCAGCCGGCCCACGAGCGACGGCAGGAGGACGATCTCGCCGTAGTCGCGCATGGCGAGGATGACCGTGCGCTCGAGCCGGGCCGGCTCCGGAGCGTCGTCGCTCGCCGCGAACGCGGCGAGGTCGCCGAGCAGCTGCCGCGCCGAGGCCTCGAGCGCCCGCGCCCGCGGGGTCGGGACGACGCCGCCGGGCCCGCGCACGAACAGCGGATCGCCGAGCCGCCGGCGCAGGCGGCCGAGGGCGTGGCTGAGCGCCGGCTGGGTCAGGCCGAGGCGAGACGCGGCGCGCGTGACCTGCCGCTCGTCGAGGAGCGCGACCAGGACGCGCAGGAGCGCGGGATCCACCGGCTCGGCGTCCGACGATCGCTCATGCACCATGTGCATGTTGTACATCAACGGCATTGAATAGACGAATGACGCCGGCAGCGCCATGCTGGGGTCGTCAACCGGAGGAACCCCATGTTCGTCGTCGCTGGTGCCACTGGACATACCGGATCGGTCGTCGCTTCCACCCTGCTCGCTCGCGGCCAGAAGGTGCGCGCCCTGGTCCACGACCGGGCCAAGCCGGCCGCCGCCGCCCTCGCCGCCCGCGGCGCCGAGATCGCCGAGGTCTCGATCGAGGACACCGAGCGGCTGGCCGCCGCCCTCGGCGGCGCCGCCGGCGCCTACGTGCTCCTGCCGCCGGCGCTGCAGAGCGACGACCTCGTCGCGCGCAACCGCCGCCTGGTCGACAGCTGGGCGGCCGCGCTGACCCGCGCCGGCGTCGGCCACACCGTGCTGCTGTCGTCGATCGCCGCCCACCTGCCCGGGGAGACCGGCCCGGTGGTCACCGTCCGCGACGCCGAGCAACGGCTGCCCGGCCCGCTCACCGCGGTGCGCGCCGCCTACTTCATCGACAACATCGCCGGCATGGTCGGCCTCGCCCGCGACCAGGGCATCCTGCCGGCGCTGTTCGACCCGACCCGGCGCATCGCGATGGTGTCGCCGCGCGACATCGGCCGGGTCGCCGCCGAGGCGCTGCTCGCCGGGCCCGCCGGCCGCCGCATCATCGAGCTGGCCGGCCCCACCGACGCCAGCCCCGACGACCTGTCGGCCGCGCTCGGCCGCGCCCTCGGCCGCGAGGTCCGCTCCGTCCGGGTTCCGGACGAGGCGATCGTGCCGACCCTGACCCAGGCCGGCATGTCGGCCAACGTCGCCGGCCTCTACCGCGAGATGGTGCACGCGATCGACGCCGGCCGCTTCGGCTTCGAGGGCGTGGTGCCGCTGACCCGCGGCACCGTCGGCGTCGACGAGGCGGTCGCGGGGTTGCTGTAGCCTTCAGGCGCCGAGCTCGATGCCGACCGCGCGCGCGGTCCGCGCCAGCTCGCCGTGCGGATCGACCTGCTTCAGCTTCTTGATGGCGGTCTCGATCGGCTTGGCGACCAGCTTGCCGCCGTCGTAGGCGGCGACGTGGCCGAACTTGCCGTGGGCGATCAGCTCGACCGCCTTGACGCCGTAGCGGGTGCCGAGCTCGCGGTCGAAGGCGCACGGGCTGCCGCCGCGCTGGATGTGACCGAGCACCGTGGTCCGCACCTCGTACTCGGTGCGGGCCATGACCTCCTGCGCCAGGCGCTGGCCGGCGCCGCCGAGCTTGTCCTGCTTGGTGGCGTCGCCCTTCTCGGCCACCGCGAAGTCGCCGCCCTTGGGGCGGGCGCCCTCGGCGACCACCATGATGCTGTAGTTGTTGCCGCGGCCGTGGCGGTGGTGGATCGACTCGATGACCCGATCGATGTCGTACTCGACCTCCGGCATGAGGACGACGTGGGCGCCGCCGGCGATGCCGGCGGTCAAGGCGATCCAGCCGGCGTAGCGGCCCATGACCTCGACGATCATGATCCGCTCGTGGCTCTCGGCGGTGGTGTGCAGCCGCTCGACGGCGTCGACCACGACCTCGACCGCGGTCTGGAAGCCGACCGTGTAGTCGGTCGCCTCGAGGTCGTTGTCGATCGTCTTGGGCACCCCGACGATGCGGGTGGCGCCGCGCTCGATGAACTTCTTGGCGAAGCCCATGGTGCCGTCGCCGCCGACGACGATGAGCCCCTCGAGGCCGAGCCGGTGCAGGTTCTCCAGGCAGCGCGCCGACACGTCGTGGATCTCGACCCGGCCGTCGGGCAGCTTGAGCGGGTACGCGAACGGGTTGGCCCGGTTCGACGAGCCGAGGATGGTGCCGCCGCGCGACAGGATCGGCGCCACCACCTGCGGCGTGAGATCGAGGTACGCCTCCTCGTACAGCCCCTCGTAGCCGTTGCGGATGCCGACGCACTCCCAGCCGTGGCCGTCGTCGGCGTGGAGCACCGCGGCCCGGATGACCGCGTTCAGGCCGGGGCAATCGCCGCCACCGGTGAGGATGCCGATGCGCTTGCTCATCGGCCGCTGAGTATAGAGGCACCCGAGGTCCGCCGCCGCCGGATCGCGATCAGCACCCCCAGCGCGAGCCCGAGCGGCGCCGTCCCCGCGCCGCGGCCGGTCGAGCAGCCGCCGAGCTCGGCGTCGACGTCCGCCTCGTCCGCGGGCTGGCCCTCGGCGGCGACCGCCGACCCCGGATCGCGACCCGCGAGCGACGATGCCCGGTACTCGGTCTGGCAGTAGACCGGGATGTGGACGCTCAGCGCCGGGTCGGCCGCCTCGATCGTGAGGTCCTGCCACGTCCGGCCCTCGTAGTACTCCGGCTGGCAGGCGAAGCTCCAGGTCACCGTGCTGCGCGGGGGCACCGTGAACGCGCCCCGCGGCCCGCTCGTGAAGGCGACCGGGTCGCTCGGCCACAGCCGGTTCTCCGTCAGCTCGAGCGGCTCGTCGCGATCGTTGCGGACGCGGACCACCTGCTCCGGCGTCGACTCGCCCGGGAAGACCGGCCCGAGCGCGAGCTCGTAGGCGGCCGGCTCCTCCACGACGATGCCGGGGATCGTGCCGACGCCGCGCAGGGTGATCCAGTCGGTGGCCGGGCTCGCGAGATCGTTGCTCCAGATCTGCACCGATGCGACCTCCGGGCCGTCGTGGTACGGCGTGAAGGTCACTGCCAGGGTCTGCGACGCCCCGGGCGCCAGCGTGCAGCCCGGCGCCTCGCAGCCGGGAACGATCTGGAAGGACTGCTCCCCGGCGGTGTCGAAGAGGTACGGCGTGAACCGGAGCGGGGCGGCATCGGGACCGCTCGCCACGTTGCGGACGGTGATCATCTGCGCCGCCGACGTCGCCCCGATCGGCAGGTGCGGGAAATCGAGGCGCGCCAGCGGACCCGACGGGGTGACCGCGACCTCCGCGCTCACGCCGTGGGCCACGATCGGGATCGTGTTCTCGGTGGCGGCGTTGTCGGCGTTGCTGATGACGGTCAGGGTCGCCGCCATCGCGCCGCGGCGGTTGGCCCGAGCGCGGACCGTGATCGCGCGGAGGGTCCCGGCATTGATCTGGAACGGGCGATCGCAGACCTGCTTCCCGGAGCACGGCGACCCGCCCGGGATCGCGAACCAGAAGCGATCGGCGTCCGGGCCGGTGATCTCCATCCGCGACACCGTCACGTTCCGGTTGCCGACCGCCTGGATCGATACGTCGAGCGGTTTCTCGAACGCGTACAGATCGAGGTCGCCGTAGTCGAGCGGCTTCGGCGACAGCTCGATCCGCTTGCGCACTCCGGTGCCGGTGACCGCGACGTCGACGCTGGCGATCGCCGGATCGTTGGCCGACACCCGGACCACGCCGGTGCGGGTGCCGACGTCGGCCGGGTCGAAGACGATGCCGACCCGCGCGGTGGCGCCCGGCAGGATCGGCCCCACCGAAGCCAGCTCGAGGCTGTAGTCGGCGGCGCCGCTGACCACGGCCAGCGACGCGGAGAACGCCTGACTGCCGTTGTTGGTGATGGTGACCCGGCGCAAGGTCGAGCCGCCATCGACCTTGACCTCCGGGAATGGCTGCGCCGTGGGCGAGACCGCCATGTCGGCGGCGGCGGGGGCGGCGGCGGCGAGCAGGAGGGCTAGCGAGAGGAGAGGCGTCCTGACGTCCATGCCGGCTCTATGGCCGCGCCCTGCGCTCCCGATCGCGGTGCGTGCCGGGCTGCGGAGCTCTTCCGTGGACTGCCCGGCCCTGCCGGGATCGTCCCGCGTAGGTCGCTCTTTACAGACCCGATCGGATCTGGAAAATCTCGCGCTGATGGCTTCGCTCCCCGGTCTGCGCGTCGTGCGCTCCAAGATCCACGGCTACGGCCTCATCGCCCTCGAGCCGTACAAGGTCGGCGACATCGTCTGCTACGGCGATGGCGTGCTCTACCGCGAGCGCGACGAGTTCGACGACACCTACGCCCTGGTCATGCCCGGCTACGAGACCGACGAGGACGGCAACGAGGGTCCGCCGCTGTACTGGGACCTGGTCGATCAGACCCGGTGGATCAACCACTCGTGCGACCCCAACACCTACGTCGACTCGAGCTGGGACGCCGGCACCAAGACGATCCGGACCTGGTGGGTCGCCACCCGCGACATCGAGGTCGGCGAGGAGCTCACCTACGACTACGCGTTCTGCGGCCACCTCGCCGAGGCGTGCGCGTGCGGCGCGTCGGCCTGCCGCGGCCTGATCGTCGATCCCGATCCGCGCGAGCTGGCCGAGGTGCCGCCGCACCTCGCGCCGCTGCTGCGGGTGGCCGGCGACGCCCAGGCGGCGTCGTAGTCAGAAGCCCGGGCAGCCGCTGGCCGCGAGCCGCTCGATGAGCGCGGCCTGCGCCCGGTGCTCGGCCGCGACGCGCTCCTCCGGCACGGCCGCCTCGTCATCGAGGGTGACCGCGCGGAGGAGGAGGCCGCGCGCCGCATCGACGCGGAAGACGAGGTGGACCGCGGGGTCGCCCTCCATCGCGCGGCCGAAGGTGCAGGTCGGCGGCCCCGGCTGGTTGCGGCAGCGCAGCCGCCCCTCCTGGTAGGCGGCGCGAACGCCGTTGGCCGACGCCATCCGCTTCTGCACGGTCGCCGCCAGCTGCGCCAGCGCGTCGCCGCACTTGAGGCTCGGCTTCTCGGCGACCACGCCGCTCGCCCCGCCGCTGGCGTCGGGCGAGTGATCGATGAAGACGACGCCAGCGCGGGCGTCGAGGAAGCGGGCCAGCGGCGTCTTGCCGCTGCCGATCGACAGCATCAGCGACTGGGTGACGACCATCGGGTTGGCGTCGGGGGCCGGGCCGGCGTCGGGCCGCGGCGCCTGCGCTGGCGCCGCGTCGGACGTCTTCGCCACCCCCGGACTCGGCGCGTCCGACACACCGGCGTCCGCCGCGCGCGCCGAGATCGGCGGCGGCAGCGGTTGCGACGGCGGCGTCGGGACGACCTCGCCCTGGCTGCGGCACCCGGCGAGGAGCCCGAACAGCGCGAGGCCGAGGCGTGTCGCCGGGGACATGGCGCGTGGCTCAGCGCGCGATGTAGCCGGCCGCGAGCAGCTGCTCGGCGACCAGGATGCAGCCCTTGGCGGCGCCCATCTTGGTGTTGTGCGACACCAGGACGTACTTCCAGCCGCCCTTGACCGTCTCGTCCCTGCGCAGGCGTCCGACCACCGTGGTCATGCCGTCGTTGACGTCGCGGTCGAACCGCGGCTGCGGCCGGAACGGGTCCTCGTGGACGTGGATCAGCGCCGGCGGTGCGGTCGGGAGGCCGGCGGCGGCGAAGTCGCCGCCGAAGCTGCGCCACGCCTTCGCGATCTCCGTCTCGTCAGGCTCCGACGCCAGCTCGACGTGGACGACCTCGGTGTGGCCCTCGAGCACGGCGACCCGGGTGCACGTGCAGGTGACCCCGAAGCCGGCCGGGGTGATGCCGCCATCCCCGAGGGTGCCGAGGATCTTGAGGGTCTCGAGCTGGACCTTCTGCTCCTCCTTCGGGATGTAGGGGATGATGTTATCGATGATGTCCAGGCCGATGACGCCCGGCGAGCGGCCGGCGCCGGACACCGACTGCATCGACACCATGTGAACGCGGCGGATGCCGAAGGTGCGGTGCAGCGGCGCCAGCGTGTAGGCGAGGCCGACCGTGGTGCAGTTCGGGTTGGGCGCGACGAAGCCCTTCCAGCCCCGCTTCTCGCTCTGCTTCTTCAGGAGCGCGGCGTGGTCCGGGTTGATCCCGGGGAGGAGCAGCGGCACGTCCTCCTCGTAGCGGAAGGCGGACGCCGTCGAGATGACCGGGCAGTGCTTGGCGTAGCGCGGCTCGAGCTCGCGGGCCGGTCCGGCGTCGATGGCGGTGAAGACCACGTCGAAGCGGCTGGCGTCGAGCGCCTCGGCATCCTCGACGACCAGGGTGGCCAGGTGCGCGGGCAACGGCGCGCTCGCGAACCACTGGATGGCGCCGGACTCCGAGCGGATGGCGTCCCGGTAGGTCTTGCCTGCGGAGCGAATCGACGCCGCCACGGCGGTGACCTCGAAGAACGGATGGCTGCCGAGTGCTGCCAGGAATTGCTGGCCGGCGAGGCCGGTGGCACCGACCACCGCGACGCGAACCCGGCGCTGCGAAACTGTCATGGTGCTCGCACCTTTCGTCCCCATCGAGGACGCACAAACGTGGTTGGATCATCCGCAGACACGACGGACGCCCGCAATTCTGCACGCGAGTCAGGACCGGTCAAGCGTCCGCCAGGGCCTGTCGGCAAAAACCGCAGAGCTTCCTCTTGCGGGCGCCACAGACCTAAGCGACTGTGGCGATCATGGCTGGGAGGGCAGTAGACGGTAAGGAGCTCCCAGACGGAGTCGTCGCCGAACCGGCCTCGGAAGAGGGTTCGGTGACGCATCGTGTGGGGGCGGCGGGAGCCAGGGCCGTCGCGCAGCGCCGTCTGGCGGCCGGAACCGGGCCGCTGGCCGCCATCCGCGACGCCGTCCAGCGTCCGCGGGCGCTGATCGGCGCGGGTGTGGTGGACGACGCGGACGACGCCGACGGCGTCCTCGCGATCGAGGCGACCGACGACGGGGTCGACACCCGGGAGATCCCGGACGCCGCCGACGGCGCCGAGGTCGCGGACGTCCCCGACGTCGACGACGATCTCGACGTCACCACGCCGGACGTGGTCGACGCCCGCATGCTGGCGCTGGGCGCCGAGTGGTTCGGCATCGAGGCGTTCCGGCCCGGCCAGGCGCTGGCGGTCCGCTACGTCCTCGCCGGCATCGACACCCTCGCGATCATGCCGACCGGCGCCGGCAAGTCGCTCTGCTACCAGCTGCCGGCCCTCGAGCTCGACGGCGTGACCCTGGTGGTCTCGCCGCTGATCGCGCTCATGAAGGACCAGCACGACAAGCTGGACCTCCTCGGCATCGACGTCCTCCGCCTCGACTCGACCCTGTCGCCGCGCGACGAGCAGATCGCCCTGGCCCGGCTGTCCGAGGGCCGGCCGTGCATCGCCTACGTCACCCCGGAGCGGCTCGGCGAGCCGCGCTTCCGCGAGCGCCTCGCCGGCGTCCGCGTCGCCCTCTTCGTCGTCGACGAGGCGCACTGCATCTCGCAGTGGGGCCACGACTTCCGCCCGGCCTACCTCGGCCTCGGCGACGCCGTGCGCGCCCTCGGCCGGCCGCCGGTCCTGGCCCTGACCGCGACCGCGCCGCCCAAGGTCAAGGACGACATCCTCGCCCAGCTCGGCATCCCCGAGGCGTCGGTCATCGACATCGGCCTCGACCGGCCGAACCTGCGCTACCACGTCTTCAAGGCGTCGAGCGAGCGCAAGAAGCAGGCGCTGCTCCTGCGCCTGCTCGACCGCCAGCAGGGCTGCGGCATCATCTACGCCGCCACCGTCAAGACCGTCGACGCCCTCGCCGACTTCCTGGCCGAGCACGGCGTCGAGTGCGGG
>Ga0075429_100001785_pt1 | contig 17810 bp, 15 predicted proteins | sample RhiMetdeltSRZDD3_FD_75295 | JGI IMG/M metagenome (GOLD analysis project Ga0075429, IMG submission 75295) | Populus rhizosphere microbial communities from Tennessee, USA - Rhizosphere MetaG P. deltoides SRZDD3 | ecosystem: Host-associated > Plants > Roots > Rhizosphere > Soil | place: USA... | reverse complement strand
CGATTGAAGTTTTAAAAAATTATGCTGTTGAAGTATGAGGATTAAGGTACATTGAAAGGGCTCTGCGACGCTGCCAATTTTTTAAATAAATCATAGCTAATACTTTATCACGGATGATTAATAAATTTTCTGCATTTCTATTTTGTGCGGCTTGAGTAAAATTAAATGAGCCGGTAATAACTTCTTTTCCATCAATGATCATGATTTTATTATGTGCAATAGCGGGTCTGTAATCAATCCAGCAGGGAATATGTTGGTTAACTAAAAAACGGAAAGCACTATATCTTTGCGTTTTTTGACTTTTATCCAATATTACATTGACCTTTACTCCGCGTTTTTTTGCTGCAACCAAATGAGTAGCAATGGGTGCAGAAGTAAAGCTGTAGGCTTGAACAAAAATTGATTGCTTAGCCGTATCAATTACATTTGTTATTTCAGCCGTGCAATTTTGGCCAGGCGTAAAACAAACTTGTATTGTTGGACAAGTATTGGAGTTGCTAATTGCGAAACTGGTGGAGACATGGCAAATATTGAATAAGAATAAACCACAGAGTATTTTTTTTAACATAAATATTCTTTATAAGTTTTAATAATGTTATTTTTAGTCTATTTAGTTGATTTAGTTAATTAAAAGATTAAGTTAACAAGGTTTTTAAAAGAGGTGCGAGTTCTTTTTTTTGTATACTACAGCGTAAACGTCTTACGCGTAAGATAGCATTCAAATCGGCGAGAGCATTCGAAAAGTTTTCGTTCACAATTAAATAATCATATTCATCATAATGAGTTAATTCAGCTTTTGCGTCAGCCATGCGTTTTTTTATGACGTTTTTCTTATCTTGTGCCCTAAGATGCAATCTTTTTTCTAATACCTCCCAGGAAGGAGGAATGATAAATATTCCAATGGATTCAGGCATCTTTTCTCTAATTTGCTGCGCTCCTTGCCAATCAATTTCAAGGATAATATCGATGCCTGCTTCAATTTTTTTTGTTACCCAATCGAGCGAAGTACCATAATAATGACCGAAAACGATAGCATGTTCTAACAAAGATTTTTTTTGAATAAATTGTTTAAATTCTGTCTGATCAATGAAATGATAATCCACACCTTCTTTTTCCCCGGGTCGCGGCGGTCGTGTAGTATAGGAAATCGAAACTTCTAAGTTAGAGACAGATTCTAACAGTGCATTAACAAGACTAGTTTTTCCACCACCTGAAGGTGCTGATATAATATAAAGTGTTCCTGGTATATTCATAATTTACTCGATATTTTGCACTTGTTCGCGCATTTCCTCTATCAAAACCTTGATGTTAACCACGGATAAGGTCAGTTCAGCATTTAGTGATTTAGATGCTAAGGTGTTTGCCTCACGATTCAATTCTTGTAATAAAAAATCAAGTTGTTTACCTTGAGCTTGGGTTTTCGCTAATAAATTCTTAAACTCATGCAGGTGGATCTGTAGACGATCCAGTTCTTCTGCGACATCTGTCTTCTGAGCAAATAGTAACATTTCCTGCTCTAAACGATTAGGGTCTAAACTGGTTTTAATTTCATTTAATCGAGCCAGAAGCTTTTTACGTTGCAAATTCAAAATATGCGGCAATTGAGCTTGAATGTGTTGAGTAAGATTTGTAAGTTTAATCAAACGTTGATTTAATAACTCAAGAATAGCATTACCCTCAATGCTACGTACTTTACAAAAATCGTCTAAGCTTTCAGAAAATAAGCTCATTAATTCCGGCTGTATTACCTCAGTATTTAATTCCGGGAATTTGAGTAATTGCGGCCAACGCAGTAATTCTCCGGGATTTAAAGGCGTGTCGGTATGGGCAAGATGCGCAATTTTCTTATAGGAACCGATAAGAGATTGGGTTAATTCTTCATCGATCTCAATCGGCATCGTTTTATTGATATAGGGTTTATACCACAACTTTGCTTCTATTCTGCCACGCTGTAAGCGTGCTTGCATTTGTTTTCGGATTAAGGGTTCTAGATGACTAAAAGTATCAGGTAGAGAGAGAACGATCTCTAAATAACGATGATTGACGCTACGAATTTCCCAAGCAGCTTGACCCCATTCGGCTTGTTTTTCTTTTCTGGCAAAAGCCGTCATGCTAGTGGTCATGGTATTTTTCAAGTTAAAAAGTATAATGCCTATTTTTACGGGTTCTATTTTAATCACTCTGCAAATAAAATCTAGTTTTATAAAAGGAAAATAATCATGCGTGCGACACAACGTGCTTTTGACGAGCTTCGAGTCATCAATCTGACTCGCTCTTATACACATTATGCTGAAGGTTCGGTGTTGGTAGAATTTGGGAATACAAAAGTAATTTGTACAGCCAGTATGGTACCTGGCGTGCCAAAATTTTTAAAAGGTTCAGATCAAGGTTGGATTACGGCAGAATATGGAATGTTACCTCGTGCAACACATACTCGTTCTGAACGAGAGGCGAGTAGAGGTAAGCAAACCGGTCGAAGTTTAGAAATTCAGCGTTTAATCGGTCGTGTTTTACGTGTAAGTGTGGATATGAAAAAGTTAGGTGAAAATACTATTTTTTTAGATTGTGATGTGATTCAAGCCGATGGGGGAACTCGAACCGCCGCTATTACCGGTGCGAGTGTCGCATTGAGAGATGCTTTAAACATAATGAAACAAAAAGGTGAATTGATATACGATCCACTTCGATTTCTTGTTGCTGCAGTATCAGTAGGAATCTATCGTGGACAAGTGATCTTAGATCTCGATTATGCAGAAGATTCCCAAGCTGAAACGGATATGAATGTCATAATGACAGAGCAGGGCGGCATATTGGAAGTACAAGCTACCGCTGAAAAAAATGCTTTTTCTAAGCTACAATTGGAACAAATGTTAGTAGTAGCAGAAAAAGGAATAAATCAATTGTTCGAGAAACAACGAAAGGTTTTGGAAGGTTAACTGAGAATTATAAGTTTTTACTAAACTTTCCCTTTTAACAATTTAGGATATGATCCAAGTAAACTTATTCGAGCTGGCTCGATTAAATTAAAATAATTTAAAAAATAGATTCTAAAAATTTCTTCTAGCTTAATTTTAGTTTAGGAAATTTATTTTTTAGTAGTTTCCTATATCAAAATTTACTTTATAAGAACAGGGGATTTTATTTTACAAATAGTTTCTAATAACTTAGCTGAAACTTGATAAGGATCCGCATTGGCGCCCGGACGCCTATCTTCAATATATCCATACCCCTGTTCGGCAACTGAATTTGGAATGCGGATGGAAGCTTGTCGATTTGCTATGCCTGAAGAAAAATGCTGAATGGGAGCGGTTTCATGTGTGCCGGTTAAACGTTCTTCTAAACGATAACCATAATAATTAATATGTTCTGTGTGCTGCTTTTTTAATGCTTCGATAGCTGCATAAATAGCTTTCATTCCATTTTTCTTGTTGCGCATGGCTTTGGTTGAAAAGTTTGTGTGCTTTCCTGCGCCATTCCAATCACCTTTTATGGGTTTTGGGTCTAAACTGGCATTAATATTAAATTTTTCACCTAATCGGTATAATAACCAACGAGCTAACCAAAGATGATCTGAAACAGTTAATGGATCAGCTGATTCTGAAGGGATGCCTCGATAACCTATTTGAAATTCCCATTGTCCAGGCATCACTTCTGCATTGACACCAAAAAGCATAAGGCCTGCTTGTAAACAAGCCTCAGTATGTTCTTCTATAAGTGGTCTGCCAAAAACTTCATCGGCTCCTACGCCACAATAGAAAGGTCCTTGAGGAGCGGGATATCCGAATTCTGGCCAACCTAAAGGACGCATCCCGCGAAATAACGTATATTCTTGTTCAAATCCTATCCAGCATTGTTGTGTTTTTCCGCCGTTTTCCATGAAATAACGAAGTAGAGCACGCGTGTTGCTATCATGAGGTGTATTATTAATATTAAATACTTCACACAACAAAAGGTAGTTATCTTTCCCCAAAATGGGATCTGGGAAAAACGCAATGGGCTTTAAAATAAGATCAGAACAGTTGCCGCTGGATTGAGAAGTGGAAGAACCATCAAAACTCCAATCAGGGAAATCTTGTAAAGCGACAGCTTTGATATCAAGTTTTAAAATTCGGATTTTGCATCGTAGCTTTTGAACTGGCTTAGAGCCATCCATCCAAATATAGGTTACTTGTGATAGCATTAAAGGCTTCTAACTATTTCAGTTTGAAAAATGAAATTGATTATATGTCAAGATTAAACTTTTGAAAAGTTCTCGATGGAGTTTATTTTTTTAGCAATAACAAGAATTAAACAGAAAAATTGCTACAATAAATATATCTATTAATTTAAAAATTGAAAATTTTTACCCGGAACTTAAAAATTGTTAAAGCGTGATATTTCCACGACTAATATCTTAATTGCTGCAGCGGGTGGCATGATAGGTTCAGCTTGGCTATTTACACCTTTTATAGGCGCACAAATGGCTGGGCCGAATGCGCTTATCAGTTGGATAATTGCGGCCCTTTTTATGTTATTCATTGCTTTACCTTTGTGCGAATTGGGAACTATGTTGCCTATATCTGGTGGATTATCGAATTATCCGACTTATACGCATGGCAGAGAAGTTGGGTTTTTATTCTCTTGGATCACGTGGCTTGCTTATGTGGTGATGACACCGATAGAAATTCAGGCTATTTTGCAATATAGCAGTCATTTTTTTCCCATTTTACTAACTAAAGAAGCTACTTATTTTAAGTTATCACACTTAGGGTATTTGGTCGCAATAATAATGATGTTTTTTATTGTAGCACTGAATAGTTATGGCATTAAATTCTTAGCGGAATGTAATAAATACGCTAGCATCATAAAATTCCTTTTACCGTCGATTGCTATTGTTGCTTTAATCCATACATCGCCGACTTTACAAAATATCACACTGGATGTAACGAGTAAAAGCAGTTGGATAAACATATTTTCGGCTTTATCCGCAGGAGGAATAGCATTTGCATATACCGGTTTTCAAAATGGTTTAATGTTAGCAGGTGAAGTAAAAAACCCACAAAAAAGTATTCCCATTGCTATTTTAGGTGCTGTATTAGTAGGTTTTATTTTATATTTTATGTTGCAACTTAGCTTTTTAATGGCGGTACCGAAAACGTATCTACAACAAGGTTGGCCGAACCTTAGTTTTCCAGGTGAAAGTGGTCCTTTAGTCGGTTTAAGCTTGTTGTTAGGTCTGAGTGTAGTGGCGGTCTTATTGTTATTTGATGCAGCATTTTCTCCTTTAGGTACAACATTAGTTTACACCGCAGCTACCTCGAGAATCTTATATGGCATGGCATTAAATAAACATTTACCGCAATTTTTTTTAAAGCTTAATCGGTTTCAAATTCCTTATGTAACACTTTATGCTAATTTTTTAGTAGGAATTTGTGTTTTTTTGCCGTTTCCAGGCTGGCAAAAAATGGTGGCTTTTTTATCTTCAGCTAGCATACTTTCGTATGGTATTGGGCCTATTTGTTTATTAGCTTTACGCAAAATGCAGCCTGAGCAACATCGTCCTTTCAGATTATCAGCGAGTTTAATTATTTGCCATATTGCATTCTATGTAGCTAATTTAATGCTTTACTGGTGCGGTTTTTCAGTGATATGGAAGCTTTATGTTGCAATTTTAGTCGGTTTTATTATTTATCTTTGTTATCATAAGCGTCGATTTTGGGTTAATAATTTTAGTTTGTATTGGTTTTTTTCCTATTTATCTATTTTATTATTACTTTCTTATTTGGGTCCTTTTGACGGTATTGCACGTTTAAAATTCCCATTTGGTATGTTAATGATATTTCCTTTTAGTGTATTGATGCTTTATATATCGCAATATTGCTTAGTGAGAGATCAAGCCGAAGAAGAATCGTTTGCATTAATGAATAAACAATTACAAGATTTGTGAATTCTAAAAATAAATTCGGATATTAAAGACTTGTTTGATTGGAAGTTAAATACCAAGGGATATTAAAAAATTAGGCATACTGTAAATTTCTTTGAATTTAATTGATGATATACGCAGGTATCCTCATCACATAGAATAAAAAATTTACGCAATTATCTATCCAAGCTTTCTACTGACAGAATACTTCATAGTATAGTTTCTTTAGGACGAATTATTTTTGGAAGAACCGATCGTTTAGCTTTCCTTCGTTGATCATTACTGGAGAATAAGATAAACCACGTCCACACCAAGAAGGTGAAGCAAATGGCAAAAATATTGGGCTGTAAGCATAAAATCATTAAAAATGCAGGCCATATTTCTAACCAAGAGCAACCTGAAATTGTAACAAATATTCTGTTTAATTTTTTCATGTGTTGGATTTTACATGTGGTTGAAACGTAATCAATGCGATCAATGTCAAAACAGTATTTGACGCGTTAAAGTTCTCATAGATAATAAGTATTTAAATTCTTTTTTATACAAATTAAGATGCGTTTGCCCTGAGATAATTTAATTAATAATTAAATTTAATAAATCGTTAATATTTATCCTTTATGATTCCCACACCTGTTGTCAGGTATAGTTTCTAGGAAGATATTTTTAAATATATAGTTAAAATCTGGAATTTCACAAGAAACCAAGTGATTTAAATAGAAGTCACTAGTTTTTTAAGCAGAAAAAATTTCGGAGTTTAAAGTGAAAAAAAGAAAAAAAATACTTTTAGATCAGTTAAAAGATGCATTTAATTTGGCATTTAAGCCTAGTTATACAGCTAAGTTTATTCCTGATCTAACACAGATTAATAAATTGTTAGCAGATAATAAAAACGCTTCTAACTTTTATGATAATTTACATCAATTTTTATTGTTTTTAGAAAATCTTTCTTATTCAGAAACGGAATCTTTTTCTCAAGAATTCACATCTATTGAATATTATTTCGTTATTAGAGGCAAGCCTGCTGAAGTATTTAATAAATTAGTTACAAGAATAAAAAAATTGCTAGCCGACTATGGAAAAGAAACTCAGTCCAGAAATCTTCTTTTGCAAGGCATGAACCAATTATTTGATGCAGCTAAATTTAATTTGAAAATATTACTAGGTATTTTCTTAGTAGAACAAGTTTTAGCTAGGCCAGCGCCTAGGCCAACTCGACAATCTTTTTTGAAAAAAATCATGGAAAGTAATTTTCATGATTGGCCACACTATTATGGCAATATAGATAAAATTTTAGATGAACTTGAATTTGAAATAGAAAATCAAAAAGATTTGTCTTATCCGATTAAACAAAACATTTTTTGGTTCTTTAGAAATTATCTAGGGTCTACTGAAAAAAATATCACTCCCGATCAAAATCAAAGATTGTATAACATCATTGAAAAAACGCTGAAGCTGAAGCATAGTGAATTACTTGCATTGGAAGCTGACCATCTGAGTATCCTTGAAGATATATTCATTATTCTACAAGCCCTTTACCCTTATTCTGATAAAAATATAAAAATATTTACCCTATATATTGATAAAGCTATACGGAATAAATCCTTAAGTAATACTAAAAACGCCGCTAAATTTATTACTCAGCTATTTAACGCCTATAAAAATTATTTATTTCCTGGCATAGTGAAGGATTTATCTTTAATAAAACCTTTGCAGAATTTAATAGAAGCACATATTGTATGGAATGAGAAAGATCCGGTAGCAATGTTGCTTCAAGGTTTGTCTTTATTAAAAGATATCCGCCAACAATCTAAAACTAATCGACACTTTATCCAAAATATAGATAGGTATGCAAAATCAATCTGTGAAAAAGCAATTGCTGAAATTCCACATTTATATCATTTACCTTATCCCGAAATTTGGATAAAAGAAGATATTGGTGCTACCTATGTTAAACATCTAGAACCCGCTGATAGGAGTTGGTTTGATGGACTTTATAGAATTCTTACTCCTAAAGATGTTTTACCCTATTCCGAAACTCAATTCGTAGCAGGCGTTAGTGGCGGATCTGATTTTAGTGTAACCATTAACTACAATAGACTGTTACCAGAAAAAAAGGCAGCAGCGTTTAAGCTTGCAACAGAAGCTTACCGTGATATAAAAGAGCTGAAATACAAATTGAACTTGGAGAGTGTACAAAAGCAGCCGATCACTATCAGCATTAATTTATTTGACGATAATTATCATTTTGAGCGCTATGGATATTTAGTATTTAATTACGATAGTAGTGGCGGAGGGATTTGTGACTATGTGCAAGATTTGTGTAGCCCTAATATTTATCAAACTTTTGAAGGGTTTTTGAATTTCAAGCATGAAGTGATTCATGCACTGATGATGCATTTTCTGGGTAAAAATTATAGACATTATGTTTCGGGTGCTTTTGGAGAAGGTATTGCAGATTGGTTTGATAAGGGATCTTTCAATTCAAATAAAATGAATTGGTTGAGTGAACAAGGTAAGTTTAAAGAATTATCTGAAATAGTAAACTTAGATGAAGGAGGAAGTATTGTTTATGCTTGGGGTTATTTCTGGTTTAAATACATGCTCGAGGAAGAAGATATACATGAAGTAAGTCAAATTTTTTATACTATTCAAACAGCCAATAAAACAAATATTAATTCAACAATAAAGAATTATGCAAATAATAAACAAGTAGCGTTTGAGAGTTGGCTTAAAAAACTGAAGGATGATTATGATTATGTTCGTCCCCCCCTAGATACTCAGCGTGTGCAAAAAGAATATTTACAAATTTTAAAAAATAATTTTGATTTTTTGTACCTTCTAAAACAAAATAATGGAAAAATTCGATTTGAGTTTTCGGATGGTTATGCTTATACCTTAGAAATTGAAAAAATAAGTTGTGCGTTTATTTACAAAAATAACAATAATGTGGCAACGCCTCTGGAGCTTGACTATTTAGCTTATGAATGGTTTAAAAGAAAATTACTAAATGCTGTAATTGGCCTATCTACAGATGATGCATCTTTATCCTTTATCAGTGTGCCACAAGATGAATCATATTTAAAAGGCATCATTGCCTTTGTATCTCAGCAAGACTTGGATCCGAGAAAGAAATTATTTTTAGAAGGAGAAATTCTGAATTATGCACAAAAAATTTATCAACAAGATTTAATGAATAATCCTAACTTAAAAAATTTTCTTCAACAGATCGGCTCAATTAAATTTACGTTTACTAATACCATTTTTGTATTAAGCACTAAGGATATACGTCGTTATAGCAGTAGTGGGACTTCTGAAACGATTTATGTAAGTGATTATAGATGGTTTAAAAGTGCTTTAGAGATCTTCGTTATGAAGAAGCAATTAGAAAATTCCACTATCGATAGAAATCTTATAATAGCTCATATACTGAAAACTAATGAACATTATATTGCAGATCGAGATTTAAAAGATATTAGTTATAAAATGGATAATAACTTGCAAGAATTCATTCAGAATTTTGTTTTCCATTCAACCTCGGGATTAAGTACTGAATTTAAAAATTGTTTTGGTCAAAAAACTATAAATATTGATACATTACAACAAATTATAGTTGAGCAACTAGAGTCCCGCACTGTTAAGTCTGGAAATAGCTTAGCGACGACGATTAATCCATTGGCCATTACAACCTTGGCGTTTAATATGACTAATTTCATTTTAAATGTCACCGGTTCTAATAATACGGGAGTGACCAATGAGCATGATCCCAATATTAATAATGAATCAAAAATTTCTAATTGGGTTATACCGCTTGTTTCTACTTTATCAGTTACAAGTGTTGTGGTAGTAGGAGGAATTTCTTTTTGGTGTTGTAAGAAAAACAAAAGCACTGATAAAAAATCAGCTCAGACATTAAACGGTAAAGAATCAAATCGACCGTTAATTTTACCAACCACCTCCATAGCCAATCAAAGGCAATCTAAATTTTGATAAAATTGAATGGGGATCGGGTCGCACTTATGACTAAAAGAGGGATGTGGTATTAATAATTGAATGCAGTGCGACCTATACTAAGTTTCACCGATAATACGCACTTCAGGAATTAAGCGGATATGAAATTTATGAAAAACGCATTCAGCAATTTTTTCGATTAAGGCTTCAATATCAGTAGCACTGGCATGACCATTATTAATAATAAAATTAGCATGCTTGTGCGATATGCTAGCATTACCAATCGTTAAACCTTTAAGCCCACATGCTTCGATCAAGCGTGCGGCATAATCACCGGGAGGATTGCGAAACACCGAGCCGCAATTTGGTTCGTTAGTAGGCTGAGTGTCTGCACGATATTTAAGTAAAGAGCGAATTTTACTTAATGCTTTTTCTTTATTACCTGCTTTTAATTCAAATTCAGCTGCCAAATAAAATTCATCTGCAAATACACTGACACTCCGGTAAGCAATTTCATATTCATTAGGATAACGAATTTTTTTTTCACCTTGCCGATTTACGGTAAGGACTGACTTGACTATATTCCAGGTTTCAGAGCCCTCGCATCCTGCATTCATGGCCAAAGCGCCGCCAATAGTACCAGGAATACCGGCTAAAAATTCAGCACCGGTTAAATTTTTTCTTGCTGAAAATCGAGCAAAAGCTGGCGAAGCGACTCCTGCTTCCGCGTAAAGTGTCACAGCATCGATACTTTTTAATTTTTTTAGTGCACCTTGTGTGATAACAACAGTGCCTTTGATGCCACCATCGCGTATCAGTGTATTGCTTCCCAAGCCTAAAAAAATCAAGGATTCTTGTTGAGGTAGCTGTTTAATAAAGTGAATGAGATCATTCATATCTGCAGGTTTATACAGACGATCTGCTTTGCCACCGACTTGCCATGAAGAATATTCGGCCAGTGTTGCGTTTTCTATAAGTTGACCGCGCAAATTTTCCATTAATTACTCATTATCAATTGAGAGAGCGAGTTTTTGTGCAATACTGCTAATATCGCCTGCACCTTGTAATAGCAGTACATCACCGTCCTGAATAACTTCATCTAAAGTTTGAGTAAGATTTTCTTTATCTTTGATATGGATAGGATTTGATTGATTATTTAAATGTATTGATTTTAATAAATCAGTGCTATCCGCGCCAGATATCGGTGTTTCTCCAGCTGAGTAAACATTTAGCAAAAGTAAACGATCAACTTCAGATAAAATTTCTACAAAATCGGCAAACAAATCGCGTGTTCGAGTATAACGATGAGGTTGGTAAGTCATGACTAAACGTCGATCAGGCCATGCGCTACGAATGGCTTTTAAAGTAGCAGCAATCTCACGCGGATGATGCCCATAATCATCTATTAATAAAGCATGCCCTTGTCTGCATTTCAGTTTTCCTAATATTTGAAAACGTCGATCGACACCACTGAAATGAGATAAAGCACCCAGTATTACGTCGTCTTTAATGCCGAGTTCTGAAGCAACGGCAATAGCAGCTAATGAATTTAAAGCATTGTGTTCGCCAGGGAGGTTTAAAGTTATATCAAGTGGTTTTTTCTTGGGCCGATTGACGGTAAAATAATTTTTAATCCCTTTTTGCTGAAAAGAAGTGATACGAATATCAGCATCTTCACTAAATCCATAGGTGATAATAGGACGCATAATATCAGGTAAGATCGATCGAACAAATGGATCATCACAGCACATAATGGCTAAACCATAAAAAGGTAAATGCCATAAAAATTCCAAAAAGCTTTTTTTTAATTGCTGAAAATTACCGTCATAAGTTCCCATATGATCCATATCGATATTAGTCACAATAGCAATCATGGGTTTTAAATAAAGAAAAGAAGCATCACTTTCATCGGCTTCAGCGACTAAATAACGGCCAGCGCCTAAACGTGCATGTGTACTGGTGCTATTCAATTTGCCGCCAATAATAAACGTTGGATCTAATCCCCCTTCTCCTAGTAAGCTTGCCACTAAACTCGTTGTGGTTGTTTTTCCGTGTGTTCCCGCAACGGCAACACTATAACGAAAACGCATCAATTCAGCGAGCATCAAGGCTCTTGGAACGACAGGTATCAGCGCATTACGTGCGGCCACAATTTCTACATTATCGGGGGAGACAGCACTAGAATAAACAATTACATCGGCATCACGTATATGTTTTTCGTGATGACCCAGTTGGATTTCAGTGCCTAATTTTCTCAGGTGTTGAGTCATGGCATTTTCTTGAAGATCAGAACCAGAAATAACGTAACCTTCATTTAACAAGATTTCAGCAATACCACCCATGCCAGCACCGCCAATTCCTACGAAATGGAGGTGCTGTATACGTCCCATTTGATGGTCAACAAAAGGGATTTTCATGACTAAAAACCTATATTGTGGAGTAAGGAAGCATATTGTGGCATTAGTTGTGTAAAGGCTCAACTAGTTCGGTTTTTAAAGCTTTTATTCTAAAGAGGTGGTTTTTGCTATTATGAGGGAATAAAATCGATTTTCTGGTTAATGGGGGTGGACTTATTAGGTGATGGCGAATTAAAGTTTGCTTTAGTCCTGTAGGGCATTGCGGAAAGGGTAGGACAACATTTTAATCATAGATTCTAAATCCAAACTGGACTAAGCGATATTCATGATCGATACACAACAGTAAAGCCAGCATAATGCAAATCATAAGTAAACTGCTTCCTCCATAGCTCATGAGAGGTAATGTTAAACCTTTTGTGGGTAATACGCCGGTATTGACACCAATATTAATCATGACTTGTAAAGCAATGTTTAAACCTATGCCATAGGCAAGATAAGCTGAGAAACGCTGGCCAATACTAAAACAACGATAGCCTATATATAATGCTCGCCAGACTAATAGTGAAAATAATAGAATCATAAATAATCCGCCAATCAAGCCTAGTTCTTCGGTAAGTACAGCAAATAAAAAATCTGTGTGCGCTTCAGGAAGATAAAATAACTTTTGTATGCTTTCACCCAGTCCCACGCCAAACCAACCTCCACGACCAAAAGCAATTAATGATTGAGTTAATTGATAGCCTGAATCAAATTGGTTAGCCCAGGGATTAAGAAAAGTTGTCAACCGTGCTAAACGATAGGGTGAACTAACCGCTAAGATACCTAAAATAACTGCTACACCGGTTAGCAAAACAATAAATTGCCAAATTCGTACGCCCGCTAAAAATAACATTCCTAAACTAGTGACCAATATCACTGTGGCAGCTCCAAAATCAGGTTCGCGTAAGAGTAAAAAAGTAATGACCACAAGAACCATTAATGGCTTTAGAAAGCCACGAATTTGATTTTGCACCTGTTTTTCTTGGCGTACTAAATAACCAGCCAGATAAACAATCATGGTTAATTTGACAAATTCAGACACTTGTAGTCCAAATGGGCCGAAACCTAACCAACGCATACTTCCATTAACTTGTCTGCCGATACCAGGTAATAAAACTAAAAAAAGTAAACCAATACTGAGTATTAACAACGCGAGACTGATTTGTTGCCAATAAGAGGTTTTTATTTGAACTACAATTATTCCAGCGGCGATTCCTAAGATTAAGTAAAAAAGTTGGTGGAAAAAAAAATGGAAAGATTGGCCATACTGATGTTCAGAAATTACAATTGAAGTTGAAGCGACCATTAATAAACCGAATGCAAGTAAAATAGCAATGACAACTAGCAACCAACGATCATACAAAACGATGGATGTCACATCGGGATTGTTGGTTTTTGACATATCAATGGGTTCCTCGCGCTAAACCGCTAAAAACATCACCACGCTCTTCATAATTTTTAAACATATCCATGCTGGCACACGCAGGAGATAAAAGAACAATATCACCTTGAGTTGCAGTTTGATGCGCTACGTTGACAGCCTGTGCCATATCAGTAGAGATATCGATGGCCGTGCTTTTTTCTAATGATTTTTTTAATAAATCAGCATCTTGACCAATTAAAATCATTTTTTTAACATAACGCTTTATCGGAGCATTTAGCAATGAAAAATTGGCGCCTTTAGCTAAACCTCCAGCAATTAAAATAATTTTACCTGAAATGGCTGGGCCTAATCCATTAAGTGCGGCGAGTGTTGCCCCAACATTGGTTGCTTTAGAATCATTATACCAAGTTACTCCCTTATGCTCTTTGACCCATTGGCAGCGGTGAGGTAAACCTTTAAATTGACTTAATGCAGTTAGCATTACTGATGTGGATAATCCAATCGCCTGACCTATTGTTAAAGCAGTCAAGGCATTGGTCCAATTATGTCGACCTTTGATAAGTAATTTTTCAACAGGTAATAAAATTTGATCCCCTTTTGCAAAATAGGTTTTTTGATTAATGGTTTGCAAACCAAATTCTTTTAAATCAGATTTTAGTGGTTCTAAACCGAAACTGATTATTTTTTTTGCTTTATATTTAGGATAAGTATTTAAATCCTCTCGATTCCATAAAGCTATTTCACATTCTTGATAAATTCGTTGCTTTGCTTGGATATAGGCAGTTAAGGTTTTATGACGATCTAAATGATCAGGGCTAATATTAAGTATGCTCGCTAATTTAGGACGCAAATTGTAAGTGGTTTCTAATTGAAAACTTGAAATTTCTAGTACATAAAAATCGGGTATCGGTTCATTAAGTAAATCTAATACCGGTTTACCGATATTCCCTCCCACTCCAACTTTTTGCTTTGATTGATCTATCATATTGCCCACTAAGCTAGTTACAGTCCCTTTGGCATTGCTGCCAGTAATCGCGATGATAGGTGCATGAGCGTGTTGGGCAAATAATTCGATATCACCAAAAGGTTTAAGTTTATATTGTTTAATGATACGGCAAATGTTTTTCTCGTTGAGATCAACACCGGGACTGACAATCAACTCTTTACAATTTTGGAAGTGTTGCGGATTAAAAGGTCCTAAATAATAGGCCGCTTGTGGAAATTCTTTTTGAAATTCCGATAATCTTGGTGGAGTTAAACGACTATCCAGAAGCGCAAAAGGCAATTTTAATCGGGTAAAATAACGTGCACAGGAAAGTCCAGTTTCGCCTAAGCCAATGATCAAACGGGTATTACAAAAATTAGACAGTGGCATCAATGACTCCGCCTCCCAAGCAGGTTTGACCTTGATAAAAAACAACCGATTGACCGGGTGTAATTGCTCGTTGCGGAATTTCAAATTCTACTAGGTATTTCTCGTTGCTTAAAGGTTTGATTAGACAAGGGGTTTCGACTTGCCGGAAGCGCGTTTTTGCTGTGCAATATAATGGGATGTTGGGAGGACAATCGTTGATCCAATGCAGTTGTATGCAGACTAAGGTGGTCGAAAAAAGCTTAGGATGGTTGTGACCTTGTACCACTATTAAAGTATTTTGCGCGAGCTGTTTATCGGCGACATACCAGGGCGCTCCGGATTTTTCTTTCTGTCCTCCGATACATAATCCCTGGCGTTCACCTAAAGTGTAAAACATTAGGCCATCATGTTCTCCAATGACTTCACCGGTTAATGTTTCAATCTTACCTGGTTGGGCAGGCAGGTAGGTTTGTAAAAAATGTTTAAATTTGCGTTCACCAATAAAGCAGATACCAGTACTATCTTTTTTAGTTGCATTAGGAAAACCTGCTTGATCAGCGATTTGTCGTACTTTCGATTTGGTAAGATTGGCCAATGGAAATAAAGTTTTGGCCAATGGCTTTTGACCTAAAGTATATAAAAAGTAGGTTTGATCCTTATTTTTATCGGCACATTTAAGTAATTGATAGATGTTATTTTCACGAGATATTCCTGCATAATGGCCAGTGGCAATAAAATCGGCGCCGCATTGTAAGGCATAATCAAGAAAAGTTTTAAATTTAATTTCCCTATTACATAGAATATCCGGGTTGGGTGTGCGGCCTAATTGATATTCGGCTAGAAAATGTGTAAAGACATGATCCCAATATTCGGCTGCAAAATTAATAGTATGCAATGGAATCTCTAATTTATCGCAGATAGCTTGTGCATCCGCAATATCGGCACTGGCAGAGCAATAATTTTCGGTGTCGTCCTCTTCCCAGTTTTTCATAAATAGTCCTTCGACTAGATAACCTTGCTCTTTAAGCAGTAAAGCAGTTACTGAGGAATCTACGCCTCCCGAGAGGCCGACCATAACACGTTGTTTTTTCATGTAATTTTTTAAATACCTAAGCCATATTATTATGAGAATGCTTATGGATTAATTTACCTCCATTTAGGCCAATTTTCTAGTTAATCGATGAACGCCATTTGTAATTGACGTTAAACTAACCTAATTCTCATAGAATAGACTAAAAAGATTAATTTTTTCTTTTTATTATTGACTAATTAAGTTTTTATAGTCTTGTTTAATGCTAGCTACATCATGTGGAGGAGAGAAAATAGCCACTAATTTAGCTTCAGGATTAATTAAATATAAAGTCCCGCTATGGTCAATTTGGTAGTTATTTTCTGAAGATTTGCTTTGCTGAGCTTGAATATACACTACACCCATTTGTTTGCTCAATTGCTGGATTCCTGCTAATGGCCCAGTAAGGCCGATAAAATTAGGATTAAAGGCTTTAACATAAGAGCCCACTACTTTTGGCGTATCTCGTTCAGGATCGAGTGTAATAAATATCACTTGTGGGAGGGGGATTTTTTCGGCTTTTAATTCTGTATAAAGTTGCGTCAACATAGCCATTGTTAACGGGCATATACTTTGACAATGAGTGTAACCAAAAAACAGGAAGCTGAAATGATCTTTTAAACTATGATTAGTAAATGGTTTGCCTAGTCCATTTACTAGATGAAACTCAGGTATTAATTGAGGTTGATCGATGCTAGTTCCCGCAATGGGTAGTGTTACTCGCGTTTTTGCAGCATGCCAAAAATTAACACCTAAACCTAAGACTAAAGCGAGTATAGCAAAAATAATAAAGGTAAAAAATCGTTTATTAGAGATAGGACAGGCCATTAAGTATTCCTCATTAAAGAATGGTCTATGAACAAACATGCAAACAGCATAAGCAAATAAAAGTTCGAGTAATGAAATGTTTTTATCGCTGTTGTCGGTTTAGTTTGCTTTAATAAATTTGCCGCTGCAACTATAAATCCTATATTTAATAATAAAGCAGTAATTAAATAAAAATATCCACTCATTTTTATGCTGAATGGTAATAAACTAATGCCAGTTAGAAGCAGTGTATAAAGTAAAATTTGTTGCTTAGTAAAAGCAATGCCATGTGTCACGGGTAACATAGGTATATTACTTTTTGCATAATCGGTATGTCTTGCAATGGCCAATGACCAAAAATGTGGAGGTGTCCAAATAAATATAATTAAAACTAGGATTAAGCCACCTGGATCAATGTTTCCCGTTACTGCGGTCCAACCCAGCAAAGGAGGTGTGGCGCCTGCTAAACCACCAATGACGATATTTTGAGGGGTATGTTTTTTTAAATATAAAGTATAAATAAATGAATAAACAATTAAGCTTAAAAAGCATAAAAAACAAGTTAATAAATTACTCGCTAGTCTTACTAGGATTAGCCCAAATAAACTGGTGGCTAACGAAAATATCAAAACATGCCTAGCAGAAATTTTTTTTTGGGGTAAAGGTCTTCGTTCAGTCCGTTTCATTAGGCTATCCAATCGATATTCTAATAAATGATTTAGTGAGCCTGCAGAAATAGCTACTAAACCGATACCTAATAATGTAAATAAACCTAGTTGTAAAGAAATCGGTTTCGAAGCAGCGAGTGACATACCGACCCAAACGGTAATTAACATTAAACTAGTGACGCGCCATTTCCCTAATTCTAAATAAATTTGCGTCTTACTAATCAGATAAATAGTAAAATTCTTTAACATGTTTTTCCTTGTGCTTTCAACACATCCTTCATT
>Ga0075429_100001783_pt1 | contig 17823 bp, 11 predicted proteins | sample RhiMetdeltSRZDD3_FD_75295 | JGI IMG/M metagenome (GOLD analysis project Ga0075429, IMG submission 75295) | Populus rhizosphere microbial communities from Tennessee, USA - Rhizosphere MetaG P. deltoides SRZDD3 | ecosystem: Host-associated > Plants > Roots > Rhizosphere > Soil | place: USA... | reverse complement strand
GACGGGCAGCATCCAGATCCCGCTGATCGTCACCCGGTGCGGCATGTCGGCGTCGGCGAAGTATTCGGTGAGCTGCGTGTCCGTCGGGTTGAGCAGGTACAGCTTCTCCTTGAACTGCGAGTACGTGTAGTTGATGAGGAACGTGTAGCTCGAGGTGAAGCGCTTCTCCAGGCGGAACTGGGCGGCGTTGTACGAGCTCGTCCCGTCGCGGCGCTCGGTGCGCACGTTCAGGAACTGCGGATAGGGCTTGAGGAGCTGCTGGCGCTGGACGGTATCGCCGTTCATCGTCGTGCCCGGCAGCAGGCCTTTGAACGGGTTCGCCACGTTGGCGGTGAGGTTCGTGATCACGGCGCCGTCGCGCACCGGGCTCGTGGAAAGGTACGGCTCGGGGACGGCGTTGATCTCGACGTAGTTGCGCACGTTGGTGCCGTCCACCGTGCTGACGGTGAGGTCGTAGCCGCGGTTGCCGACGTACGACGCCTCGAAGACCCACTGCCCGGGCAGCTCGCGCTGGATGCCGATCGACCAGCGTGCGGCCTGCTCGTTGTTGCGCGTCTGGCCGACGAGGAACACGTGCTGGTCCTGGTCGCCGAGCGCGCGGCCCATGAACGTGCCCGGGCCCTGCGCGGCCCCGGGCGGCTCGGTGGCGCCGGCGGGGAAGGGATTGGTGAGGTTCGCGATGAACGTCGCGCCGCCGTCGTTCGTGGGCACGAAGCTCGTCGACAGCGAGAAGTTCGACTGGTTGAACGTCTCGAGCAGGTTGGGGACGCTGTAGATGCCGGCGCCGCCGCGGACGACCGTCTTGTCGTCGAGTTGATAGGCGAATCCGAGCCGCGGCTGGATGTTGTTCCCGTCGGCCTTCCAGGCCGCGCGGTCGCTGTCGCTCACGAAGGTGAGGCCGCCCGTGTAGCCGGCGATCGGGCTCGCCACGTTGGGGTCGAAGCCGCGGACGCTGCGGTTGTAGCGCTCGGTGGCCGCCGTCTCGTAGTCGTAGCGCAGGCCGAGGTTCAGCGTCAGCTTGCTCGAGGCCTTCCAGTCGTCCTGGACGAAGAGGCCGTGGTACAGGCTCTCGTTCGCCCGCGACGCGTTGCGGTCGATCGAGCCGGCCGTCGGCAGGCCGAGGAGGAGCGAGGCGATCTGCTGGCCGGCGGGGGCGCCCGCCGAGCTCGCCAGCGGCCCGCGGGTGAAGTCGGTGCCGAACGTGTACAGGCCGGCGGCGTTGCCCGGATTCAGCCGGTTGTCGCGGTGGATGCGGAAGTCATAACCGACGCGCAGGCTGTGGTTGCCCATGAGGCGCGTGAGCGTCGGCTGCACGCTGTAGATGTTCGTGAAGCGCTGGTCGCCGAGGCCGGGCTGCAGCGACGTCTGGTTGTCCGGGATCGTGTAGCCGCCCAGGCTCGAGTAGAGCTGGTCGGGGAACTCGAAGCGCGGCAGGTATTGCGCATCGCCGAAGGCGGCCGTGGTCTGGGAGGCGAAGCCCAGCGACTTCGGATCGAACACGTTCTCGTGCTGGCGGATGTTCGGCTCCTCGAAGCGCGAGAAGCCGACGCGCAGGTTGAGCAGCGTCGACGCCGACTGGTTGTAGACGTGGTCGTAGGTGAACGCGTGGTTCGTGCGGAAGAGCTGGTTGCCGGTGGGGCGCACGCTCCCGACGATGCCCGTCCAGTTGCCGCGCTTCTCCACGCGGTCGTTCCAGCTGTAGCGGACGAAGAACCGGTTCTTGTCGGAGAGCTTGTGGTCGACGCGGAGCGACGCGCTGTTGAAGTCGTCGGTGCGCGGGTTGGGGGAGAGGTAGTTGTTCTTGCCCTGGGCGTCGCCGTCCTGGTTCGGCAGCGGGTAGAGGGCGAGATAGCTGAGGGCCACCGCGTTCAGCCGGTTCTGCGGGATGATGTTTCCCGCGAACGGCTGGCGCGAGATGCTGCCGTCGGCGTTGCGCACGCCGGTGGCGGGATCGTAGATGACGATGTTCTGGGCGAGCAGCGCGGAGAAATCGCCGCGGCGCATCGCCTCCGTCGGGACGCTGTAGGTGCCGGGCTCCGCGAACTCGTCCTGCAATCCTTCGTAGGCGACGAAGAAGAACGTCCGGTCGCGACCGTTGTAACCAGGCAGCGCCACCGGCCCGCCCAGCGAGCCGCCGTAGCGGTTGTAGTTGAGCTCGGCGCGCGGCTTCGATCCGCGGTTCAGGAAGAAGTCGTTCCCGGAGATCTTGTCGTCACGGTAGAACTCGTAGAGCGAGCCATGGAACTTGTTGGTGCCGCTCTTCATCACGACGTTGACGGTCGCGCCCGCGGTGTGTCCCTGCTGGGCGTCGTATGTCGCCGTCTCCACCTTGAACTCGGCGACGGCGTCGGAGGGCGGCACGTAGGCCACGCGCCGGCCGTGGGCGATGTTCGGGCTTCCGTCCAGGGTGAACTCGTTCATCGGCGTCCCGCCGTTGGCGCTGATGCCCGAGGTGCCGCCGTTGTCGAACGGCCGGGAGAACTTGAGATCGCCCGTGTAGGCGGCGCCCGGGGCCAGGCGCGCCAGCGCGAACGGGTTTCCGTCGGACAGCGGCAGCAGGCTGATGCGCCGGCTGTCGATGACCTGGCCGGCAGAGCCGGACGCCGCGTCGAGCAGCGGCGTCGTCGCCGCCACCTCGACGGATTCCGAGAGATTGCCCGGCTCGAGGGTCAGCTCGAGGGTCAAGCGGTCGCCGACGCGCACCTCGACGGCGTTGCGGACGACCTTCTTGAAGCCCTGCAGCTCCGCGGTCACGGTATAGCGGCCGGCGGGAAGGTAGAGGAGCCGGTAGTTGCCGGCGCCGTCCGTGACGTCCTGCACGGAGAGCGCCGTTTCGGCGTTCGTGCCCACGACGGTGACGCCGGGAACGGCGGCGCCGCTGCTGTCGAGCACGCGTCCGTTGACCGCGCCGCGGGAGTCTTGCGCACCCGCGAGCGTGCCCAGGGATAGGCAGAAGAGCGATGCGGCGGCGATGAAGGACAACGCGCGGAGGGAACCCGGGCGACGGCTACGCATCAAGAGCCTCCTAACTGGCATCACCACTATGGCAATCGGATGACAAAGTGGTCGGTACAGTGGGCAGTGTTGAAGGAGAATTCTTGCGCCGCCACCAGTCGCGGTCAATGAGCCGTTTGGATGCTTCGGGCTGCACCATAATTCTATTGCTGCTAGAAGTTACAAGCACATTGCGACAAAGTTCTCTGAGTCCCTGACGTCGGCCGGATCGACAGCCGTTTGCGGTGTTCCTTCGCCCTGCCGAATGCCTGCCTGGTAAAACCATTGGTCTACCGAATCGGGTCTTGACATGGGGACCCCGCTCGGGCCGAATACATCGAGGTATGACCACTCGGGCGGTGCCCTTGGGCGAAAACGACGACGAATCCTTGACGGCGGAGAGGGTCGTCCGCCATCTCGAAGCCAGGATCGAGTCCGGCGACCTCAAGCCGGGGGATCGCCTGCCCCCGGAGCGCGAGCTGGCCCAGCAGCTGGGAGTCAGCCGCCCCTCGGTGCGGGCCGGGCTGCGGTCGCTGGTCGCCCTGGGGGTGGTCGAATCGCGTCACGGGGCGGGCAGCTTCATCACCGCCGGTCCGCCGCGGCTCTCCGCCGGCCCGCTCGGCCTCATGGCAGCCTTGCATGGCTTCACCCGCGACGAGATGTTCGAGGCACGCCTCGTGCTCGAGGTGGGCGCGGCCGGCCTGGCCGCGGAGCGCGCCCAGGGCGACGACCTCGCCGCCATGTCGGAGGAGATCGCGGGCATGTTCGCCTCCCTCGGCGATCCCCATTCCTTCCTGCTGCACGACGTGCGGTTCCATCGGGCGATTGCCGTGGCCTCGCACAACCCCGTGCTGGCCGCCCTCGTCGAGATGGTCTCGACCTTCAACTACGAGCGGCGCCGCCTGACCGTCGAGCGATCGCGGGACCTCAAGGAAGCGGCGGACCTGCACCGGCGCGTCTACGCCGCCGTTCGCGATCACGACGTCGAACGCGCCCGGCGGGAGATGACGACGCACCTCGACCGGGCGCGCCGCGCCCAGGCCAGCGAGGACGGCGCCGACGGCGCGGCCGGGAAGGCCGAGGCGCGCCGGCGCGTCGATCGCGCGGCGAGCCCCCCTGCCGAAGCTCCCAAGCGCCGAAGGACGTCGACCGGCTGACGAAGGCGGGCGCGTGATGAGGGGCCGCCTTCGCATCGTCCTCGCCGCCGGGCTCGCCGCCGCCGCCGCCGTCCCCGCGCAAGCCCTCGATCCGCAGCGGGCGAGCTCGCAGTACGTCGTGACCAAGTGGGGCGCCCGCGATCTCGGCAGCAACAGTGTCAACGCCCTGCTGCAGACGCCGGACGGGTATCTGTGGCTCGGCACCACCGCCGGCCTCGTGCGCTTCGACGGCGCGCGCTTCATCGTCTTCAACGCGCGCAGCGTGCCCGGTTTCGTCGACGGCGGCATCACCAGCCTGAGCCTCGGGGCCGACGGCACGATCCACTACGGCACGACCTCGGGCGCCGTCGGCCGCATGCGCGGCCGTGCCTCCGAGACCCTGCATGCGAACGCCGGCCCCGGCTTCATCTCCGCCGTCCATGCCTCGCCCGACGGTACCGTCTGGTGGGGGCAGAGCGGCCGGCCGCTCCAGCAGCAGAAGAGGCGGCTCACGACCTCGTTCCGCGAGCTGAGCGGCATCGGCCCGGTGGCGATGGCCGACGATCATCACGGAGGCGCGTGGTTCGGCACGCGCCGCGGCGGCATCTTCCATTTCGACGGGAAGAAGTTCGGGCGCCGCCAGGACGTGAACGACGCCGTCGAGTGTCTGCACGTGGACCGCGCCGGCCGGCTGTGGCTGGGCACGCCGCACGGGCTCCTGCGGCGGGAGGACGACGGGCGGATGACGCGCTTCACGCGCGCGGACGGGCTCCGCCACGAGAGCGTGTCGACGCTGCTCGACGACCGCGACGGCAACCTGTGGATCGGTACCGCGGGGGGAGGCCTGCATCGCCTCACCCGCGGCCGCATCACGCGCTTCACCGCCGCCGACGGCCTTTCCGACGACGACGTGCGCTCGCTGCTCGAGGATCACGAAGGCAATCTCTGGGTCGGGACCGGCGACGGCCTGAGCTGCCTGGGCGACGGCCGTTTCGTCACCCACGGCCGGCTGGAGGGGCTCGACGATCCCGCCGTCTCGTCGGTGGCGCCGGGACCGGAGGGCGACGTCTGGGTCGGCACGATGTCGGGGACGATCGCGCGCCTGCGCGCCGGCGAGATCACGCAGCACCGGTTGCCGGGCGGAGTCGGGCGCGACGCGGTGATCGCGCTGGCCGTGATGAAGAACGGCGACGTCTGGGCGAGCCTCGACAACGGCCTCGTGTTCCGGCTCCGCGGCGGTGTCGTCACCGAGCACCGGCCGGCGCATGTCGCCGAGAGCTGGAAGGCGTCCGCGATCTGGGAAGACGAGGACGGTGTCGCCTTCTTCATCCCCGGCCCGGGCCTGGCCCGGCTGCGTGACGGCCGCGTCCTCCCCCTGCATCCGGGCGCGCGCGCCGCGGGCTACACCCACGAAGTGTTCCGCGACCGCGGCGGCAAGACCTGGCTGGCCAGCTCGGCGGGCCTCATCGAGATCGCGGGGCCGCGCGACTACCGGGTGCACGCCATCGGCGGCGGGAGCAACGTGCGCGTGCGCTCGATCGCCGAGGACGGCGACGGTGCCTTGTGGCTGGCCACCAGCGCGGGTCTCGGGCGCTGGCAGAACGGGGTGTCGTCGCTGGTGGGGGTGGGGCAGGGACTGCCGGAGAGTTACCTCCGCCTCGTCCTGGACGATGGGCGCGGCGCACTGTGGTTGGCGGGGATGGGCCATTTGTTCCGCCTGGAGAAGAAGGATGTCCTGGAGGTGCTCGCCGGGCGCCGTGCCTCGGTGTCGCCCGTCTTCTTCGATACGACAGACGGCCTGCGCGCGACGGAGGCGGCGAGCTACAGCAGCGATCCCGGGTTCATCGATGCCGCCGGCCGCTTGTGGTTCGCGACGTCCAAGGGTGTGGCCAGCATCGATCCCGGCCGCGCTCCCGCCAACGCCCCCGCCCCCCGCGTGCTGATCGAGGGCTTCACGGTCGACGGCCAGCCGGGCGATGCGCGGCAGACGGCGGAGGCCGCGTTCGGCCCGGGCCGCGGCGAGACGACGATCGAGTACACGACGCTGACGTACCGCGCCCTGTCCCACGTGCGATTCCGCCACCGACTCTTCGGCCTCGACGAAGGCTGGGTGAACGCCGGAAGCCGGCGCGGTGCCTACTACAGCAACCTGCAGCCGGGCGACTACCGGTTCGTGGTGGCGGCCAGCAACGCGGACGGGCTGTGGAACGGGCCGGAGTCGGAGTTCGCGTTCACCATCCGCCCGCCGTTCTATCGGACCGGCTGGTTCTATGCCGCCTGCCTCGTTGCCTTCCTGGCCCTGGTCGGCGCCGCCCACGAGATCCGCCTGGGACAGATGCGGGCGCGCTTCGCCGCCATCATCGACGAGCGCACGCGCATCGCCCGCGAGCTGCACGATACGCTCGCGCAGATGCTGGCCGCCGTCGGCTTCCAGATCGACACCGCGCTGAAGCGCCTGCCCGAGGACCCCGGGCAGGGGCCGCTCCGCCGCAACATGGAGCTGGCGCATTCGATGGTGCGCAGCGGCCTGGCCGAGGTGCGGCGCTCGATCTGGGTGCTGCGGGCGCAGGCCTCGGGCCAGACGATGGACGACCTCGCCTCGTCGCTGTCCTCCAGCCTCTCGCAGCTCACCGGCGACACCGGGATCGGCTCGACCTTCACCGTCACCGGCACCCCGCGGCCGCTGCCGTCGGAGGTGCAGCGCAACCTGCTCCGCATCGCCCACGAAGCCGTCACCAACGCCGTGCGCCACGCGCAGCCGAAGAGCATCGGCATCACCCTGCAGTTCGACGACGATGCCGTGTGCCTGCGCGTGCACGACGACGGCCGCGGCTTCGAGCGCGAGAAGGTGAAGGGCGACCACTTCGGCCTCATGGGGATCACGGAGCGGGCGCGGGCGGTGGGGGGGCAGGCCCGCGTGGACAGCCGGCCGGGGGCGGGCACGGAGATCGCGTGCCGCGTGCCCTACGCGGCGGCGCGCGCCTCCGAGCTCACGGCGTCGTAGCCGCCGCCGGCCGCACGAAATCGATGAGCCCGCGCTCGACGTTCACGGCCGAAAGCGCCACCTCGATACGATCGCCGACGTCGACGCCCTCGAAGCCGCGCACCAGCTTCCCCTCGACCACCGGCCGGGCCACGCGCACCCAGGTCCCTTTCGCGGACGCGCCGGTGACGACGCCGGTGAAGCGATCGCCGATCCGCGACGACAGCAGCAGCGCCGCCGCCGACTTGCGCACCTGACGTTCGACCTTGGCCGCGTTGTCTTCCTGCCGCGAGCAGTGCGCAGCCAGGCCGACGAGGGCCTCGAGCGCATAGGGCGACTCCCGCCCGTCCACCGCCGCCTTCAGCATGCGCTGGGTGACGAGATCGGGGTAGCGGCGGTTGGGCGCCGTGGAGTGCGCGTAGTCGCGCATGGCGAGGCCGAAGTGGTCGTGGGAGAGCGCGCTGGGAAGGCCGACGACGTACTCGCCGGCGCCCAGGAGCTTCACCACCGCCAGGGAGAGGTCGGCGAAGCTCGCGGGCGCGGCCGCGCGCCGCCGGAGGAGGAAGCGCTCGAGGGCCACCGCATCGGGCTTGGACGGCAGCGGCTCGCCGAGGCCGGCGGCGAGCTCCACGATGCGCTCCCATCGCTCGGGCGAACGCAGCACGCGCCGGATCGAGGGGAAGCCGGCGCGCTCGAGGAAGCCGGCCACCGCGCTGTTGGCGGCGATCATCAGCTCCTCGATGAGCGACTTCGCGCGGTTCTTCTCGTCGGAGCGCAGGTCGACGAGCACGCCGCCCGCGAACACGGGCCGCGTGCCGGCGGTTTCGAGGGTGAGGGCACCGCGTTCCTGCCGGCGCTTCTTCATGGCCGCGGCCACGCGCTCCTGCTCGCGGATCTGGGCGTCGAGGCCGGCGACCTTCGCGACCTTCTCCGGCGCCGGCGCGCGGCCGTCGAGCCAGGCGGCCACGCTGTCGTACGTCAGCTTGGCGTGGTTCCATACGCGGGCGCGGTAGACGGCGGCTTCCGCCACCGTGCCGTCCGCCATCACCGCCATGTCGACCACCATCGCCAGGCGCTCCTGGCCCTCGCGCAGCGAGGAGAGGTCGGTGGACAACGTCTCCGGCAGCATGGGAAAGACGGCCGCCGCCGTGTAGACGGACGTGGTGTTCGCCTGCGCGTGCGCGTCGATCGCCGAGCCGCGCGCCACGAACGTGTCGACGTCGGCCACGGCCACGAGCAGGCGCACGGCTCCGTCGCTGCCCGGCTCCGACACGGAGAGCTGGTCGAGGTCGAGGGTGTCGTCGTTGTCGATCGAGCACCAGAGCCGGTCGCGCTGGTCGCGAACGGCGGGCTCGGGGGCGGCGCCGTTCGTCCGCGCGGCCTCGGCCTCCGTCAGCGCGGTCGGGGAGAAGTCCGCGAGCAGCCCCCGCTCCGCCATCGCCCGCCGGGCGATCTCGGTGAGCACGTCCTGTTGATCGGCCAACGAGACATTATGCGGGTCGGGGTCAGGTCTGTCATATGGCTTATAGCCGGCCTATAAGCCATACGCCAGACCTGACCCCCGGGACGTCAATGCACGATGTTCGTCGAGTTCGTGATCGTGTACTCGGAGCCGCTGCTGATGTTGAGGTCCACGTTCGTGAACGTGATCGAATCGGCGTGGTCCACGATCACGCCCGTGCTGCTGTTGAAGATGCAGTCGCGGAACAGGCCGTTGCGGATCTTGCTGTTGCTGAGGCCCACGATCGAGATCGCGCGGCCGGAGGTGTTGTTCGTGCGGATGTTCCGGTAGTTGATGCGGCGGATGATGGGCGGCACCGGCGCCGGCGTGCCGTCGTTGTTGACCGAGTAGTTCGTGGTGACCCGGATGGCCAGGCGCGTGCCGCCGATCGTGTTGTCGCGGTAGTCGATGTCCTCCACCACGCCGCCGCGGACCACGTTCGACTTGATGTCGAGCGCCTCCCAGCTGGAGACGTTGATGGTGTTGTTCTGGATCAACACGCGCCGCACGCCCCCGGACATCTCGCTGCCGATCACGATGCCGCCGTTGCTGCCGTCGACCAGGTTGTCGGTGACGCGGATGTCCTCGGTGGACTTCCCGATGGTATAGCCCTCGTTGTTCTTACCCGACTTGATGGCCACGGAGTCGTCGCCGGTGTGGAAGTAGTTGTTGAAGATGTTCACGAACGTCGACGAGTCGGGGTCGATGCCGTCGCCGTTGGCGATGCGGTAGCTCGAGTTCTTCGAGATGAGGCGCATCCCGCTGAACGTCACGTTGCGGCTGTAGATGGCGTGCACCGTCCAGGCCGGGCCGTAGCTGGCGGTGATGCCGCTGATGTACACGCGGTCGGCGCTGTGCAGCACGATGGCGCGGCCGCGCGAGCGGTTGCCGGAGGCGGCCTTCTCGGCGTTGCCCAGGGCCTGGCCGGAGCCGTCCACGGTGCCGGTGCCGTCGACGGTGACGTTCGTGACGGTGTAGTTGGTGCGGTGGCGCGTGCCGATGGTGATCAGGCTGGCGTAGCAGTTGAGCTCGAAGCCTTCGAACCGCGACGGCACGATCGGGTAGTGCGCCGGGTTGGTGCTGCCCCGGAGCGTGCCGTTGATGCGGAACGTCATGTTGCTCTTCATGAAGAGGGCGCCGCTGACGAACGTGCCCGACGGCACGAGGACGACGCCGCCGGACGGGCACTCGTCGATCGCGCGCTGGATGGCAGTGGTGTTCAGGGTCGAGCCGTTGCCGACGGCGCCGTAGTCGACGATGTTGCAGAGGGTCCCGGTCGGAATCGTGGAGACGGTGAGGGGCGCGCTGACCGAGAGCGTCCCGTTCGTCTCACGCGTGCGGACGGAGAACTGGTACGCGGTCGAGGGCGCGAGGCCGGTGACGGTGAAGCCCATCTTCGTGGTCTCGCCGACCTTGACGCCGTCGCGCAGCACCTCGTACGCCGAGAACGACATCGTGTAGATGTCATCCGGTTTGTCCCACAGCAGGAGGACGGTGGTGTCCGTCTGCGCGCGCGGCGGCGAGAAGACGTTCTTGGGCGCCTTGCCCGTGCTGGGCAGCGGCGTCGGCGTGATCGTCGGGGTGGGGGTGATGGTCGGCGTGGGGCTGGGCGTCGGCGTGGGGCAGGACGCGCACGCGGAGCCCCAGATCTGCACCTCCGTCAGGCTGTTGAAGGTGCCGACGTTCGACATGTGTCCGACATAGCGCACGAAACGCGCGTTCTGATCGTCGAACTCGTGCGTCTCGAGCTGCGACGTCGTCCCGCTGGTCAGCGCGTTCGTCAGTACGTTCGTCCAGTTGGTCCCGTCGCCGACCTGCAGGTCGAAGCGATTCTGCCGTCCGTTGCCGTTGTAGACGGCGATCCGCACGTAGGAGATCGTCTGCGCGCTGCCCAGGTCGTACTGGATCCAGGCACCGTCGCCGTTGCCCGACCAGCGTGTGGCGAGGCTCCCGTCGACGGTGTTGCCCGGCGTGTTGCCGTCGTTCGTGCTCGCGGTGACGGCGCCCGCGCCGGGTGTGATGTTCACGACGGAGCCGTCGGGCGTGGAGGTGGGCGTCGGCGTTGCGGTGGCGTCGGGAATCGGTGTCGGCGTCGGCGTGTTCGTCGGCGTCGGGGTGCTGGTCGGCGTCGGCGTGGGTCCCTGCGGCCCCATGCCCGTCGGCACGAAGGCGGCGTCGTCGGTGATGAGGAGCCGGTCCAGCCGGGCCCCATCTTCTCTGTACGCGATGGTCAGCGTGTGGTTGCCCGCGGCCAGGGAGTACGTCACGACGGCGTCGCTGCTGGCGTCGTTGGTGACCCTTCCCCACACCCAGGTGCTGCTGGGCGTGATGTCGTTCCAGTTCACCCACGCGCCCGCGTCCATGCGGACCCAGAAGGAGTCGTCGGTGTTGACCGGCGCGATCGTGCGGCCCCACACCCGGTACGTCCCGGCCGTGGGCACGCTGAATGTGTAGACCGCGTGTCCCGAGGTCGGAGCCGCGGACTGGCTGTTGTTTCCGGCCGCCACCTGGATGTACTGGCTGCCTGACGCCAGGTCGGCGAGCTGCGTTTGCATCGGCGCGGTGATCGTTCCGCTCTCGGCCTCAGGCCACAGGTATGTCTGCGCCGACGCCGGCGAGGCCGCACCCAGGAGTGCCAGATACAGAATGCGACGTGTCCACGAGCGTGCCCCGATCATCGTTCCCCCTTCGTGTGCTGACGGTGAGTGTGAGACACCTTAGCGTGGATTGATGGAAGCCGGCAATGCTGCAATCGGATCAGAAATCACTGGGCTTTACGGCCCTGGCCGACTCTAAAAGCGCTTGGTTTTGACGGGATCGATCGGCTAGTTTTTTGTGCTCGTTCGAACCAGGCTCCCCGGCAGGTCGTCCGTTTGACCCTCGTCCGGAGGCCCTGCTACGCCCTCATGCCCTCGGGCAAGAAGGTGACGAGCCGCAAGCAGGCCGTCGCCATAGGCTTGTCCCGGGCGCGGCGTGAAGGTGCGAAGGTGCCGAGCCGCGGCCGCAAGCGTGCGCCGGCGTCGCGCAGCCGCAGTCGGAGCCGCAGTCGGCGTTCGCGCTGAGGGCCCTCAGAGCCGGAAGGCGAGGTGATGGGCGGTGATCGCCATGCGGTTCTTCAGGTAGAACCGGTGCGCATCGAAGCGCTGCACGCCGCAGTCGAGCTCGAGGTAGGTGCAGCCTTCCTCTCGCGCGCGTGCCGCCAGCCAGTCGAACATCGTGGTGCCGAGGCCGCTCGAGCGCTGCGCGTCCGAGGTGACGAGGTCGTCCACGTACAGCACCCGGCCGCCCACGAGGTTGTCGATGAGCCGGAACCCCGCGAGGGCCACCACGGCCGCGTCTTTCTCCAGAAACACGAGTACGTAGCCGCCGGCTTGCTGCTTCTTCACCGTCGCCACGAACTCGGTCTCGACGAGGTGCGGCCGGAGCTGACGCATCACGGGAAAGCAGCGGGCGATATCGTCGTCGGACTGCGCGAGCGCGATTGTCGTCATCCGTTCTCCACATGAGCACGCCGGCGGGCGTTTCTCATCCCTCTTCGAAGAGCTGCACCAGGTATCCAAGTACCGCGATGGTCAGCAGGAATTTCCATGTACTCGGTGGTACCTGTGGCGGCGAGATCCCGGGACCTTCCCTCATCCAGAGAAAACCCAACGATGCGAGGACGAACGCACCATAGGTGACCCGCGCCCCCGCGCCCTGGTCGCGCGCGCACAAGAGCCAAACGGCGAGCCCGCCCGTCGCGCTGCCGATGGCAAACGGCCAGGGATGGAACGCGGACCCCAGGGTCACCAGGCCGACGAGCCCCTGCACCCACAACGCCCTCGTCAGCCACGGAATCTTCGCGGCAATTCGCCCTATCCTCTGCACGAGCTCCCGCAGCGGGGGCATCGCTATTGGACCGCGCTCAAGCTCGCTTGTGATCGATGGCGGCGGCGCGGTCGTCGCTGGCCAGGTACTCCGACATCGCGGAGAGCGCGCGGGGGCCGGTCAGCACGCGGCGCCAGGCGGCCTTCTGCGGCGGCGTGAGGTCGGCGCTGAGGGACAAGTGCAGGAGGACGCCCACCGGCACGCTGAGCATGAGCGCGATGGACAGGACGACGACGCCCGTGCCGATCTCCTCGAAGCCGAGGAGGAGCGCGACGGTGAGGAGCACGAGGCCGGCGAGGCCCGCGAACGGCAACGCCTTCAACATTCGTCGGCTTGTATTCATCGTCCGAAGATCCATCGGCCCCACAACCCCTGGAGCGCCACGCGCTCGGGAAGCCGCACGCCGTTCTGTTTCAGCGCGAGCATCACCTGCCCGCGATGGTGCGACTCGTGCGAGATAAGGTACCCCATCCATCGTACCGCCTGCCGGCCGAACATGCGTGGGCGCGCGTCGTCCACCATCGCGCGCTCGAGGAACTGCGCGATCTTGCGCCCGGATTCGTTCAGGCCCTTCTTGATCTGTGCCCGCGGCGGCGGCTTGCCTTTCTCGACACGCACCCGGCGCGCGCGCTGTCCCGTCTCGTGATAGTGAAGCCAGCCACGGCGCACGCTGTCGATGTGGGCGAACTGCTCGGCCACCGTGCGCCCCCGGGAGCCGGCGGGGATGGCGGTGAGGCCGGCGGCGGGGATGTGATCGAGGAGGAAGGCCAGGATTTCGTCGTGGCGCCTCCAGGTGCCGAGGACTTGCGCAACGAGCTCGTCTCGTTCCATATCGATCGGCGCCGCCGAGGGGTGAGGCGCTAACGTCCCTTGGTGAAGAACGCGACGAACCGCGGCGAGAACGCCTGGGCGTCGGGGACGAGGGTCGGCTCGAGGCCGCGGCAGGCCTGGACGTCGGCCAGCGCCGCCGTGCGCAGCGAGTCGTCGGACTGTCCTCCGGTGACGAAGAGCGCGAAGCGCGCGGCGGCGCGGAACAGGCGCGCCTGGGCGGCCGCCTTGCCGGCGGGATAGTCGACCTGCGCGAGGGCGTCGGCGGCGCGGCGGTAGTCGCCCGCGAAATAGGCGCGGGCGGCTTGCACCAGCTCCGGCGGAGGGGCGGTGGTGGCCGCGGCAGCCACTGCGGTGGCACGTGCCTCCGGCGTCTTCTCCGGCCGCGGGGCCTGCTGCGCGAGGCGCTGCTTGCGCTCCGTCGCCTCCTGCTGCACCGCGTCGAGATCGCGCGCCGCCCGAGAGGCGAGATCCCGCGATTCGTTGAACGCCCGAAGGTCCGACTTGTCCTTGCCCGACTCGAGCTTCGAGCGTGCCGACGCGAGCTGATCGAGCGCCTGCTTCTGTTTTCCGCCGAGGGCCGCGTCCTTGGCCCACAGCGCGGCCAGCTCCGGCTCGCGCGAGAGCGCCGCGGCACGATCCGCCGCCTGCTGGGCACGGGTGAGCTCCGCCTCCGCCCCCTGCCGCGCCTGGGCCAGGGCGGGATCCGGAGTCGCCGGCTTCGTCTCCGCGACGCGCGTGGGCTCCGGCGACTTCGTCGCCTCCGGCTTCACCTCGGGCTTGTGCTCCGGCTTCGATTCCGCGAGCTGCGTCTCGCAGGTGGCCTTGTTCTTGACGAGGTCCTTGTACGGCCCCGAGGCCTTCTTTACGGCGCCCTGGCCCTCGGAATTCTTCCAGGCCTGCACCGCGCCCTGGCAGTCGCCGCTCTTGTACAGCGCCAGGCCCAGGTAGTACTGGGGAAGGTATGGTTCGAAGCGCATGCCGTAGTACTTGATCGACTCGCCTTCCGCCGCCTGGCTGGCCAGCGCGGCCCGCATCAGCCGCGCGCCCTCGTCCCACTTGCCCTTTTCGATCGCCTCGACGCCCTTCTTGTAGTCGTCTTTGTAGTCCGCATGCGCGGCGGTGGCGGCCGCGGCCGCGAGACCGATGGCGAGGAAGACGCGCGGGCGGATCATTTGAACCCCGCGCGGCTGAAGTAGTCCTCGGCCTGGATCGCCGCGAACTCGGCCTTCGTCGCGACGCTCCCGGAGGCGGGCACGCTGACCTTGAGGGTGGCCGGCGATCCGGCGGCGGGATTGGCGACTGTGATCGTGTAGTCGCCGGCGGGCAGGGTGACGACCACGGGCGTGAAGCGCTCCTCGCCGACGGGATGCGACTGGCCCTGGGCATCGACGATGCCGGTGACCTCGCCCCACGGCAGGGCGTCGATGACGACGGCGCCGGTGGCGCCGCCGACCGGGGTTGGACCTTCGGGCGTGGGCTCCGTGCGAAGCACACGCCACAGGATGCCGGCGGCGATGACGCCGGTGATGGCGGCGGCGACGGCCGCGATCTTGATGCCCGAAACGCCCCCGCTCTTGGCACCGCTCGTCGAAGGGACGGCGGCCCCTTGTCCCTGCGCCTTCTTCGCCGCGGCGCGCCGGCTGTCGAGCTCTTTCCGCAGCGCCTTGAACGTCGGCTTGCCGAGCCCGTCCTCGGCGGTGCGCAGCTGCGCGTCCGCCTCGTCGAAGCTCCCCTGGTCGATCGCCGCCCGCACCCGCGTCTGGGCGTCGGCCACTGCGTGGGTGCGCCATTCCTTCTCGACGCGTGTGACCAGCGCCTTGGCTCGCGGATCGTGGCCGGCGACCTTCGCGGCCTCCTCCGCCGCCTGGTGTGCCTTCTCGAACTCGCGTGCGGCCAGGAAGGACTCGGCGCGGCCGAGCACCTCGCCCAGCGCGCGCTCGGCGGTGGCGCGCTGGCGCGCCTGCTCGATTCGCCCGGAGAGGGCGCCTAGATCCGGCGACTGTCCGTAGGCGACCACAGCCTCGCCGAGGGACTTCTGCGCGCCGTCGAAATCGCCGTGGTGGAGGAGCTGTTCGACCTGCGTGACCGCCGCCGTCCGCAGCTTCTGCCGCTGCGCTTCCTCCGCCCGCAGCTTCTCCTGCTCGACGCGGCGCTGCGCCTCTTCGGCGCGCCGGCGATCGTCGTCGGCACGGCGCTGCGCTTCTGCGGCCTCGCGGCGGGCCTGCTCCTCGGCGCGGCGCTTCTCGTCTTCCGCGCGCCGGCGCGCCTCCTCCTCCGCCTTGCGCTGCTTTTCCGCCTCCGCGCGCTCTCGCGCCTCCGCCGCCTGTTGCTTCGCCTCGCTGATGCGCATGGCCAGAGTCGGCAAGGCGTCGGAATCGCCGGTGAAGGCGCGCACCCGCTCGAGCACGGAGCCCGCCTCGTCGAGGGCGCCGCGTTTGAGGGCGCTCTCGATCGAGCTCGAGGCCTCCTTGAGGGCGCGCTCGCGCTCCTCGGCGAGCTTCTGGCCGGAGATCGTCCCCACGGACGTGCGCACGTCGGTGGGGACGGCGGTGATCGGCGCCGGCGCGGGCGTCAGCCGCGGCTCCGCCTTGAGAACGACGGTGCCCTGCACCGCGCGCTCGGCGGTGCCGCTAAAGGCGGCGGGGGCGTCGGCGAGCGACTGCGTCCGCGCCTGCTTCAGCGACTCGATGAGCTCGGCCACGCTGCCGTAGCGATCGTCGGCGAGCTTGGCGAGCGCCTTCGCGAGCACGGGCAGCAGCGGCCTCGGCAATCGCGCGGCCCGCGGCCCGTCGAGGGGCGGCGGCTCCTGCAGGTGCTTGAAGATGGTGGCGATCGGGGTCTCGCCGCGGAAGGGCACGCTGCCGGTGAAGATCTCGTAGATGACGACACCCAGCGCGTACACGTCGCTGCGGAAGTCGACCTTCTCGCCGCGGCCCTGCTCGGGGCTCATGTACTCGGGCGTCCCGACGATCATCCCCATGGCGGTGCCGCTCAAGGTGGCGCCGCTGCCGCCGGACTGCTTCGCGATGCCGAAGTCCATCAGCCGCACCTGGCTGGAGGAGTCGATCATGATGTTCGGCGTCTTCAGGTCGCGATGGATGATGCCGGCCTCGTGGATGGCCTGCAGCCCGAGGGCCACCGCCACCGCGATGTCGAAGGCCTCCACCATCGGAAGCGCGCCCTTCTGGCTGAGCACCTTCCGCAGGTCGACGCCGTCCAGGTACTCCATGGCGATGAAGCGCAGGCCGCCTTCCTCGCCGTACTCGTGGATGCCGCAGACGTTCTTGTGGCGCACCTTGCGCGCGAGCTTGATCTCGAGGCGGAAGCGGCGCGCCATGTCCTGCTCGCCGACCATGTCGGGGCGCAGGACCTTGAGGGCGACCTGTTCGTCGAGGATGTGGTCGTAGGCCTTGTAGACCGTCCCCATCCCGCCTTTGCCGAGCGTCTCCTGGATCTCGTAGCGCGAGGCGATGACGGCGCCCTTGCGGATGACGGTCTGCGACGTCAGGGCGGCGCCGCAGGTGAAGCAGTGGGCGACGCCCTCGTCATTCGCCGACCCGCATGCGGAACATTTCATGGATGGCGCCGAAGGGCAGCCTAGTATATATCTCGCGGAGGGCTCTCTTCTCATGAACGTCACGATTGGCGCGGGTCTCGACGCGATCGTCACCCTGGGCGTCTTCCGCCTCGAAGGCGTCTCCGTGCGCACGGAGGATCCGCGCCTGGCGGCGGAGGTCGACGAGGCCTGCGCGTCGTTCCGTGCTCGATTTTCGGGTCGGCCGAGCGGCGACGTGCCCGGCGCCGAGGACGCGCGGACGCTGTACAAGGCGTTCGGCATCGATCCCACGCGCTACCGGCCGTCGAACGAGTCGCTCCTGCGCCGGGCCCTCAAGGGCGAGGCCCTCTATCGGATCAACACCGCCGTCGACGCCATCAACCTCTGCGCGCTGCTGCAGCAGCTGCCGTACGGGCTGTACGACGCGGCGCACGTCGAGCCGCCCGTCGTGCTGCGGCGCGGGGCGGAGGGCGAGAGCTACGAGGGGATCCGCAAGGGAACGATCATGCTGGCGGGCAAGCCCGTGCTCGCCGACGCGCGCGGCCCCTTCGGCAACCCGACGTCGGATTCCGCACGCACGAGCGTCAGCGTCGACACCCGGGACCTGCTCGTCACCGTCTACGCGCCGCGGGCGGTGGGCCGGCCGCGGATGGAGCAGGTGCTCCAGGCGACGGTCGAGGTCATGACGCGCCATTGCGGCGGGCAGTGCATCGATCGGGCCATACTGTGAATCCCCGTCCGTGCCGGCCCGTACTTTCCCCTTGACAAGGCCGCGGGCCATCTGGTTCACTGCCGGGAGCTAGTTAAACGTTTAAGTGAATCGCACCGCTTCGCTTGCCGGAGGGACACATGCGCCTTCGAGTCTGGGCTCCCGCTGCGTTCGTCACCACCCTGGCCGCCGCCGCTCCGGTGTATGCGATCGAGGCCGAGTCGGGGACCGTCTCCGGCGTCGCTC
>Ga0075429_100001780_pt1 | contig 17837 bp, 14 predicted proteins | sample RhiMetdeltSRZDD3_FD_75295 | JGI IMG/M metagenome (GOLD analysis project Ga0075429, IMG submission 75295) | Populus rhizosphere microbial communities from Tennessee, USA - Rhizosphere MetaG P. deltoides SRZDD3 | ecosystem: Host-associated > Plants > Roots > Rhizosphere > Soil | place: USA... | reverse complement strand
TCCAAGGGGATCCGCCCGACGAAGAAGGTCGTCAGACCTTACCGGCGGCCGGCGGGAGCGGTCAACGCCGCGTGACGCCGGCGCGACGCCGGGGTGAGCACTTCGGCACGCTCGAAGGCGCTTGCCGCCCGGGCCCGGGGCCGGCGGCACGCACGTCGCGCGGCAGCCGGCTCGTCTGCCTCTCCCCGCATGCGGGGGGAAAGGCCGATGCGTGCGCGCCCGCTCGGGCGTGCGCAACGCCTAGCGCGGCCCCGGGAAGCCTTTCATCCCGCCCATGCGCTTCATCATCTTCATCATCCCGCCGCCCTTCATCTTCTTCATCATGTCGCGCATCTGCTCGAACTGGTTGAGCAGGCGGTTCACGTCCTGCACCTGCACGCCCGCGCCTGCGGCGATGCGGCGCTTGCGGGTCGCCTTGATGAGCTCGGGCTTGCGCCGCTCCAGCGGCGTCATCGAGCAGATGATGCCTTCCATGCGGCGCACGTCGCGCTCCGCCTTGTCCACGTCGACCGCGCCGGCCTTCGCGGTGAGCTGGCTGGGCAGCTTGTCCATGAGCCCGGACAGGCCGCCCATCTTCTTCATTTGTGAAAGCTGTGACAGGAAGTCATTCAGGTCGAAGGCGTCGCCCGCCTTCACCTTGTCGGCGAGCTTCTGCGCGGCCGCCAGGTCGACGCCCTTCGTCACTTCCTCGACGAGCGCGACGATGTCGCCCATGCCGAGGATGCGCCCCGCGTGGCGCTCGGCGTCGAACACCTCGAGCCCGTCGATCTTCTCGCTGACGCCCGCGAACTTGATGGGCGCGCCGGTCACCTGCCGCACCGACAGCGCCGCCCCCCCGCGCGAATCGCCGTCCATCTTGGTGAGCACGATGCCGGTGAGCGGCAGCGCCTCGCGGAAGGCCTTGGCGGTGTTGATCGCGTCCTGGCCCTGCATGGCGTCCACCACGAAGAGCGTCTCCACCGGCTTGAGCGCCGCATGCAGGTCGGCGATCTCCTTCATCAGCGCCTCGTCGATGGCGAGGCGGCCGGCGGTGTCGACGAGCAGCACGTCGGCGTAATGGCGCCGCGCGTGCTCCAGCGCGGCCATGGCGATGTCGACCGGCTTGTCGCTGGCGTGCGAGGGGAACCACTCGGCGCCGGCCTGCTTCGTCACCGTCTTCAGCTGCTCGATGGCGGCCGGCCGGTACACGTCGGCCGAGACCGTGAGCACCTTCTTCCTGCGCTTCTCGATGAGATGCTTGGCGAGCTTGGCGGTGGTGGTCGTCTTGCCCGCGCCCTGCAGGCCGGCCATGAGGATGACCGCGGGCGGCTGCGTCGCGAGGTTGATGTCCGCGACGCCCTCGCCCATGGTGGCGGCGATCTCCTTGTGCACGATGCCGACCAGCGCCTGGCCCGGCGAGAGCGAGCCGACCACCTCCTGGCCGAGCGCCTTCTCCTTCACCCGCGCGATGAAGTCCCGCACCACGGGCAGCGCCACGTCGGCCTCGAGCAGCGCCATGCGCACCTCGCGCAGCATGTCCTGCACGTTGGATTCGGTGATGCGGGCCTGGCCGCGCATCGTCTTGACGAGACGGCTCAGCCGGTCGGTGAGGGTGGAAGCCATGTGGTTTGCGGCACGTGGGAGCGCGGCCGGGATGCTGCGCAACGAGAGCGCGAAAGTACACTGCGCGGATGATTTTATCTGCGGGGTCTTCCTCCACCTGGCTGCTGCCCGGCCTGCTGGCGCTTGCGGCGTACGTGTTGGCCGCGCTGCTGCCGCAGCGCTCGACGACGGCGGTGCGCATCGCCCTGGTGCTCGGCTGGCTCGCGCACGCGGGATCGATCCTGGTGGAGACCTCGGGCCTCGGCACCAGCGACCCCGGCGCGCGCTTCGGCTTCGCGCCCGCGCTGTCCGCCACCCTGTGGCTCGTCATCGCGGTGTACCTCGTGGAGAGCCGCTCGCTGCCGCTGCCGGGCGTGCGCCGCACGCTGTGCGGGCTCGGCCTGCTGGCGGTGGCGCTCGCGCTGCTGTTCCCCGGCGAGGCACGGCCCAACATGCTCTCGCGCTGGGAGCCGCTGCACGTCGTCACCGCCATCGCCGCGTACGGCCTGTTCGGCGCGGCCGTGCTGCACGCGGCGCTGCTCAACCGCGCCGACCGCCAGATGCGCGCCATGCCGCGCCATCCCGAGGCGTCGGGCAGCTTCGGCCTGCCGCTGCTGCGGCTGGAGCGCCTCACCTTCCGCTTCGTCGTGGCGGGCTTCGCGCTGCTCACGTTGACGCTGCTGGTCGGCTGGTGGGTCGCGCCCTGGCAATGGAGCCACAAGACGGTGTTCTCGCTGCTGGCGTGGCTGGTGTTCGCCGGCCTGCTCGCAGGCCGGCAGGTGTTCGGCTGGCGCGGCTCGCTCGCCACGCGCTGGCTCTATGCGGGAGCGAGCCTGCTGCTGCTCGCGTACGTCGGCTCGCGCTTCGTGTTCGAGGTGCTGCTGCACCGTCCGCCGGCGGCCTGAAGCGGGCGGCATGAAGTACCTGCTGATCGTCCTGGTGGTGCTGGCGGTGATCTGGCTCGCCCGCAGCGCAAGGCGCCTGCCGGGCGATGCGGCGCGCCGGCCGCCCGCCCCCGGCGCCGACCGCAAGACCATGCTGGCCTGCGCGCAATGCGGCTTGCACCTGCCGCCGGACGAGGCCCTGCCCGGGCGCGGCGGCGTGTTCTGCAGCGAGGCCCACCGCGCCGAGTACGAGCGCGCGCATCCCGCGCCATGAGCCCCCGGCCGCCCTGGGGGCGAATGGCTTGCCTCCCGGACGGATCGCGCGAAGTGTGTAGGGTGCGCCAATGAGCGCGCACCCCAGCCCGCCGACCGGCGAGCGCCGGCGCACCGAACGGCGCGCCAAGCAGCGCCCCGAGCCGCCGGAGGAGTCCTGGTTCGGCGCGATCGGCGTCGACACGCAGATCTCCAGCGGCTTCGAGGAATCGCGCTACGAAGGCGGCCTGGCCGCCGCGGCCGAGGCCACGCCGGACTCGCGCTTCCTGTCGCGCCAGGCGCGGCGGCTCGTGCGCTCCGGGCAGACGGCGTTCGACCGCATCTACCGGGTCTTCCTCGGGGCGCGCGCGGCGCTGGGCGTGGCGCTGATCCTGACCGTGGTCGTCGCGGGGCTGTTCGGCGGGCGCGCCACCTGGCCGGTGGCGATCGTGAGCGTGCTCTATGCGACGCACGCGCTCAGCATCTGGCTGGTCCCCGGCCTGAAGCACAACGTGCAGCCGCACGAGCTCGCGCGCATGGGCGGCAAGCAGTGGCTCGGCACGATCGGCGCCGACATCGTGGCGTTCACCACGCTGCACCTGCTGTCGCCCTCGTCGAGCTTCAACTATGTTGCGCTGCTCGTGCTGCCGGTGCTGATGGCCGGCGTGCTGACGCCGCGCATGCAGGCGCTGGCCACGTCGTCGTTCGTCGCCCTCTCGCTGCTCGGCAGCGCCTGGCTCGCGGTGCTGCGCGGCGGCGACGCCACCACCCTCATGACGCAGGCGGGCCTGGCCGGCAGCGGCCTGTTCGTCATCACCGTGCTCGCCGGCGAACTGGCCGGCCGGCTCGCGCGCGAGGAGCTCACTGCCAAGGGCAGCCTCGAGCTGGCGCGCCAGCAGGCGCAGCTCAACCGCCTCGTCATCGAGGAGATGCAGGACGGCGTCCTCGTCGTCGACCGCCGCGGCCGGGTGCGCGCCGCCAACCCGGCCGCGCGCCGGCTGCTCGCGCCGAGCGGCATGTGCCGGCCGCCGCCGTTCCAGCTGCGCGGCGTCGAGGCGTGGTCCGAGCTCGTGAAGACGGTGGACCGCGCGTTCGCCGACGCCTCCTGGCCCGAGTCGGGCCGCGACGTGGTGGTGCAGTTCGAGCGCAGCGAGACGCGCACGCTGCGCGTGCGCATCCGCTTCACGCGCCGGCACGACGAGCAGGCGATCGAGGAGTTCTGCGTGCTGCTGATGGAGGACGTGCGCAACATGCAGGCGCGCACGCGGCAGGAGAAGCTGGCCGCCATGGGCCGCGTGTCGGCCGGCATCGCGCACGAGATCCGCAACCCGCTGGCCGCCATCGCGCAGGCCAACGCCCTGCTGGCCGAGGACGTCACCTCGCAGACGCAGCGCCAGCTCACGCAGATGATCAGCGACAACGCCGAGCGGCTGAAGCGCATCGTCGACGACGTGATGGCGGTGGCGCCCGGCAAGACGGTCGACGCGAAGGTGATCGACGCCGTCGAGCAGACGGCGGCGGCGATCAAGGGGTGGGCGCAGGGCGCGCGCGTGTCGCTCGACGGCGAGAAGCCGGTGGTGCGCATCGACCTGCCGGACAAGCCCATCGGCGCCGTATTCGACCCGGACCACCTGCGCCGCGTCATCATCAACCTGCTGGACAACGGCTACCGCCATTCCAGCCGACAGCCGGGGTCGGTGGTGGTGCGCGTGTCGGCGCCGGACGAGGCCACGACGCGGCTCATCGTGGCCAGCGACGGCCCGCCGATCCCGCCGGATGTGGAACGTTACCTGTTCGAGCCTTTCTTCTCCACGCGAAGCCGCGGCACGGGATTGGGCTTGTATATTTGCAGGGAGTTGTGCGAGCGCTATGGCGCGAGCATCGACTACCGGTTGCGCACGCCCGGCGACCCCACGCGCAACGAGTTCAATGTGGTGATGCAGCGCCGCCCCCTCGACGGCCGAGACCCCGCCGCACCCCCCACCTGAGCCGACTGCCCACGATGTCCTCACCTCCGTCCCATTTCAGCCTGCTCGTCATCGACGACGAGCCGGACCTGCGCACCCTCTACGAGCTCACGCTGCTGCGCGAAGGCTACGACGTGGAGACCGCCGGGTCGGTGGAGGAGGCGCTGCTGCACCTGAAGGACCGCACGTACAGCGCGGTCATCACCGACATGCGGCTGCCCGACGGCACGGGCCTCGACGTGCTGCGCAAGCTCGAGGAGACGGGCCGGCGCGAGAAGACCATCGTCATCACGGCCTACGGCTCGGCGGAGAACGCGGTCGAGGCGCTGAAGGCCGGCGCGTACGACTACCTCACGAAGCCGGTCGACCTGAAGCAGTTCCGCGCGGTCGTCGCGTCGGCGCTCGGGCGTGCGCCCGCGACGGTGCCCACCATGGTCCCGTCCAGCCTGCCGTCGGAGAACGAGGCCGCGGCCGGCGCGCCCGCGCGGCCCGCGCCGCGGCCGGTCGCACCGCCGCCCCCGCCGGCGGCGCCGGTGAGCCAGGCGCTCTCGCGCATGGCGGGCACCTCGCCCGCGATGCAGGAGGTGCGCACGCTCATCGAGAAGGTGGCGCGCAGCATGGCGCCCGTGCTGGTGAACGGCGAATCGGGCACCGGCAAGGAACTGGTGGCGCGCGCCATCCACGAGGTGAGCCCGCGCAGCGCGCAGCCCTTCATCGCGGTCAACTGCAGCGCCATTCCCGAGCAGCTCCTCGAGGCCGAGTTCTTCGGCTATCGCAAGGGCGCCTTCACCGGCGCCGCGGAGGACCGCGAGGGCTTCTTCCAGGCGGCCAACGGCGGCACGCTCTTCCTCGACGAGATCGGGGACCTGCCGCTGTCCATGCAGTCCAAGCTGCTGCGCGCGATCCAGGAGCGCTCGGTTCGGCCCGTCGGCGCGGTGAGCGAGCATTCGGTCAACGTGCGGCTGCTGTCGGCCACCCACAAGGACCTCGGCGCCGAGGTCATCGCCGGCAAGTTCCGCCAGGACCTGTTCTACCGCCTGAACGTCATCCAGATCCGCGTGCCGCCGCTGCGCGAGCGGCTGGAGGACCTGGCCTCGATCGGCGAGCGCGTGCTGGAGCGCATCGCGCGCGACGCCAACGTGTCGCCCGCCCCGCGCCTCACGCGCGACGCGCTCGTGCACCTGATGCGCTACCCCTTCCCGGGCAACGTGCGCGAGCTGGAGAACCTGCTGCACCGCGCGGTGGCCTTGTCCGGCGGCGAGGCGATCGACGTGTTCGACCTCGGCCTGCCCGAAACGGTGTTCACCGACACCGCGGCGCAGGAACTCGACCTCATCACCGAGAACACGCGCGTCGACCCGGCGCTGTTCGCGCCCGAGCCGCCGCCCCCCGCGCCGGCGGCGGCGCCGCTGCCGGACGACCTCGCGGCGTACCTGGACGAAGTCGAGCGCGACATCCTCCTGCGCGCGCTGGAGCGCCATCGCTTCAACCGCACGGCCGCGGGCGCGAGCCTCGGCCTGTCGCTGCGTCAGATGCGCTACCGCATGGCGCGCCTCGGCGTGAGCGTGGGCGGCGACTCCTTCGATGGCGATCGCGGCGGCTCCTGAGCCCCGCAGCTCCGCGGAGCCGCCCGCCTGGGACGGCGGCTGGTGGCGCGGCGCGCGCCGCATCGATTCGCCGAACTTCGGGCCGCGTCCGCCCGGCACGCCGGTGCGCCTGGCGCTGATCCATTCCATCAGCCTGCCGCCCGGCATCTACGGCGCCGACGCCGTCGAGCGCCTCTTCACCAACCGCCTCGACTGGGACGCGCATCCGTACTACCGGCGCATCCGCGGCCTTGCCGTGTCCTCGCATTTCGTCGTGCGGCGCGACGGCGAGGTGCTGCAGTTCGTGAGCGGCGACGAGCGCGCGTGGCACGCGGGCGCGTCGTCGTGGCGGGGTGCGGCGAACTGCAACGACTTCTCGCTCGGCATCGAGCTGGAGGGGCTCGAGGGCGAGCGCTTCGAGCCGGCGCAGTACGACGCGGTCGCGGCGCTGCTGCGCGCGTGCGCGGCGCGCTACCCGGTCGAGGGCGTGGCGGGCCACGAGCACGTGGCGCCCGGGCGCAAGAACGATCCGGGGCCGGGGTTCGACTGGCGGCGCATGAAGGCCGCGCTGGACGACCTGGGCCTGACGTTCCCCGACGTCGCCTGAGCGCGCCTTGCCCGCGCGTTGCCTCTCCCGCTGGAGCGCAACGCAGTCGAGGGTCCAGGCCGAGCGGTCGTATCGCCCGAGGGACGAGGTTCCCGGACAGGGCGCCCGCTACGCCCAACGCACCGATGCGTCAATGCCTCATGCCGAAGGCAGGGTCATGGTCTGCCCGGGATGTGCAGGCACGCTAGATCTAGTGTCTAATGCCCACCCGAACCCCCACATCTAGTGTCCAAGGCTCCACAGCTCGTCCACCGGCCGTCCACCGCTTTCTCCACAGTTTTCCCACAGGCGCGGCTCCATCCGAGCGCGCCGGCGCGCTCGGCGGCCGCCGGACCTTTTCACGGAAGGACCTCCATGCAAACCGCCACTCCCCGCACGTCGGCCTCGCTGCCTCCCGCCTTCGCCGCGGGCGACGAGACGCCCGCCGCCGCGCTCCTGCAGTCGTACCACATCATCCGGCGCAACGGCGCGGTGGTCGCCTTCGAGCCGAACAAGATCGCCATCGCGCTGATGAAGGCGTTCCTCGCGGTGCACGGCACGCAGGGCGCCGCGTCGGCGAGCGTGCGCGAGACGGTCGACGTGCTGACCGGCGCCGTGGTGCGCGGCCTGATGCGCTCGCGCCCGGGCGGGGGCACCTTCCACATCGAGGACGTGCAGGACCAGGTCGAGCTCGCGCTGATGCGCGGCGGCCACCACGAGGTGGCGCGCGCCTACGTGCTCTATCGGGAGCACCGCGCGCAGGAGCGCGCGCGGCACGCGGAGGGCGCGGCCCGGCCCGCCGAGCCCGCGCTCAGCGTGGTCGACGGCGGCCGGCGCGTGCCGCTGGACCTGCGGCGCCTGCAGGGGCTGATCGAGTCCGCCTGCGAAGGCCTGGGCGGCGACGTGCGGCCCGAGCCGATCCTCGCCGAGACGCGGCGCAACCTCTACGACGGCGTGCCCCTCGAGGAAGTGCACAAGGCGGCGATCCTGGCGGCGCGCACGCTGATCGAGAAGGACCCCGGCTACACCCGCGCCACCGCACGGCTGCTGCTGCACACCATCCGCAAGGAGATCCTCGGCGAGGAGGTGCTGCAGGCCGACATGCCCGCGCGCTACGCCGAGTACTTCCCCGGCTACGTGAAGGAGGGCATCGCGGCCGAGCGGCTGGACGAGCGGCTGCTGCAGTTCGACCTCGCCCGCCTGGGCGCGGCGCTGAAGGCCGAGCGCGACCTGCAGTTCGACTACCTCGGGCTGCAGACGCTGTACGACCGCTATTTCCTGCACGTCGACGAGCGGCGCATCGAGATGCCGCAGGCGTTCTTCATGCGGGTGGCCATGGGACTGGCGCTGAACGAGATCGACCGCGAAGCGCGCGCCATCGAGTTCTACGAGGTGCTGTCCACCTTCGACTTCATGTCGAGCACGCCGACCCTGTTCAATTCCGGCACGCGCCGCTCCCAGCTCTCCAGCTGCTACCTCACCACCGTGTCCGACGACCTGGAGGGCATCTACGAGGCGCTGAAGGAGAACGCGCTGCTGTCCAAGTACGCGGGCGGGCTGGGCAACGACTGGACGAACGTGCGCGCCCTCGGCTCGCACATCAAGGGCACCAACGGCAAGAGCCAGGGCGTGGTGCCGTTCCTGAAGGTGGTCAACGACACCGCCGTGGCGGTCAACCAGGGCGGCAAGCGCAAGGGGGCGGTCTGCGCCTACCTGGAGACGTGGCACCTGGACATCGAGGAGTTCCTCGAGCTGCGCAAGAACACCGGCGACGACCGCCGCCGCACCCACGACATGAACACCGCGAACTGGGTTCCGGACCTGTTCATGAAGCGGGTGGTCGACGACGGCCACTGGACGCTGTTCTCCCCGTCCACCTGCCCCGACCTGCACGACAAGGTGGGCCTCGACTTCGAGCGCGCGTACGTCGCGTACGAGCAGAAGGTCGACCGCGGCGAGCTCCGGCTCTTCAAGCGCATGGCCGCCCGCGACCTGTGGCGCAAGATGCTCTCGATGCTGTTCGAGACGGGGCACCCCTGGATCACGTTCAAGGACGCGTGCAACGTCCGCTCGCCGCAGCAGCACGTGGGCGTCGTGCACTCCAGCAATCTGTGTACCGAGATCACCCTGAACACCGGCGACAGCGAGATCGCCGTGTGCAACCTGGGCTCGGTGAACCTGGCGCACCACGTCCGCGACGGCGCCGTCGACCAGGCCAGGCTGAAGAAGACGGTCGCCACCGCGATGCGGATGCTCGACAACGTCATCGACATCAACTACTACGCGGTGAAGAAGGCGCGCGACGCCAACCTGAAGCACCGGCCGGTGGGCCTCGGCATCATGGGGTTCCAGGACGCGCTGCACGAGCTGCGCGTGCCGTACGCGTCGCCGGAGGCGGTCGAATTTGCCGACCGCTCGATGGAGGCGGTGTGCTACCACGCGTACTGGGCATCCACCGAGCTCGCCGAGGAGCGCGGCCGCTATTGCAGCTACCGCGGCTCGCTGTGGGAGCGCGGGATCCTGCCGCTCGACACGCTCGACCTGCTGGCCGAGCAGCGCGGCGGCGGCACGCCCGGCGCGTCGCCGTACGTCGAGGTCGACCGGACGGCGCACATGGACTGGGAAGCGCTGCGCGAGCGCATCCGCCGGCACGGCATGCGCAACTCCAACTGCGTGGCGATCGCGCCCACCGCGACCATCTCGAACATCATCGGCGTGAGCGCGTCGATCGAGCCGTCGTTCGGCAACCTGGCCGTGAAGTCCAACCTCTCCGGCGAGTTCACGGTGCTCAACGAGTACCTGGTGCGCGACCTGAAGGCGCTCGGCCTGTGGGACGACGTCATGGTGATGGACCTGAAGCACTTCGACGGCTCGCTGCGCCGCATCGACCGCGTCCCGCCGGAGCTGAAGGCGCTGTACGCCACGGCGTTCGAGATCGAGCCGGTGTGGCTGGTCGAGGCGGCGGCGCGCCGCCAGAAGTGGATCGACCAGGCGCAGTCGCTCAACATCTACATGGCGGGCGCGTCGGGCAAGAAGCTCGACGAGACCTACAAGCTCGCCTGGGTGCGCGGCCTGAAGACCACCTACTACCTGCGCACGATGGGCGCCACGCACGCCGAGAAGTCGACGGTGAAGGCAGGCCACCTCAACGCGGTGGCGACCGGTGGCGCGGGCGGGCTGGAGGCCGCGGCCGAGGCCGCGCGCGCGTCGTACGCGGCCGCGGCCGCGGAGCCGGCGAGCGACATCAGGTTCTGCGCCGTCGACGACCCGAGCTGCGAAGCCTGCCAGTGATCCGCCGCTCGCGCGGTGCATCGACACGCGTCGACGCGACGCATCGAACTCGCTCGCGCGATGTCGATGCGCGCGCCGATGCACACGTCACTGCCGTGGTCGATGCAGGCGCGCAACAACGAGCAACTGCGAAGCGCGTCCAATGTCAATAAGTGCTTGGTGTTTGGACGCAACACTCTGATAATCCGACCGCACAGGAAATCCACCATGTTGGTTTGGGAAGAAGAAGTCAGTCCCTCGACCTCGATCACACCGGCCTCCGCGCAAAGCCTTCCTGTCGGCGCGCGCGGGTCGCAAGCATCTCCTGCGCTCGTCCCCATCGCCGACGAGTTCCTCGCGGCCGAGCCGCTCCCCCACGCCGTCTGCGGCGCCCCTCGTCCCCTCGTCGCTTCGCCGCAGGCCACGCGCGCCGAAGCGGCCAGCACGCGCCGCGTCAACGCGGCCGACAAGCGCATCATCAACGGCCAGACGGACGTCAACCAGCTCGTCCCGTTCAAGTACAAGTGGGCGTGGGAGAAGTACCTCGCCACCTGCTCGAACCACTGGATGCCGCAGGAGATCAACATGTCGCGCGACATCGCGACGTGGAAGGATCCGAACGGCCTCACCGAGGACGAGCGCCGCATCGTCAAGCGCAACCTCGGCTTCTTCGTCACTGCCGACTCGCTTGCCGCCAACAACATCGTGCTGGGCACCTACCGGCACATCACCGCTCCCGAGTGCCGCCAGTTCCTGCTGCGCCAGGCGTTCGAGGAGGCGATCCACACCCACGCCTACCAGTACATCGTCGAGTCGCTGGGCCTGGACGAGAGCGAGATCTTCAACGCCTACCACGAGGTGGCGTCCATCCGCGACAAGGACGAGTTCCTGATCCCGTTCATCGACGCGATCATGGACCCCGCCTTCCGCACGGGCACGCCGGATGCCGATCAGACTCTGCTGAAGAGCCTCATCGTCTTCGCCTGCCTCATGGAAGGGTTGTTCTTCTACGTCGGCTTCACCCAGATCCTCTCGCTCGGCCGCCAGAACAAGATGACCGGCTCCGCCGAGCAGTACCAGTACATCCTGCGCGACGAGTCGATGCACTGCAATTTCGGCATCGACGTGATCAACCAGATCAAGCTGGAGAACCCGCACCTGTGGACGGCCGAGTTCAAGGCCGAGATCCGGGCGCTGTTCACCCGCGCCGTCGAGCTCGAGTACCGCTACGCCGAGGACACCATGCCCCGCGGCGTGCTGGGGCTCAACGCCTCGATGTTCAAGGGCTACCTGCGCTACATCGCCAACCGGCGGGCGACGCAGATCGGCCTGGACGCGCTCTTCCCGAACGAGGAGAACCCGTTCCCCTGGATGAGCGAAATGATCGACCTGAAGAAGGAGCGCAATTTCTTCGAGACCCGCGTCATCGAGTACCAGTCCGGTGGCGCGTTGTCTTGGGACTAGGGGCCGCTGCGAGCGCGCAGGGGCCCTGGACGTGAGAGATCAAGAATCGCGGCCCGCGATGTGCCGACGCCAGAAGCGGCACGGGCGGACCGCCCCCTGATTCATCGCACCGGCGACAACGCCGGGCGGTGAACAGCCGGTCGACGGTGGTCGCGACCACCCCGGCCGGTGCTTTCGCAACTTGATCAAGGAGATTGTCATGGCAACTGCGAAGAAGTCGGCGGCGAAGAAATCGGCCGCGAAGAAGACCGCTGCGAAGAAGGCCCCGGCCAAGAAGGCGGCGGCGAAGAAGGCCCCGGCCAAGAAGGCCGCGGCGAAGAAGTCGGCGGCCAAGAAGGCCCCGGCCAAGAAGGCCGCGGCGAAGCGCCCGGCGGCCAAGAAGGCGGCTGCGAAGAAGACGCCCGCGAGAAAGGCGGCGAGCAAGAAGACGGCGGCGAAGAAGGCCCCCGCGAAGAAGGCGGCGGCCAAGAAGGCCCCGGCCAAGAAGGCGTCGGCGAAGAAGACCGCTGCGAAGCGTCCGGCGGCCAAGAAGCGCTCGGCCGCCAAGAAGGCCTCGTCGTCTTCCACCGGGGCCGCTGCGCCTGCGGCCTCTGCCCCGGCGGCGGCTCCCAAACCCGCGGCTCCACCACCAGCGGCGAAGACCGCACTGAGTCCACAGGCGGCGTGGCCCTTCCCCACCGGCAACAAGCCCTGAGCCGACGGAGCGACCTCACCCTTCGACAAGCTCAGGACAGGTCGCTTCGACAAGCTCAGGACAGGCCGCTTCGACAGGCTCAGGACAGGCTCTGCGAAGCGGTGCCGCGGAGTCGGCTCACTCAGAGCCGAGCCGCCCGTTCGCAGGCGAACCGTTCACAGGCTCCGAGGCCATCCGCCCCGCTTCTCCAACCCGGCTTCGGCCGGGTTTTTCGCTTCGCTGGCGCGCGCGATGGCTGACGCCGGCGGCCCGTGGCCGTGCGTGCGCGCCGCGCGCGACGGCGTGGTGCTCGACGTGAGCGTGGTGCCCGGCGCCGCGCGCACCGAGCCCGTGGGCCTGCACGACGGCGCGTTGCGGCTGCGACTGGCCGCCCCGCCGGTGGAAGGCAAGGCGAACGACGCGTTGCTCGCGTGGCTGGCCGCCGAACTGCGCTGCCCGCGGCGCGCCGTGACGCTGCTGCGCGGGGCGACCGCGCGGCGCAAGCAGGTGGCCATCGCCGTGCCGATGGCCGAGGTCGCCGCCTGGCTCGCCCGGCGCGTGCCCGCGGCGTGACGGTGCCGGTGCGCTGCGTCGGGTCAGAGCCTGTGAACGATTCGCCTGCGAACGGTCGGCCCGGCTCTGAGTGAGCCGACTCCGCGGCACAGCTTCGCAGGTGCGGTCGCTCCGTCGGCTCAGAGCCTGTGAACGATTCGCCTGCGAACGGTCGGCCCGGCTCGGAGTGAGCTGACTCCGCGGCACCGCTTCGCAGAGCCTGTCCTGAGCCTGTCGAAGGGGCCTGTCCTGAGCTTGTCGAACGGGCCTGTCCTGAGCTTGTCGAACGGGCCTGTCCTGAGCTTGTCGAAGGGTGCGGTCGCTCCGTCGGCTCAGCCGACCGTCAGCGCCGGGTCGATCCGATGGTTCTGCCCGCCGCGGCAGGCGATCTTCAGCGCGCCCACCCGGTTGCCCAGCGCGACGCAGCGCTCCAGCGGCCAGCCGCGCTCGAGGCCGAACAGCAGCGCGCCGCGGAAGGCGTCGCCGCAGCCCGTGGGGTCGAGCACCTCGGTCGCGGCCACGCCCGGCACGTGCGTGCGCACGCCCTGCTGCCAGAGGTCGCAGCCCTCGGCGCCGAGCGTGACGACCACGCCCTTCAGGTGCGAGCGCGAGAGCGACTCGAGCGTCTGCCCCGTGCGGTCGCAGAGCATGCGGCCTTCGTAGTCGTTCACCGCGACCCAGCTCGCCTGCCCGATGAAGCGCGACAGCTCGGCGCCGTCGAACATCGGCAGGCCCTGGCCGGGGTCGAAGACGAACGGGATGCGCGCCGCGGCGAGCTGCTCGGCGTGCTGCAGCATCGCGTCGCGCCCGTCCGGCGCGACGATGGCCACCGCCACGTCGTCGCGCTGCGGCACGGCGGTGAGGTGCGCCGACTGCATCGCGCCGGGGTGGAAGGCGGTGATCTGGTTGTTGTCGACGTCCGTGATGATGATCGCCTGCGCGGTGTAGCTGTCGTCGATCACCCGCACGTACTCGATCGAGGCGTTCCACGACTGCAGGCGCTGCACGTACTCGTGCCCGTCGGCGCCCACGGCGGCAAGCACCAGCGGCTGCCCGCCGAGCTGGGCCAGCGTGTAGGCGATGTTGCCGGCGCAGCCGCCGAACTCGCGGCGCAGCGTCGGCACGAGGAACGACACGTTGAGGATGTGCACCTGCTCCGGGAGGATCTGCTGCGCGAAGCGGCCGGGGAAGGTGGTGATGGTGTCGAACGCGAGGGATCCGCAGATCAATGCCGGCATGGGCGCTCCGGGAGGGGTGAAGGCGAGGGTGCGGGCGCACGGGCGGGGCTCACGGATAGAAGGCCTCGACGGTGTAGCCCGAGATGCGCGGGTTGCCCGCGGTGAGCAGCGCCTGCAGCGCCGCTTCCCCGCCGGGCGCGAGCACCGCGTCCGCGCGGAAGTCGGCCGGGCCGAGCGCGCGGCGCGCGATCAGCTGGCCGGCCGTGTCGGTGAGGGTCAGGTCGATGGACGGCATGCCGACCGGCGTGCTGCCGCGGTTGCGCAGCGTGACGGTGAGGCGGTAGGTGTCGGTGCCGGCCGCTGCACGCGCGAGCGCGGTGTTCTCGACGCTGATGTCCTCGATGCGGCGCGGCGCCTCGAGGCGGCAGCCCGCCTGCGCGCACCAGCCGGCGAGCAGCGGCGCGAGCCCCGGGTGGTCGGCGGCCAGGCGGTCGCGGAAGTGGTGGCCGAGCTGCATCGCGAGCGTCGCGGCCAGCAGCGCTGCGGCGAGGGCGAGGCCGAGCCGCGTGCGCGGCGAAGACCAGTGCGCCTGCGCGTCGGCGGCTCGAACGAAGGTGGGCGCGACGTCGGCGGCGGCGTCGTCGGTGGCCGGGCGGGCATGGCGCTCGGGGTCGCGCTCGATGTCGCGCGCGGCGCCGCGTTCCGTCGCGCGGCCGGCCTCCGGCGCGCGCGCCTCGTCTGCCGCCGCGCGGGCGACGGTCTCGCCGCGCGTGGCTTGCGCCGCCGCTTCGGGCGGCGCACCCGGCGGCGCTTCGCCCGCGGCTGCGGCCGCCGCGGGGGTCGGCGCCTTCGCGTCGTCGTGGAAGAAGCGCGAGGCGATGCGGTCGCTCTCGTCGAGGTCGGCCGCGGTGTCGTCGTGCGCCACGCGTTCCGCCTCGGCATGCCGGCCGAGCTCCGCGCGGCCCGGCTGCCACGGCGGCGGCGCGTCGCGCTCCAGGTCGAACAGGTTCTCGAGCGCGTTGAAGACCTCGTCGCAGCGGCCGCAGCGCACCCAGCCGTCGGACACCTTGAGCTGGTCCCGCACCACGCGGAAGATGGTGCCGCAGGCGGTGCAGCGCGTCGCGAGGCTCATTCGTGCACCCTACACACTTCGGGTGATCCCTCCGAGAGGGAGTTCGTCCCCAGGGCGGCCTGGGGGCTCACACGGCGCCCTCGCGCGCGCGCGCCGTCATCAGGATCCAGCCGTCCTCGCGGTCGCTCACGTCCAGCGCGCACCACGGCGCATAGGCGGCCTTCAGCTCGTCGGCCTGGCGCTCGAGGATGCCGGCCAGCACCAGGTGGCCGCCCGGCGCGAGGTGGCCGGCGAGCAGCGGCGCGAGCAGCCTGAGCGGCGTGGCGAGGATGTTGGCGAGCACGAGCGGGTAGGCGCCCGCGGCGAGTTCCGGCAGGCCGGCCTGCAGCGCCACGCCGTTGGCGGCGGCGTTCGACCGCGTGGAGGCGACGGCGGCCGGGTCGATGTCGACCGCGTCCACGCCGCGCGCGCCGTGCAGCGCCGCGCCGATGGCCAGGATGCCCGAGCCGCAGCCGTAGTCGAGCACGCGGCCCCAGCGGGGAGCGAGCGCGGGCGCCTGCGCGGCGATCCAGCGCAGGCACATGCGCGTCGTGGGGTGGGTGCCGGTGCCGAACGCGAGGCCCGGGTCGAGGCGGATGACCCGCTCGGCGCCCGCGGGCGGCTCGTGCCAGCTCGGCACGATCCAGAACGAGGGCGTGATCCCGACCGGCGCGAACTGCGATTGCGTGAGCCTCACCCAGTCCTGCTCGGCCACGTCGGCGAGCGACTGCACGTGGATCGGCGCACCCCAGTCCTGCGCGAGCAGCAGCGTCGCCGCCTCGGTGGCCTGCGCCTCGCCGTCGAACAGCGCGCGCACCACCGAGCGCTGCCAGCCGGCGCGCGGGGGCGGCAGGCCGGGCTCGCCGAACAGCGCGCGCTCGGCGTCGCTGCCGGCGTCGGCGTCCTCCACCGACACGGCGAGCGCGCCGAGCTCGAAGCCGAGCGCGTCGGACACCGTCTCGACGAGGTCGTCGGGCGCGATGAGGAGCAGCTCCACCATGGGCGCGATTGTCCCGCCGCTCAGCGCTTGTGCTTGCTCATCCAGCCTTCGAGATAGTGAATGCTGGTGCCGCCTTCCGCGAACTTGGGGTCGACCATCAGCTCGCGGTGCAGCGGGATGTTGGTGAGGATGCCCTCGACCACCGTCTCGGACAGCGCGATGCGCATGCGCGCCAGCGCCTGCTCGCGGGTGTCGCCGTGGACGATGATCTTGCCGATCATCGAGTCGTAGTTCGGCGGCACGAAGTAGTTCGTGTACACGTGCGAGTCCACGCGCACGCCCGGGCCGCCCGGCGCGTGCCACATCGTGATGCGTCCCGGCGAGGGGGTGAACTTGTACGGGTCCTCGGCGTTGATGCGGCACTCGAGGGCGTGCCCGCGCATCTGGATCTGGCGCTGCGGGAACGGCAGCCTCTCGCCGGCGGCCACCCGGATCTGCATCTGCACGATGTCGATGCCGGTCACCAACTCGGTCACCGGGTGCTCCACCTGCACCCGCGTGTTCATCTCGATGAAGTAGAACTCGCCTTCCTCGTACAGGAACTCGAAGGTGCCGGCGCCGCGGTAGCCGATGCGCTTGCAGGCGGTGGCGCAGCGCTCGCCGATGCGCTCGATGACGCGACGCGGGATGCCCGGCGCGGGCGCCTCCTCGATGATCTTCTGGTGCCGGCGCTGCATCGAGCAGTCGCGCTCGCCGAGCCACACCGCGTTCTTGTGCTGGTCCGCGAGCACCTGGATCTCGATGTGGCGCGGGTTCTCGAGGAACTTCTCCATGTAGACGGCCGGGTTGCCGAACGCGGCGCCGGCCTCCGAGCGCGTCATCTGCACCGCGTTGATCAGCGCGGCCTCGGTGTGCACGACGCGCATGCCGCGACCGCCGCCGCCGCCCGCGGCCTTGATGATCACCGGGTAGCCGATGGCGCGCGCGACGCGGATGATCTCCTTCGGGTCCTCCGGCAGTGCGCCTTCCGAGCCGGGCACGCACGGCACGCCCGACTTGATCATGGCCTGCTTGGCCGCGACCTTGTCGCCCATGGTGCGGATGGCGTCCGGCGTGGGACCGATGAAGGTGAAGCCGCTGCGCTCCACGCGCTCGGCGAAGTCGGCGTTCTCGGAGAGGAAGCCGTAGCCGGGGTGGATCGCCTCGGCGTCGGTCACCTCGGCGGTCGAGATGATCGCCGGCATGTTGAGGTAGCTCTGCGCCGACGCCGGCGGCCCGATGCACACCGCCTCGTCCGCCAGCTTCACGTACTTGGCGTCGCGGTCGGCCTCGGAATAGACCACCACCGACTTGATGCCGAGCTCACGGCAGGCCCGCTGGATGCGAAGGGCGATCTCTCCCCGGTTCGCGATCAGGATCTTCTTGAACATTCAGCCGGCACTCACTCGATGATGAACAGCGGCTGCCCGAATTCGACGGCCTGGCCGTTCTCGGCCAGGATCTGCGCGACCCGGCCGCTCTTGTCGGCCTCGATCTCGTTCATGATCTTCATCGCCTCGATGATGCAGATCGGCTCGCCTTCCTTCACCTGCGAGCCCACCTCCACGAACGCCTTGGCGCCGGGGCTCGACGAGCGATAGAAGGTGCCCACCATCGGCGACTTGACGGCATGGCCGGCCGGCGCGGCGGCCTCCGCGGGCGCGGGCGCGGCCGCGGGGGCGGCGGGTGGCAGCGTGCCGGCGGGGGGCACGGCGGCATAGCTCGCCGGCGCGGCGCCGCTCGGCGGCGCGTGG
>Ga0075429_100001778_pt1 | contig 17854 bp, 14 predicted proteins | sample RhiMetdeltSRZDD3_FD_75295 | JGI IMG/M metagenome (GOLD analysis project Ga0075429, IMG submission 75295) | Populus rhizosphere microbial communities from Tennessee, USA - Rhizosphere MetaG P. deltoides SRZDD3 | ecosystem: Host-associated > Plants > Roots > Rhizosphere > Soil | place: USA... | reverse complement strand
GGCGCGACGTGGAGGACATGCTGTTCTACGGCGTGCTCGGCGTGGTCATCGGCGGGCGCCTCGGCTACGTGCTCTTCTACAAGCCCGGCTACTACGCGGCCAACCCGCTCGAGGCGTTCGCGGTGTGGAAGGGCGGCATGTCGTTCCACGGGGGGCTGCTCGGCGTGCTCGGCGCGATGGCGCTCTTCGCGCGCGTGCGCGGCCGCCGCTTCCTCGACATCACCGACCTCATCGCCCCGTGCGTGCCGCTGGGCCTGGCGTGCGGGCGCATCGGCAACTTCATCAACGGCGAGCTGTGGGGGCGCGCGGCCGATCCCACGCTGCCGTGGGCGATGGTGTTCCCGCAGTCGGGCAGCAACGTGCCGCGCCATCCGTCGCAGCTCTACCAGTTCATGCTGGAAGGCGTGCTGCTGTTCGTGCTGCTGTGGATCTACGCGCGCCGGCCGCGCCGGCTGGGCGAGGTCTCCGGCGCGTTCCTCGTCGGCTACGGCGCGTTGCGCTTCGTCGCCGAGTATTTCCGCGAGCCCGATGCCTTCCTCGGCCTGCTCGCGCTGAACATGAGCATGGGCCAGTGGCTGTGCGTGCCGATGGTGCTGGCCGGGCTGGCGCTGTGGGCCTGGTCGCGGCGCACGCCGGCCCAGCCCCGGGTGGCGGCATGAGGCAGATCTTCCTCGACACCGAAACCACGGGGCTCAGCCCGGAGTCCGGCGACCGCATCGTCGAGATCGGCTGCGTGGAGATGCTCAACCGGCGGCTCTCCGGCCGCAACCTGCACTTCTACGTCAATCCGCAGCGGCCCAACACCGAAGACGCGGTGAAGGTGCACGGCCTCACCGACGAGTTCCTCGCCGACAAGCCGGCCTTCGCCGCCGTGGTCGACGAGTTCCTCGACTACATCGCGGGCGCCGAGATCGTCATCCACAACGCTGCGTTCGACGTCGGCTTTCTCGACGAGGAACTGAAGCGCGCCGGGCGCCCGCGCTTCGCCAACTTCGCCGCGCAGGTGACGGACAGCCTCGCGATGGCGCGCGACCTGTACCCCGGCAAGTCGAACTCGCTGGACGCGCTGTGCAGGCGGCTCGAGGTGGACAACTCCAACCGCGCGCTGCACGGCGCGCTGCTGGACGCGGGGCTGCTCGCCGAGGTGTACATCAACATGACGCGCGGGCAGAACTCGCTCGTCATCGAGGCGGTGGAGGCATCGTCGGCCGAGCACTCGGTGGCCGTGATCGACTTCTCGTCGTTCCAGCTGCCCGTCATCGCGGCCAACGAGGAGGAGGCGGCGGCTCACGACCAGGTGCTCGCCGAGCTCGACAAGGCCTCGGGCGGGAAGACGGTCTGGCGAATGCTTGTGGCATAATCGCGAGCTTTCCGGCGGGGCCCTCCCGCGCCGGACCCGAGACGCAATGCTTGGGCGGTTAGCTCAGTGGTAGAGCACTGCCTTCACACGGCAGGGGTCGCAGGTTCGAACCCTGCACCGCCCACCAGGAACCCAAGGGCTTGGCGACGATTCGCCAAGCCCTTTTCGCTTTCCGCGCACGCACCGAGCCGCCCGAGTGCGCGCCGGATCGACCGGCGCTACGCGCTGCGTCAATGCCCTTTCGGCCTCGCGCCTCTATCGTGACGCGCGCGTCGGCCGGATCGAACAGAGGCCCCCGGACTCCCCGTGCCTGCCTCTCGCACATCGCGGAGACGGGCCCCCCGGCGCGACCGCATCCCCAACCGGACTTTGACGCATCAGGGAAGGAGCACACGATGTCCGTTCAGGCGCAATACCTCCAGAAGCGGCGCTCGCCGCACGACGCCCTCACCGAACTGCGCGACGGCGACACCCTCGTCGTGCCCACCGGCGTGGGCGAGCCGCCGGCGCTGCTCGCGGCGCTGTCGGAGCGCCGTCGCGCATACCGCGACGTGAAGGTCGCGCAGATCCTGCCGCTCGCCAAGCACGACTACTTCGACCCCGCCACGGCCGAGCACGTGCGCCACGTGGCGTACTTCCTCGGCGGTCCGTCGCGGCCGGGCGCGCAGGTGGGCTGGATCGACACGCTGCCCAGCCACTTCTCCGAGCTGCCGCAGCTCATCCGCCGAGGGCTGACGCCGGCCGACGTGGTGTTCAGCGTCGCCTCCCCGATGGACGAGCACGGCTGGTTCGCGCTCAGCCTGGCGGCCGACTACACGATGGCCGCGGTCGAGCGCGCCCGCGCGATCGTGCTGGAGGTGAACCCCCACGTGCCGTTCGCCCACGGCAACTGCCACGTCCACGTGTCGCGGGTGACGGCGGTGGTGGAGAACGACCAGCCGCTGCGCGAGGTGGGCCTGCCCACCATCGGCCCCGTGCAGGAGGCGATCGGCCGCTACGTCGCGGAGATGATCGACGACGGCTCGACGCTGCAGATCGGCTACGGCGCGATCCCCGATGCGGTGGTCATGCAGCTGCAGCACAAGCGCGACCTCGGCGTGCACACCGAGATGATGGGCGACGGGCTGCTCTCGCTCATCGAGTGCGGGGCCGTGACGAACCGGCGCAAGAACTGCCTGCCCGGCAAGGCGGTCGCGACCTTCGCGCTCGGCTCGGCAAGGCTCTACCGCTACATGCACCGCAACCCCGCCTTCGAGATGCACCCGGTCGACTTCACCAACGACCCCGCGCTGGCGGGCCGCAACGACCGCCTGGTGACGATCAACGCGACGCTGCAGGTGGACCTGTTCGGCCAGTGCGGTTCCGAATCGCTCGGCACGACGCCGTACTCGGGCACCGGCGGCCAGTCCGACTTCGTGCGCGCGGGCAACCGCTCCGAAGGCGGCAAGTCGTTCATCGTGCTGCCGGCCACCGCCAAGGGGGGCACCATCTCGCGCATCGTGCCCACGCTGGAGCCCGGCACGCTCGTGACGACGAGCAAGAACGACGTCAGCTTCGTGGTGACGGAGTACGGGGTCGCCGCCCTGCGCGGCAAGTCGATGCGCGAGCGCGCGCGGGAGCTCATCACCGTCGCCCACCCGGATTTCCGTCCCGCGCTGCGCGAGCAGGCGGCCCGGCTGCACCTGGTCTGACGGCCCCCAGGGCTGGGCTGCGCCCGGCCCGCGCCCCCCGCGGAGTCGCGGACCGTGACGCGCGTCGCATTCCGGCCGATCCGCGCAAATGGCCGCGTTCCGCCTTGCTTTTCGACAAGACGCGGCCGCGGGCGTCTCCCAAGAATGGATCCTGGGCCCGGGGGTGTTTGCGGGCCGTGGCGCGACGGGGCGCTCGGCCGCGCGAAGCGGACGACGATCCTGATCGCCGGGACCTGAAGGAATCCTGGATGAAGGACTACATCTGGCAGCGGCTGGGCAACCCGGTCGAGCGCGCGCTGGTTCGCACCGGCCTCGCGCGCGTGCTGCACGACCTGCTCGACGCGCGCGAAGGCGCGCCACGGCACGATGCCGCGGCCCTGGCGCAGGCGCTCGCATACGCCGAGCGCTACGCGCTCACCGCGGCGCGCCAGCCCCGCGTGCTCATCGACGCGAACGGCGTGCGCGCGCTCGACGCGCCGGCGCTCGCGCAGCTGTTCGTCGACCCGGCCTACGGGGCGCTCGCGGCCTGCTACGAGGCCTGGCACCGCGAATCGGCGCCGCGCATGATCGAGGAACTGAAGCGCGCGGAGCACCTCGCCGCGTGACGCGAACGCGAACGCGGGCCGGCTAGGCCCCGGGCTGCCGATCGCACAGGTGGCGCACGAACCAGTCGCGCGCCAGCGCCCCGGCCGCATCCAGCGTCCCCGGTTCCTCGAACAGGTGCGTCGCCCCCGGCACGATCTCGAGCCGCTTCTCGCAGGCGAGGCGCGCCATCGCCTGCGCGTTCATGCCGATGACCGGCTCGTCGTGGCCGCCCACGACGAGCAGCGTCGGCGCGCGCACGCGCGGCAGCGCGTCCGCCGCCAGGTCGGGACGGCCGCCGCGCGAGACGACGGCGCGCACCGCCTGCGCGCGCTGCGCGGCCGCCACCAGCGCGGCCGCCGCACCGGTGCTCGCACCGAACAGCCCCACGGGCAGCGAGGCAGTGGGCGCTGCGGCGCCCAGCGCGTCGAGCGCGTAGACGAGGCGCTCGCCCAGCAGCGCGATGTCGAAGCGCAGCCGGCGCGTGCGGTCGTCGACCGCTTCCTCCGCGGGCGTGAGCAGGTCGGCGAGCACGGTGGCGAGGCCGGCCGCGTGCAGCATCCCGGCCACGTGCCGGTTGCGCGGACTGAAGCGGCTGCTGCCGCTGCCGTGGGCGAAGAGCACCAGGCCGCAGGGATCGTCGGGCAGCCCCAGGTCGGCGTCCAGCACGGCCGATCCGGCCTCGATGCGCAGCGGCCGCCAGTCCACCCGCCGCGGCGGCGACTTTTTCGACTCGCTCATCGCGTTCTCCTGCTGAGCAACACGATTCAAGCGGGCAAGGGGCGTTCCCCGCCCGGCGCGGGCGCGTGCGCGCCGCCCGGGCGGCGGCGGAAGTAGGGCTGCTCCAGCAGCCGGAACGAGACCAGCGACGCCGCCACGCTGGCCAGGAACGCGGCCGCGGACAGCACCGCGAAGTGCGCCGGGGCGGGCAGCGGCGGCAGCCGCGGGCCGAGGTGATCGACGACGGCCACCAGCACCAGGCCATGCAGCAGGTAGAAGCTGTAGGACACGTTGCCCAGCGCGCGCAGCGGCGCGAGGCGGAACACGCGCGCCAGCGCGCCTGTTCCGTGGGTCGCCTTCGCGACCAGCAGCACGCAGACGATGGCGTAGGGCCACGCGAAGTGCGTGTAGTCGCGGTCGAACATGAACGACGTGGTGACCGCGAGGTAGGCGGCCACGACTACCGGCTCGGGCCACTTGTCGATCCACGCCCTGGCCGTGCCGGCCGGCACGGCGGCCAGGAGGCCGCCGGCGTAGAACATGGCGAAGCGCGCGTAGTGCGGGCCGATCGGCAGCAGCACCGCGAGCGTCACCGCGCCCACCGCGAGCACGTGACGGCAGCGCAGCGCGCCGCCGGCGCGACCGCGCGCCAGCGCGAACAGGACGGGCGCCGACAGGTAGAACAGCCATTCGAAGCCGAGCGACCAGCTCGCGACGATGATCGCCGGCACCTTCAGCTCGAACAGGCCCTGGAGGAAGACGGCGTTCTGCAGCACCGTGCGCCAGTCGTGCCGCAGGTCCCAGAAGACGGCCTGGTAGGCGAGGTAGAGCACCATCGCCACGGCGAACGCCGGATACAGCCGCTGCGCCCGCTGCCACAGGAAGCGGCCGAAGTGGAAGCCCGGGCGCGCCACCAGTCGGAAGATCAGGAAGCCGCTCAGCAGGAAGAACAGGTCGACGCCGTAGTGCGACGACCAGCCCCACAGCGCCAGCGCCTCGGCGGTGGAGCGCACCCCGGTCGGATCCAGCCGGTCGAAGTCGAGCGGATGCATCCGGCTGAAGTAGTGGTCGATGAAGTGCACCGCGAAGACCAGCGCGACGGCGTAGCCGCGCAGGCCCTCGAAGCTGGTGATGCGCTCGGGCGGCAACCCGGTGGACGTGACGGAGGACATGGCGCGCGGGCCTTGCGGATCGGGCACGCGCGACGTGCGCCGCTCGGCCAGCGGCGCGGTCAGGTCGTGCCAGGCCTCGCGCAGGCCGACGAAGCGCACGAAGCCGTAGGCCAGGCAGGCCGCGTTGAAGACGCAGAACGCCGCGAGGTAGAACTGCGCCGTGTGCCACGCCCAGCCCGTGGCCGCCAGCGTGCCCAGCATCAGCGCGATCTGCAGCGCCACGTGCGTGGCCGGCGCGCTCGTGCGGTCCCCCACCTTCGGCGTCCGGCCGAACGAGGACTTGCGGCCGGACACGATCTGACCCACCGAGCGCAGCACCCCCGCGAGGTTGATCGGCAGCAGCATCAGGTTCAGCGCGTACACGCGCAGCAGGTCGATGCGGCGATAGCCGCAGCGCTTCAGGTCCAGCCCGTACAGCAGGAAGTACGGCAGCGCGGTGAGCGGGATCCACGGGCTCGCGAGGCGGCCGTCGACCGGCAGGAAGGCGAGCAGGAGCACGCCGAGGCTCGACAGCGTGGGCGAGCACAGGTAGTGCGCGCGCATGAAGAGCTCCATCGGACCGGGCCGGCGGCCCTGGGGACGCCAGGCGTAGCGCAGCAGGTCGGCGAGGATGATCAGGCCGCCGTTGGCCCAGCGGCGGCGCTGGATGATGAGCGCGCCGAAGTCCGGCGGGGTCGCGCTGTAGGCGAGCCGCTCGGGGTGGTTGTGCAGCGTCCATCCGCAGCGCACGAGGTCCAGTGACGAGCCCGTGTCCTCGATGACGGTCTTGTCCTGGATGAACACGGGCACCTCGTGGCCGCGCTCGACGGTCGTCTGCCGGATGTCGGCGAGCGCCTCGGCGCGCAGCAGCGCGTTGGCGCCGACCCAGTAGGCGGCACGGAAGAACGAGAAGCCCTGGTGCACGACGTACTGCAGGTCCGTCTGCGCGCCGGCCGTGCGCTCGACCAGCGTGGGCGCGCCCGGATACGTGGAATAGGGCGTCTGCGCGACGGCGACGCGCTCGTCGGCCATCATGATCGTCGCCAGCTTGCGCAGGTAGTCGTGGCGCACCAGGCTGTCGGCGTCGAGCGTGAGCAGGTAGTCGGCGGCCGGCACGTCGATCTCGGCCTCGGCCGCCTCGCAGCGTTGCAGCCACCGGCCTTCGCGCGTCGGCGTCACGCGGTACGTGCCCCCCAGCAGTCCGATGTAGCTGTTGAGGTTCATCGCCTTGCTGGGCGCGTGCGACAGGTTGACGTAGCGCTTGCGCTCGAAGGCGCCGATCTCGACGTCGGCGAAGGAGGCGAGGCGCGCGTACTCGATGCGGATGCGGTCCGCGTCGGGCGCTTCGTGCGCCAGCTCCTCGGCGCGCCGGCGGTGCAGCGCCGCGGCGCCGCCGACGATCTCCTCGTCGAAGAAGCGGTCCACGTGGACGAACGCCGGGTCGGCGTCGCGCCCGGCGAGCGTCATCGTCCAGTCGGCGAGTCGTCGGTAGAGCCTGGCCAGCCGCGCCGCTTCCGCGCGGGCGTCGAGCGGCCGGCCGGCGGCCGCGCGCTCGAGGAAGGCGTCGCGCTCGGCCTTCATGCCGGCGGCGGCGCGGCGGAAGTCGTTGTCGAGGTCGCGGATCGCGACATGCGTGGCGGCGAGGGCGTCCGCCTCGGCGCCCGGCCCCGGGGGCTGGTCGTCGAGCAGCACGACGATGCGCCGCGAGGGGTACTCGGCGAGCGCCGCCGAGACGACGGTCTGCCGCAGCACCCGCACCTCTTCCTTGTAGGACGGGACGAGCACGCACACCGTCGGCACCCGCTCGGCGGCATGCAGGTCCTCGCCCGCGGACGCCACGGCCGCGTCGGCGTCGGCCTGGCGGCGCAGGTAGCCGAAGCGGGCGACCAGGTACACGACCGAGCCGTAGGCGAGGCCGCCCAGCAGCACCGCGGCGGCAGCGAGGACGATCGCCGACGCGGCGTCGACGTGCCCCACCTGGGCCACGATGTCGAACAGCGTCAGCCCGAGCGCGGAAACGGTGGCCGCGAGCGCGGCGACCGTCCACGCGATATCGCGATTCATGCGAGGGTCCTCCCGGCAAGTCCGCCGACCCGGGCGGGGCGGCTCTTCCTTGGTCACGACGGCCGTGCGCCGCGGATGCGGAGGGCTCCCCACCGTGCCGTCGTGGCTGTTGTGAAATGGGAATTTCGTCCCACCGGCGAGGCGCTCGATTGTAGGAATGTTCGTGCCGCTGGGTCGTTTCCAGTGGAAATAGATCCCATGGGGCCGTGCGCGCTTGACGTGGCGCAACGGCGGCGGGCCGGATCAGCGCGCGCGCAGACCCTTCAGCATGGCTTCGAAGGCGCCGCGGTGGCGCGCCACGGTGGCGCGGTCGCCGTGCAGCTGGAAGGTGAGGTTCCCCTCGGGCGCCTCGACCACCGCGGCGAGCAGCGTCTGCCCCGGCTTGCCGGGCGCGCCCTGACCCATGCCGACGCCGCGCGCGTAGGTTCCGGTCAGCTCGACGATCGTCGCCGGCATGCCGCCGACCGTCAGCGTGCGGATGGCGGGCCGCGCGGGCTGGCCGTGCGGCCCGGCGAACTGCGACGCCCAGCGCCCGGTGTTCGCCGCGACCGAGCCGCCCTGGCCCGGGCCGAAGTAGAACACCACCACCTCGCCGTCCGTGGCGCCGGGCGCCGCGGGCACCCGGTACTGGGCGGCGCGGAAGGTGCTGGCGGGCGCCTGCGCCACCCACGCGGGCGGCACCGGCGCGCGGTAGCGCAGGACGTCCAGGCGGCCCGCGGGCGCAGGCCTCGACGCGCCGCGCGTGGCGGTCGCCGCCGGCCCGGCCGCGCCGGGCGCCGCCGCGCCCGCGGCCGCGGTGAACAGCAGGCAGGCGGCGCACGCGGCCGCCGCGCTGGAGGCGCGCATGGTCGAGCTCCTTGCGGGGGATGGGGCACTGTCGCACACACCGGCCGGCCGCGCCGCGCGGCCGCCGGGGTTCGGCCAGAATCGCGCCGACGATGAAGCTCGAACCCTTCGTGCGCGTGGACGGCTTGCCCTTCTCGGCAACGCGCGACGACGTGCTGCGCGACCGCGGCCGCCCGGCGAGCGAGGCACGCAACGACGTGGGCCTGCACGAGCTGGACTACCGCGACGCGGTGTACCGCTTCCAGGACGGCGGGCGGCTGGAGGAGGTCACCCTGCGGGCCCCCGTGGTGCACTTCGGCGCCGTGGCCGTGCCGTTCGGCGCCCTCGAATCGTTCATCCGGGAGCACGACCCGTCGATGTTCGAGCGCGCCGGATTCGTCGTGAGCCCCGCGTTCGGCCTGGCCTTCGTGCCGGCCGAGCCGTGCTGGGTCACGGCGCTGGCGCGGCATGCGATCGGCCCGTGGCGCGCGCTGTGACGCTTGCGCCGCCGCGCTCCAGCGCACACGATCACGCACCGCCCAGCGCATGCCGGAGGATCCCCAGATGGCCGACCCCGCCCCCCTGGCCCTGATCGTCGGCGCCGGCCCGGGCATCGGCCGCGGCTTCGCCACGGCGCTGGCGGCCGACGGCTACCGCGTTGCGCTGGCCTCGCGGCACCCGGACACGCTCGACGCGTGGGCCCGCCCGCTCGGGGCGCACGGCTTCGCCGTCGATGCCGGCGACCGCGCCTCCATCGTGGCGCTGTTCGACGCCGTGGACCGCGCGCTCGGCGCGCCGGACGTCGTGCTGTACAACCCGAGCGCGCGCGTGCGCGGCGAGCTGCTGTCGCGAGCGCGCGCGTGCGCGGCGAGCTGCTGTCGCTCGATGCGGACGCCGCGCTGCAGGCCGTGCGGGTCACCGCCCTCGGCGCCTTCGTCGCCGCGCAGGAGGCGGCGCGGCGCATGCTGCCGCGCGGCCGCGGCGCCCTCTTCTTCACCGGCGCGACGGCCGGCGTGAAGGGCTTCGCGCGCTCGTCGGTGTTCGCCATGGGCAAGTTCGCGCTGCGCGGGCTCGCGCAGAGCCTGGCGCGCGAGCTGGGGCCGCAGGGGATCCACGTGGTGCACTTCGTCATCGACGGCGCGGTGCAGGGCGACGACGGCGACGCGCGGGGGGACCGGCTCACGCCGTCGACGATCGCGGCGTCGTACATGGCGGCGCTGCGGCAGCCGGCGGGCGCGTGGAGCTGGGAGATCGAGTTGCGCAGCAAGGACGAGGCGTTCTGAAGGCCCCCGCGGCCGGGCTGCGCCCAGCGGGGTCAAGAAAACCCGGGGCGGCCCGGCGTCGCCTCGAGAAGGCCGTGACGCCGCTTCACGGATTCTTCTGCAGCCGCCGGTACTCGCTGTAGTGCCGGATCGCGTCCTTCGGATGCCCGAGCAGCTCGTGCAGCCGCGCCGCGTTGTAGTGCGCATCCGCGAACTTCGGATCGAGCCGCATGCAGGCCCGGTACGCCGCCAGCGCCTCGTCCATGCGCTTCGCGTCCTCGAGCGCGATCGCCAGGTTGAAGTGCAGCAGCGCCTCCTCGGGCGCGTGCGCCACCGCGTGGCGATAGAGGTCGATCGCCTCCGCGCACCGCCCGTCCTCGCACAGCATCACGCCCAGGTTGAGGTACGGGTCGACGAAGCGCGGCGCCGCCGCGATGGCGCGGCGGTACGCGCGCTCGGCGCCCGCGCGATCGGTCGCCTCGAGCGTCATCGCGCGCGCGAAGCAGTCCGCCGCCGTGTCCTCGGATTGCGGCTCGCGCGGCAGCACGCTCACCGTGCCGTGCGACGGCACGACCTCGAAGTCCATGAGGAGCTGGCCGGAATCGACCTGCCACTGCGTCGCGCCTTCGCGCACCGCGATCTCGTTGCCGACCGCGGTGATGCGCAGCCCGGTGAGCGGCAGCTCCTCGGGCAGCGTCGCCTTCAGCCGCTGCAGCGAGCGCACGATCTTGCGCGGCGGGATGTGGGCGGCCTGCAGGCGATGCGCGGTGCGCAGCAGCACCACGTCCTGGAAGCTGAAGCGGTACTCGCGGCGCGGGCCGCGGCTCGGGGTGACGAAGCCCGACGCGACGAGCCCCGCGATCACTGCGCGCGACACGCCCAGCATCGACTCGATGTCGCGCAGGCTGTACGTCTGCATCCGCCCGGCGCTACTTGCGCGCGCGTGCGCGCGCCGGGGCGGGCACGGCCTCCGACGATGCGGTGGCGGCTTCGCGCGCGGGGGCAGGCGCGGCGCGGCGCGCGCCCTTGCGCTCCTTCACGTCCACCACCGCCGGCTCCGCCGCCGGGGCGGTCGCCACGGGTGCGGGTGCCGGCGCCGGCGCCTTGCCCGCCGGCTTGCGCGTCGACAGGCTGGCGCGCAGGGCCTCGGTGAGGTCGATGATCTGCCCGCCCGCCGGCTCGGCCGCCGCTTCGGTGACGACGATCTCCTGGCCGGCGATCTTCTTGTCGATCGCCTCGAGGATGCGCTGCTTCTCCTCGTCCTTGAACTCGGCCGGGTCGTACGCGTCGGCGGAGATCTGGTCGATCAGCTGGAGCGCGAGCTGCAACTCGGGCCGGGCGATGTCGGCCCGCTCGATGTCGAGCTCCTTCATCGAGCGCACCTCGTCGGCGTAGAGCAACTGCTGGAGGATCAGGCCGTCCTCGCCGGGGCGCACCTGCACCACGTACTGCTTGCCCTTCCACACCCAGCGCGCCAGCGCGCAGCGCCCGCTCTCGCGCATCGCCTCCATCAGCAGGCGGTAGGGCTTGGCGCCGCGCTTGTCGGGTGCGAGGAAGTAGGCCTTGTCGTAGTAGATCGGGTCCACCGCGGCGAGCGGGATGAACGACACGATGTCCACCGTGTGGCGCGCCGATTCCTCCAGCGCCTTCAGCTCGGCGGGCGTGAAGGTGACGTAGCGGTCCTTGTCGAACTCGTAGCCCTTGACCATGTCGGCGCGCTCGACCACCACGCCTTCCTTCTGGCAGACGTACTGCTGCTTCAGCCGCGAGCCGCAGTTGTGCAGCAGGTTGAAGCTCACCGAGCCGGCGCTCTCGGTGGCCGAGAACACCTTCACCGGGATCGACACCAGGCCGAAGCTGAGCGACAGGGAAGCGAGCGAGCGGGCAGCCATGCGAATCCTCTCGGGATGCCGGGCGGGGCGTGCAGGTTAACGCCAAAGCGCGCGGCCGTGGTGGCGTGGGGCCGGGCGGCTACGCGGCGCCGGGCGCCGGCGGCTCGTACCCGAGCGCCTTCATCGCCTTCGTCAGCGTCTGCCGGCTCTTGCGGTAATCGGCCCACGGATCCTCCTTCTGGAACGACAGGTACTCGCGCGCCGTGGCGATGTTCCACTGCGCGCCGCTCTTCAGCGACATGAGCTGGTCCCACGACACCGGCATGGACACGCCCAGCCCCGGCCGCGAGCGCGCCGAGAACGCGGCCGCGGTGGTGGCGTTCCAGCTGTTGCGCAGGTAGTCGACGAACACCTTGCCGACGCGATTGGCCGCGCCGCTCTTGGCCACGAAGCGCGAGGGCACGGTGCGCGCGAGGTGCTGCACCACGGCCTGCGAGAAGCCCTTGACGGTGTCGTAGTCCAGCTTCGGCGCGAGCGGCACCACCAGGTGCAGGCCCTTGCCGCCGCTGGTCTTGAGCCACGACTTCAAGCCCAGCTCCTCCAGCAGCGTGCGCGTGAGCAGGGCCGCCTCCTGCACGCGCGCCCAGCCGACGCCCTCGCCGGGGTCGATGTCGAAGATCATGCGGTCGGGCCGGTCGATCGCCTTGGCGAGCGAGTTCCAGGTGTGGAACTCGATCACGTTCATCTGCGCCGCGCCCACCAGCGCGTGCGCGGTGGGCACTTCGAGCAGCCCCGCGTGGCCGGGCCACAGCGCCGGGTCGAGCTCCCGGATGCCGGGGATGCTCAGCTTGTCGTCGTGCTTCTGGAAGAACAGCTCGCCCGTGATGCCGCCGGGCCCGCGCACCAGCGAGACGGGCCGGCCCTTCAGGTGCGGCAGCATCCATTCGGCCACGCTCTCGTAGTAGCGCACCAGGTCGAGCTTCTTCAGGCCGGTGGACGGATCGACGAGCCGCTCGGGGTTGGAGACCTTGACCGCGCCCACGCGGTCCGGCGCGGGCGGCGGCGGCGCCGCCGTGGCCGTCTCGCGCCGCACGCTGCGCGGCGGCTTGTCGCTGCGCAGGCCCTGGTACACGGCGTGGCGGATGCTGCCGTCGGGCGTCCATTCGGCGAAGCGAACCTCGGCGACGAGCTCCGGCGCCACCCAGCGCTCGGTGCCGCCGCCGCGCCTCGACCAGCGCCCGGGCTTGACGACGCCCGGCGCGAACGGCGAATCCTTCACCTCGAGCGCGGCGAGGCGGCGGTGCAGATCGGCGGCCGCGGCCGCGTCCCAGCCGGTGCCGACGTTGCCCGCGTAGTGCAGCACGCCCGCGTCGTCGTAGTACCCCAGCAGCAGGCTGCCCACCTCGCGGCGCGAGCCCTCGCGCTCGACGAAGCCGACGACCACGAACTCCTGCCGGCCGCTCGCCTTCAGCTTGAGCCAGCTCGTCGAGCGCTCCGAGACGTACGGCGCATCCGCGCGCTTGGCGATGACGCCCTCCATGCCCAGCTTCTGCACCGATTGCAGCAGGCTCGCGGGGTCGGCCGCGAAGTCGGCGCTGAAGCGCACGCGCTCGCTGCCGTGCGCCTCGACCTGCGCGCGCAGCCACTGCCGGCGCGCCCGCAGCGGCACCTGCCGCAGGTCGTGGCCCTCGGCATACGGCACGTCGAACAGGAAGAAGGTGATCGACTCGGTGCGCGCCGCGTCGAAGGCGTTCTGCAGCGCGTTGAAGCTCGGCGTGCCCTCGCTGTTCAGCACCACGATCTCGCCGTCGAGCCAGCCGGAGCGGATGCCCAGTGCCTCGACCGCCTCGGCGAGCGGCTTCATCTTCGCCGTCCAGTCGTGGCCGTTGCGCGTGAAGAGCGTGGCGCGGCCGCGCTCCAGGCGGGCGAGCAGGCGGTAGCCGTCGAACTTCAGCTCGTAGCGCCACTCCGGTCCGGCAGGCGCGGTCCTGGCGAGCGTGGCGAGTTGCGGGGTCAGCGTGGCCGGCAGCGCCGCCTTCACCGCGCCGGGCAGCCCGGCCGGGGTGGCCGGCGCATCGGGCGCGCCCGGCGGCTCGGCCGCCGGCGCGCCGCGCGGATCGCGCTCCTCCAGCGGCCCCAGCGGCTTGTCGACCACGCTGTCGGGCAGCGCGGCGATCACGTCGTACTCCGCGAGCGGCCGTGCCCAGGCGTCGCGCTTCTTGAACAGGATCCAGGCCTCCTGCCGGTCGCCCGGCTTGGCGATGCGCACCAGCTCCCACAGGCCGGCGAGCTTCTGGCCGTGCAGCTGGAACACGAGCTTGCCCTTGGCCATGCCCTCGTGCGGGTCGCCCACCGGCTCCCAGGTGCCGCGGTCCCACACGATCACCTTGCCTGCGCCGTACTGCCGCGGCGGGATCGTGCCCTCGAAGCCGCCGTACGACACCGGGTGGTCCTCGACGTGGATCGCCATGCGCTTGTCGGCGGGGTCGAAGCTCGGGCCCTTGGGGACGGCCCAGCTCAGCAGCACGCCGTCGAGCTCGAGCCGGAAGTCGTAGTGCAGGCGCGTCGCCCAGTGCTTCTGGATCACGTAGCCGAGCGACGGCGCCGGCGCGGCGCGCTCGGCCTTCGGCTCCGGGGTGACCCCGAAGTCGCGCTTGGCGGCGTAGCGCCGGAGCGGGTCGGACGCGGGGCGGGCGGTCGGCGGCATGGAAGGTGCGAGGCAGGGCGCATGCCCGGGGGCACGGGGCATCCTACGGCGGCCCGGCGGCTCACGGCGCCGGCACGCCCGCCATCCACGCTGCACTCGCGTCCAGCAGCTCCTCCAGCACCTGCGCGTCCGTGCGCCCGCCGCGCGCCGGCACGTGGAACGCGTGGTCCGCCTGCGCCAGCACCGCCAGGGTGGCGCGGGTGCCGAGCCGCTCGGCCACCTGGCGCACCAGCGCCAGGTCGGCCAGCGCGTCGCGCGTGCCCTGCAGGAAGAGCATCGGCACGGCGACGCGCTCCAGGTGCTCGGCGCGCTCGGTGGCCGGCTCGCCGGGCGGGTGCAGCGGGAAGCCGACGAACACCAGGCCGCGCACCCCGGCCAGCGGCTCGGCCGCCTGCGCCTGCGACGTCATGCGCCCGCCGAACGACTTGCCCCCGGCGAAGCGCGGCAGGCCGGGCTGGCGGCGCGCCGCCTCGTCGGCCGCGGCGCGCACCGTGGCTTGCGCCAGGCGCGGCGGGTCGGGGCGGCGGGTGCCGCGCTCCATGAACGGAAACTGGTAGCGCAGCGTGGCGATGCCGCGCTCGGCGAATCCTTCGGCCAGGGCGGCCATGAAGGGGTGCGTCATGCCGGCGCCCGCGCCGTGGCCGAGGACGAGCAGGGCGCGCGCATCGGAAGGGACGAGCCAGAGCGCGGACACGCGCTCGGCGTCGTTCACGGTGAGGGTGGCGGGCTGCAGCGGCGCGGGCATCGGGCGCAGCGTAGCCGAGATGATTGCGGTGCGGGGCGCGGGCGGCCCGTGGGGGCCACGGCGCCGGGGAGGCACGCCGGCGCGCCGGCGGCCCCCTCGAGGCATTCAGCTGGCGAGGCGCTGGGCTTCGCTGCGGATCACTTCGCGGCCCTTGCCGAGCGCATACGACAGCGCGGCCTTGGCCGATTCCCAGCGGTGCCCGCAGGCGAGCGCGTCGTCGCGGTACGCCTCGCGCTCGCGCGGCACCCCGCGCACCTTGGCCACCACGACGGCGGCGATGTACCCGTCGCCCAGCTTGCTTTCCATGGCACCCGCGTAGATGCGGTATTCGCCCTCGTCACGCTGATCCAACTGCATGGCCGTCTCCTACTGCGTTTAGCGGTGACGGGGATGATGGATGTTCAGCGACAGGAAGAACATCGGCCGAAGGGGGGAGGGGCACGTTCGTGCCCTCCCCCCGTTGGGGTGTCATGGGGCCCTCTCCCCCGACCCCTCTCCCCGAGGGAGAGGGGAGGCGCGTGCGCCTCCCTGCGGGTGTCATGGGGCCCTTTCCCCGACCCTCTCCCCAGGGGAGAGGGGCAGGTCGTGGCAGTGCGTTGCCTATCCCGCCAGCGGGAGGGCGCGACGGGGGCCTTTGCCTGCGGAGCTCCTATTCCGCGCTCAGCGCCAGCACCGGATCGAGCGCCGCCGCCTTGCGCGCCGGCAGCCAGCCGAACACGAGCCCGGTGGCGAAGGCGCTGCCGAAGGCGAGCAGCACGGGCGGCAGCGAGAACACCACCGGGTGGCCGAGCCGCGACGCCAGCCAGGCGACGCCCAGTCCCCCCGCGACGCCCAGCACGCCGCCGAACGCGCACACCACCAGCGCCTCGGTGTTGAACTGCAGCAGGATGTGGCGCATGCGCGCGCCCGTGGCGAGCCGGATGCCGATCTCGCGCACGCGCTCGGTCACGCTCACCAGCATGATGTTCATGACGCCGATGCCGCCCACCAGCAGCGAGATCGCGGCGATCGAGCCGAGCAGCACCGTCAGCGTGTCCTGCGTGTCGGTGGCGGTCTCCAGCACGTCGGCCATGTTGCGGATCTGGAAGTCCTCCCTGCCGTGGCGGCGCGCGAGCGCGGCGGCGAGTTCGCGCTGCGTGGCGTCCATGCGCGCCGCGTCCTCCACCTGCACGGTGATCGAGCGCACGTGGCGCTTGCCGAACAGGCGCGAGCGCGCGGTGGTGATCGGCACGAAGGCGATGTCGTCCATGTCCGAGCCGCCCGCGCTCGCGCCCTTGCGCGACATCACGCCGACGACCTGGAACGGGATGTTGTTCACCAGCACGTGCGCGCCCACCGGGTCCGCGCCGTCGCCGAACAGGTTGGCCGCGACCGTGCGCCCCAGCACCACCACCGGCGCGTGGCCCGCGACGTCGGCCGCGCCGAAGAACGTGCCGCGCTCGGCCGGCCAGCGGCGCGCCGGCGGATGGTCCGCGGTGGTGCCGCTCACGGTGGCGACGTAGTCGGCCGCGCCCGCGCGCAGCGTGGCGCCCGCGCTGTACTCGGGCACCGCGCGCCGCACGTTCGGCACGTCGAGCAGCGCCTCGGCGTCCTCGGCCACCAGCGTGACCGGCTCGCCGCTCACGCGCACGCCGCGCGTGCCGGGCCGCACCACCAGCAGGTCGGTGCCCATGGCCTCGATGCGCGAGAGCACCGCGCGCTTGCTGCCGTCGCCGAGCGCGAGCATGGCGACCACGGAGCCCACGCCGATCACGATGCCCAGCAGCGTGAGCAGCGTGCGAAAGAGATTCGCGCGCAGCGAGCGCGCCGCCATCGCGACCGCTTCGACCAGGTCGGGCAGCACCGCGGCGGGTGCGCACGCACACGCGCGCACGCCGGTCGGCGCCGGCGGCGGCGGCGGCGCGCGCCGCGTGTCCGAGGCGATGCGCCCGTCGCGGATCTCCACCACGCGCGCCGCCTGCTGCGCGACCTGCGCGTCGTGGGTCACGAGGATCACCGTGTGGCCGCCTTCGTGCAGCCGGCGCAGCAGCGCCATCACCTCGGCGCCGCTCGCGCTGTCCAGCGCGCCGGTGGGTTCGTCGGCGAGGATCACGCGGCCGCCGTTCATCAGCGCGCGCGCCAGCGAGACGCGCTGCTGCTGCCCGCCGGACAGCTGCGAGGGCCGGTGGTCGAGCCGGTCGCCGAGCCCCAGGGCGGCGAGGAGCTCGCGCGCGCGGGCGCGCCGCGCCGCGGGCGGGGTGCCGGCGTACACCGCCGGGATCTCGACGTTCTCCGAGGCGGTCGCGCCGGCGAGCAGGTTGTAGCGCTGGAACACGAAGCCGAACACGTCGCGGCGCAGCGCGGCCAGGCGGTCGCGGTCGAACGTGGACACGTCCTCGCCGTCCAGGCGGTACGTGCCGCGGCTCGGGGTGTCGAGGCAGCCGAGGAGGTTCATCAGCGTCGACTTGCCCGAGCCCGAGGGGCCGACGATCGCGACGTACTCGCCCTCGCGGATGTCGAGCGAGACGTCGCTGAGCACGTCGAGCGCGAGCTCGCCCGCGCGATGGGTCTTGCCGATGCCGCGCAGCTCGACGAGCGGCGCCGGCGCGCGGCGCGGCGGGGCCACGGTCATGGCTGCGCCCGCTGCCTCTCGTCCCGGTCGCCGCCGCGCGGCGCGGCGTGCGGCAGCACCACCCGGTCGCCCTCGGCGAGTCCGGAGATCACCTGCGCATGCCGGCGCGTCACCAGGCCGACGACGACGCGGCGCGCCTGCACGTCGCCGTGGGGGCCGAGCACGCTCACGGTGCGCACCGTGGGGGCGGGGGCGGCGCCGATGCCGGCGCCGGGGGGAACGGCGCCGGAGCCGGCGCCGGGCGGGACGGCACCGGTGCCGGCGCCAAGGGGGGCGGCGCCGGTGCCGGCGGCGGACGCGGTGG
>Ga0075429_100001776_pt1 | contig 17856 bp, 14 predicted proteins | sample RhiMetdeltSRZDD3_FD_75295 | JGI IMG/M metagenome (GOLD analysis project Ga0075429, IMG submission 75295) | Populus rhizosphere microbial communities from Tennessee, USA - Rhizosphere MetaG P. deltoides SRZDD3 | ecosystem: Host-associated > Plants > Roots > Rhizosphere > Soil | place: USA... | reverse complement strand
AAGGAAGACAGGGAAAACGAAAGGGCCAGATGGGCTTAAATTAGATGTAAGATTAGGATTAGGATTAAGAGATGCGACTGCTGCAGCTCCATTCAGATTTTATTGAATATGAGCCGATTGAAAAGGAGATCAGGGACGCTGAAGAGATCGTGCCCCAATCTAGGGTCAGGCTCGAAGATCTAGTGGTAGCTTTTGTAGCAGTTGAGAGCAGAGACGACGAAAGCGTTGTCAAGATAGCAGTCGATGAGATAAAGAAATATCTTGATATGGTCAAGAGCAGCCGCCTGCTAATCTACCCTTACGCTCATCTGAGCTCTGACCTTGCGCCGCCAACCCTTGCAATTGATATCATCAAATCTGTTGAAAGCTTCGCCAAGGACTCGATAAACCAGGTCTACCGCGCACCTTTTGGGTGGACAAAGTCGTTTAACATCAAGGTAAAGGGCCATCCACTGGCTGAGAACTCTAGGGAGATTTCAAAGCAGGAAGAGCATAAACACGCTGACCCATTGCATAGAGAAAAGGAATCATCTGCACTCAAGGATGAGGAAAAATTACAGTCGTTATGGTACATCGCGCAGCCAGGCGGACAGATGGCGCCTGTCCACAATTACAACTTCAAAAAACAGGACCAGAATCTTCAGATGCTGGTAGACTATGAAATAGCAAAGAACAGGGCAGTCAACGAACAGCCTGCGCACGTCCGGCTGATGAAGAAATTGGCGATAGCCGACTACGAACCTGCATCAGACGCTGGTAATATTCGCTACTATCCAAAAGGCAGGCTGATGAAGTCGCTTATCGAGCAATATATCACAAGGCGGGTAATGGAGTATGGTGGAATTGAGGTCGAAACACCCATAATGTATGACACCAAGCACCCTTCGCTTCAGAGCTACTTCAACAGATTCCCTGCAAGGCAGTACAGCATCACTTCAGACAACAAACAGCTGTTTCTGCGCTTTGCTGCATGCTTTGGCCAGTTTCTGATGGCCAAAGACTTCAATATATCGTACAAGCATCTGCCCCTGAAATTATACGAATTGACAAGATACTCATTTAGGCGCGAAAAAAGTGGTGAGCTAGTAGGCTTGCGCCGATTGCGGGCATTCACTATGCCTGACTGTCACGCATTTTGCAGAAACTTGGATCAGGCAAAGGAGGAGTTTCTCAAACGCTTTGAGCTATCAATAAGCGTGCTCAACGATCTTGGCCTAACAATCAAAGATGTGGAAATGGCCATAAGATTCACAGAGGACTTTTACAATGAGAACAAAGACTTCATGACCGAACTTATCAACAGGTTCGGCAAGCCGGTGCTAGTTGAAACATGGAAGGAGCGCTTCTTTTACTTCACACTCAAGTGGGAGTTCAATTTCATCGACGGCCTTGGCAAGGCCTCTGCTCTCTCGACCGACCAAATAGATGTTGAGAACGGCGCGCGCTATGGCATAGAGTTCGTTGAAGAAGACGGCACCAAAAAGAACCCGATAATTCTGCACAACTCACCTTCAGGCGCAGTAGAGCGGATAATCTATGCACTATTGGAAAAATCGGCCAAGATATCCAAAGAAGGTGGCATCGCCTCGCTACCGCTCTGGCTGTCACACACACAGGTTCGTATAATACCAGTCAGCCAAGAGCACATTGTACACTGCGAAAAGGTACTGGCAGAGCTGACTGAAAACCAGATAAGGGCCGACATCGATGACCGCGATGAAACGGTAGGCAAAAAGATACGTGAATCTGAGACCGAATGGGTGCGCTACACTATAGTCATTGGTGACAAAGAGATCCACTCTGAGAAGCTGATCGTACGCGACAGAAATGAGGGTAAACAGCGCGAGACTACTCTATATCAGCTAATAAATGAGGTCAAGGAGCAAACAAGGAACAAGCCCTACCTTCCGCTGAACCTTCCACTGCGCCTATCATCTAGGCCGCAGATTATGGTCTAGCATATTTTCGAGATAATATTCTGTACAATGTCTGGGTAGCCAGTGTGCCTTCGCGGTAGTCTCCATTTTTCAAGGCAACCTCGACCATATCCATTCCAATCAGGCAAGCTGATAGATCTATCGCCTTGACTAATTTCAATACTTGAAATGGGTCGAGGCCAAATGGTTCCGGCGTGCCAGTGCAGGGTACGTATGGAAGATCATAGGCGTCAATGTCAAATGAAATGTAGATCTTTTTACCGGCAGTCGTCTTTTGCAAATACCTTGCGACAGTGTCAATATCATTGTGCACCTCCCACGCATCAAAGGTTGTAACACCATTTTTGCTAGCGGTTTCGTTTTCTTCTTTGTCTGTCTGTCGGATACCTATTTGGATCAGGTTTTCGCCCGGGATATATTTCAGCAAATGATAGAAGGGAGTGGTATGGCAGATCTTCAGACTTTCATAGTTGGACTTCATGTCGCGATGAGCATCAAAATGTATCACTATTGGCTCTTCTTTGGCAAGTGCCTTCAATTGATAGTATGTTAGCGTATGCTCGCCGCCGAGCATTACTGGGATCTTGCTGTCGTTGCGGAGTGAAGCAACTATCTTTGGGATCGTTGAATCAAGATGGCCAAGCATGTTAGTGATGTTCTTTGTCTTGAGCAGCTTTAGGTCACCGAGGTCGAATATGCCGACAAGATCATGAATGTTGGCCTTTTCATCCAGCATGAATGTCTCGCTCTGGAGAGCAGAAGTCCGCCTTATTGCCTCCGGTCCCCTAGATGTCCCTTTGCCAAAGCTGGTGGTGATGTCAAGAGGTACACCATAAATAACTACATTTGATTCCCTAAATGAAATTCTGACCGGTATGTCCGCAAAGCTATAACCTGCCTTTGTCCTTTCCGGCACCATAAAGAGCGAAAGTATGTCCAACTCTTACACAAATCTTCAAAACCGGTTGATAATAAATTATGATGCAGGTTTGCTCCAAAACAGCTCATCAAGACTCTGTTGTCGTGGCTTGCCTAGGACTGATCTGAAGTCAAAGTTCAAGGCAGATATAACTTGCTCAAATGTCGACTCCATTGTTTCAAGATATTTTTCGGTGTCAATTTCTTCCGGATTGGAAAGCTCGACTGGCCTCACACCGTCGCCTGCCTTTATTTTCACATAAGAAATGACGTCACCGGCTCGAACCTCGCGTTTGTTTGCGTCCACAAGCATCTTGGCGGCCTTGATATGTTGTGGCAGGCCTTTGTAGATATCACTGCTGTTGCCGTCCACCGTTTTGGAGCCAGTCTTCTTGCCATACGTACTCAATGATTTATTGATGGTGACGTTGAAGCTTAATTCTTCAAGTGAAATCTTGTGTGCTTCCAAGTTCTTGGCATTTTCTTGAATAACGTTCTTAATTTTTTCTTTAGCAGATTCAAAATCTTTCTCCGAGCTGATCTTCCCAAGTATTTCCAGGGTATCATAGAATGCCTTTCTGATAAATGGAGGAGTATGCGACTTTTTGCCTGTAAGCCCTTTTACATCAACCGTTCCATCCGATAGGACTCCCAGGTAGTTCTTTTTGAGGTCGCTGAATACAACATAGCGGTACTGCTTATCTATTTCAAGGTCTACGCCCAGCGTCTCTCTAGCCCACTGCACCAGTTGCTCTATGTGCTTTTGGTCTGGATTGCTGAGGAAAATGCTGTCAGTGTCCCCATACACAACCCGAATCCCAATCTCTTTGCATTTGTTGATGGTTCTGTTGATGGTTGTCCTGCCAAGGGCAGCGGTAGCATCTGCCACCGGCAGGCAGTAGAGAGGGAATATTGCTGCGCCCATGACTCCATAACTGGCATTGAGAATAACCTTGATAGCCTGGCTGACCACGTTATACAGCTTGCGCTCCTCTGGGGGAAGTGTCTTGTCCTTTGCTAGGTGTTTGTAATAGTTGACCCTTAGGTCACGAAGCGATCCTATGAGAAACGAAGTCAAACCTTTCCTGTGCCTGCAGACCCAGTGGGTTGTACCTTCCACTTTATTTTCCCTACAGTCTTCATGAGAGCAATTAATGGTTTCGTATGATAAATTATGCACTTTGATAATGCTAGGATAGAGACTTGCAAAGTCAAGGACAATGACGTTAAAATGTATACCTGGTACAGGCTCAACGACTTCGCCACCTCGATATTTTTTTTCCTTAATGATGGCGGTAGTCGACGAAGTACCTTTTTTTTCTAGCTCACTCCTGCTGGGTATCAGCTCATTTCGCTGGCGATGCTCGTAGTACAAGATGCCCCTGATCCATTGATTGACGCCAAAGCGGGCGATATCATCTACTGACAGCCGTCCAATTCTTGCAATGACGACGAGCAGTTTCATTAGCAGATTGTCATTAAAGCTGGTCAGCCTATATGTGAGGTCGGCGTCCTTGAGGCAATATTCTGCTAATCTCTGAATGGGCAAGTCGCTTATGTCTCCCTCAAACTCTATTTTTGAGTCTCCCAACAGTGCTTCGCTGATCGCATTCAGGGTATGGTCGGTGTAGGCACGGCTGAAAGCATAGATCTGGATCGACCTGTTGTCAAACGTCCTGTAGAGGTCTATGTGGATGCCATGCCTGACTCCGACAGGCTCCGCCTGCATCCCATGTTTGATAAATGACTCTTTTTTGACCATTATTGGCACCTTGTCCTTTGGGACTGCAATGCCATTAGGATCAATGCGGGAATCCTGCGAGCGTGCATAGAGATAAGGTAGGTCAAAGTCGTCACCATTGAACGTGATTATGATCGGATATTCGTTGATTATCGAGAATGCCTTTTCTAGCAACTCTTTTTCAGTTGCGCAGGGTTCTGCTTCAGGAATTAGCGGTGTGCCGTCGCTTGATATGTTATTTGCAAGCACGAGCACTTTCTTGAAACCGTCACTTCCAACAAACCCAACAGCTGTTATACGTCTGTCATGGTCGCGCGGATTTGGCATTCTTCCCTCTTCACTCTCGACTTCGATGTCGACAGCTACTCGCTTCAGCTCCGGTATTGGCTGATTGAGCAATTTGGCCCAGTCTGTGATGTATTGTCTATATTCCTTGCCTGCCTCACCTGCTTCCTTTATCTTGTCCCACAGGAGGCTTCTGAGTGCAAATTGCACCTTCTCAGAAATAGGATACTCAAATGGCGTTATCTCTTCGTCATTTCTAACATAATATGAACCTGGTATTAGCGCCCGATCATAGAGATAGTTCTCGTGGTATTTGATATCTGCTTCCCACGACGTCACTTTTTCACGAAAGCTATGGTCGGTTCCACCTATTGAGAGAGGATCAGGGGCAATCACTTTGAGGACTTCAATTTCCTTGTCAAGAATAATATCTTGTTTCTTGACCTGTTTGAGTATGAATTTGGCCTCTTTTTGCGCGACCTGTTTAGCCTGCTCTGCAAAGTCCATCTTTGTATAGCAGTAGGGTTTGTGGTCAGTCCTGTCACGCCATTGGTAGATAATTTTGTCTTGCGGATCGTAAAACTTCAGGTAGACTTTCTTCTCTTCGCCAGAGTAAACGGCGGACAGCAACAGCATTGGCCTGCTATCTTTGGGCAACTCCGGCAGGCTGTCAAGCCCTTTTCTTCGATCTGATACAAAGTCTTGCCGCTGAGCCAATATACACCGTGTCTGTCCATAGATCGATATTAAACGTTTTATCTAACAGATGGATTCATGTCTCACGTGGACTGCAAGGTCGCAATAATTGGTGGTGGTGTGCTTGGAATGTCAATTGCATACTTTCTATCGGCGCACGCCAAAAGTCCCGAATCAATAGCGCTGCTAGAGCAGGAAAAGAACATTGCGCAGCATAGCAGCAGCAGAAATACTGGCAAGGTGCACGCGCCATTTCTCTACGACCCTACAAGAAAGAAGACCTTTGCCAAGGCTGCAGCTCTTGGCTATGAGATGTGGCAAAAGTATTCCAGTCACAAGAGAATGCCGTTTAAGCATGATGGCGTCCTTGAGGTTGCGCTCAATGACGAGGGGATCGACCGGCTCTATAAGTACATGGAGTGGGGGTTGGAAAATGGCCTTACAAAAAATGAACTGCAATTGCTTGGCAAAAATGAAGTGGCAAGAATGGAGCCAAACGTGCGGTGTGCCTCTGCAATCTATTGCTCCAAAGATGCATCGGTTAATTACGGCGCATTCACGATTGGACTTTTAGAAGATATTCGGTGGTTCGGCAGCAAGCTGCTCTTAGGACACAAGGTCGAGCGAATATCCTCATACAGACAAGGGGCTTATTCGATGACCACGAACCAAGGCAAAGAAGTTCGAGCAGAGTATCTTGTCAACGTGGCCGGCGGCAACTCGATGGACGTTGCCCAGATGATGGGTGTTGCGCAGGGTTATACCGACATGCATTTTAGAGGGGAGTACTGGCAGGCGCCACCACAATACCATAACCTGACAAAGCTGTCGATCTATTCGGTCCCGAAGCATCCAGAATATCCATTTCTCGATCCACACTGGATTGTGCGAGCGGACAACACGTGTGAGGTGGGGCCAAACGCCATGCCTGTGTTTGGTCCGTATGCCTACGGCTGGCGTAGGAACTTAGCCGATATGCTGCCAAAAATATTGGAGTCATCCCAGACAGGCGCGCGGAAGATTTTTTTTGATAGGCAGTTTCTGTCCCTTGTAAGCACTGAGTTGAAGAGCTCCTTGTCCAAGACAATGATGATAAACAGAGTGCGTGAATTTTTACCGCAGCTCAGACCATCTGCTTTTACCCGGCGTGGGACTGCCGGCATAAGATCCTCAGTCATTGACAAGACCGGCAGATTCGTACCCGACACGCTTATACTCGAGCGTGATTCTTCGCTACATGTGCTCAACTACAATTCACCGGGAGCCACAGGTGCACTGCCAATGGCAGCCAACATCGCAAATAAGATAATAAGAGCGGGTATATTGCAAACAAGCGACAAGGCAAGGTCGCTGTGGGATGCAACCGTAATTGCCGATAGGATGAAAGTATGATCAATTTTTTAAGTTACTGCCCGTCACGATAGGATATAACTTGCTCAAGGAAGTTTTTCTTGGCGCTCTAAGAGACAAAGAGGTCAAGATATCAAAGGTAAAAGATTCAAATTTTCACAAAATTCTGGCAGACGCCTCATCGCGTTGGATTTCATACGAGTCTATGCCTGAAATATGTAAATCTGTTGGCATTGATAGCAGTTGGAACAGGCGCGCATTTCAGGGTCTTCAACTTTACGTCATAGATGCAGTAGCAGTCACTAGCACCAACAGGATCTTATTTATAGAGTGGGAACAAGACATAGTCGGCTCTGCAAGAAGCGAGCTTCTAGAATCAAGGGCGATGGTAATGGAGGCATCCGTTGCCCAAAAGGCAGTCGGCGAGGCTGACATTATCTGCGTTGACGGCTCACTCGTTTCCCGTTTGACGAAAAGCAGGCCTGAAGCAGCATCAGAAATGGTGAAGAAATGTAGCAACTGCATCTTTATCTCCAAGACCTCTGAGAGCAGGCTGCAATTCAGCCAGATGGGGTCAATGGCCGGCGACATTTACTACTATGGACACACATGCAAGGATGCTGGATTTAGTATTCCTGTTGAAACACAGTTCTGCCATGCGCCACTGTTTGAAGTCTATGCAAGACTGCGCGATCATACTCCTGTTATTCGGCTTGAAATCATGAGCAGCGCAAGTGAGACGGAAGTAAAATCGATCTTGAATAAGCTGCGGTACCACAGTGTAGCCGGCTATCCGTATTGCCTGAAGCTCGCACACAACACCTGCAAGATAAGCAATGAAGATATAGACAGACTCGCAAGCATATTTGGCTTGCAGAATGAGCAAGGGGCAAGGGATGCTCTAAATGAGTGAGGAACTGGGCATCCTGATCGGTGTCACAAAGCCGGATCAAGTGACATTTGAATCAAAAAGGCCTGTCAGCATCGGCGAATACGTTATTCTCAACTACAACGGGGACAATGTGCTTGGGCTTGTTGAAAGGTCGTCCATTAGCAGCGATGCACTAGGCAGCAGCATTCGCAACTACGAAGAGGCGTTTGAGAGCAAACAGGTTGCCGCTGAGAACCATCGAGATAAAAGTTACAAGGGACACGTGCGCATTCTTGGCTATGTGACGGAATTGAAAAAGTGCAAGGCAATACTACCTGCGCTGCCACCAGAGCCTGGCACCGAAGTATATGAAGCGTCGGTTGAGGATCTTGCTGCCATTTTTGCGCCCTCTGGACAGCAGTGGGTAACGATAGGAACACTTCTTCGCAATACTGCAGTTAGTGCTCGAGTGGACGTCGACAAAGTCGTTTCGCGTCATCTTGCAGTGCTTGCCATGACTGGCATGGGCAAGAGCAATCTAGTCTCGCTTTTGGCTAAAGAAATCGCCAGAATAAGCGGCACAATGGTGATTTTTGACTACCACGACGACTATTCTACGCTTGATATGGGGTCTAATCACATCAACCTGCTGGACGGAAGGATAAACCCGCGGCTTTTGTCTGCAGACAAGCTCGCGGAGGTCGTTGAGATTCAGGAGAATGCTTCTAACCAAATGCATGTACTTAGGATAGCGTTCACCGAAGAGGTCAAACAGCACAAGGGTGAGGACTTTTGGGATGCGCTCATGAACGCTGCATCAGAAGTTGGTGCCGACAAATCGTATCGAGAAGCAGCGGCCAAGGTAGTTGACAAGATCGACGATGCAAGGCGCAAGTTTCACAACATCCTGGATCCTGGCATGACAGATCCCTTGGCGCTTCTCAAGAATTACAAGATAAACGTTATCAATCTGGTAGAACTGACTGAGCGACAGGCTAACATTGCTGTGTCATTCTACCTCGAAGAGCTACTGAATGACAGGAAAAAGGCAACGCGGCAAAAGAAGAGCGCAGCCAAATCGCAGCCGAGGTTTCCAGCCCCAGTACTTGTGGCAATTGAGGAAGCACATGTATTTATACCAAAGGACGAAGACACAGATACGAAATATTTTGCTTCCAAGGTTGCGCGTGAAGGGAGGAAATTTGGACTTGGGCTAGTCATAGTGTCACAGCGCCCAAGGGGAATCGATGCTAACATCTTGAGTCAAATGGGCTCGCTTGCAGTAATGCGAATGATCCAGCAGGACGACCAGATGCATGTTTCTGCAGCAAGCGAAGCACTCAGCCGGGATCTTATTGATCAGCTGACCTCGTTAAACCCCGGCGAGGCGATATTTGCCGGTCAGTGGGTCAACCTACCGACCTTTGTGAAGGTAGATGAAGTAAAGGAGCGAAAGATAGGCGGCGACCAGAAGGCGGTAGAACAATGGAGGCAGCTAGCAGCAGTAAAGCAGCAGGTCGCCAAAGAATCATCCGAGTCATACATTCCATCCGGCTATATACAGGATTAGTAGTTGACGATCCTACAGAATATAAAATGTTAATCTCACACATCTCCGACCTCCACCTTGGATATTCACAATTCAGCCTGGAGGAAAGGGAGGAAGATGTGTACCGGGCTTTTCATGAGGCAATAGATGTATCAATAAAGGAGAGAGTCCGGCTGGTCATTTTAGCTGGCGATCTATTTCACAATCCTCGGCCCTGCGGCAAGGCGATAATCACGCTTGGCAACATACTGAAAAAGCTGAAGGAAAAGCAGATCTCGGCGGTCTTTGTGCTGGGGGAACATGACATCAGCCGGCTTCGCGATGTGCCATTTGTCCATATTTACAGCAACCTTGGGCTTGCAAAGAAGCTCAGGTGTGACGAACCTTTCAAAGTTGAAAATTGTGTATTGTTTGGAGCAGATAAGGAGCGGCGCGGTAGCATCGATTCACTGATCGAAAATATGCGTCATGCAGAGCAGCTTGCAAAGCAACACAGTGGCAAGAGGGTGCTTGTGCTGCATCAGGGGCTGGCTGACTTTAACAAGTTTGCAGGCGAGCTCAATTCTACCGATCTGCCTGCAGGGTTTAACTACTACGCACTGGGCCACTATCATGATCACCATGAAAAGAGGTTTGATTTCCTTGGAGGACCACTTGCTTATCCTGGCTCAATCGACCTGACTCCGAGTGAAGGGATCAAGGAGGCGGACAAGGGCTTTATCATAACCGACATCTCTGGCGAGGAGCCATCAACGCAATGGGTACGGCTTGAGAGCAGGCGTCAGCAATTCTCCGCCAGAATTGAGTACAAAGACATTGTAAATGAGGTCGATCAGATAATCAAGAAAGCAACAGCCTATGGCAAAAAACCTGTTGCAAGGATAGAGGTAGCCGGGAGCAACATTGACTCTAAGGTGATAGCTGAACACTTGAAAAAGCTCAATGACTGCTGTCTTCACTACATTTGGCAGCCTATGCAAGAGCATCTTGCTACTACCGTGTATGATTCCAAGCCTGCAGACATTGATAGTGAGCTCTATCGGCTGTCGGCAGAAGCGCTTGGGTCAGACGAGCTTGCCAAGTTTACAGTAGGCGAAGTATTGCCACTGGCAGCTGAGAAGGATGCCAAGTCGGTTCTGGAAATACTGTGGCAGGCGTACAAGTTAAACAGATTTGGAGGTCATGATGTTAAATGATAAAAGACATCCAGCTGAAGAACTTTATTGCACACAAGGACACCAAGCTAGAATTTTGCAAGGGTATAACGATCTTTCTAGGGCATAACGGCTCTGGGAAGTCCTCAATTATCGACGCAGTGACGTTTTCGCTCTTTGGCAAGCATACACGAAAGTCTAACAAGAACCTTGTAAGAAGAGGCGCCAACCATGCTATAGCGCAGATGCGCTTTGCTATCCAGTCTAAAGAGTTTCAGGCGATAAGAGCGCTCAATGGCTCCGGCCTCCAGTCATTTTCCCAGCTTGTACTTGTATCAGATGGCGACAAGATAGTAAACAAGCCCCTTGTCGGCGGCGAGCGCAGACAGTTTGGCGAGTCAATGAGTGTAGAAATAGCACAGATACTCGGGCTCAACTATGAAAAGCTGCGTGTTGCTGGGGTAGTACAGCAGGGGGAGCTGGTCAGGATAGTGGAAGCGCAACCAAAGGACTTTAAAGAATTGCTAAATGGTCTGATTGGCATTGACCGACTTGACTCAGCTTATGAAACGATGCGCAATGTCATCGTAGGCTTTCGTGAAAGGCTGCGTGATGAAATAGGCTACACTGACGAGGAAGTTCCAAAGGTGGAAAAACTGCTAGAGGAAAAGGAGAAGGATCTAAAGGAGGGATCTTTGCTTTTGAAAGAGTATGAAGATGAAAGAAGGCTGCTTGAGAAAAAGATAGGTCAGCTTGAGAAGGAAATCGAGAGGTTGGAGCCGGTCATCCAAAAGACACAAGAGCTTCAGAACTGCGAAAAGCTGCTCGTGCGCCATGTCATCGAAAGGCGCAGCCATCTTAGTACAGAGGTAGAACGGATGGAAAGACTAGTTAAGGAAGCAAAGAACTTGCTCGATGTGCTGAAAACCAAAGAAGAAGTGCAGATAAGGCTCAAGATGATAAAAGCTGAATCAGAGGAGATCCAATCAAAGCTGGAGGAAAATGAGGGCATGATGGGCAAGCTAGTTGGTTTTCTAGAGTGTGCCGGCAAGCTGCATATAGCGGATGGCAGATGCCCTGTTTGCAACTCTCCCGTTACAAAGGTTAATGAAATGTTTAACGTAGATCATATTCAGCTGGAGATCAGGCGCAGATCAGAAGAAAAATACAAACTGCAAGTAGCCAAGGTTGAGCTCAAGAAAGAAGAGCAACAGCTGGCAGAGCAGGACAAAAAGATAGTGACAGCAGAAAAGTTCCTATCAAACAATTCTATCATCTCTGAAAACGACTTGGTCGAGATTGAAGTCGAACTCAATGGCAAGAAAAAAGATCTGGCCAAACTTCCACTGCAAATAGCATATGTGGGAGATGATCCTTTCAAGCTGGTAATAGATGGTGTCTCAAAGACACTTGCTGAGGAAATTACTGCATTGCGGGGGCAAATGAGTGGCTTGAGCCACCAGCAATACACAGATACGAAGCTAGAGAGGACAAGATTGATACAAGAATTGCAGACTGCAAGTGTCAAGACTGGTGAATATAGACGTGTAATAACTGACGCCCAGGCAACCATAGATTCTGCCAAGCGTGCAATGGAACAACTACGACAGGCATCTGAATTCTCCAAAATGCTGGAAAGGATACGCTCGATGATATTCAATAGGGACGGGATGGTGGGCATCAGCCTTCGCTCGTGGGCGCTCGGAGTTATATCGCAGAAAGCGTCAGAATATGCCTCGCTCTTTAACATTGGCATTTCGAGGATCGAACTTACAGAAGGAGCACGGGAAGTAGCAATAACGTGTTACGGCAGACAGGGTGAAATTGATATGGACTCACTTTCTGGAGGTGAAAAGGTGGCTGTAGCCCTTGCACTTCGTCTTAGTATTGCCTATATGATGGGTTCAAACAAGCTTGATTTCATCATTTTAGATGAGCCGACTGCACATCTTGACGAAGATAGGAGGAGGGGGCTTGTCAGAATACTATCGGAGGCATTCAGAGAGGGTGTCGGACCCTTGGCCCAGCTGATAATAATAACTCACGACTCTGAAATTTTTGAAAACTCAGAAGTTGATCAAATATTTAGGTTTGTCATGACAGCTGATGGTTCATGCGTCTTAAGAGAATGACAAAGTCATCTTTTGTAGTCATCTTCCAACATCATGATATCTCTACTTCCTCAAACTCACCAATAGATTTTTTTCCAAATACTAATATCCGTGACAATTCCATCAGTTGATTGAGTAATTTCTAGATATATAGTTATTAATTTGCCCGTCTGTCATCTTTTGTGTCTCTTTGGCAATCTGCACCATGCTGACCTTTTTTATCACATGCTAGAATCTTATAGCAGTTATTGTGAGAATCATGGATAACAATTGCTCTATCGCCGTTCTTGTAACTTTAAGTGGTAGGTTTGTATAAGTGCTACGCTTTAATTATGCTAAAATGGTGTCCTGCAAAAGCAAGAAGTTCGAGCAGTACTTCTCACAAGGTCATTGCTGATGTGGATAGATCGATATTTCAAAAATTGATTTTCCTAGACCTGTATTCTATGGAATATTTCTTCGCAGACAATATAAGTCCGTATCTATGTTCTCAACTGTGACTTTAATGTCGTCGCACCATTTCGCTAATAGTGAAGTGCATCACATCAAAGCGAGGTGGCTATAGATAGTTGTCTTCTGCTCATTCTATACTGGTGGTTGATGACGAGCTGGATATAGTGTTGATCTTCAAGCAGGCACTGAGCAGGCAGGGCTATACCGTCTTTGGCTTTACTGATCCTTTGCTGGCTCTTGAACATTTTAAGATAAACTCTGCAGATTATGGCTTGGTAATAACAGATGTCAGGATGCCGCGGATGAGCGGCTTTGAGCTTGCTGCAAACATTAAAGTTATCAAGCCGGATGCAAAAGTAGTGTTCATGTCGGCATTTGAAGTAAGTGACCTTGAATTTTCAATGCCTGGAGTCAAAGTAAATGACTTCCTCCGAAAGCCAGTTGATGTCAAGACCCTTGTGCGAAGAGTCAAGGTGGCTATGGCAAACTAAGAATTATCTATTATAGATTATCTTTGCAATTGATTGCAAAAAGTGTACCAACAGAAGTACAAAACATAGATCAGTAACTTGAGAATCTAGAGGCATAAGGGTCATGATCTGTTAATTCTACCGCGGAAAAAATTTGTATGAACACGATGTCTATCCCCTCCGCCACGACTTGTCAGCATGTCGCGGCCGTGTGCCCTCAGAGATTATGTTATAGACATGGTGCTCTTCAAGAGCAGATCGAAAAGATAGAGCCCATCTCTTGATTCGTGTATAACATATTGAAGTGACCTCGACGCTATCCAATGTTGACAAGATGTATAACTAGAACCTCCTACTTGCAGACATCTCTGCAGCTGCTCAAAGCTGTATTTGTTTTCTGAAGCGTCCCGGGTGCTTTTGTCTTTTCAGATCTGCATCAATGTCGCAACCTTGGAAGAAACTTGTACATGCCTCTATCTCCATGGTATGTATAAAAGCGTCTGAGAATTCTATCCAAGCCAGCAAACCCGTTTTGAGCACCAAGCCTCTATATTCTAGAATGGCTTTGCCACAAACAAACCGGTTCTCTAAGGTCAGGTTCGCCTATATAGTTATGCTCATGGTATGCAGACGCTCTATAGGCTACCATACACAATCAAAGAATACATCACGCTGCACTTAACACAAAGCGAATTTGCAATAACCCAAAAGAAGATATGCTGTGAGGTTTATCTTGATGTGCCATGTCTCAAAACGAGATTATGTATCTAAAATACCAGAACCTAGAAGACATGCTCAAGGTGATAATCTACTCTGCCCAGTCGATGCTTGGAGTCATTCCCATGCTCTATTATATTCACTACAACAGCAAGCATGTCCTTTTTATTCAGACAGGTACAATTGGAGGCGTGACGGTTCACTATGTTGTTGAGAATGAAAAGCCGACCAAAAAGTTCATTCAACTAAAAAGGCTTTCTGGAGAATTCACCTTCGTAGATAGCCTAGGAACTGATGCACAGTCACTGTATGTTCCAATATTGGGGCTCGAAAAATCTACTCTTGCCTTTCCAACCCTATAGGGAGAAAAAGTTTTAGGGCAAGGCGACACACATTTTCTATCAAACCCAGAAAACCCCGCAGAAAGACAAGACCGGCAAATGAAGTTTCAGAAGATGACATTAACGCTTTTTTGCAAGCGATCAGGAATTTTGACGTCTATCCGAAGCTAAGAGACCTTCGCAAGGTACTTCCATCCCTAACGCCAGTCCAGATACACGTTATAGCACACTACTTGGAAAGATCTGGGGCAATAGTTATTGACACTGATGGATACATCACGTGGATGCGCAATGAAGGGCTGGGGCAGCTGACGCTTGGCGAGGTAGCCGATATGAGTAGTGATCTCAAGAAACTGCTTAAGAAGCATATCCCGAATAGAGAGGATTTAACTTGATGTCTCAAGATCTTATGTTAAGTTTGCCTATCTGCTACCGATATCTTGAAGAATACACGTAGGACAGATATTGTAGATTATTGCAATATTATTTGAAGCTGCAAAAACTGTAGTGCAATCAAGACCAAAATAATGTACGAGGTTTATTCTCTTTCGTGCTCGCAGCTAAAACGAATATTAATCAACACTATTTGAAAAACTGGCTTATGAAGTAAGAAGAAAAAGAACTAAACTACAACAAGAAAATGGGGTCTTCGGTTCAAGTGAACTTGCAATGAACTTAAGAGGGTTCTTATCGAAGACGTCCAAATCTTGTTAAATAGTTTTTATGTTTGTCTGAATAGACCGTCATATGTGTTGTTGAAGCCGATTACTTCAGATCAGATGTATACTATAGAACAAAACGGCCATTCTATTTTTGGAATGCGACGTTTTCTCATGATGGAGAACGCTGGCCACGGGGTAGCAGATTTTGTTGTTCGAAAGTTCAAGAACTTGAAGAATAAAAAAATAGTTGCCGTATGTGGCACCGGCAACAACGGCGGTGATGGGTTCGTCGCATCGCGCCACCTTGCTGGGTATGGAGCCAAAGTAGTGGTCATTTTACTTGGGAGTCCTTCTGATTTAAGAAGTGAAGAGGCAAGGCTTAACTGGAGTATAATTGAAAAAATGGATTCAATTGAATTGATATTTGGCAAAGAGTTAACCAGCGAGATAAAGAACCGAATCGCCAGTGCTAACATTATCTTGGATGGCATATTTGGCACAGGCATTAAGGACGAGATCCGGCAGCCCTATGCATCTGCAATAGATGCAATAAACAAATCTAAGGCTTACGTCTTGGCAGTCGATATTCCTTCAGGATTTGACCCAAACACTGGGCAGATTCATAAAAAGTGCATCATGGCAGATGCCACTATTACCTTTCATCGATTAAAGGTTGGACTTGCAGAAAAGAAGAAGAATAAAAAGAAATACACAGGTCCTGTATATGTAGAATGGATAGGGATACCGCCGGAGGCTGAAAAGGGCATCGTATGAAGCCAACAGTATTGCAGATCGCAGTAGGCCAGATGGCCAATTTTACCTATATAGTAGCTGATGAGGAATATGGCGAAGCGGCAGTCATTGATCCTTCGTGGGACCTGGATAAAATATTCCAGACACTAAAAAAGAACAACTGGCAGGCCAAGTATATCATCAATACTCATACTCATTTTGATCATGTGATTGGGAACGAGCAGATGGCAGAGATAACCGGTGCCAAGATAGTGCAGCACAAAAACTCGCAGCTGAAAAAAGACATTGCAGTATCTGACGGGGATACGATCGAAATAGGAAGCATTAGACTACGGGTTTTGTATACGCCCGGTCACTCTAAGGACAGCATCTGCCTCCTACTTGATGATCAATTCATTCTAACTGGCGACACACTCTTTGTGGGCAACTGCGGCAGAGTGGATCTTCCTGGAAGTAACGCAAAAGAGATGTACGATAGCCTATTTGATAGGCTGACAAAACTGGACGAAAAGCTCATCCTGTATCCAGGTCACAACTATGGTCCGACTTCTATATCTACGATAGGACATGAAAAGAAAACCAACTATGTGCTCCGGCCTAGGTCAAAACAAGAATTCTTGGAGCTTATGACCGCTGGTGAATAGATGCAGGACATAACAGCGTCTGATAGGCTTGCAGTCAAAAGTTTTGCGACGAAAAATCCTGTTTTTGTGTGTGTGATCTCGTACACTGCCACGAGCGAGATTTCGGGGCTTACGGTAGCAGGGGCAAACGCCGAACTAGTAAAATATACATCGCCGGCAGACGCGGAATTTCTGTATTGTGGACGCTGTAGCTGCATTGATGTTGTACCGGCTACACCTGATGGCAAGCCTACGCCGGCACTCATTACACGGACTGCGTTACAATTGGCAAGGATCCCCCTTCTAGTAGTTGATGCAGGGGCAAAGGTCAAGCCCTCAATACCATATGTATCGTTTGGAGTTGAACCGGGTAGAAACATCATGAATGAAAATGCGATGGACATCTCAAACGTCAAGCGTGCATTTGAGCATGGCGAGCTGCTTGGAAAACAACTGGCCATCATGTCAGATCTAACAGTAGTAGGCGAGAGCATTCCTGGAGGCACTACCACTGCACTTGCAGTGCTGAGAGCACTTGGCATTGATGCTAGGTTCAAGGTAAGCAGCAGTATGCCGGAAAATCCACACAATCTGAAAAACAAGGTAGTAGATTCTGCAATAGAGAGAGTCATTGCTGGTGGGATAGGAAGAATCAACTCGCCCTTTGAAGCTATATCCACTTTTGGAGATCCAATGATGCCTTCTGTAGCCGGTATTGCAAGCGGTGTGCTATCTGCAAGCGGTAAGATTATGCTTGCCGGAGGGACTCAGATGTCTGCAATCGTTGCAATATTGAAGCACCTCGGCAGGTCGCTAAACGGTCTTTATATCGGCACTACAACATATGTCACAAAAGATCCGTCATCGGATCTGTCTGGTCTTGTAAGGATGGCTTCAGAGCAAGTTCCAATTTTATCTTGCGATCTTCATCTAGGCGAATCAAGCAAGCCAGGTCTGCAGGCATTTGCAAAGGGGTTCGTAAAGGAAGGCGTCGGTGCAGGCGGCGCTTCAATTGTGGCTATCACAAAGTCAAGAGGCAAAATAACGGGTAAAAAATTAATGAATGCAATTGAAAAAGAATACGAAGCTTCAATAGAGGCTGCGTGGCACTAGCTTTTTTCCAACATTTCTATGGAGTCAAAGCCACTAGCTTTTAGGTAAATTGTAGTATATTTATTAATACCGCAGCAGCACCACCTAGAGTTTGACTCTAAGCTTGCTGTTG
>Ga0075429_100001773_pt1 | contig 17869 bp, 16 predicted proteins | sample RhiMetdeltSRZDD3_FD_75295 | JGI IMG/M metagenome (GOLD analysis project Ga0075429, IMG submission 75295) | Populus rhizosphere microbial communities from Tennessee, USA - Rhizosphere MetaG P. deltoides SRZDD3 | ecosystem: Host-associated > Plants > Roots > Rhizosphere > Soil | place: USA... | reverse complement strand
CCAATAGTTAAAGAAGCAGAAGGTCAAACATTCGATGCAGTTACCGATCCTGAATTCAAATACCGCCAGCGTTATGCTGATCTCATTATTAATCCTGAAGTAAAAGAAGTTTTTACAAAAAGGACAAAGCTGATCAATGCTATTCGTGGATTTTTAAATGAACGCGGCGCCTTGGAGGTTGATACGCCCGTTTTACAAAGTATTCCCGGTGGTGCTGCTGCACGGCCATTTAAAACACATCATAATGCATTGGACATTCCAATGTTTTTGCGAATTGCCAATGAGCTTTATTTAAAAAGGCTGATCGTTGGCGGATTTGATTGGGTATATGAGTTCAGCAGGAATTTTAGAAACGAAGGGATGGACCGTACGCATAATCCTGAGTTTACTGTGCTTGAGTTCTATGTTGCTTATAAAGATTATGTATGGATGATGGAAACAACAGAACAGCTTCTTGAAAAAGCAGCCACGGCTGTAAATGGCACCACGAGAGCTGCGGTTAATGGTAAAGAAATCGATTTTAAAGCACCTTATCGCCGGGTGACAATGACAGAAGCGATAAAAGAACATACCGGCTTTGACATTACTAACATGAGCGAGGAGCATTTACGAAGTGTTTGCAAGCAATTGCATATTCCTGTTGATAAAACAATGGGTAAAGGGAAATTGGTCGATGAAATATTCAGTGAAAAATGTCAAAGTCATTATGTGCAACCAACTTTCATCACTGACTACCCGAAAGAAATGAGTCCCTTAACTAAAAAACACAGAAGCAAGGAGGGTTTTGTTGAGAGATTTGAATTAATAGTGAATGGAAAAGAAATTGCAAATGCATACAGTGAATTGAATGATCCTATTGATCAGCGTGACCGTTTTGAAGAGCAAGCTAAATTAATGGAACGTGGAGACGACGAAGCGATGTTTATTGATCATGATTTCTTAAGAGCTCTTGAATATGGCATGCCACCAACAGCCGGCATTGGTTTTGGTGTAGATCGTCTTTGCATGCTATTGTTAGATCAACCTTCGATACAGGATGTACTTTTATTTCCCATGATGAGACCGGAAAAGAAAGATGACGAGTAAGAATGCACAGTTTATCCAGATTAGGCGGGGTATTAATTTTTGAAACTTATTTTTCAGTAGCTTTCCTGTGCAACCAAAGCTAAGGCTCATCACTATACACATGAGGGACAAGAACCTGACCCGGCAATTTTTGGCCGGGCTTTTTTAATCAACAAACAGGTCCCTGTATAAGTTTGCACCAGGCACTACACTATAATGAGAAAGATCAGTTATGCCTTCTTTAGCCATTACTTCTTCATCAATAAAACAATTACCCGTGCAATCTGCAGAGGGTTTGTTTAAAATAAAATACGCAGCATCTGCAAGTATAGCGGGCGTGCGGCTCATTTTAGCCAATGCCTCGCCTCCCAATAAATTTCTTACAGCAGCAGTATCAATAGTTGTTCGTGGCCAAAGAGCATTGGAGGCAATACGATATTGTTTTAATTCAGCAGCCCATCCAATCGCCATCATACTCATACTATATTTTGTCATCGTATAGGCTACATGACCACCAAACCATTTTGGATTTAAGTTTATAGGTGGTGATAATGTAAGTATATGAGCATTGGATGACTTCTTTAAATGTGGTATACATGCCTTAGTAACAAAGAAAGTTCCTCTCACATTAATATCATGCATCAGGTCAAACCGTTTTGGTTCTGTTTGCTCGGTTGGACTTAAGGAAATTGCTGATGCATTATTAATAACAATATCAATTCCTCCAAATTTTGCGACTGCTTTATCAATTGCATTTTGAATTTGGTCTTCGAAACGAATATCACATTGTATTGGTAACGCTTTCCCTCCTGCTTTTTCAATTTCGTCGGCGGCAGAAAAAATGGTACCTCCCAATTTTGGATTCTCTTCTACAGATTTAGCAGCAACCACGATGTTCGCCCCATTTTTAGCAAGTTGTAAAGCAATAGCTTTCCCTATACCACGGCTGGCGCCTGTGATAAAAGCAGTCTTGTTATTTAATGACATATCAATGATTTAGGCAATGAAGATAGGTAAAGGGCTCTCAAATCGAGTTTGAACCCCTGGTAAATCTACGAGTGGCCCAGTAAAAAATGAAGTATAAAAATGGAGCAGTTTTGCTCTTTTGCAATCTCTTAACGGATATTATGTTTGTACCAGAAGTTGATTGATAAGGCTACTGCATCCAATATCCAATGTCCAAAACCGTCCAGAAGTTCTTAATCCATAATCCTGATAAACCAAAGTAAAATCCGTATCAATCAACTTTCTTCCTGTTCTTATTTATATGAAAATTCAGGGACCCGTTTTAATCCAGGGCCTGATGAAAAACCAAAATCGAAATCCCGTATCCGTGAAATGCTTTAAGGTTAATTGAGCTTGAAAAAAACTATCCTCCGCCTAAACACCGGAGGATTTTTTATTTAGTGCTCTGCTAAAAGTGGTCTTGTCTCCATTATTGCCTCTATCTCCTTCATGATTTCCTCAGTAAGTTTTGGATATAACTCCAAAGCTGAAAGGTTTTGTTCTAACTGCTCTCTTTTTGTAGCACCCAGAATAGCTGTCGTTACGTTTGGATTGGCAATACACCACGCAATTGATAATGTTGCAAGATGAGCCCCAAGTTTATCAGCTACCGTTTTTAGCTTCCTTACTTTTTCGATCTTATCATTTACCAGCACTCTTTCTTTTAACCATTCAAAACCGGGAATGCCCATGCGCGAACCTTCGGGAATACCATTATTATACTTTCCGGTAAGGAGACCACTGGCTAACGGGCTCCATATGGTAGTTCCTAATCCAATATCCCGGAAGATCTTCAGGTATTCATTTTCTATTTTTTGCCTGTGAAATAAATTATACTCAGGTTGCTCTACTGAAGGGCCGATCAAGTGATATCTTTCTGCCATCATATGTGCTTCCATAATTTCCTGGGCACTCCATTCGCTGGTACCCCAGTATAAAATTTTTCCCTGCTGTATTAAAATATTCATTGTCCATACCACTTCTTCTATCGGCACTGATTTATCAGGACGATGACAGAAATACAGGTCGAGATAATCAAGTTGCATTCTTTGTAAAGCTTCATGACATGCTTCAACAAGATGTTTTCTGGAAAGTCCTTTTTGTGTTGGTTTATTATCGGGTCCATGCCAACCCCAGAATGCTTTACTGCTTACTGTATATGATGTACGATCCCATTTTTTATTTTTTAGAACTCTGCCCATGATCTTTTCGCTTTCTCCGCGACTGTACACTTCAGCGTTATCAAAAAAGTTTATGCCATTATCATAAGCAATGCCCATTAATTCATCAGCTTTAGCATCATCAAGCTGCTTGTGAAATGTGACCCAACTGCCGTAAGAAAGGACGCTAAGCTGTAAACCAGATTTACCCATGCGACGATACTCCATACAAAATATTTGAGATCGAAGTTCGATGTTTGAAGTTGAGTGGAAAAAATTATTGGGGCTTGTTGCCTTCTTTCACATTAAAAGGACCACTGGGGTTATGACAAGTTATAACTTTTAGATCCTGCGGGCCATCGATTCCATCTTTGCAAAAGATGTGTTTATCTTTTCCATCTAGCCTGCTAGGTTTATCAGTATAAAATTTGCCGGCATTTTGATCCCACCAAAGTTCCGGAGTACGTAGTGTATCTCCTTCATTATTGATTACGGTAACACTATCACGAAGGAATACTTTATTTAAATTATCGTAATAGATCCCATAGTTAGCCGTCAACCAGCTTTCAACCTTTACACTGTCATCATAAAATTCGACATAAAGTGTTTTCGGAAATTCAGTATAAACAGTATCGCGCTGGTAGCGATACATTAATGGCGCTGTTAGTTTAGCTTTCATGACTCCCGACTGGCTGAGATAACTTTCAACGGTTTTTGCCTCCTCCTTCAATTCGGTTTTTTTTGTCCAGAGATCGATTTCCTCCGGATCATTTTCGCACGAAGAAAGAAAAAAGAAAACAAGGCACAAGAGGCAAGGAACAAGGTACAAGGTGCGAGAAGCAAATGTTGTTGAATAGCGATAGGGAAGTACAAGAGTGCGACGCAAGAAAAGTTTAATAGTAGTAACGAGGCTGACTAACAAAAAAAATTTGTTTTCACCTTGAGAGTCTGCCGATATGAAGGATATTTTTTCCATGCAGACATTTTCAAAAGCTCCGCCTCAGGCGGATTGGGGTTTACTCATATTTACGCTTGGTAAACCAAAGATCGCTCAATGTAAATCCAACCGAGACCCTGAAAAGATTTTCATTGATCGGGTTATCATTATTTCCTCTCTTTATATATTCAGCCGAAACATTTACCACACTAAACTGCGTACGGAAACGCTTTGCTGCTGAATTGTCCTTGAGATTTAAAATGGGCAAGCTTACTCCGGCTGAAACTCCCCATACAGGAAGTTTGTTATTATTGATATATATGTAATCATCGCCAACAAAAAAACCAGCCCTGTAAGAAACATAGCTTTTATAACTTGTTTTCATTGCAGGTCTTATCTGTCCGCCAAGTCTTACCTGCCAATTACTACGCACAGCATCCGTTAATCCATTAAACCGATATTTATCCCAGTTATTCGTTAAAAAATCTGCTCCAAAAAGCCAGCCTGATCGTTTTGTATCGGGCAATTGCTCGACAATAAAACCTGCACCATAGCTTGCAGGATAATCCAATGATCCTTTTACACCGAGTTGCTCATACACACTATCAAGACGAAGTTCTGACTCATCACTTGGGTCCACAACAAACGTTTCCCGGATCAGATCATTTTTTGTATCAATCTTATGCTGCACATTACCATAAGCTCCAAACTGTATATATTTTAATTTGTCTTTACTCAGATCAATGCGGTACTGCATACCTGCATTAAAAAATAAACTGCCAAAATTTGTTTTGGTCTGGTGATTTGATGCGGCATAATCTACAGAATCATTATTGAATGTTCTGCGGGTGCTGTAATCCTTTTTTCCAAATAAGAACCCAGCATTTACTCCAATACTGAAATTTTTGGTAGCAATACCTGTCCCTGTATTAAAAAGGTAGGAACCACCATCACCTCTGAATTGAGTTTTTACACTATCGATCATGTTACCGGTAATAGGATCATATATCCTTTCATTTCTATCAATCTTATAACTGATAGTTGAGAGCGGCCGCAACCCCAGTACCAGGCCCCAATTTTTTCTGATAGGCACCCCCACCTGCATATAAGAGAAATAACCATTTGTAGAACTAAAACTTTGCGGGTTATTAAATTCATGCAAAGTCCGGTTGTTAAAATTCACCCCTATATCAAGCATCATTCTTCCATATTTCAATTTTTTTGAGTTCGTTTCTTTGATCGCAAAGAATCTCGAATAGGATGCCGGGTTTAAAAAATTCAATGATGGATAATATTTACCGATGCGTGGATCTGTTTCGCTGTCAATTGGCTGATCAGAGTAGGCTGCACTGATACCACCCATACCACGATTAAAAATACTCGTGTTGGGATGAAGATCACCAAGACCATACCGTGAGTATGGCGAATTATCCTGGGCGACAAGAAAGCCGCTGTTCAATAGCTGTAAGCCAATAGCAATTAAAACGTATTGAAAAAATCTGGATGATAATTTAAAACCGAACGATTTTCTTTGAAGATTGAGCATTGAACATTGAGCATTTAGTCCCGGAATAATTCCCCTAACTTCCTGTTTATCTTACTGGTTATTAACTTCGCTGATGGCATAAAGCCCTTTGAAGATCAGCTCGGGGTCTGCAAATATCTGGTTTTTAAGATGGGGAGCCAAATAGACTAAATCACCCCCGGTTAAATGGACGTTAAAGTTCCCATATCTTTCTTTATATGCATTGATGAATCCATCGATCTCATTGGCCATTCCCATTACCACTCCGCTCAAAATATTACTTACCGTATCATAGCCAATCAATGGCACATTACCATCAGGTGTTACGATCGGGAGCTTTGCCGTGAATTGATTCAATGACTTCATTCGCATTTCCATGCCTGGCGAAATACCACCACCTAAAAATTCATGATCCGCATTAATAAAATTATAAGTGATGCAGCTTCCCAATCCAATCACCAGGTTATGCTGTTTGGGAAAAAAATAAACCGCCGCAGCTGATAAGGCAAGTCGGTCGGCGCCGATCGTTTCAGGTTTACCAACCGGCGTCGTAAAAGGTAGTTTTGAAAGGTGATTAAGCTTATGAAATTTTGTTTTCGCCGACAGTAAATTTTCAATTTCGGGATTGTGGTTGATAACAGAAGAAAGAATTGATCTTTGAGAATCAAATCGCTTCAAAAGATTATCTATAGATATCAAACTATCACTATCAATAATAATAACATCAGTCAGCTTTGTATTTTGAAAAGAGGCAACTTTTAATCTTGTGTTGCCAAAGTCGAAGCAAAGAGTATTCATTAAATCTATTAATTACTTACAATTCAAACTGGAAACCCGATAGATTTTTAAAATGTCCATTTTGTTTTATCTTCTCTCTTAATCCTTCCATCTCTGCCACTAATGGCAATACTTTGGTCAAATGGCGTTTTAAATATTCCTGCCGCTGCAATTCATCAAGCAGTCCGAGCAATTCATATTCCTCCTGCAAGGTAAGACCCACATGGTGTGCTACTTCATAGGTCTTTAATTCTTCATCAGGTTTCTTAAAATCTTTTGATACGTTGAGCAGCTTATGTAGTTCACGAATTCCTTTCATTACTCTTCGCATCAATTCTATATCTCCCTGCTCTTTATTATCAGGATAATTTACAATAGCGCCGCTATAAAGTTTATCCGGCACTTCCTTGATAATTTCAAGCATACGAAAGACCTTTTCCCCTTTTGCTTTGATATCCATTTCACCGTTGTCGTACATTTTACTTACTTCCGAAACGGTCACTAGCGTACCCCTTTCCTGCAAGCGGTTATCAATTACAGCAGGGATACCAAAAGGTTTTTTATTATCACTGCATTCTTTTACCAGTTGCTTATAACGTGGCTCAAAAATGTGAAGGTTTACATTTTCACCGGGGTATACCACAATGCCAAGCGGAAATATAGGAATGAAATTGGTCATCTTCTGTTCGTAGCCTGCAGTTCTTTCCCGATAGCTATCGGGACTGCAGTCAGCAACTGTAAATTTAAGAAGTCTTCCCTGACTGTGGACTGGCGTCGCCATAGCTTTGGGGACTCAGCTGCTGATTGAGTTCTTTTAGTTTTTTATATTTCTGAAAAGTATATTCAGCATTTATCTTAGCACAGGAAAAACCCGTTGCACCATCAAGAAAACCAAGTTTAAAAAAGAAATTGAAGATGAATGAAAAAACCGGTGACAAATAGGTCCTGAATGTGCCGGCCTTTTTTCCCTGCTTAAAATATTTTTCTGCGTTTAAGGATGCGTATTTGTTCATTTTATTCCTGTACTCATCAACAGATGCTGCAGTTTTGTGCAAAACATATCCCGGGATATTTACTTTTCTTACTTCTTCCGGCAGTATCAATGATTCATGCACTTCCGCATCATTCCATTTCACGTGTTTACGATTAAAAAGACGAATGTGTTTATCGTTGCCCCATTCCCCAAACCGAAGCCATCTGTTCCCCAGAAAATTTTTGAACCTGAATTCATAGAGTTTCAATGCATCAGTAAGATCAAGCTGTAATAAATTTTTTTTCAATTCTTCATCTATTGCTTCATCGGCATCAAGACTCAGTATCCAGTCATATTTTGCCAATGCATTTGCTTTGTTTTTTGTTTTGCCAAACCCAAGCCATTCGCCTTCAAATAATCTTGCTCCGTTTTGTTTTGCTATTTCCTGCGTACCATCAATACTGCCATTATCATAAACCAATATATCATCAGTAAGGCCGGCAAAACTTTTTATTGTTTCCCCGATCACATTAGCTCCATTTTTGCAAGCAATGACAACGGACAGCTTTTGCATTATGCTAAAATAAAATTATTAGCTGTATTCCATTGTCTTTCTGATAAAGAGTATTTTTGGTCAATTCACAGCATGGAATGACACAAGAACTATTAGCAAAATTGCAGCATGGTGATGCAAAGGCATTGGCAAGAAGCATTTCCCTGGTGGAAAATGAAACGGATGGTTATGAAGAATTGCTGCAATCATTACCATACAATCTGAACAGGCCTGTAATAGGCATCACCGGCCCGCCGGGTGCAGGCAAGAGCACACTGGTTGATTCATTAATTGGATTATTGGTCAATGCCGGCAAAAAAGTTGGTGTGCTTTGTGTTGATCCTTCATCACCTTTTAATCTTGGCTCATTGCTGGGTGATCGGATACGAATGAGCAAATGGTATGATAATCCAAATGTATTTATCCGTTCATTGGCAACCCGGGGATCATTAGGCGGTTTGCATCCAAAGATCATTGAAATAACAGAGTTGATGAAAGCCGCAGCTTTTGATCATGTGATAGTAGAAACAGTTGGCGTTGGACAAAGTGAAGTGGAAATTGCAGGTCTTGCCGACATTACAATCGTTGTAGTGGTACCTGAAGCCGGTGACGAGATTCAAACTATGAAAGCGGGGTTAATGGAAATTGCTGACATATTTGTTGTGAATAAGGCAGACAGACCCGATGCCGATCAATTTGTAAAAAATTTACGATTGATGCTTGCACCTGCTTATCACAATCGGTATGATGAAGTGCCAGTGATAAAAACCATAGCTTCACAAAACCAAGGAGTAAGTGAACTGTTGAAAGAAGTTGACCATTTATTAAAGCACCATCATTCAAAAGAAAAAAAATACTGGTTGTTGGCTGAAAGAGCTTACCAGCTTATCCAAAGAAAAAAGATGAATGATATCGATAAAGAAAAGTTGAAGGAAAAAATAAAAGAGCTTTCCGGCAAGAATTCATTTCAATTATATTCTTTTATAAAAAATTATATGTAGCATGGAAACTATTCCCAATGAAAATTTACCAAGGATGGCGGAATGCGAGCCGGCAATTGTAAAAGTGCAACCGGGTAAGGTCTATTCATGGTGTAGTTGCGGGCTGAGTGTAACACAGCCTTTTTGCGACCATGCGCACAGAAATATTGAGGGGGAACCGTACAAAAGCATTAAAGTAATGTTTGATAAAGAAGAAGAAGTTTATTTCTGTCAATGCAAACAAACGAAAACCCCTCCTTTTTGCGATGATTCTCATTTAAAGATCAAAAAATAGACTGCTGTTTTAAGTTCATCGTCGTTTTTGTATAGTTCATCGAAACAATTTTCTGTCCGCGCTATCGCAAGATACTTTTGAAATGTAAAAATTATTATATGAAAAAGGTATCAATCATTCTCGCTTTTACATTTTTGGTTATCTTCTTCAGCAGCTGTCTCAGGACGCTGCATCCCATCTTTACAATAAAAGATATTGTATATGAACCAAAACTCATTGGTACCTGGAAAACAGGTAACCAGGGAACAAAAGGGCTTGTTATTATCACAAACCTTGCAGCAGACAACTCAATTGAGTTACCCGAAAAGATCTCCACGATCAGGCAAAAAGGATATCTCATTTCATACCAGGATAAAGATGGTAATGCAACGGAACAATATATTGCTTTCCTTGCCCGTATAGGTAAGCATCTTTACTTTGATTATTTCCCTGCTGAAAAAAAGGATAGTAAGACCATTGATGAGTTTTTTACTTCTCACTTTGTAAAAATGCATACTTCATATCGTGTAGATATTTCCAAAGATGGTGATTTTGAGTTAAGTCAGCTGGATGAATCATATGTTACTAAACTCATTAATGAAAAAAAGATCCGCATCAGCCATGAAAAAGACGCTAATGGTAGTATTGTTATCACAGCATCTACTGACGAGCTTCAGCAATACATAATAAAATACGGTGATGAACACGGCGCCTATAGAAGTGAAAAAACCGTTTTCCAAAAAATAATTCATGATCTATAAAAACATTTATATGAAAAAGTTATTTATCGTTTTAACTATTTCCCTTGCCGTTATGCAATCCTGCGTAACATCCTTGCAGCCACTTGCAACTTATAATACCGCCATCGTTGACGATAGACTAGCAGGTACATGGAGTTCTGACGGACACGACTATGAAGTTCAAAAGTTTTTTGACAGCGATTTGTATAAATACATCAAAAAAGAAATGGATAAATATAAAGGCAATAACGACAAAGTATTGTCAGAAAAAGAAATGGAAGATTTCGCACCGATGCTTTACTTTAAGTCTTATGTTATTAAGTATACAAAGGACAAAATAGAATATGTGATGTTTGGAAGCATGGTAAAACTCAATGATCAATTCTTTATAAACTTTGCTCCAATAGGCGTGAATACGGATAAAAACAAAGCACAGGCTTTTGAAATGACTCCAACGGATCGGTTAGCAACACATACAATTGCAAGAGTTCAATTCACCAATTCTAACACGATTAAACTCGATTTTATTGATGGTGGTTTCTTATATGACCAGGTAAAAGCCGGCCGCATGAAAATAAAAAATGAAAAGGATGATCTGTATGATACATTTCTGATCACGGCATCTACCAGTGAATTACAGCAATTCATCCAAAAATATGCAAATGATGAGCGCTTCTACAACAAAGAAAATTCTGTTACCTTGACACGTAAAAGTTAAAGTGATGAAGAGAAGATATTGGGAGCTCAATCATCCTTTCTTAAGAATCATACAGCACCTGACCTTCTGGGTGCTTTCATTCATTTTATTTCTCCAGCTTTTTAAAACCGGGAACAAACCCGAAAAAGTTGATTATGTCTACACTGCTTTATTCCAGGTAACCCTGTTGCCAGCAGTGTATATCAATCTTGAGTTGCTTCTTCCCAAATGGGGAAAGAGAAAAACAATTCTCTTTTATATCGTGTCTCTTGCTATAATTATCGTTTTATTCTCTTGGATCAATTATAAATTCTTTGCCGAATGGTCAGTAAACCTGTTACCCAATTATTTCTTTATTTCCTATTTTACTTTTAAAGAGATCATATTCTTTTTCACTTCCTATATTATTATTACTTCCTTACTTAAATTATCCAAATCATGGTTTTGGGTGAGTGAGTTAGAAAAAGCGTTACTGGAAAAAGAAAAACAAAAAACAGAAGTAGAATTGAAAGCTTTAAAAGCGCAGATCAACCCCCATTTCTTTTTTAACACACTGAACAATATCTATTCAATGGCATTGGACAAGGATGAAAGATTACCCGCCACCATACTACAACTTTCAGATTTGATGAGATACTTTTTATACGAATCAAAAGACAATTTTATACCATTGGAAAAGGAATTAGCAGTTGTGAACAATTATATCGCTTTGCAAAAAATACGTTCTGATGGACAATTAAATATTGACGTAAACAGTTCCGGGCAGATCGATGGTCAGAAAATTGCCCCATTGCTACTCATCACTTTTCTGGAAAATGCATTTAAGCACGGTGCAAAGGGGAATACTGAAAGATCTTTTATCAGGATAAATACAGAAATTGAAAAAAATCACCTAAATTTTTCAGTGGAAAATAATAAAGGATTAGTTGATGAAATAAAAACCGGGGAGCGAGGAGGGCTGGGACTTGAAAACATAAAGCGCCAACTCCAACTGCTTTATCCCGGAAAACATCATTTAACCATAAAAAACGCCAAGGATAGTTTTGCTGTGCACCTACAATTAGATCTATGAATCGCTACAACTGTATTATAGTTGACGATGAGCCTTTGGCGCAAAATGTTCTTAAAAAATATATTGGAGAACATCCAACACTTGAGCTTATTGCTGTTTGTAATGATGCATTAGAAGCTCAGTCGATCCTAACGCAACAAAATATTGATCTGATCTTTTTAGATATCAACCTTCCTAAGTTATCAGGAATAAATTTTATAAAAACATTGCTCCGTCCACCTTTGGTCATATTCACAACCGCTTATCCTGAATTTGCTGTTGAAGGCTTTGAATTAAATGCCGTTGATTATTTATTAAAACCGTTCTCTTTTGAAAGATTTTTAAAAGCAGTAAATAAGGTTTTTGAGAAATTGAATACAACGAATCAAAGCAATGATGGAAATAAAGCCGCTTTCATTTTTCTGAAGGCAGATAAGAAGATCCATAAGGTTGACCTTGATAGTATTCACTTCATCGAAGCCATTGGTGATTATATGAAAGTAGTGACTGATACCGGGCAACTTATCATTAATGAAACAATGAAAAAATTGCAGGAAGAGCTGCCGGTCAAATCATTTATCCGGGTACATAAAAGTTTTATCATCTCCAGAAATAAGATCAAATTCATTGAAGGAAATTATGTACAGGTAGCGGATAAAAGTATTCCTATCGGTGCTACCTACCGTAATGAGGTTCTTGCAAGCATCGAAAAAAAAGGGCGATAGCCCTTAATAAACGGAATCAGTTCAATTAAAGTTGCGACTTAAGGTTATTGAAATGTATAAATACCTTCTGGCCCTTACAATAACATGGGCTATAATTATATAGGTTTCCATTGAAAAATCGTAATTATCCCTTTTAATCATAAGAATGCCGCTGTATTTTTAACGCTATCTGAGACTGCAAGTGAAATAAAACCCGATGAAACCCCAGAACTGCTTTTCGCGGCGGCCTTTCCTATTAACTACTTTTATCAGAACGTGGTTACTCATCCTTTTTTCGCTTTCAACTTCATTTGGCTTTTCTCAAACAACAAATATCAATGGTATTGTAAACACTTATTATAGGGTGATGGGAGTTGATGCCACAAAAAATGCATTGAAGCTTGATAATGTTTCAGGGCTTGCTTATGGCAATACGGTTCTGGTCATTCAAATGAAGGGCGCCACAATTAACACTACCGCTTCAAGTTCTTCTTTTGGCGATGTCTCAGCGATGAATGATGCCGGTAACTATGAAGTAGCAACCATCTGCTCAGTAAGCAATGATTCAGTTTATTTTTTTAACACGATCATAAATAGTTACGACATAAATTATAAAGTTCAGTTGGTAAAATTTGGCGACTACTATTCTGCCAATGTAACCGACACAGTAAAAGCACAATCATGGAACAATAGTACAGGTAAGGGCGGGGTGCTTGCAATAAAAGTAGAAGAAGATCTTACTTTGAATGCTCCTTTGTTTGCCGACTCAACAGGATATAAAGGAGGTGCTTTCTATTTACACAGTGGTTCTTGCGGACTTCTTAATCCGGTTGGAACTAATTATGCCTATGATGCTACATCGGCGGGTGCTTCTAATGGTGCGTATAAAGGCGAAGGTATTGCCGATGTCGCTTCCAATATTGATGGTGGAAGAGGTGCTCCCGCAAATGGTGGTGGGGGTGGAAATAATCACAATAATGGTGGAGGTGGCGGCGCTAATTTATCTGCCGGTGGTAATGGCGGCGCTAATTTCAGTACAGGGCCAAGCGGATGCAACACTTCGAACCTGCAAGGTCGTGGCGGCAAAGCATTAACTACCTCAGGTAATACAAAAATATTTTTAGGTGGCGGTGGTGGTGCCGGTCACGCAAATAGTACTACACAATCTTATGCCGGAGGAAATGGCGGTGGTATAATTATAGTAATCGCAAAAAATATTATTGGAAATAGTTACAAGATCACTGCAAATGGACAGGCAGGAAGATCTACTACTTATGACGGTGCATCAGGTGGTGGTGCCGGCGGCACGGTCATTATGAATGTTACGGGCACTTATTCCGGAGCCTTAACTATACAAGCAAACGGTGGTAATGGTGGTAATGAAGATGATGATAACAGTTCAGGAAGATGTTATGGCGCCGGCGGTGGCGGTAGCGGTGGCGTCATTTATTTCAGTGGCGCTGTTCCTTCGATTACAACATCTATCTCAGGTGGTACAGCAGGCACAAATATTGATCCGCTAAGTTGTGGCACACCTGCACCGGCTGTTAATGGTGCAAATGGATCAGTTGCTTCTGGGTATTCATATCAATCATCGGTTACTCCTTCAAGTGGCTGCACAGTCGCATTGCCAATAAGGATTATCTATTTCAATGCCCAACTGGCAACTGATAAAAAAGTAAAATTAGAATGGGATATAGCTAATCCGGGTGAAGCAAATTCATTTACGATCGAAAAAATAAATTCGTTAAACAATTGGACCGATCTTTCAACGATCAGTGCGCAAAGTACTATTCATCATTATGAGGTCTATGATAATCACCCGTTTACTGGTGAAAATATTTACAGGCTTCGCATCAATGGGAAGAACAACAATGTTGTTTATTCAATTCAAAAAAGAGTTGTTTTAAAATATAATACTCATTTCTCTGTTTATCCAAATCCTGCAAAAGATAAGATCACCATTAACGGGAAATTAAATGCAGGTACTATCATAAAACTTACTGATTTAAGCGGTAGATCAATAAAAGAAATAATTACTAACGCAAGTTTGTCTTCGATTGAAGTTGCATTACCGTCACTATCTCCCGGCATCTATCTACTCAATGTTGATAATTTTATTCAAAAAATAATGATCCTTTATTAATTTTAAAAAAACCGAACCATGCAAAGAAAGATCTTCTTCATCATTCTCCTTTTTGTATCTCCATTTATTCTTTCTGCACAATCCACCGCAAAAGAATGGTACAATAAAGGAATAGACTTAAAAAATAAACAAGATCATAGCGGAGCACTGAGGGCGTTTAAAAATGCTATCAGTAAAAAAGCAGATTACAACAATGCATACTATGAAGCCGGTCTTTGTTGTAATGAGCTTGAGAATTTTGAAGAGGCAGTTGGCTTCTTTATGAAATACAATCCGGTGTCAAACACGGATAAAAAAAATAAATGTAACGAACTCGGATATACTTATTACAGGCTTCGAAAAGCAAAAGATGCCATTGGAGAATTTGAAAAGACTCTTGCTTTATTTGTAAACAATGCAACAGCATTGAGAGGGATCGGGAATGTTTGTTATGAGATCGAAGAAGACTATGATAAAGCCATCCTGTATTTTGAAAAAGCTCTTGCAGTGAATGAAGAAGAATCAAAGCCCCTTTATTATAAGTTAGGATGGTTGTATAACGATAAAGAAAGATACGATGATGCCATCACCATACTCTTAAAAGCCATTGACTACGACAGCGAAGATTCGGGTTACAGGGAAGAGCTTGGATATGCTTATTATATGAAAGAACAATATGAGTTCTCTATTACCCAATTAAATAAAGCGATCAATCTTGATGAAAATTCAAAACTGGGATATTATTATAAAGGTCTTTGCTTTATAGCCACGAATAAAAAAGGTGATGCCATGAACATGTATTACAAGCTTAAAGAGCTGAGTGGTGATGAAGCCGATGAATTACTGGAAAAGATAAATGGGATGAAATAAAGATGTAGCCTCAATCGGTGTGATTACTTTTTTTCCAGCGGTAGAAAATATACCCGGCTAAAAGAAATGGCGCAGAAGCCAAATAAATGATCCCGCCATTCATTCCTCTGGCTGGTTTTTCACCTAGTTGTTGCGCTGTCCTTGTGCAAATAGAGCATTGCGCAGCAGAATATTGGAAAAACAAACCAGAGAGAACAAAAATCAACACCGCCACAATAACCAGCTTTTTCATAATCTTATGATAGGAAGGCAAAAATACGACAGAATAATTTAGCAGCTTATACGTTTTATGTAATTGTGAAAAGACGTTTAAACAGAAAACATAACCCTTTAAAAATGAAACTGTATAACTCTTTACTTATTATCCTTTTTTTTCCTGCCCTTGTTTATTGCCAAACCACGGCACAAAACTGGTACGATAAAGGAGTTAAACTGAAAGGCGAAAAAAATCCCGGCGATGCCATCAATGCCCTGAAAGAAGCAGTAAAATTAAAAACTGATTATAAAGAAGCCTGGTATGAAATGGGCTGGTGTCAGAATGATATAAAAGATTACGCTGGCGCATTAAATTCATTGAAGAAAGCAAGATCTTTATGGACAGGCGTTGCCAAAGTTCATTTTGAACTCGGTTATGCATTTGAAAAGACAAATAGTATTGATTCGGCCATCTACCAATATAACCAGGCATTACAAATAAATAATACCTACTCTTTAGCCTACAAGCAGCTGGGCTATATTTATTATAATAAAAATGATAACCAAACAGCTCTTGCAAGTTTTTCAAAATATGAAGAGAATGCAAAAAATCCGATAAATGATTACTTATACTGGTATCGTAAAGGATATATGCAAAATGCACTCAAGCAATACGAGCCGGCAAAGATCAGTCTCAATAAATCATTGGAGTTTAAGACTGATTATGCCAACACCTATCTTGAGCTTGGTTTTGCATGTAAGAATTTAAAACAAGATGATGAAGCCATCGCATTTTATGGAAAGGCAGTGGAGCTTGATCCCAAAAGCCATGTCCCTCTCAATGGTATTGGTGAAGTATACCGTGATAATAAAAAGGATATGAATGAGGCAATGAATTGGTACAGGAAGACATTGACACTAAATCCTGATGAACGCAAAGCAAATTTTGGAATTGGCTACTGTCTGAACAGTCTTACCAATTATTCAGAAGCTATAGGTTATTTGCAAAAAGCAATCCGGCAAGAGCCTACTTACACGGCAGCCTATGTTGAACTGGGTTACAGTCAGTACAAAACAGGTAATAATACTTCGGCACTTGAAAGCTTTAGCAAGGCGCTTTCTTTGAACCCTAAAAATGAAAATGCCCGCTATTATTCGACACTCGTATATATTAACCAGAACGATAAATCGATGGCTCAAAAAATGGTTGATGAATTGAAAAGTTTGAACTCAAGATATGTAACAGAGCTGCAAGAAAGGGTAGATAAGTTATAAACCATCCACAGGGGTAACTTAAAACTAAAAAGCTGTTCTAACTAAACCAGAACAGCTTTTTAATAATTTTATTAAGATTTATACAGCTTCGGCACCTATTCTCTTGCTTTGTTTCTTTCTCTCCTCTTCATCCAACAACACTTTACGCATACGAATAAAATTCGGAGTTACTTCTATACACTCATCCTGCTGAATATATTCCATACACTCTTCTAATGACATCAAAGTTTTCGGAGCGATCCTTGTGGCATCATCACTTCCGCTGGCACGGTGGTTAGTCAGTTTTTTTCCTTCTGTTACGTTTACAACCAGGTCACCGGGTTTAATATTCTCGGCAACGATTTGCCCGGCATAAACCTCTTCACCTGGATCAATAAAGAATGTTCCCCTGTCTTGCAACTTATCGATAGAGTAGCCAGTAGTTCTATCCTGGAATTTTGAAAGCAACACACCATTATTTCTTCCGGGTATTTGTCCTTTCCATGGCTTATATGCAGTAAAACGATGAGCCATTACGGCTTCACCGGCAGTATTTGTAAGCATTTGTGAACGTAATCCGATCAATCCTCTCGATGGAATTTCAAATTCAAGATGTTGTATCTCTCCCTTTGTTTCCATCACATGCATTTCACCTTTGCGCCTTGTCACCAAATCAATTACTTTGCTTGCATATTCCTGCGGCACATCAACCACTAAATTTTCATAAGGCTCGCATTTTGTTCCATTGATCAATTTTACCAAGACCTGTGGTTGACCGACCGTTAATTCATAGCCTTCGCGGCGCATGGTTTCGACTAGTATTCCCAAATGCAAAATACCACGTCCATAAACATTAAAACTATCACCACTGTCAGTATCCTCAACTTTTAGTGCAAGGTTTTTCTCTGTTTCCTTCATCAGCCTGTCACGTAAGTGGCGGCTCGTTACAAATTTTCCATCCTTACCATAGAACGGAGAGTTGTT